>Ga0335072_10007648_pt1 | contig 15735 bp, 12 predicted proteins | sample Lox_Sample_21_FD_206725 | JGI IMG/M metagenome (GOLD analysis project Ga0335072, IMG submission 206725) | Soil microbial communities from Loxahatchee National Wildlife Refuge, Florida, United States - Lox_Sample_2.1 | ecosystem: Environmental > Terrestrial > Soil > Wetlands | place: USA... | reverse complement strand
GGCGAGCAATTCCATTATGGCGAGCGTGCGATTACGGAAGAGGATTTCCGTCATGGCCATGTGCAATACGCGATGCACAAGATCTTCAACGAATTCCAGGCGCAGGATTACCGCGAAAAATTCGGCATGACGATCACCGGCGTGCGGCCGGCGAATGTGACCGGGCCGGACAAGGTGCGCGGTTCGGTCGATCACGTGAACTGCATCACCCAGCCGGCGCGCGGCAAGGCGATCAGCTTCCCGTTTGCCGATGCGATGCGCTGCCCGATCCATGTCGACGACGTGGCCGAAGTGTTTGCCCGCGTCCTGCTTGCCGACAAGCCGAAGCATGCCGTGTACAGCACCGGCGGGACGGCGATCAGCCTGGGCGACCTCGCCGATATCGTGCGCGGCTTTTTGCCCGACGCGCGCATCAGCTTCGAAAAGCCGAGCGGGGGCAAGGAGATTTCCGGCAATTATATGATCGACAATACGCGGCTGGTGCAGGAATTCGGTGTACAATATCGCCCGTACCGCGAGCGCGTCCTGCAGATCATCAATGAGGTTCGCGAGCAAGAGGGATTGACGCCGGTGCGCGGATAACGCGGCCGGCGTCGGGGGCGAACGGGTTGCGGGCACGCGGCGGCGGGTGATTGCGCAAGCGTCAGCGACCGCCGGCGCGGGCGCCGTGGCCGTGGCCCGGGTCGTCTATATGCCGCGATTACATCGGCGGCGCCGGCACCGCATGGCATTTATATCGCCGTCCTCCCTATATCCGCCCATCGTCGTCGAAATTGATGGTGGGCAGCTTGGACCGGCTTCGCGAGACCACATTTGGGATGCCGAGGGCGTCTGACGAGCCTCTGTCGCCGCTCCTGGAGGAACCCGCGTCCCATCCGACACCGGGTGAGGTGTTCGGCCAAATCGGCCTTGTCTTCGGCATCTGTCTGGGCCTGGGATTGCTTGCGCGCGTCGTCGTGGCGCTGGTTGGAGTTTACTAAGGGGTCGCGGGGAGTCGCGGACCGGCGCCCATTCGTCATGGTGCGCGTAGGCCATCATCCGCGACTTTGCGGCACGCAGCAAAGAAAGACGTGGATGGCCGCGACAAGCGCGGCCATGACACAGTACGCCACGGCCTGGGCCGGCCATGACACGGTACGGCGTGCGCTGGCGATGACGCGGTACGGCCTGGGCCGGCCATGACACGGTACGGCGTGCGCTGGCGATGACGCGGGACGGCGTGGGCCGGCCATGACACGGTACGGCGTGCGCTGACGATGACGCGGTACGGCGTGGGGTGGCAGTGACGCAGCTCGGCCTGAGCCAGCCATGATACGGTGCGCATGGTCCCGCGCGGCTGCCGCCGCTGATTGATCCAGATCAGTGCCGGCGGCCGACTGGCGCGTACAAGTGTGTGCAGAGTCCGCCACGGCCTGGACCGCCGGGCCGCGATCGCGCCCTGCGACGGGCCGTTTCGGCGCGACGAGGGGCGCTGCGCGGTTGCCCTTGGGGGAGGGCAAATTCGTCTATATGCCGCTTATATGCGGTCTTGAGTCGCGGCACATCGAAAATATATGCCGCTCATCGTAATTGATGCACCGAAGTCGACGGCTCTCTCGCCGGCGCGCCGTCGTGCGCGCGCAACAAAGAGCAATCGGCGCCAAAAGGAATCACCATCATGCTGGACGTCATCTACCTGCTGATCGGCGCCGTGTTTCTCGGCGCATGCGTGCTCTACGCCTATGCCTGCGATCGTCTCTGAAAGGCCGTGCCATGATGTTCGACTATGTACTTGGCGGCATCGTCACCGTCGGCTTGCTTGCCTATCTCGTGTTCGCACTGGTGCGTCCAGAGCGATTCTGATCAGCGCTGGCTCTGACAGACGCCGCTTTGCCGGCACCGGGCGTCCGGCATTCCACTGTCTCGATCCGCAGCGCGTGCTCTTGAAACATCTCAAGCCCAAAGGCTGTTCGACATGACTCTCAACGGATGGCTGCAGATTGCGCTGTATTGCGTGCTGCTGCTGCTGATCACCCGCCCGATCGGCGGTTACATGGCCCGCGTATTCAGCGGCGAGCGCACCTGGCTCTCGCCTGTGCTGCGCCCGCTGGAGCGCATGACCTACCGCGTCTGCGGCGTCGAGGAGACGCAGGAGCAACATTGGGTCAGCTACGCGATCGCGATGCTGGCGTTCAGCTTCGCGGGCTTCGTCGTGCTGTACGGATTGCAACGGCTGCAGGCCATGCTGCCGTTCAACCCCGCGGGACAGAGCGCGGTGTCCCCCGACCTCGCCTTCAACACCTCGGTCAGCTTCATCACCAATACCAACTGGCAGTCGTACACGCCGGAAACGACGATGAGCTACCTGACCCAGATGGCGGGTCTGACGGTACATAACTTCGTCTCGGCCGCGACCGGCATCGCCCTGGCGGTGGCGCTGGTGCGCGGTTTTGCACGGCGGTCCGCCCAGACCATCGGCAATTTCTGGGTCGATCTGACCCGCTGTATCTTCTACATCCTGCTGCCGGCGTCGGTGGTGGTCGGGCTGGCATTCGTCTGGATGGGCATGCCCGAGAACCTCAACGCCTACACCGAGGCGACCACGCTGGAAGGCGTCAAGCAGGTGATTGCCCAGGGCCCGGTGGCTTCGCAGGAAGTCATCAAGATGATGGGTACCAATGGCGGCGGTTTCTTCAACGCCAACTCGGCCCATCCTTATGAAAATCCCTCCGCGCTCAGCAACCTGGTCCAGATCTTGCTGATCTTTTCGCTCGGCGCCGGCCTGACCAACATGTTTGGCCGCATGGTCGGCAGCGAGCGCCAGGGCTGGGCTATCTTCGGCGTCATGTTCGCCTTGTTCCTGGCGGGCACGGTGGTGACATACTCCGTGGAATCGCAGGGCAACCCGAACTTCGCCGCGTTCCATGTCGATCAGACCGCCAGCGCCTTGCAGCCGGGCGGCAACATGGAAGGCAAGGAAGTCCGATTCGGCATCGCCAACTCCGCATTGTTCACCACCATCACCACCGATGCGTCGTGCGGGGCGGTCAACAACATGCATGACAGCCTGCTGCCGCTCGCCGGTGCGGTGCCGATGGTCAACATCATGCTGGGCGAGATCATTTTCGGCGGCGTCGGCTCCGGCCTTTACGGCATGCTGTTGTTCGTCATCGTGGCGATGTTCGTCGCCGGGCTGATGGTCGGACGCACGCCGGAATACCTGGGCAAGAAGCTGGAATCGAAGGAGGTCAAGATGGCCATGCTGGGCATCCTGATCCTGCCGCTGTCGATGCTCGGCTTCACCGCGCTCGCCGCCGTGCTGCCGGTCGGCACGGGTGCCACCAACAACGCCGGGCCGCATGGCTTCAGCGAGATGCTGTATGCCTACGTCTCCGCCACCGGCAACAACGGCAGCGCCTTTGCCGGCCTGTCGGCCAACGTGCCGTTCTGGAACGACACGCTGGGTCTCGCGATGTTCATGGGCCGGTTCCTCATGATCATCCCGATGCTCGCCATTGCCGGCTCGCTGGCACGCAAGAAGATCGTGCCCGCATCGGCCGGGACATTCCCCACCGACAGCCCGTTGTTCGTCGGCCTCGTGGTGGGCGTGATCCTGATCACCGGCGGTCTGATCTTCTTCCCGGCGGTGTCGCTCGGCCCGATCGTCGAGAGCTACGCGATGCACGCCGGTACCCTCTATTAACACAGGCAGTCCAATTCCCATGGAACACACCAACAAGCGGCGCGACAACCGGTCCACCATGCTGGACCCCGGCATCCTGGTGCCGGCGATCGGGCAGTCTTTCGCCAAGCTCGATCCGCGCGTGATGATCAGAAATCCCGTGATGTTCGTGGTGGAGGTTGTCGCCACGCTCACCACTGTCATTTTCCTGCGTGAACTGGTGACTGGTAGCCAGGGCCATCTCGGCTTCACCTTCCAGATCATCGTCTGGTTGTGGCTGACGGTGGTATTCGCCAACTTCGCTGAAGCCGTGGCCGAAGGTCGCGGCAAGGCGCAGGCCGCGACGCTGCGGCGCGCGCGTACCGAGACGATGGCCAAGCGGCTGACCTCGCCGCACGGCACCGCCTTTGAGGAAGTGCCGGCGCCGCAGCTTCAGCCTGACGATGTCGTGCTGGTCGAGGCGGGCGAACTGATCCCCAGCGACGGCGACGTGGTCGAAGGCATTGCCTCGGTCGACGAATCGGCCATCACTGGCGAATCGGCGCCGGTCATTCGCGAATCCGGCGGCGACCGCTCGGCCGTCACCGGCGGCACACGCGTGCTGTCGGACTGGGTCAAGGTGCGTATCACCGCCGCCCAGGGATCCACGTTCCTCGATCGCATGATCGCGCTGGTGGAAGGCGCGGAGCGGCAAAAGACGCCGAACGAGATCGCGCTCAACATCTTGCTCGCCGGCCTGACGATCATATTCGTCATCGCCGTGGCGACGATCCCGAGCTTTGCCGCCTATGCCGGGGGCGCCATCCCGGTGGTCATCCTCGTCGCATTGTTCATCGCCCTGATCCCCACCACGATCGGTGCGCTGCTTTCCGCCATCGGCATCGCGGGGATGGATCGGCTGGTGCGCTTCAATGTTCTGGCGATGTCGGGCCGTGCCGTTGAAGCCGCGGGCGACGTGGACACGCTGCTGCTGGACAAGACCGGCACCATCACGCTCGGCAATCGCCAGGCGACTGAGTTCTTTCCGCTGAGTGGCGTCAGCGAAAGCGAACTGGCCGATGCGGCGCAGCTTGCCTCGCTGCCCGACGAGACGCCGGAAGGCCGCTCCATCGTCGTGCTGGCGAAGGAAAAGTACAACATCCGCGGCCGCGACATGGCGCCGATGGGCGCGCACTTCATCCCGTTCTCGGCGCAGACGCGGCTGTCCGGCATCGACGTGGAGGGCGCCTCGATCCGCAAGGGCGCGGTCGATGCGGTGCTGGCCTGGGTGCGCAGCGGCGGCAACGGCTACCACGAGGGCGGCGTCGCAACCGTGGTGCGGCCGACGGTGACCGACGCGGACGTTCGCGAGATGCAGGCGAAGGCCGATGAAATCGCGAAGGCCGGCGGCACGCCGCTGGCGGTCGCCAGGAACGGCCGGTTGCTGGGCGTCATCTACCTGAAGGACATCGTCAAGGGCGGTATCCGTGAGCGCTTCAACGAGCTGCGCCGCATGGGCATCCGCACCGTGATGATCACGGGCGACAACCCGCTGACTGCCGCGGCCATCGCCGCCGAGGCCGGGGTGGACGATTTCCTGGCGCAGGCCACGCCGGAGGCCAAGCTGAAGCTGATCCGCGACGAACAAGCGCAGGGCAAGCTGGTGGCGATGTGCGGTGACGGCACCAACGACGCGCCGGCCCTGGCGCAGGCGGATGTGGGTGTGGCGATGAACACCGGCACCATGGCGGCGCGCGAGGCCGGCAACATGGTGGATCTCGACAGCGATCCCACCAAGCTGATCGAGATCGTCGAGATCGGCAAGCAGTTGCTGATGACCCGCGGCGCGCTGACCACGTTCAGCATCGCCAACGACGTGGCGAAATACTTCGCCATGATCCCGGCGATGTTCGTAGTGTTCTATCCGCAGCTTCAGGCGCTGAACGTGATGCACCTGCACAATCCGCAAAGCGCCATCCTGTCGGCGATCATCTTCAACGCGCTGATCATCGTGGTGCTGATTCCGCTGGCGCTGAAGGGCGTCACCTACAAACCGATCGGCGCCGCCGCGATCCTGCGCCGCAACCTGTTGATCTATGGTCTGGGTGGCATCGCCGCACCGTTTGTCGGCATCAAGCTGATCGACATGCTGGTCACCGCCATCGGCCTGGCCTGAGGAACCAAACAACCATGAACCATATCCGCCCCGCCATTGTGATGATTGTCGTGATGACGATCATCACCGGGCTTGCCTACCCGCTGGCGATGACCGGCATTGCCCAGGTGGTGTTCCCCTATCAGGCGAACGGCAGCCTGATCACCAAGGACAACAAGGTGATCGGCTCGGCGCTGATCGGGCAGAACTTTGCCAGCGAGAAATACTTCCATGGCCGTCCTTCCGCGACCACCGAGCCTGACCCCAAGGATGCGAGCAAGACGATTGCCGTCCCCTATGCGGCCGACAACTCATCCGGCTCTAACCTTGGTCCGACTTCCAAGGCGCTGGTCGATCGCGTGAAGGGCGATGCGGCGACGCTGGCGAAGGAAAATCCGGGCACGCCGATTCCGAGCGACCTGGTGACCACCTCGGCCAGCGGTCTTGACCCCGATATCACGCCGGCCGGTGCGTATTTCCAGGTGCCGCGGGTGGCCAAGGCGCGCGGATTGCCGGAGGACCAGGTACGCGAACTCGTCTCCGACCACGTCACGGGACGGTTGTTCGGCCTGATCGGCGAGCCGCATGTCAATGTGCTGAAGTTGAACCTTGCTCTGGATGCGATGAAATAGCCGAATGGCTCCCCCTCTCCTGATGGGAGGGGGAGCCGGCATCCATTCGCCTTGTCACTTGTCGCGATTACAGCGTCTTCGACTTGGTTGACGGCATGTACGGGCTCCACGGGTTCGGCTGAATGAGCCCGGTATGGTAGACCACCGCGAACTGGCCGTTTGCCTGCACCTCGCCGATCATCAGTGGCTTGGCCATGTGGTGGTTGGCGCCCATCTTGACCTCGAACCCGGTTGGCGAGTTCACCGTCTGGCCGATCATCGCCTGGCGCACCGCGTCCACCTCGGGCGTGCCGGCCTTGGCCACCGCCTGCACCCACATGTGGAACAGATCGCGTTCTGATTCCATTGGATCATTGGTGACGCGCTTCGGGTCTTTGGTATAGGCGTGCCACTGCTTGATGAATTTCGCATTCTCCGGGTTGCGCAGCGATTCGAAATAGCTCCACGCCGTCATGTGGCCGACCAGTGGCCTGGTATCGATGCCGGCCAGTTCCTCCTCGCCGACCGAGAAGGCGATCACCGGAATGTCGGTGGCCTTGATGCCCTGGTTGCCCAGTTCCTTGTAGAACGGCACGTTGGCATCGCCGTTGATGGTGGATACCACCGCGGTTTTCTTACCGTAGGAGCCGAACTTCTTGATCCTGGCGACCTCGGTCTGCCAGTCGGAGAAGGCGAACGGCGTATAGTTTTCCAGGATGTCGTCATCCGAGACGCCGGCCGATTTGAGGTAGCCGCGCATGATTGCGTTGGAGGTGCGCGGATAGACGTAGTCGGTGCCCTCCAGCACGAAGCGCTTCACCGAGCCGCCTTGCTCGCTCATCAGCCATTTCAAGGCCGGAACAGCTTTGTTGTCCGGCACGGAGCTGCCGTAGAAGACGTTGTTTGATTGTTCTTCGCCCTCGTATTCGAGCGGGTAGTAGAGCAATCCGTTGAGTTCCTCGAACACCGGCAACACGGACTTGCGCGAGACCGAGGTCCAGCAGCCGAACACCGCCGAGACCTTGTCGACGGCGAGCAACTGGCGTGCCTTCTCCGCGAACAGGGGCCAGTTCGATGCGGGATCCACCACGACCGGCTGGATTTGCCGGCCCAAGATGCCGCCGCGGGCATTTTGTTCGGCGATCTCCATCAGCATCAGGTCCTTCAGGATGGTCTCGCTGATTGCCATGGTGCCCGACAGCGAGTGCAGGATGCCGACTTTGATCGGTGCGGGGGCGGCGCGCGCAGACCGCAGTCCGAGACCGCCGGCGAGCGGAAGCGCCGCAGCCGTACGCAGCCAGGAACGACGCGTGAGTTTCATCGGAGGGCTCCTCTGACCTGGTTGACACATCTGTCCGGGGTGTTCGCGGATCGGGCGCGACGGTTGCGTCATTGCCGGTCCTGCGGACCTCCCGTGATGCGCAGCTTGCCGGGGTGCGGGGTGCAACCCTGAGAGCCACCGTCCGCAAATGGCATGGAGCCAGCATGGGCCGCCGCGTGGGTCGCCGCCGGGGTGGGCTGCGATGTTGATGCCTTCGCAATAGGCGGGCCCATGGGCGCTGCGCCGAGGTATGCTTAATCGGACGGCAATTTGCTCTGAAAGCGCCAGTCAGACGGAGCCAGTTTTTGGCTCGGTCATAGATCCAGTTGGAGCGGCTGTGGCGGGAGCAGACGGGCGTATTTGGCTCGCGAATGACGTGGCGAGCATGATATTGCGCAACTGGCCCCATCGCCATATCAGCGCAAACCACGCGCAAGCCGGGAGCATTGCTGTGCAAATACAGATCAGCCTGCTGCTGGACCGGGCGCGGCCCGAAACGCTGACTGCCCAGCTTGTTGGGCAGATGCGCGACGCGATTCGCCTGGGCCGGATCGCTCCGGGCGCGCGCCTACCCTCCTCGCGGAGGCTGTCAGAGCAATTGGGGATCGGCCGCAACACGGTGGTGCGCGCCTACGAGACGCTGCTGATGGAGTGCTACGTGGAATCGCGGCCGGCTTCCGGCATTTTCGCCGCGCTGCCGCCGATGGATCTGCGCCCGGCTGCCCCGGCTGCCGCGACGTCCGGCACCGCCGTCGCGCGCCAGCGCGGGCGCACGGCGGCACTGTCTACCGGCCCTGCCGCTGTCCCGACCGCCACGACGCGCTCGACCGCCGGCAGCGCCCCGGCCGGTCTCGCGCCTGTCCGCAACCGGTTATCGTTCGATTTCGCGCCGGGCCGCCCGGACCCGGCGCTGTTCCCGTTGAAAGCCTGGCGCCGGCTGCTGCGCACCTGCCTGGCCCAGGGCGCGGCGGCGGGGCTGGCGCAACCCGTCGATCCGTTCGGCCTTGCCGCGCTGCGATCGGCCATCGCCAATCACCTCGCCTCGGCGCGGGGCATCGTGGCGGAGCCGGGCCAGATCGTCATCACCAGCGGCACCGCCGAGGGAATTGCCCTCGCGGCGCGGGTGGCGCTTCGCCCCGGCTCGGTCGCGGCGATGGAAATGCCCGGCTATCGCCCTGCCGCCGCGGCATTCGAAGCCGCCGGTGCCGAACTGGCCGGCGTGGCGGTGGATGAGGAAGGCGTGCTGCCCGGCGAACTGCCATCGCCCCCGGCGGCGCTGCTGTACCTGACGCCCGCGCACCAATATCCGACCGGCCATGTGCTCTCCCCGGCGCGGGCCGGGCAAGTGGTCAACTGGGCGCGCCGAACCGGGTGCGTGATCGTGGAAGACGATTGCGGCGCGGATTTCCGCTACGAGAGCGTCGTCGCGCCGGCGCTGGCCGCCGCGGCGCCCGAATGCACCATCCATCTCGGCACGTTTTCGCAATCGCTCGGCGCCGGGCTGCGGCTGGGCTACATGGTGGTGCCCCCGCCGCTGGTCGATGCGGTGCATGCGGCGAAGGTGCTGCTGAACAATGGCAGCCCGTGGCTGGAGCAAGCGGCGATGGCGGAGTTCATCGTCGGCGGCAGCTTCGTCTCGCACGTGCTGCGCATGCGCGCGGCCTATCGGGAGCGGCGCGACCAGCTTCTGGCCTCGTTGCAGCGCCATTTCGGCGACGTCGAGGTGAGCGGCGACGCCGGCGGCCTGCATCTTTTCTGGCACCTGCCGGCAGGCGTGCCGGATGCGGCGACGGTGGAGGCATTGGGGCGACGGGCGCGGGTCGGCGTCTATTCCCTGCCGTCGGGCAATGTGTGCGACCCATTCGCGGGAGTGCTGTCGCGGCGCGGCATCATGCTTGGCTATGCCGGCCTGACGCCGAAGCAGATCGAGCAAGGCATCGCGCGTCTCTCAGATGCCGTGGACGACGCGCTCGACGGACACCGGATCGAGTTCGGCGACTTGCTGGCGTGGCGGCCGAGCCTCTCGCGCGCCTCGCCCGGATTGCTGTCCCGGCGGTCGCGCAAACCGGCTCCATGGTTTCGCCAGAAACCGGCTCTCCCGCCATCTCCGCCACGGCGGGCAGATTCGCGCGCGACGACGGTCGAGGGAGCCAGCGCGCCGATGCCAGTGGTGACCGGACTTTACAGGTACCCGGTGAAGGGCCTGAGCCCGCAGCCGCTTGAAACGGTCCGGCTCCAGGCCGGCAAGCCGTTTCCGTTCGACCGCATCTTCGCCCTGGCCCGCCCGGGCACCGCGATCAACGTCGCGGAACCCAAATGGGCCAAGAAGGGCTTGTTCGTCATGCTGATGCTCGACGAGGGCCTCGCCAGCGTGCGCACCCACCTCGATGAGGCGACGCTATTGCTCACCGTGCTCGACGGCGATCGCCGGGTGCTGGCAGCCGACCTCGCGGATGCCGATGGCCGGGCGCGGGCGGAAGCGTTCTTCCATCGGCTGGTGCCGAGCCTCGCCACGCCGCCAACCCTGGTGCGGGCACGGGACGGCCATTTCATGGACAAGCCCGACAACGTGGTGTCGCTGATCAACCTCGCGACCGTGCGCAGCCTGGAGAAGCTGTGGGGCGTGGAAATCGACCCGCTGCGGTTCCGTGCCAACATCTATATCGACGGTGCGGCGCCGTGGGAGGAATTCGACTGGGTCGGCAGCGATATCCGGCTGGGCGAGGCGGTGTTCTGGGTCGATCGCCGCAACGGCCGCTGTGGCGCGACCAACGTCAATCCGGTCACCGGACGGCGCGACCGCGACATCCCGGCCTCATTGCGCAAGGCATTCGGACACAAGGACCTGGGCGTCTACCTGGTGGCGCGCACCGAGGCCGACGTATCGGTGGGTGATGCGCTGCAACGGCCGGGCGGGGCCACGGTGCGCGTCCCGGCGGCGAAGGACGCGGTCGCGCCGGCAGGCGCCCGGACCTTCATCTGCCGCGGCTGCTATTACATCTACGACGAGGCGCAGGGCGCGCCGGCCACCGGGGCAGCGCCCGGCACGCGCCTGGCCGACTTGCCCTCCGGCTGGCGCTGTCCCGACTGCGGCGGGGAGAAGGGCTTGTTCCGGCCGCATGCGGTGGCCGAGGCGGTCGGCAAGCCGGTGATCCTGGCGGAATGATCCCGCCTTGGTCTCCGGCACGGGGCCTTGTGGTTCGTTGCGCGCCCCTGGCGTTGGCCCTGCGCCGTTGACAGCCGGTTAATCCCGCGTGCTCCGCGGCCGCCGTCATCATCCCGCCGCTTGACTCCGGGCCAGCCGCGCGTATCTCTGACGCAGCCGCTCGCTTCGCGAGCGTCTCCGCCTACCGTCCGCAACCCGGCCCGCGGTGCCCCTCTCCGCGGGCAAGTCGTGTTTCCCCGTGGGAACGCGCAAGCCACGGCAACTCCCGGGCCGCCGGCCCGGCCATCCGTAACGGAAAACACTCACCATATGGCAGCATCCGCCACCGCCCGCGCCATCGCGCCGGCCCCTATCCAGGACCATTTCAAGGGCGAGAACTTCGCCGTCCTGCTCGATGAAACCCTCGGCAGGGACAGCGGCTTCGACGGCTCCGTCGTCACCGGCCGCATCCTCCGCCTGACCGACGAATTCGCCATCGTCGATGTCGGCCTGAAGTCGGAAGGTCGCGTCGCGCTGAAGGAATTCGCCCCGCCCGGGGTGCGGCCGGAGGTCAAGCCCGGCGATTTCATCGAACTCTACGTCGAGCGCTACGAGGACAAGGACGGTGCCATCATCCTCTCGCGCGAGAAGGCGCGGCGCGAGGAGGCCTGGACCAACCTGGAAAAGGCGTTCGAGACCCAGCAGCGTGTCAACGGCATCATCTACGGTCGGGTGAAGGGCGGCTTCACCGTCGATCTCGGCGGCGCCGTGGCGTTCCTGCCCGGCAGCCAGGTCGATATCCGCCCGGTTCGCGACGTGGGCCCCCTGATGGGCTCGCCGCAGCCGTTCCAGATCCTGAAAATGGACCGCGCCCGCGGCAACATCGTGGTGTCCCGCCGCGCGGTGCTGGAGGAGACCCGCGCCGAGCAACGCACCGAGCTGATCCAGGGCCTGAAGGAAGGCCAGATCCTCGACGGCGTGGTGAAGAACATCACCGACTACGGCGCCTTCGTGGATTTGGGCGGTGTGGACGGGCTGCTGCACGTCACCGACATCGCCTGGCGCCGCATCAACCACCCATCCGAAGCATTGCAGATCGGCCAGCAGGTGAAGGTGCAGGTGATCCGGTTCAATCCGGAGACCCAGCGCATCAGCCTCGGCATGAAGCAGCTCGAGGCCGATCCGTGGGACGGCGTGGCGGCGAAATACCCGCCGGGCGCCAAATACACCGGCCGCGTCACCAACATCACCGACTACGGCGCCTTCGTGGAGCTGGAGCCCGGGGTGGAAGGCCTGGTGCATGTGTCGGAAATGTCGTGGACGAAGAAGAACGTGCACCCAGGAAAAATCGTCTCCACCTCGCAGGAAGTGGAGGTGATGATCCTGGACGTGGACAGCTCCAAGCGGCGCATCTCGCTGGGCCTGAAGCAGGTGCAGCGCAATCCGTGGGAGCAATTCGTCGACGAGCATCCGATCGGGTCGGTGGTCGAGGGCGAGATACGCAACATCACCGAGTTCGGTTTGTTCATCGGCCTGTCGGTGGATATCGACGGCATGGTGCACATGTCCGACATCTCCTGGGACGAGGCCGGCGAGCAAGCCATCACCCACTACAACAAGGGTGACGTGGTGAAGGCGAAAGTGCTTGACGTCGACGTGGAGAAGGAGCGGATCAGCCTGGGCATCAAGCAGCTCAAGGACGATCCGGCGGCGACGGTGCTGGAGGGCGTGCACAAGGGCGACATCGTCACCTGCGTGGTCAGCGCCATTCAGGCCAATGGCGTCGAGGTCAAGGTGGGCGACGTGCTGACGGGCTTCATCCGCCGCGCCGAACTGGCCCGCGACAAGGCGGACCAGCGTCCCGACCGGTTCGCCGTGGGCGAGAAGGTGGACGCGAAGATCACCGCGGTCGACCGCGCCGCGCGCAAGCTGACCCTCACCATCAAGGGCAAGGAGATGGAGGAGGAGAAGCAGGCGATGGCGGAATACGGGTCTTCCGATTCCGGTGCCTCGCTGGGCGACATCCTCGGTGCCGCGATCCGGCGCCGCAACCAGCAGGCGCAGCAGGAGAATTCCTGATGGCTCGGACCCTCTCCCGCTTTGCGGGAGAGGGCGCCGCGCCTTGCGTTGCCTGTGTGAATGGCGGTGTGGGTGGCCGGTCCGCCACGCTGCCCTGGACAGCTTGTCGGCGGCCAGAGCATGCGCTGCCCCGCGCTTGCCGCGTTGCGCCGCGGGCTCGCCCGCCCGCAAGTGAGGCTTGATGGCGCTCGAAACCGATCTGCTGGTGGATCGCCACCGGCTCAAACGGCGATTGTTCTGGTGGCGCAGCTTCGCGATCCTGGCGGTTCTGGCGGCGATCCTGGTGGCCCTGCGCGGCAGCGGATTGGGAATCCAGCATGATCATATCGCGCGGCTCAACGTCACCGGGCTGATCACCGAGGATGCCAAACTCACCCGCGCGGTGGACAAGCTGGCCGACGAACCCGGCGTCAAGGCGCTGATCGTCAGCATCGACAGTCCCGGCGGCAGCGTCTCGGGCGGCGAGAGCCTGCACGACGCCATCGCCGACGTCGCGGCAAAGAAGCCGGTCGTCGCGGTGATGGGAGGGCTGGCGGCGTCCGCCGGCTACATGATCGCGGTGCCGGCAAATCGCATCTTCGCCCACGAGGCAACGCTGACCGGCTCGATCGGCGTATTGCTGGAAGCGCCGGAATTTGGCGGCCTGCTGTCAAAGGTCGGCGTGGACGTGCAGACGATCGTCTCCGGTCCGTTGAAGAACCAGCCCAGCCTGACCGCGCCGCTGTCGCCGCAAGGACAGCAGGTGCTGCAGGGGCTGGTGATGGACATGTACGGGCAGTTCGTCGCCATGGTGGCCGCCGGGCGTCACATGGACCGTGACAAGGTGAGGCAACTCGGAGACGGGCGCGCCTATACGGGGCAGCAGGCGCTGCAACTCGGCCTGGTCGATGCCATCGGTGGCGAGCATGACGCGCGGGAATGGCTGGCCAAAACCAAAGGCGTGCCGCTGAGCCTGCCGGTCGAGGATGTCTCGACCGAGAGCTTCACCGAGCGGACCTTTTCCAGCGTGCTGGGGCCGATCTTCGGCGAAATGTGGAAAACCGTGATTTCCCAAGGTGTTATGCTTGACGGCGCGTGGGCGGTCTGGCATCGTTCCAGCAACTGACGTTTCCAGCCGCGTTCCGGGGAAATCGGCGTGACCAGGTCGGAACTCATTGCCGAGCTTGCGGGCGCCAATCCGCATCTGCGTGCGGCCGATGTGGAGATCATCGTCGCCACCATCTTTGAGGAGATTTCCGCGGCACTCTCGCGTGGCGAACGCGTGGAGCTGCGCGGTTTCGGGGCATTCACGGTGAAGCGGCGCGACGCCCGCACGGGTCGCAATCCCCGCACCGGCGAATCGGTGCCGGTGGACGAAAAGGCCGTGCCGTTCTTCAAGGCGGGAAAAGAGCTGCGCGAGCGGGTCAACCGCGGTGCGGACAAACCCCTTTCCCGCGAGAGCGGGCGCGGTCAAGGCGCGTAGCGCTGCGGGGTGGGGTTCCGGGCAATCCCGTCTTGCGGCACGGATTTGCCGCTGCCATTACCCATCCCATGCGCCTGCTGATCCTCGCGCCCTTCCTGCTGCTGCTGGTGCTCTTCGCGCTGTCCAACACCGGGGAGGCGCGGCTCGGGCTCTGGCCGACCGGCTGGTTGCTGCAGGCGCCGCTGTCGCTGATCGTGCTGGGTGCGATGGCCCTGGCCTTCTTGCTCGGCGGCGTGCTGGTCTGGGTGGCGGAGCTCGGACAGCGGCGTCGCGCGCGCCGCGCAGAGCAAGCCGTGCGGCGGTTGGAGGCGGAATTGCGGGATCTCAGATCCAGGCCGCAACAGGCTTCTCTGGGACCGCCGGTCACATGAGCAAATCGCCCCTGATCGTCGCGCTGGACACTGCCGAGGCTGCCCGCGCCGCCGGTTGGGCCGCCGCGGTGGCGCCGCATTGTGGATTGCTCAAGCTGGGCCTGGAGTTCTTCCTCGCCAACGGTCCTGCCGGTGTCCGGGCGATCGGCGGCCGGCCGATCTTCCTGGATCTGAAGTTGCACGACATCCCCAATACGGTGGCCGGCGCCGTGCGCGCCGTATTGCCGCTGGGGCCTCGCATGCTCACGGTGCACGCCGCGGGTGGAGCAACCATGCTCGCTGCCGCCCGCGAGGCGGCCGAAACCGCCGGCGGTACCCGGCCGATGATCCTGGCGGTGACGGTTTTGACCAGCCTGAGCGCTGGCGACCTTGCCGCAACCGGTGTCGCCGAGGCTCCCGCGGCGCAGGTCCTGCGGCTGGCGCGGCTGGCAGTCGCGGCCGGGGCGGACGGCCTGGTGTGCAGCCCGCTCGAAGTGGCGATGCTGCGGCGGGAACTCGGGCCGGCGCCGGCTCTGGTGGTGCCGGGCATACGTCCCACCGGCTCCGATGCGGGTGATCAGGCGCGGGTGACGACGCCCGAGGCCGCGCTGGCAGCCGGCGCCGACTGGATCGTGGTCGGCCGCCCGATCACCGCGGCGGCCGATCCGGCGCAGGCGGCTGCCGCCATCGCCGCGGCCATTCGATGAGCAAGGTGCGGGTCAAGATCTGCGGCATCAATGACGCCGCGGCATTCGATGCGGCAGTAGCGGGGGCAGCGGATTACACCGGCTTCGTGTTCTTTCCGCCGTCGCCGCGTTTCGTCACGCCGGCGCAGGCCGCGGCATTGTCCGCGCGGCATCCCGGCGGACCGCTGCGGGTCGGATTGTTCGTCGATGCCAACGAGGCTGTCATCGCCGAGACGCTCGACGCGGTGCGGCTCGACATCGTGCAACTTTATGGCCGCCACGATGC
>Ga0335072_10007645_pt1 | contig 15737 bp, 12 predicted proteins | sample Lox_Sample_21_FD_206725 | JGI IMG/M metagenome (GOLD analysis project Ga0335072, IMG submission 206725) | Soil microbial communities from Loxahatchee National Wildlife Refuge, Florida, United States - Lox_Sample_2.1 | ecosystem: Environmental > Terrestrial > Soil > Wetlands | place: USA... | reverse complement strand
GGGGCCCGGCGCCCTGGGGGCCCCCGCCCCCCGGGGCCCCCGATCCCGCATGCCGCCGAAACGTTTGATCCTGATCAATGCCCCGCGTGCGGGACCATTCCAGACCACCACCGTGAGGTGAGTGGGGGTCCATCATGGGGCACGCAGGTCATCAATACCGACATTTCGCCGGCGCCGCCGACGACCGCAGGCACTCACGCGCGCGGCACGATCAGGACGCCGCCGGCAACGGCGACTACCGCATCGATCTGATGGACCGCGACGACCACGTCCGGTCGCATCGCGTGATCCGGTGCGCGCACGAGGAAGACGCCCTGGCGGAGGCGCTGCATCTGCTGCGCGACTATCCTCGCGTCGAGGTGTGGAATGGCGCCCGGATGGTGCGGCGGCTGACGCTTCCCACGCATCACGCCCGGTAGACCACGCCCGAACCAAGCGTCATACGCCGCGCGCCCCTCCCGCCGGGGATCGACGGGAAAGGCGCCACGGCGCGTGCGGTGCCCGCTTGGCGGATCGCGGGATCAGCGGATCGGCGAGAACGCCGCAGGCATGACGAACGCATTCTCCTGCTTCACCACCACGCCCGGCGGGTTGCGCGCCGGCCACTGGCCGGTCGCGGCCGCCTCGGTGCGCACGCGCGCCCGCTCGTTGCCGTCCTTATACGCCCAGATGTGCACCCATTTGTTCAGCGCGCCGAACTCGGAATACATCCCGGCGACCAGCGGCGAGAACTTCTGGCGCCCTTCGATCTTCTCCGACCAGCGCTGGATCAGGCCGGGAATCGAGCCGGCGGTCAGCGTGTATTGCCGGATCTCGAACAAGGGGCCGATCTCGCGCGGCTCCAGCGGCGGCGAGAACGGCGCGGGCAGGAAAACCTCGCTCTGCTGCGCCACCACGAAATCGCGGATCGGTGGCGGCCAGCCTTCCTCCTTCTGCGCCGCGGCGCGGACCGAGGCGCGGTGCTCGAAACTGTCATAGGCCCAGACATGGATGATCTGGTTCAGCGGGCCGACTTCGGAGTGCCAGAACGCGGCCAGCCTGGAATGCTTCTGCCGGACCGGTAGTGATTCGCCGAACCGCTTCTCCACCTCGGCCAGCGTGCCGGGCTGCAGCGTGTAGGTGCGCATCTCGATGATCATGGTGTCCCTCCCCACGGTGGTGGCCAGCGATGCTACGCCGGTCACGGCGGGCGGGGAATGGGGTGGGCGCGGCGGGCGAAGGACGGCGTCGCCCGCTACCCCTACGCCGCCATGTCCAGCACCACGCGCCCCTCGATCTGGCCCTTGCGCATCCGGTCGAACACCGCGTTGATGTTCTCCAGCTTCTCGGTTGAGACCGTCGCCCGCACCTTCCCCTCGCCGGCGAATCGCAGCGCTTCCTGCAAATCAAGGCGCGTGCCGACGATCGAGCCGCGCACGGTCGTGCCGTTCAGCACCATGTCGAAGATCGGCAACGGGAAACTGCCCGGCGGCAGGCCGTTCAGCGACACCGTGCCGCCGCGCCGCAACATGCCCAGCGCCTGCTCGAACGCCTTGGGAGACACCGCCGTCACCAGCACGCCGTGCGCACCGCCGATCTGCTGCTTCAGCACCGCGGCGGGATCGGAATCGCGTGCATTTACCGTGACCGCGGCGCCAAGCCGGCGGGCGAGTTCGAGCTTGTCGTCGGCCACATCCACCGCCGCGACGTTGAATCCCATCGCCCTGGCGTACTGCACCGCCATGTGCCCGAGCCCGCCGATGCCGGAAATCGCCACCCACTCGCCCGGCCGCGCATCGGTCATCTTCAGGCCCTTGTAGACCGTGACACCCGCGCACAGCACCGGCGCGACCTCGACGAAGCCGACATTGGCGGGGAGGTGGCCGACGAAATCCGGATCGGCGATGACATAGTCGGCGAAGCCGCCGTTCACCGAATAGCCGGTGTTCTGCTGTTGCTCGCACAGCGTCTCCCAGCCGGCGAGGCAGTGCTGGCAATGGCCGCACGCGGTGTAGAGCCAGGGCACGCCGACCCGGTCGCCCTCCTTCACGTGCGTCACGCCGGCGCCGACCGCCGAGACATGGCCGACGCCTTCATGCCCCGGGACGAAGGGCGGCGTCGGCTTCACCGGCCAGTCGCCTTCGACGGCGTGCAGGTCCGTGTGGCACACGCCGGAAGCCACGACCTTGATCTGGACCTCGCCCGGCCCGGGTTCGGGGATCGGCACTTCGCGGCACTCGAGCCGGGCGCCAAAGGCCGGGACGACGGCGGCACGCATTGTCTTGGGCATGGGCGTTTCCTCGTGTGCGGGATATCGTCGGAAGCGGTACGGTACGGCGGCGGTTGGCGGGCGCGGCGGCTTGGTTCGATGTTGGCGGCGATGAGCGCGGCGTGGCGCGGACCGCCGGCGATTTTCTTCCGTCAGCAGAACTTGCAGGCTGGCTGCGCGTCCGCCGGCCGGGTGCCGGTGGACACGAAGGCCGCAGTGCGAACGATTACTGCCCCGACGATTAATGGAAGGTTAAGCGGGCGGCGGAAAAACGCGCGCGGGTCAGGCCGGGGTGCGGGGCAACAGATAACGGGCGAAGCGTCGTGGCTGGCGAAAACGGGAAAACCCGCAAATGAGGTTCAGCCAGACGCGAGTTGTGCTATTGTCATGGTAGACACCGATACACGAAGCCTTTCACAAAGCTGGACTATAACAGACGGCTCCCTGCTGCTTCATGATCGTGTTTCGCCGGCCACGACGCTTCGCCCGTTGTCTGTCGCCCTGCTTCCCGACTGTTGGGTAACGCAGGCCTGCCGCCCGGCGGCATGACATGGTTCCTCCGCTTCCTCTTTTGTCTCCGCTGCCTCCCCGCATCAAATCCAGCCACCAGCCGCACGGGCGCGACGGGAGTCGAGCAGGGTCGCGAACGCCGCAGCGCAGGAGCGTGTGAACGAGTGACGAATTATCAGAGGCGCAAGCAGGAGCACACAAGGCCGTGGCGATGACTTTGCTGCCGTCCCGATCGATAGAGACTTGAGCAGCCGATCCTGGCAACCGGCTCCCTGGACGGATCGCTTTCGACGGATGCCAGGTCCGGGTCATGGTGTCGGAGGTGTTCAGATGATGCCAGGGCGTGTTCAAAGATGATGCCGGGGCGTGTTCAAAGAGCAAGTGACGCGCCCTGTTAGTTCTCGGCGCTGTCGTGTCGGTCGAACAGATGAACGGTGCGGCGCTTCGCAGTGGGAGCCGCTACGAGGAATCCCCTCCCGGGCGTCTCCCGGTGATTGGTACTTCCGATCGTCAGAATTGCGCTGGCTCGAAATGATTTTCCGGCAAGCCCCGTGGTCGGCCCCGAACGTGCCAACGGCATCGCTCCATCTGCGTGCATTCCCGTCCTCTGCTGCCGGTTTGCGTTAGACATGGTCAATGGTGCCGATAGCGGAATTGTCCCGGCTCGTTCCGAAGCGATCGGGTCGCGCCGACAGGAAAGTGTCAACGCAGATAAGCAACAGATGACGCGGATGCACGCGGATATTGCGTAGCAGCCCAATCCCTGGCGGTCGCTGCATGCGCTTCACGATTCTGCTCGCTTCGCCGTCCTGTCCACGATTTGGTTGCGGCAACCCGCCACGCTGCGGGGACAGGCACATCCCGGAACACGATCAGGCCGCGTCTCCGCCGGGAAATCGGGGCTGCCGGGGCCTGCCCACCCGATCGCCCTCACCCCCGGGACTTGCCGCCGCGCGCCGATCCGCTTCGCCGCCCGACCCCGCTTTGCGGCACAGCGCCGCTGCCGACAGCGAGGTGCCTTACGTCCTGCCCGCTATCCCGCGCCATCATCTCCGCCACGATCGTCCTGTGGCAGCAGCCCGGGTCCTGCTCGAAGCAGAGCAAACAGACGCGTTGCCCGCGCGCCAGCGCCTTCGCCTGTGCCAGCTCCGCCTGCGCGCGGTCCGACGTCATGTGCGCGCGGAAGATCGACGCCATGATCCCGGGATGGCCGGCGCGGACGGCATCGCGCCCGGCCTTCGGCGTGCCCAGGCCCTGAAGATGGACATACGGGATGCCCGTCGCGTCCAGCCCCGCCGCAAGCTGGCGCTTGGAAAATCCCGGCTTGCGCGAGCGCGGCACCGCCCGCACGTCGATCAGCAGTTCGACATCCGCCGCGACCAGCGCCGCCAGCACGTCCCGCAGCGCGCAGCCCTCATAGCCGATCGTCAGAATCTCGGGCACGCGCGGCGCAGTGGCCATCAGTACGGGCGCACCGGTTCGACGCCGCCTCGCACCGCGATGCCCTTCTTCTTCAGGCATGCGTTGGTCGCGTCGCGCAGCGCCTTCTCGTAATCGAACTGGTTCTGCGGATTCGCGCCGGTGCGGCCCATGCTCGCGATGACATATTGCTTCACCGCCGGATCATCGTAGGCCTGGCGGCGGCATTCCGCCTGCGGGCTGTTGCCCTGGGGCTCGAACCACGAACTGCATCCCGCCAGCGACACCGTGAGCGCCAGAAGCAGCCAAACGCCGAAGCGCCTCATGCCGTGGCCATCCAGTCCTCGATCAGCCGCCGCGCGATGCTGTCCCCGCGCGGCAGAACAAAATCGTGCGCCGCCGGATCGCGGATCTCCGTGCGCGAGAACCAGCGCACATCCAGCATTTCTTCCGGATCGATGGTGATGTCGTCGGTCAGGCCCTCGCCATAGAAGCCCAGCATGATGTTGCCGGGAAACGGCCAGGGCTGGCTGGAATGATACTGCACGGCACCGACCCGGATGCCGGCCTCCTCGAACACTTCGCGGCGCACCGCCTCCTCGAGCGATTCACCCGGCTCCACGAAGCCGGCGAGAGTCGAATACATGTTGGAACGCGGAAAGCGCTGCGAATGCCCGAGCAAGGCGCGATCGCCGCGGGTGACCAGCATGATCACTGCCGGATCGGTGCGCGGGAAGTGCTGCGCCTCGCAGGCGGTGCAAACCATCATGTGCCCGGCCGTGCGCATGTCGCACACGCCGCCGCACACGCCGCAGAAGCGGTGCCGCGCGCGCCAGTGCATCAGCCCGCGCGCATGCGCCAGCACCGCCGCCTCCGGGTTCGGCACGCCCCAGCCGACGGACCGCAGATCGACGAACGTGCCCGCTTCCGGCGGCAGCAACGGCAGCGGATCGTCCGCGGTGCTGACATCCACCGCGAACACTGCTTGCTCGCCTTGCAGGCCCAGGAAGGCCCACGGGCCGCCTTGCATGCGCAGCGCCGCGGCCGCCTCGCCGGTGATGAACACCGCCTCCGGCGCGGCTTCGTCCATGCCGCGTACCAAATTGCGGTTGCGCCACACCGGCACGAACAACGTGTCCGGCAGCGCGAGTTGCGCTTCGATCCAGGCGGAATCCTCGCGCCGCGCGGCGACGCGATCGAGCGGGCTGGACGAATAGACGTTCGGCCGGCTGGCCAGGATCAATGTCACGGTGCGCATCCAGGCAGTGAGGCCGCGACCGTGCCACGCACCGCGCGGACCGGCAACCTGCCCGGATTTGAACTAACGCACATCGAATTCCCCGCCCGGTGCCGGTCCCGTCGGCACGAGCGCGCCTGGCAAGATTGCGCACGGGCCATCCCGGAGCAACATTCGGTTCACAAAAGCGCGGCTTCGTGCCACAACGATCTTGATCCTATGAATACGCCCGTCATGCAGCCCCTGGTGCAGCTTTCGGACGCCGTGGCTGCGCATGTGGCAGCGGCGGCGCCGCTGGTCACGGCGATCAGGATCGGCGCCAACCGGGTAATCTCCGGCATCGTCTGGCGCGCCGACATGGTGGTGACCGCCGATCAGGCGCTGCCGGCACAGGACACCTATTCGCTGGGCTTCGCCGGCGGGTCGCTGCTGCCGGCCCGCGCCGCGCGGCGCGATTCCGCCGTCAACCTGGTCTGCCTGAATCTGGAAACCGCCACCGCCCCGACGACGATCAATGCCGCGGCCGCACCCGCGGTCGGCAGCCTGGTGCTGGTGGTCGGCGCCGCGGCCGACGGCGACCCGACGGTGCGGCTGTCGGCGGTCCATCGCATCGCGCGTGGGCGCAGCAATGGCGGCGGTTCCCTGGGCGATGCCATTATCCTTGATCTTGCCGGCCACCTGGTGCCGGAAGGCGGGCCGGTGTTCGACGCGCGGGGCGGCTTGCTCGGCATGTCGACGGCCGGCCCGCAGGGCGAGGCGATGGTGATCCCTCATGCCACGATCGCCCGCTTCCTGGATCCTCTCACCGCCGTGAAGGCGCTGCCCCTGACGCAGCAGCAGCACAATGCGCGCCGGGGCTGGCTCGGCGTGGCCCTGCAGCCGATCATGGTGCCGGGGACGCTGCGCATGATCGCCGGCCAGTCCTCGGGCCGGATGGTGGTCGGCGTCACCTCGGGCGGACCGGCCGAGCAAGCGGGCATGCGGCTGGGCGACGTGGTGCTGGCGATCGACGGCAAGAGCGTCAGCGGCCAGCAGGGCCTGCGCACGGTGGTCGGCCCCGATCGCGTCGGCAGCGCCATCGAGGTTCGCGTCCTGCGCGAAGGCAACGTGGCGAGCCTGCTGCTGACGGTCGCCCCGCAGCCGGACTGACCGGCCGCCGTCCGGGTTCCCAACCCCGCGCTTTTGCTGCGACCGCGAAGGTTGCGTCCGGCCGCGCGCCGCCATAATTTTGCCGCCAGGTTCAGCCTGCCGCCGGGGGCGGTTCACCATAGGGACACGCGCATGAGCGCCAACATCAAAGGCTCCGTCACCGTCACGCTGAGCGGCACCAACCGGTCTGCGACCCTGCCGCTGATCGCCGGCACGATCGGCCCGGACGTGTTCGACATCCGAAAAATGTACAGCGACCTGGGGGTTTTCACCTACGATCCGGGCTATGGCGCCACCGCCTCGTGCGACAGCAAGATCACCTATATCGATGGCGACGTGGGCGTGCTGCTGTATCGCGGCTATCCGATCGAGCAACTGGCCGAGAAGTCGACGTTCCTGGAAGTCGCCTACCTGCTGCTGTACGGCGAGCTGCCGAGCGAGGCGCAGCTGAAGGACTTCGAGCTTGGCGTGATGCGGCACACCATGCTGCATGAGCAATTGCGCACCTTCTATAACGGTTTCCGCCGCGATGCGCACCCGATGGCGGTGATGTGCGGCGTGGTCGGCGCGCTGTCGGCGTTCTATCACGACAGCCTGGACATCCATGATCCCGAAAGCCGCCGGATCAGCGCGTTCCGGCTGATCGCCAAGGTGCCGACGATCGCCGCCTGGGCGTTCAAATACGCGATCGGCCAGCCGTTCGTGTATCCGCGCAACGACCTGGGCTATGCCGAGAACTTCCTGCACATGTTCCATGCGGTTCCGGCCGAGGAATACAAGGTCAATCCGGTGCTGGCGCGGGCGATGGACCTGATCATGATCCTGCACGCGGATCACGAGCAGAATGCGTCGACCAGCACGGTACGGCTGGCGGGATCGACGGGGGCCAATCCGTTTGCCTGCATCGCCGCCGGCATTGCCAGCCTGTGGGGGCCGGCGCATGGCGGCGCCAACGAGGCGGTGCTGAAGATGCTGACGCATATCGGCAACGTGAAGAACATCCCGCAGTTCCTGGAGGAAGTGAAGGACCGCAACAACCACGAGATGCTGTGGGGGTTCGGCCATCGCGTCTACAAGAACTACGATCCGCGCGCGCGCATCATCCAGAAGGCCTGCCACGACGTGCTGGAGGAGCTGGGCATCAAGGGCGATCCGCTGCTGGACCTGGCGATGGAGCTGGAGAAGATCGCGCTGAACGACAGGTACTTCGTCGACCGCAAGCTGTACCCGAACGTGGATTTCTATTCCGGCATCATCCTGAAGGCGATGGGCTTCCCCACCAGCATGTTCACCGCCCTGTTCGCGGTGTCGCGCACGGTGGGCTGGGTGAGCCAGTGGCAGGAGATGATGGAGGATCCGGGCCAGCGCATTGGCCGTCCCCGCCAGATCTATACCGGCGCGCCGCAGCGGGACTACGTGCCGATGGGCAAGCGCGCCTGAGCAGGTGATTTCGGGGTGACGGGAGGGTCGGGGACGGCGGTCCCCGGCCTTTTTTGTGCGGCCTGTTGGTGGGCGGGGGCGGGGGCCTGTGCGTGGCGGGAGGCCTGTCGTTGGCCGGATTCTTGTCCGTGGCCTTGGTCCTGTCCGTGACCGCGGCGCGTTCGTGGCGGGAATCCTGTCCGTGACGAGGTTCATTTCCGCGGCCGGGGGCCGCGGTCCGTTGCGTGCAATGGGCCCCGGGCGTGACGGCGGATCCGTGCTTCTGGGCGGCGGGCGGCGCCGCTACGCCCGTGCGGTTGTGCGGCTGCGGGCGGCCGGCCGAGAGGGGACCGCCTGTGCCTGTGCCTGTGCCTGTGCCTGTGCCTGTGCCGCTGCCGGCCGGTTGTGCCGGGCTGCGGCGCTACTGCACGGCCCGCAACGTTGCGTTTCAATGCGTGAAATGCGGTGAATTTCCGGATTGCATTTTAACGTTATCAACAGCCTGTTGATAAGATAATTGAGGAAATACCCACAACAGATTCAGAAGACTCGTATTTCTTTGAAGAATCGTTCGTACAGTCCGGCACTCTGTGAAAGCATTTTGCTTCCTATTATTGCATCGATAACGAACGAATAACGCATTGTACTCGGCATTACCGGGCAATGATTCAGATTTTTCCTGCGGCTCCGCGATGCCATCTTGAAATGGCTGCGAGTGCGCTGATACTTCTACATCTAATAGTTGTATCATTAATCTTCGGACCAACCGGGAGGTGCGTATGTCGGTTTCGCAATCCCTCGATCTGTTAGTCAAACAACGCCTGAAGCAATGGCCGCAGCGGCCGCCGGGGCTGCGTATGCCACGGCGCGGGCGCCACGTCTGGCTTCGTGGCCGTCCGGGCGAAGATCCCGATTGCTGCTACCCGTTTTTGAAGCTGCCAGGCAGTACGCGATTGCGCACACTGCCTGACGGCCTGTGGCTCAATTTCGGCGGCACGATCGCCGAGCCATTTGTCGACATCTTCGCGATCGAGGCCTGCAGCACCCTGCAGAACCTGCTGGACAAGCGGTCCCGCTTCGCGCCGAGCACGCATTCCCTGCTCGCGGTCTGCCCGGTGCCCTGGCTGCTGGCACCGGCAATGGCCGGCGACCCCACCCCGCGCTGGCAGGCAATCGGCGTCATGTCGCGCGTTCCGGCGCTGCCGGCCGCGTTCCCGGTTCGCAATCACGTCGTGCTCTATGGCCTCAAGCAGAAGCATTACGATGGCTTCGCGCGGCACCAGTTGCCGCATGGCCACGAACTCTTCGCGCCGATGGACGCACTGACTGCCGAGGACAGCGATAAGGATCCCGAATTGCTGGCGCTGCTGCAGCGCGGCTCGCCGATTGCAAAGTTCCTGCGTCTGCCGTGATGGTCTGTTGGCGCCATGGTCTAGCGGAGACATGAGCGTTCCACCCCGACGCGGTCGTTCGAAGCTGTGACCTGGCTTCCCTACCAGGGATGGTTCGCTTATTTCCCCGCAGTGATCTCGGCACGCTTGGCGATCAGGGCCCGGACTGTGGACATGATACTGATATCAACAATGAGATTATTATCGTACAGTAATCGAAACGACTCGGGAACGGTGAGTTCGGGGCGTTTGCTACATAATACCGGGCATTCTCGCAGATGGCGCCGAACCGCATGCCCTGGCGATTGCGAAGCGGTGCCATGACGAAGTTCGAAGCGGTGCCATGACGAAATTCAGAGTTGGGACACACCCGGCCGCAGGGTCAGTGCGCGTTGATCACACGACCTCACTGCTCACCCGCGCCTCGTCGAGTGCGGCGCCCAGCGCGAAACTGCATGGGTCCGCCGCGTCCCGCGGCAGCAGCAGCAGCGCGATCAGCCCGGTCCATCCGGTCTGGTGCGAGGCGCCGAGGCCGCGTCCGGAGTCGCTGTGGAAATACTCAAAGAACAGCAGATGGTCGCGGAACGCCGGATCATCCCGCAACAGCGGGTGCTCGCCCAGGACCGGACGGCTGCCATCCGGCCGGCGCAAGAACAGTTTGGCGAGCCGGCGGCGAAGCTCGTCGGCGATGTCGCACAAGGTCAGCTTGCGGCCGGAACCGACCGGGCATTCGACCAGGAAGTCGTCGCCGTAATAGCGGTGGAATTCATACAGCGACTCGATCAGCAGGTAGTTCACCGGCATCCACACCGGACCCCGCCAGTTCGAGTTCCCGCCGAACGCGGCGGTGGCGCTGTCGCCGGGGGTATACTGGATGGCGACGCGGTCGCCGTTCTCCTCCAGCACGAACGGACTCTCCCGGTGGACGCGCGACAGGCTGCGTACGCCGTAGTCGGACAGGAACTCGGTCTCGTCGAGCATGCGTCGCAACAGGCATTTCATGCGGTGCCCGCGCAGCAGCGACAGCAGATGCCGCTCGCCGCTGCCATGCTCGGTCCAGCGCGAGACCAGCCGCGCCAGTTCCGGCTTATGGTCGAGGAACCAGCGCAGCCGCTCGCCGAAATCCGGAAACCGCGCGAACTCGTGCGATTCCAGCACGTGGACCGCGAACAGTGGGATCAGGCCGACCATCGAGCGGACGCGCAGCGGCACGTTCCGCCCGTCCGGAAATGTCAGCACGTCGTAGTAGAAGCCTTCCTCCTCGTTCCACAGCGCCACGCCGTCGCCACCCATGTTGGTCATCGCCTCGGCGATGTAGAGGAAGTGCTGAAAGAACTTGGTGGCGATGTCTTCATAGGCGCTGGCCTCGATCGCGAGCTCGAGGGCGATGCGCATCATGTTCAGGGCATACATCGCCATCCAGGCCGTGCCGTCCGACTGATTGATCAGTCCGCCGCCGGGCAGCGGCGCCGAGCGGTCGAACACGCTGATATTGTCGAGGCCGAGGAAGCCGCCCTGGAACACGTTGCGATCCCCGGCATCCTTGCGGTTCACCCACCAGGTGAAGTTCACCATCAGCTTGTGGAACACGCGTTCCAGGAAGCGGCGGTCGCCGGTGCCGGCGTGCATCTTGTCGATCTGGTAGACGCGCCATGCGGCCCAGGCGTGCACCGGCGGATTGGCGTCGCCGAACGCCCATTCGTAGGCCGGCAGCTGGCCGTTCGGATGCATGTACCATTCGCGCGTCAGCAGCACGAGCTGCGCCTTGGCGAACTCGGGATCGATCAGGGCAAACGTGACGGCGTGGAAGGCGAGGTCCCAGGCGGCGTACCAGGGATATTCCCACTTGTCCGGCATCGACAGGATTTCGCCGTTGTTCAGGTGCCGCCAGTCCCGGTTGCGCCCGCCCCGGCGGTCCGGCGGCGGTGCCGGTTGCGCCGCGTCGCCGGTAAGCCAGCGTCCCACGTCGAAGCGGTAGAACTGTTTCGACCACAGCATGCCGGCCAGTGCCTGCCGCTGCACATCGCGTTCATCCGGATCGGCGATGCCCTGTTGCAGGGCCGCGTAGAACTCATCCGCCTCCTGGTGCCGCAGCGCCACGATCCGGTCGAACGCCGCCGCTGCCAGCGGGGCCTCGCCGTCGGGACAGAAGCGCACGCGCACCACCGCCTCGCCGTCCGCGGGAAGCTCCAGCACGACAAGCGCGGCGCATTTCGTGCCGGTCTGCCCGGCGTTGACGGCATCGCGCCGGCCGCCCACCACGCAGTCGCCGATCCCGTCCTTGAAATACCCCGCCAGATCGACGCCGTACAGGCGGGGGAAATTGGTTTCGTTCTCGCAGAACAGTAGCGGCGCCGCGGGATTGGCATGCAGCCGCATCGGCGGGATGCGCGGATGCACGGCCGCCACCGATCCGTCGTCCAGCGCGCGCAGCAGCGGGCGTGGCGAACCGGGCTTCCAGGACCATGTGTTGCGCGCCCACAGCGTGGGCAGCACATGCAGCGTGGCGGCCACGCTGCCACGGTTGCGAATGCCGATGCGCATCAGCAGATCGTCGGGTGCCTGCTTGGCGTATTCGATGGTGACGTCGAAATAGCGGCCGTCGGCGAACACGCCGGTGTCGAGCAACTCGAATTCGGGCTCGTCCCTGCCGCGGTGGCGGTTCGCCTGCACCAGCGTGTCGTAGGGGAACGCGGCGTGCGGGTATTTATACAGCATCCGCATATAGGAATGGGTCGGCAGGCCGTCGCTGTAGTAATACAGCTCCTTCACGTCCTCGCCGTGGTTCCCCTCGCTGTTGGTCAGGCCGAACATCCGTTCCTTCAGGATGGGGTCGCGGCCGTTCCACAAGGCCAGCGCCAGGCACCAGCGCAGCCGGTCGTCGCTGAATCCGCCGATGCCATCCTCGCCCCAGCGATAGGCCCGGCTGCGTGCGTGCTCATGCGGCAGGTAGTCCCAGGCGGTGCCGTTCGCGCTGTAGTCCTCGCGCACGGTGCCCCATTGCCGCTCGCTCAGGTACGGCCCCCAGCGGCGCCAGGCGGGATCGGTGCGGGCGGCCTCGAGCCGGCGTCCTTCGGCGGTATCGCGCAGCGGCGCCGGCAGGCGGGCGGGGGGCGGCTGGATCATGGTGTCTCCACGCGAGGATCATCGGCGGTGGGTGCGAGCATGCGTTCGATTCGGATCAGCTCGCCGAGCGACCAGGCCTGAAACGGGCAGCCGCCCGGCGCGTGCGGTGGCGCGCCGTCGGCCAGTTCGGAGACGTGGCCGATGCCGGCGGTCGCCAGGTGCGCCTGCAACGGGGCGAGGAACCGGCGCCGCGCCTCGGCCTTCGCCGCCGCGGAGCCATCGCGGACACGCAGCCAGGCGTCGACGAACGGTCCCATCAGCCATGGCCAGGCGGTCCCCTGGTGATAGGCGGCGTCACGCTCGGCGGGCCCGCCCCGGTAATGGGGTATGTAGTCCGGATCATCCGGCGAAAGCGTGCGCAGGCCAAGCGGGGTGAGCAAACTGGACTCCACCCGGTCGACCACCGTCCGCGCCGCGTCGCCCTGCATCAGGGCGAAGGGCAGGCCGCCGGCCGCCAGGATCTGGTTCGGACGCAGCTTCGTGTCCACCGCGCCCGGCACGTGATCGGCGTCGATCACATCGTGCAGCCCGGTGGCCGGGTTCGGATAGCGGGCGGCGAACGACGCCTCGGCGCGGCGCGCGAGTTCCGTCCAGCGCGGCGACCACGCGCCGCCGATGCGCAGCGCATTGATCCAGAGCGCCTGCACCTCGACCGGCTTGCCGATCCGCGGCGTCACCGGATGGCCGCCGATCATAGCGTCCATCCAGGTGAGCTGCACGCCCGGCACGCCGGCGCGCAACAGGCCATCGGCATCGGCGCCGATCGAGAACCGCGTTCCCTCCGCATAGCCTCGCAGGATCGCCTCCGCCGCATCCTGCAGGCGTTGTCTCGCGTCCGCGGCGACCGCGCGATGGCTCTTCCTGGCGGCAACCAGATATTCATGTGTCACGACGATGAACCAGAGCGAGGCATCCACCGCGTTGAACTCTGGCTGATCGCCGCTGTCGAGGAAGCGGTTCGGCAGCATACCCTCGCTGACGGCCCCGGACCAGGCGAGCAGAATCGCCTCGGCCTCGGCGAGCAATCCGGTGGCGAGCATGAGGCCGCGCATGGCGATGAAGGTATCGCGCCCCCAGTCGGTGAACCACGGAAAGCCGGCGATCACCGTGCGTCCCCGGTTGCGGTCGACCAGGTAGGCTTCGGCCGCGAGGCGGCGCGGAGCCGCAGCGGCGCGGCGCGCATGCTCGGCCTCGATCAGCATCGCGGCATAGGGGGCGGCGCGCAGGTTCAGCCCGTCGCCCGCGCGCAACACCATCACCGCATCGCCGGCCGCGAGATCCCACAGGAACGTGCCGGGCGACGCCAGGTCCTCGATGTAATCCAGCCCGCGCTCATCCTCCCGGCGGTAAGCGAAATTGCGGAACCAGTCGGGCTCGTGCGTGTATTCCCCGTTGGTGATCGCGGCGATGGCGGGTTGGTCGGCGTACGGGCGCCAGGACACGTTGCCGCCCCGGACGATCGCCCGCATGTCGAAGGCACCGTTCTCCCGGTGCAACGCGTGATAGTCGCGCACCGACAGCAGCAACCGCACGCGCAGACGGCAGCCGGCATCCGACCGGCGGCGCCAGCGCAGGACGGTCTCGCAGGTGTCGCGATGCACCACGATCTCCTGCGTGATCGCGATGCCGGCGCCGTCGCGGAACGTCCAGCACGGCCAGGGCGTGGCCGCGAAGCTGGCGATGCGGCTGAAACCGTCCGGATAAATCACGTCCGGCGCATAGCGCTGGCTGCTGATGGGGAAGCTGGTCGAGCCTGTCTCGATCCACGCCTCGAAGCCGTTGACGAGCACGACGCGGCCGGTGGGCGGCGTGGTGGCGGAGAGCAGTACGGCGTGATAGCGGCGGCTTCGGATCCCACCGACGGTGCCGGATGCGAACCCGCCGAGAGCGTCGCTCTCCAGCCATTCGCTTTCAAGGGCGGGCCGCGCCATGTGGTGTTTCTTCCCTGCGTCGGATTCTGCCGGCCGATCGGTCAAACGCTTCCACAGAACTGCAGCCGGCGCAACGCGAGGCCGGCTTGGGTGGCGGGGCGGTATCAATCTTTGGACTTGATGTCAGGATGTTTTTCCTATAGATAGGACGCGTGATGCAAAAGGCGCGTTCGAAATCTGAGTCAGGATCCAATCCCATCTGTCCCGGTCTGCCTTACGATTTGGTCATGGTCGAATGGGTGGATGCCAACCGTCTCAGCGACGGGTGGCTGGACCTGGCGGCTGTTCCAGGTCCGAATGCGTACAGAGGTGTCACTGTAGGTTTTCGTGTGTCTGAAACGAACGGGGTCCCCACGATCGGCGGCACGGAACATCGGAATAACAGCCACACCTATGGGGGGATGAAGGTTCCTGCATCGGCGAGATGTTAGACGATCGTCGAGTCGCTTTCAAAAATGGAGTAAGTGCGGTTTACTTTTGTCGCGCTTCCCAATCCTGGGACACCTTTAGCTGATCAGCCAGTTCCCTTTGGTTCGTGGTAAAGCCATTGGTCGGCGGCATCACGCGCCGGTTGCCGATTCGGACGTGGAGGTTCATACCGCTCGGCGTATGTTGTATTCATACATCGTTTCCATGAAAACCGAACCTATTGCCTTCGTTGCGCGAGTCCGTTGGCACGAAGCAAACCGGCCAATGGGGGCAACGCCCGCGTTCAGGCATCGGCGCAGCGGACGTCACTTGGCAGTGTCGACGTGGCGGGCGGCAGTGTCAAGCAAGAATTTCAACACAGAGCGCACAGAAAAAGCTAAAGCCACAGAGCGCACAGAAAAAGCTAAAGCCACAGAGCGCACAGAATAGATTACCAAGGATTTCATAGGTTACCAAGGACTTCATAGATTACCAAGGATTTCATTGGTTACCAATGCATTCATAGGTGACCAAGGCTTTCTGTGCGCTCCGTGGCTTTGGCTTTTCTGTGCCCTTTGTATTAGTAACGATTAGAGTCATCGTGGCCCGCAAAGATTTGCCACCGATCCGCGAGGTGCCCCCGAAGCCGCCGACAGCACCGGAATATCTGTGTTCATCTGCGTTCATCTGCGGCAAAACTATTTTGGACTGCACGCGGCACGAACGGCTCCGACTCCTTCCGCAGGCAATTGGCGCTCGCGGCGAAGAAAGGTTTGCCGCAGATGAATGCAGATGAACACAGCGCGGCCGATGGCCGCAACCAAACATAGGCACGGCGTCCCGCACTTCTGCTGCTAAGCTGGATTGTGACGAGCAATACCAGGACAGCCGGAGGGGAA
>Ga0335072_10007644_pt1 | contig 15738 bp, 13 predicted proteins | sample Lox_Sample_21_FD_206725 | JGI IMG/M metagenome (GOLD analysis project Ga0335072, IMG submission 206725) | Soil microbial communities from Loxahatchee National Wildlife Refuge, Florida, United States - Lox_Sample_2.1 | ecosystem: Environmental > Terrestrial > Soil > Wetlands | place: USA... | reverse complement strand
CTGGATTCGCCCCAGGGCCACGATGCCTTCCTGGTGGATATCGAGAATTACAGCCGCGCGATCGGCGGATTTCTCTCACGCCTGTAATGGCGTCGGGACGTGCGTCTCAAGCGGAAACTCCAGCGACCTGAACTCGGCGAACATCTTTTCCGCCTCCGGCAGCTCGCGCAGCGGCACGTACTCGCAGACGGCCGCAAAACGCTCCCACAGGTCGACCACGCGCGCACTGGTATGGGCCTCCTCGATGGCGCCGTCCTTCCACTCGAACACCTCGACGATGATGCCGTCCAGTCCGCGCATCGCCTGGGCGGGCCGGTCGGTGACCAGTCCCAGCGTGCGCAGGCATGGCACGTGCTCGCGAACCAGGGCCTCAAGCTCCTCCGCGCACCCCGGTTTCGGACGGTACGCTACAATCACCATCACACCCATGTGACGCTCCCCTCGGCAATTTGAGGGAAGGCTAGCAGAGAAGCTTCAAGCCGGCGTCAAGGCCCTGGCTTGCACGGGTGGCAAGCCTTTCAGATTGATCGAGACCATCGATGCTCACCACCGAATTCCCCGGCTGTCGGAAACTCATTCAGGCGATCGACACGGCTGTCGCCAAGGCCTCCACCCCCGCCATCACCGACAGCCTGCGCAACAGCCTGTGCAAGTTGATCCAGGGCCAGGAAATCGTGCTGCCCGCGTGCGTCTTCGAGACCGCCGAGGACCGCTACGCACGCCGCGAGCTGTACCACAGCGACGAATACGGGTACTGCGTGGTGGCCATGACCTGGGGCCCCGGCCAAGGCACCCCCATCCACGACCATTGCGGCATGTGGTGCGTGGAAGGCGTCTGTAGCGGCGCGCTGGAGGTGGTCCAATACGAACGCCTGCCCGCCGGCGACCAGAACGACACGTACCGCTTCCAGCCGGTCGGCTCCATCCAGGCCGGCCCGGGCTCCGCCGGCAGCCTGATCCCGCCGCACGAATACCACACCATCCGCAACCCCAGCGAGGATGCCATCGCGGTGAGCCTGCACATCTACTCCGGCAACATGACCCACTGCGCCGTGTTCCAGCCCAAGGACGGCGACCGCTGCTACGAACGCCAGGACCGCCAGCTGAGTCTCGACCCGGTGAACTGAAACCGGCATAATAGGCGTTCGCACTTGCCGGTGTGGCGGAATGGTAGACGCGGCGGACTCAAAATCCGCTTCTGGCGACAGAGTGTAGGTTCAAGTCCTATCACCGGTACCAAGTGACATGAAGGCCGCTTTCGCGGCCTTTGTTTTTAAGCTATCTGCGCCAATCCGCTGATCAAGCTGCTACGCGGATGCCCGGCACGTGTGCACGCCGCGCTGGAGATACCACGATCTCAACGTGTTGATCGAAGGCGACCAGTGCTCGCATCAGCCGTTCAAGCGAGATGTTCTGCAATTTGCAGCGGCGAACCTGGGACACCTTCGGCTGCGTCATGTCCGTGATGGCTGCCACCTCCGTCTGGCTGAGTCCGCGCTGGTCGATCAGCTTGCTGAGCTTGAATGCAAGCATCACAGTCGGTCGAACTCTGTAACTTCAGCTGCGCACGTCAGTTGATTGCCCAGCCAACGGACAACCATGTCGAACCGCAATCACTGAAATACGATTCCACCCCGTTTTGCACGAACCGATGCGGGAATAGAGTGCTCACGTCCCACGTGCATCTCAAAAGGAATCCCCATGCATTCGTATCAAAGGTTTTTTGTATTGGGCGTCGCGGCGTTCGCCTTGGCGGCGCCTGCTGTTCAGGCCGCCACGTCGGCGCAGGAAAAGGCGCAACAGACATCCGACGCAGCCAGCATGTCCATGGCCGTCCCCTCGTGGCTGGTCGGCACGTGGACGCTGGTGCGTTGTGACAACGTGTATCCCGATGGGCATCGCGTCGAATTGTACGGGCCGCATCCGCAGGGCATGTGGATGATCGACGCCAAGGGCCATTACATGATGCAGATCGCTCGCGTGCAACGTACGCCATTCGCCACCGGTGACAAGTCGAAAGGTACGCCGGCGGAATATCGCGCCGCTTCGCTGGACAGCAATGCGCACTTCGGCAGCATCAGCATTCAGGGCGGCCGGATGGTGACGCACATCGAACAGGCATCCTTTCCCAACTGGAATGGCCGTAGCAGCAAGACCAGCTACACCCTCAACGGCAATCAGCTCACCTATGTCGTGGCCAAGCCCAGCAGTGGTGCGTCGCAGGGCGCGCATGGCGAAGTGACCTGGCAACGAATGGAATAAAGCGGGCAGCCCGCGGCCCCGGCGTAGGCCGGGCCGTGAATCGCTATGCCGCCGAAAGGTTCTTGAACGCCATGGTCAAGGTACGCATGGCGTTACGCGAGCGGTGATCGTTGAGCGCCGTGTACAGCACCACATCCTGGCTAGGCAGCGACGGCAGCGACAATGCCGGACCGACATCGGTGGTGCCACTGGGCGCCGTACGCCGCGTCATCACCGCGATCGCCAATCCTGCTGCCGCGGCGGCACCGACCACCGCAGCGCCCTTGCCGATAAACACTTCGGTCCACGCGATACCGGCCTGGTCCAGCGCACGCACGGCCGCGGCACGGATGCCGCACGATTCGCCTTGCGTGGATAGCGGCAAAGGCTGGCCAGGGCGAAGCTCCCAGTTTACGGCACCGATCCAGGCAAAATTTTCGGTGAAGATGGTTTCGCCTTGGTTGCGGCGATTGTCCGCCTGCAGCACCAGCGCGGCATCAAGCGTGCCTTCCTCATACGCCTGCATCACTTCGCGCGACCCGGCCACGCGCATCTCGATCAAAAGGTGCGGATCGTGCTCATTCATGCGGCGCAACAACGCCGGCAGCTCGCTGCCGACGATCAGTTGGCTGATGCCGATCGTCAGCCGCCGCTGCTCGACCTGGAACGAAGCGATGGCGCGCTCATGCGCGCCGACGAGCGAGCGCGCCGCATCGAGAAAAATGCCGCCCTCCGCGGACAGGCGCACCTGCCGTGGCGTACGTTCCAGCAAGCGCCGGCCGAGCTGTTCTTCCAGGCGCCGCAGCTTCAGGCTGAGCGCGGACTGGGTGGTATCGAGCACCTCCGCGGCGCGCGTGAAGCTCTGCAAATCGGCAATAAACACAAACGCTTTGACGGCGTCGAGATCCAGCGCTTTCATGGTTTCATCACAACGTTTTGCAATCGCTGGAATATACATCCATGGCGTTTGGCCATGCATGGGCTAAACGCTTGCGCTCCCGCCCGGCTTGAACGCCAATCCGGCCAATGCGCGCGAACAGCGCTTCGTCGATGTGCCGGCGCTTCCGGCCCGGTCTTGCACACACCCACAGGGCGATCGCAGTGACGCCGACGATGCCGTTGGTATCGCCGAATGGAAACAGGTTGGCGAATCAGTACCGCAACGTCATCGTCAGATGATACGCAGCGTCATTTATCTTCTCGCTCGGATTGCGTCCGCAATATTCGTCCAGAAAACTTCTGACGGCAGTTCCATCCGCCTGTTTCAACCGAAAGCCGGCCATGCTGGCGGCCGTGATGAAGCCCTGCGTCCAGTCGACTAGCGGCGTGTAGTTGAAGAAATCCCCTGTCTTCCTCGCTTCAACCCAATCGCCGCAGGATGCATTGCCCGCGCCGTAAACCATTCCATCGTCATCCGCCCGTGCGGACATGGATGAGCACACGGCCCAGACGACCAGTAGCACAGCCAAGGTCAACTTCATAACCCTTCCTCTATCGATAATCCAGTTGAACCAAAACCCGCTCAATCCGATTCACCATCGGCATCGAGAAGCATCCATCCATCCGGCGCGAAGTGAACGACCGACCGCTGCCGCGCCCGCAGGCGACGCGCGGTGTCCAGCGATGCCGCCAGCACGGGCGCCATCTCTGCGAGCTCCACGGCGCGATTGCCACGGCGCCGCTGCTTGCCCGCAAAACGCACGCGGTTGTACTGCGACCACGAGCCCATCAACAGCGCGCAGACGATCGCCACGCACAGCACGATGCTCAGATCGTTGGCGGCATGCAGCGGATGCATCAGGCCCAACTGCTTGAAGGCGTCTTCCACGCCGAGCAGCCAGGCGATCAAGGTGAGCAAGGGCAGCCACAGCGATATCCAGAGCGTCCACGCCACCATCGTGATGAGAGTGAACAGGGTGCGTTGCAGCGGCGACTGGCGGTGTGGCCGGTTGATGATGAAATCGGCTTTCATTGGATTCCCCTGTCAGGACTGGTCCAGATCGCCAGCGTGCCCTTGCGCTTCAGGATCGCCTTGGGCAACGCCACGACGGACGTGGCGGTGGTCAGCATCCAGTAGACCAGCGGATACCAGATCATCCAGTAGTAGTTGCGGCCGACGCGCGCTTCGTAACGGCGGTCGATCAGCAGGCTGATGAGAAACTGCGCCATGCACACCATGCCGAGCACCACACCGTTCCATTGCGGGACGAAGGTGGGAACGTGCAGCGATGCCGGCAACGGCAGGACCAGGCCGAGCAGCCACAGCAGCATGATGCCGGCCATGTCGAACGACCACACCAGGCTCACCAGATACTCCAGCGCCACCATCCACATGCGCCGCTGTCGCCAGTGCAAGAGCTTCAATCCATAGCGCAGCAGCACTTCCGAACCGCCCTGCGCCCAACGCAGGCGCTGCCGCCACAAACCACGCAGCGTTTCGGGCATCAGGATCCAGCACAGCGCATTGGGTTCGTAGCGAATCTCCCAGTGCCGCATCTGCAAGCGCCAGCTCACGTCGATGTCTTCGGTCACCATATCGGTGTTCCAGTAGCCGACATCGTGCAAGGCAGACTTGCGGAACGCGGAGATCACGCCGGAGACAGTAAAGATACGCCCGTACACGCGCTGCGCACGCTTGATCAAACCGATGATCGAGGAGAACTCGCCCACCTGCAGCCGGCCCAGCAAGGTGGAGCGGTTGCGGATGCGCGGATTGCCGGTGACCGCGCCCACGCGCGGGCTTTCCAGCATGTGCATCACCAGCCAATGGGTGGCATATGAATCGAGCAGGGCATCGCCGTCCACACACACCAGGTAGTCGCCCTGGGCCGCAAGCGCTGCCGCGCGCAAACCGCTGGCCTTGCCGCGGTTGGTGGCGAAATGCAGTACGCGCAGTTCCGGAATCTCTTTCAGCAATTGATCGAGCTGTGCGCCGGTGTCGTCGGTGGAACCATCGTTCACCGCGATGATCTCGAACGCCGGATACGTCTGCGTGGCCAGTTGCTCGATGGTTTCGCGCACATGCGCGCTTTCGTTGTGGCAAGGCACGATCAGGGACACCAAGGGGTACGCAGGCAGCGGCGGCGGTTTCACGCGCGACGGCTCCCTGCGTTCCCAGCGGAAGAAATAGATCAGGCCGCCGCTCATCCAGATCAGCGACATCGCCAGCGGATAGAAGAAGGCGAACCCGAGCAAGTCATGGAGCGCGTGACTGATCATCGTTATCGCTCCGGGTAGGGGTAATCGGCGATCGAGATCGCCGGACGAACCGCTTCCAGCTGTGGCTGGTTGCGAATGAAGTCATCCGGGTAGTAACCGAGGTGCCGCGCGCCTGCGATCTGCAGCAGGCGGAGGCGCGCGTCGACGTCTTCATCGGTGATCGCGCGGCCCGTGCGCCAGTCGCGCGTAGCCAGTTCGAACAATGTGCGATCCAGCGCATGCGGACCTGCATCAGCCACTCGCGCAACCAGTGCGCGGTACCAGCTCTCGTTATCCGCCTGCTGGTCCAGTTGCGGCATGGCCATGACGGCGGTGAGGTCGTAGTTGGCCAGGAACGCGGGCAGGCTTTGCGCGAACCACGCTTCGGATTGCGGATCCATGATCGGCCGCACATACATGTTGCGCACCGTTTTCACCTCCGGTCGCCAGCGCCGCACGCGCGCTGTCAACGCATTGGTGAAATCGATCAACGCCGTGGTGCGCTGCGCAGGCGTCATGTTCGACCATGGGCCGAGCTGGTCCGTGTCGCGGATATAGGCGTCGTCGGAGAACAACAGCCCGGCTTCATCGGCGTGCATGGCAAGGTCTTCGTAAACGTCGCCGATCCATTGCCGTACCCGCGGGTCCCACGGCGCAAGGCGATAGTGATCGCCACCCGGCTTCGGTTCACCGCCCAGCGAGGGCAAGTTCGGCGCATCCGGGAAACGGAAGGCGAGTACCGGCATCCACGCGTATACACGCACTTGTGCGCGCGTGCGTAGTTGCCAGGCCACACGCGAGAACAGGTCCGCGCGCATCGGCAGATGGCGATTCGGGAAATACATGGCTTCCGCCACGCCATCGCCTTTCGGGTCGGCATAGGCTTGCAGCCATACCTGGCTGGGATGCATGCGGCGGATGCGATCGAGCAGATGCGAAAGATTGCGTTCCTGTTGCGCCGGATCCGGATCGTAGACGTAGTCCAGATCCACCTGCACCGCACGTACCGGTTCGACGCGCGCGCGGTGGCGAATCAACCAGCCAAGCCGATTGGCGCTGATGTTGCCGCTGACCAGCAGACGCGGCAGCGTGTGATCGTCCGGCGAAACGGGGATGGCATCGTCCAGGCTGAAGGAAAGGCCCATGCCTTCGCTGGCTGCCACCTGCGTCGCTATCTGGTTGTAGGCGCCGTAGGGCCACACGATGGCGCGTGGCCGGTGGCCGGTGGCGTGCTCGATTTCCTCGGCGCTGTGCTGCAAATCCTTGCGCAAGCGTGCGGTATAGGCGGCAACGCTTTCGTAGCTTGCCGTGCGCGGGTCGTACTCGAGGCTCACCACCGCGGGCAGCTGATTGCCTTGCGGATTGGCCATGATGCCTTCGTGCAGATCCCAGGTGTGCGAGGCGAATGCCACCAGGCCGGACTGCTGGATTTCACGCACCTGTGCCCAGCTCAGGAAGCAATCCCGGGCACACGGACCGCCGTTGTACGGCATCTTCTGGCCCGGTGGCATATCCATCCACGAACCTACCAGGGCCGACACCGCCGGATAGTGGTAGGCACGCAGCAACGGATACACGCGCGTGTAGAAACTCTCCAGCCCATCGTCGAAGGTAAGCAGCACGGCGTGCGGCGGCAGTGGCGCCCCGCCCTGGCGCGCCTCGATCACCTGATCGAGGCTCACCACGTGATAGCCGTTGGCCTTCAGCCAGTCGAAATGCTCGATCAGGTGATCGGTGCTGGTGGCGTCCGGATCGCGATCGCCCTGCAAGCCGACGTCGTCGCGCACGTCGTGATAGGTGAGCACGATCAGGGATGCATCCGGTACGAACTCGTTGCCGCGGACCAGCGGCGCAACGATCAGCAGCAGCACGGCGAGCAGGGCCAGGCGCATCGCTACTCTCCCCAATGCATGGATACGTCGAGCACGACACGCGATTCGTGCCGGCCGTCGTAGGGTTGCCAGTGCCAGCTCACGCCCCAGCCGAAACGCAGGCCGGCATGCGGCTGGAAGAGTTGCCCGTAGCGCGCGCTGGCCATCCAGCCGGTTGCAAAATTGCGTTCCCCGTAGCGACCGACCGCGACATCGAAACGCTCACTCCAGACCCGGCTGTCGTACTGGTTGAGTACGTTCTGCAACACACCGGTCAGCGCGTAAGAGCGATCCCATGACGGATTGAAATATGGGCGATTGGTTTCGCTATTGGTCGAGCCACCGATTTCCACGCCGCCATCGAAGCTCAGGTTCGGCCCGGTATGCAGCCGCTGCACGGCATCCGCCAGCCAGCCCTTGCGCAGGTTGCCGTCGGTGAATGCGTCGCGATACACCGCCAGGCGGGCGGACGTCAGTTCGCTCGCGCGCCACTGCACGGCGGTGCTGAAGGTTTTGCCGGTGATGCCGTAGTACTGCGCACGCAGCGGAATATCCGCGCCGGCGCTGGCCCAGTCGGAAGACCACGACCACTGATCGCTGATCGCCCAGTTGAAACCGGCTTCGATATCCGTGCGCCGCACATAGCGATCCACCGCGGGCAGCGCCTGCACGTAGAACGACAGATTCGGCATGAAGCCTTGCAGACCGAGGCCGCCGCGATCCCTCGCGACGTGACCCTCGGGTAAAGCGGCGGACGATGCCCGTGCCAATGCCAGCACGCGCCAATGATCGTCGATCAGCGGACTGGCCAGCGTCGCCAGTGTTTCCTGGTCGCGATCGCCATAGTCCGGGCTGTTGCCCCAGCCGTTGTCGTGCGTGAGGTCGAACTGCCAGCCGCGCTGGCGATCCCATGCCTGCAGCGCATCCTGCACGCGGCCACTGCGGCCGGCTTGCTGTTGCGCCTGGCCGAGTGCCGTCTGTGCGCCCGCGTAGTCGTATACGGCGCTCCTTACATCCGCATCGTCCAGGTTGGCGTTGGCGTCGTGTTCGTCTTCGAGCGCATCGGCGATCTTCAAAGTTTCTGCCGCGCGGCGCGGCCAGCCACGCGCCAGTTCCGCCATGGCCAACTGGCGGCGCAGGTCCACATTGCCGGGCGCTTCGGCGCACATCGCGGCAAGGTGCGCGTAGGCGTCGGCCAGCTCGCCCGCGTCTTCGTGCAACTGGATGGCGTTGGAGTCGGCATCGACCTTGCGCGGGTTCTGCCCGACGCCGCGAACGCCCGGCGTGTGCAGCCAGCGAGGCTCTTTGGCGGCCAGCTGGTCGATCGTGGCGAGCGCTTCGTGCGTGCGCCCCGCATCGAAATACGCGGAGGCCAGGCCGATACGTGGATCAGCGTCACCAGGCTGATAGGGACCGGGATCACGGCGAATGCTGTCTTCGTAGAGCCCCATCGCTTCGCGGGGCCGGTGCTCCTGCATCATGGCGTCGGCCACCGCACGCTCCGCATAAGGCGGTAGTGGCACGCCTTGCTGCTTCATCTGCGCGTATTCGGACAGTACTTCGTGCGCGCGGTCGCCTTGGTCCAGCGCTACCAGCAGATCGAGCTGCGCGCGCCTGCGGATGTTCGCCGGCGCGCCGGCGTCATTTGCGATGCGCCGTATATCTTCGATGGCCTTGTCGTCATCCGCATAAGGCTGCGTGGCATCGGCAGGGATGCCCTTGGCCCAACGCACCTCATGCGAGGCGTAGTCGGCCTGCAGTCGTTCGCGCTCGGCCGGGCTGAGCGGCGGCGAAAGCGTGGCCGCCAGTTCCTTCGCGCGCGCAGAGCCGCCCAGTTCCGACAGCAACTGGATGGCAAGCAACTGCGCACGGCGATCGTCGGGCCAGTGCGCCAGCACTTCCTGGCAATGGGCGAGTGCCTCGATGCGATGTCCCTCGGCGTGCTCGGCGCGCGCCTGCGTCAACAGCGCTTCGCGATCGGGCGCATCCTGAGCGGCCAGCGTTTTACCCGTCGCGCACAAGGCCAGCGTGACGAAGACGGCCAGCGTCGCGCGCCGCAACGCGGCTGCTCGCACCGCCGATTCCCTGCTTTTTTGAACGCACTTTTCCATCGCCAGACTGCTCCTCGCGTCCAACGTGAAAATATTCAGTTCGGTGAAGCCGCTTACCCCCCTGCTCCGTCGAACTCCCTCTTACAGGTATAGAGGGGCAAGAATCAGGCCATCAGGCGGTTGAGGAATTCTCACGTGACAAAGACGCCACCCGCGGATGGCCTACGCGTGAATAGATGCGCGCCATAACGCGACGAGCCTGATGTAATTAGCTGTTTTCCATGCAAATAACTGCTAACGGACGACCGCCTTACCGTTATCGAGTACCCGGTTAAAATGTGATGTACATCACATCAACCAAACAGGGGCAGCCGACTGTTTATGTCACTTTCGTCCCCTCCGATTCACCGGCCGAGTACCTGGCGGTTATCGATGGGATGACGAACGCAGGCCGAACAGGATCAACAGCACCGCACCTACCGTGATGCCGCAATCGGCCACGTTGAACGTGGGGTAGTACCAGTCGCGGTAATAAACCTGGATGAAGTCGGTGACCTGCGAGGCGTGCAGGCGATCGATCAGGTTGCCCAGCGCCCCGCCGATCACCAGCGACAGCGGCAAGGCGGTGCGCCACTCGCGTCGCGCCGTGCGCATCAGCCACACCACCAGCGCCACGGTGATCGCCACCGCCAGCACCACGAAAAACCAGCGCTGCCAGCCGCTACCCTGCGCGAGAAAGCTGAAGGCGGCGCCGGTGTTGAAGGCGAGCGTCCAGTTGAGGAAGCCGGGAATAACCGGATGCGGCAGGCCCGGCGGCTGCAATGCCGAGAGTGCCCACCACTTGGTGAGCTGGTCGAGGGCGATCAGCAAGGCGGAGAGCAGGAGCCAGGGGAGTGCGTTGGGTTTGGGGTGCATGGATGTTCTCAGGAATCACATGGCAATGCGGGATCTTGCCCCCTCCCCTGCGTGCAGGGGAGGGTTGGGGTGGGGTGCGAGCGCAGCGAGCGGCCGGGGCCGTACGTCGCAGCCATCGTTATCAGAACCATGACGAGATTCAATTGCACGCTAAAGCACAAGCAACCCCACCCCAGCCCTCCCCTACTATCGCAGGGGAGGGAGTTGGTTCGCGGCGGATTTAGAACCAACGCCGATCCTCGCCCGGCCCTTCCACATTGCCCACGCAACGCCCGCAGATTTCCGGATGCTCCGGATGACTGCCGACGTCATCGCGGCGATGCCAGCAGCGGATGCATTTGGGCGCCAGCGTCACCGCCGCCCTCACCCATGCCGTCTTGCCGTCGACATCCGCCACATTGACCTGCGCACTCTCACCGTCTTGACCAACCAGGGGGTCTACCTTGGATGCCGCCTGCAGCTTCACATCTGACGTGATGAAGAAAAAGCGCAACTCATCCGCCATCGCCGTGTAGCGCTGGATCAGCTCGGGGTCGGCATGAAGGGTCAGCTCCGCCTCCAGCGCCGCACCGAGCTTCTCGTTCTTGCGCATTTCTTCCAGCACGCGCGAGGCGGTATCGCGAATCGCCAGCAGCTCGGACCAGTAGCGGCGCTGCGCAGGAGAACCCGGCGTATTCGCCAGGCCGTCGTACCAGGTTTCGAACAACACGCTTTCGCCGCGCTCACCCGGCATGTGCTGCCAGATTTCTTCCGCGGTGAAGGACAGCACCGGCGCCAGCCAGCGCACCATTGCCTCCAGGATGCGATACATCGCGCTCTGCGCACTGCGCCGGCCATGGCTGTCGGTCGGCATGGTGTAGAGGCGATCTTTGGTGATATCCAGATACAACGCCCCCATCTCGGTGGTGCAGAAGTTCTGCACGCGCTGCACGATTTCGGGGAAGTCGTAGCGCTCGTACGCGGCGATCACCGTTTGTTGCATTTCATGCGCCTGGCCGATCGCCCATTGGTCGAGCAGCAGGCTTTGTTCCACCGGCACCATGTGCCTGGCCGGATCGAAACCATCCAGATTGCCGAGCAGGAAGCGCGCGGTGTTGCGGATACGGCGATACATATCCGACACGCGCTTGAGGATTTCCTCCGACAAGGACATCTCGTAGCGGTAATCGGTGGACGCCACCCACAGGCGCAGGATATCCGCGCCCATGCGGTTCATGATGTCCTGCGGCTCGATGCCGTTGCCCAGCGACTTGGACATCTTGCGGCCCTGCGCGTCGACGCTGAAGCCGTGCGTCAGCAACTGCTTGTACGGCGGCTTGCCGTCGAGCATGGACGCGGTGAGCAGCGAAGAATGGAACCAGCCGCGATGCTGGTCCGAGCCTTCCAGGTAAAGATCGGCCGGAAACGCCTGCACGTCGGCATGCGAGCCACGCAGCACATGCCAATGCGTGGTGCCGGAATCGAACCACACGTCCAGCGTGTCGCGATTCTTTTCGTAATGCTCGGCATCGGCGCCCAGTAGTTCGGCCGGATCGAGCATCTGCCAGGCTTCGATGCCGCCTTGCTCGACGCGCTTGGCGACTTCTTCCAGCAATTCCGGCGTACGCGGGTGCAGCTCGCCGGTTTCGCGATGGACGAAGAAGGCCATCGGCACGCCCCACTGACGCTGGCGCGACAAGGTCCAGTCGGGGCGGTCGGCAATCATGCTGTGCAGGCGCTGCTTGCCCCAGGCCGGGAAGAACTGCGTGGCTTCGACGCCTTCCAGCGCCACTTCGCGCAGCGTCTTGCCGCCGTCCTTGGGGGTGATGTCCATGCCCGCGAACCACTGCGAAGTGGCGCGATAGATGATCGGTGTCTTGTGGCGCCAGCAGTGCATGTAGCTGTGCGCGTACTTGTGTTGGTGCAGCAGCGAGCCGGCCTGATCCAGCGCTTCGACGATCTTCGGATTGGCCTTCCACAGGAACATGCCGCCGAACAGCGGCAGCCAGGAGGCATAGACACCGTTGCCCATCACCGGATTGAGGATGTCGGCATCCTTCATGCCGTGCGCCTTGCACGACTGGAAGTCTTCCACGCCGTAAGCCGGCGAAGAGTGCACGACGCCGGTGCCGGTATCCAAGGTGACATAGTCGCCGAAGTAGACCGGCGACAGGCGCGCATAACCCGGATCGACTGCGTACAGCGGATGGCGGAACTTCAAATCGCCCAATGACTGACCTGGCACGGAGGCGATGATTTGGCCATCCAGGCCATACGTCTTCAGGCATTCCTCCACACGCTCGGTGGCGAGAATCAGCAAGCCCTTGGCCGTGTCGACCAGGCTGTAGCTGAATTCCGGATGCAGGTTGAGCGCCTGGTTGGCGGGTATGGTCCAGGGCGTGGTGGTCCAGATCACGATCTGGCCGTTGGGCTTGGGCAGTTTTTCCAGGCCGAACGCTTTGGCGACGGCCGCCGGATCGTCGAACACGAAACCGACGTCGATCGCGATGTCGACCTTGTCCTCGTATTCCACTTCCGCTTCGGCCAGCGCCGAGCCGCAATCGAAGCACCAGTTCACCGGCTTCAAGCCGCGATAGATGTAGCCTTTACGCAGCAGCTCGGCCAGCGCGCGGATTTCACCGGCCTCGTTCTGCGGCGCCATGGTGAGATAAGGACGATCCCACTCGCCCAGCACGCCCAGGCGCTTGAAGTCGGACTTCTGCTTGTCGATCTGCGCGTTGGCGTAGGCACGCGCCTTGGCCATCACGTCGAGCGTGGGCAATTCCTTGCCGAATTGTTTTTCGATCTGGATTTCGATCGGCATGCCGTGGCAATCCCAGCCCGGCACGTACGGCGCGTGGAAGCCGGCGAGCAGCTTGGACTTCACCACTACGTCTTTCAGGATCTTGTTGATCGCGTGACCCAGATGGATCGCGCCGTTGGCATATGGCGGGCCATCATGCAGCACGAACAGCGGACGGCCCTTGGCCTTTTCCTGAATCTGCGCGTAGCGATCCGCCTTTTCCCATTCGGCCAGCCAGCCCGGCTCGCGCTTGGGCAGGTCGCCGCGCATCGGGAAGGTGGTCTGTGGCAGGTTGATGGTGCTTTTGTAGTCCTGGGTCATCGTTCGGGCGCCGTGTTTACGGTGGTTCCGCTTCGATGCCCTGGGGGAACCGAAGCCTCGGTGCTTGCCGCGCGCGGCGGCAAGCGCACGCGCTTCGGCGAGAGCTCGTCAAATAATAATGATCGCTGTGGTGGCTACGGCGGGCATGGTGCTCATGATGTGGCCTGGTTCGCGTCGATCAACGCCGGGTTCATCCCAAGGATCTCCCGAGCGGAACGCGCATCATGCCGCATTTGCTCCTTCAATGCGTCCAGTCCGTCGAATTTCATCTCGTCGCGCAGCTTGGCGACGAACTCCACCGCCATGCGCTGGCCGTAGAGATCACCCTCGAAATCGAACAGGTGCACTTCCAGCAGGGGCTCGGCCACTTCGTTGACGGTGGGCCGCACACCCAGGCTGGCCACGCCCGGCCAGCTGCATTCGCCCTCGCCCAGGCCCACGCGCACGGCGAAAATGCCGTCTACCGGGGTGACACGCTCGCGCAAGTGAATGTTGGCCGTGGGGAAGCCCAGATCGCGGCCGAGCTGGTTGCCGTATTCCACCTTGCCCTCGATCACGAACGGCCGGCCCAGCAGCGGTGCGGCGGCGCCGAAATTGCCGGCCGCAAGCAGCGCCCTCACCCGGCTGGCCGAGACGCGCTCGCCGTCCAGCAGCACGGCCGGCATGGTGTGTGCAGCGAAGCCGCGCGCCTTGCCGATGCGTTCCAGCATGGCGACATCGCCGGCGCGCTTGTGGCCGAAGCGGAAATCCGCGCCTACCCACACCTCGCGCACGTTGAGCCGGTCGATCAGCACGCGCTGGATGAAATCTTCCGGCGACATCGCCGTCAACGCCTGGTTGAAGCGCAGCAGCAGCGTGTGCGCCATACCCGCGGCGGCAAAACCCAGCAGCTTCTCGCGCACGCTGGACAAGCGCGGTACCGGCTCCTTGGAGAAGAAAGCACGCGGCAGCGGTTCGAAACTCACCACGATCGGCATGCAGCCGAGCGCCTGCGCACGCTGGCGCACTTCGCTGAGCAAGGCTTGATGGCCGCGATGCAGGCCATCGAAAGCGCCGACCGCAACCACACTGCCGCCGGGGGCCAGGCACGGCCCCGCGACGTCCCGGGACAGTTTCATCATCCGCCCAGTATAGCGTTCACTCATGATGCAAATCGCGTAAACGAAAGCCAGCGGCGAACAGCGCCGCGACGTAAGTCGCACCGCCGCCACCGACCAGCACCGCCAATCGCCAGACGCGCCCGATCACCTGCAACTGCGTCCAGTCCGGCCAATACCAGCGACCCAGCAACAACACCAGCACCATCGCCGCACAAGCCAGCGCCAGCCGCGTCAGGTGGTGTCCCCAGCCGGGTTGTCGCTGATAGATGGCCGCCCGTCGCAGCCAGCGCCACAGCAATGCCAGGTTGATATAGCTGGCCACCGCACTGGCCATACCCAACGCCAGATGCAAACCCGGCACCTTCGACAGACCCTCCAGCAACGGCCCGGCCTTCAACGCAGGCGGCGCCCAATGCGCATACAACGCCAGCAGAAACACGCCATTGAGCAGCATGTTGGAAAGCAGCGACGCGACGCCGGCGCGCACCGGCGTATGCGTGTCCTTGCGCGCATAGAACGCCGGCAACAGCACCTTCACCAGCGCGTAGGCCGGCACGCCGAAACTCAGCGCTGTCACCGACAGCGTGGTCATGCGCGTATCGAACGGCCGGAACTGCCCGTTCTGGAACAGCGTGGCGACCAGTGGCTGGGCCAGCAGCATCAATCCGAACATCGCCGGCACCGCAATCAGCAGGGTGGTGCGCAGGCCCCAATCGAGCGCCTTGGAAAAACCTTCGTGATCGGTCGCCACGTGGTGGCGCGACAGCGAAGGCAGGATCACCGTGCCCAGCGCCACGCCGAACACGCCCAGCGGCAATTCCAGAAACCGATCGGCTTGCGACAGCCAGGTCTGCGAACCGGAAATCAGCAGCGAGGCGATTACCGTGTCGAACAAGAGATTGATCTGCGATACCGACGAGCCGAACAAGGTCGGCACCATCTGCTGCATGATCCGCCGCACCGGCGGGTGGTTCCAGCCCCAGCGCGGCCAGGTCAGCAGGTCGAGGCTGCGCAACGCGGGGAGCTGAAACAACAGCTGCAACGCACCCGCGGCAAGCACCGCCCAGCCCAGCGCCAGGATGGGCGTCTGCATGCGCCGCGACAACCACCATGCGCCGGCGATCATGCACAGGTTGAGAATCACCGGCGTCAGCGCCGGCAAGCCGAACCGATGGAAGCTGTTGAGCGCGCCGCCCGCCAACGCGGTCAGCGAGACGAACAACAGGAACGGAAACGTAAGCCGCAGCAACTCCACCGTA
>Ga0335072_10007643_pt1 | contig 15739 bp, 17 predicted proteins | sample Lox_Sample_21_FD_206725 | JGI IMG/M metagenome (GOLD analysis project Ga0335072, IMG submission 206725) | Soil microbial communities from Loxahatchee National Wildlife Refuge, Florida, United States - Lox_Sample_2.1 | ecosystem: Environmental > Terrestrial > Soil > Wetlands | place: USA... | reverse complement strand
GCCTCGGCGGAGGCGGCTGGATCTTCGGCTACAAGATTGACGGCACCCAGGCCGAGTACGTCCGCGTGCCGTTCGCGGACACGTCGACCTACCCGGTGCCGCCCGGGGCCGAGGATGAGGACATCCTCATGCTGGCCGACATTCTGCCGACCGGCTATGAGGTCGGCGTGCTCAACGGCGGTGTGCGACCAGGGGACGTCGTCGCCGTTGTCGGGTCTGGCCCGGTCGGCCTGTCCGCGATCACCGGGGCGCGCCTGTTCAGCCCGAGTCATATCGTCGCGATCGACCTGGCCGATTCGAGGCTGGAAGCCGCCAAGCAGTTCGGTGCCGACGTCACCGTGAACAACGCCCGCCAGAATCCGGGCGAAGTGATCGCTTCGCTGACCGGCGGGTTGGGGGCGGACGTGGCCATCGAGGCGGTCGGGGTTCCGGCCAGCTTCGAGCTCGCCGTCGCGCTGTCACGGCCGGGTGGCCGGATCGCCAACATCGGCGTGCACGGTGAGCCCGCGACGTTGCACCTCGAGGAGCAGTGGATCAGGAACATCACGATCACGACCGGGCTGGTCGACACCTATTCGACCCCGACGCTCCTGCGCTTGGTGACGGGCCATCAGATCGACACCAAGCGGTTCATCACCCACCGCTTTGCGCTGGACGAATTCGACAAGGCCTATGACGTCTTCGCCCGGGCGGGTGAGACCCGAGCGCTCAAGGTTGTCCTTAGCCGCACGCCGTAACTTCACAACAGACTGACCGGCGGGCCGTGTCCGCAGAAATCTCGGACGCGGCCCGCGCCTATTTGCCGGCTCTTCGCGGGCCTGGTCCGGTAACGTTCCTTGCCGGCCAGCCACTCCGGGGCCGCGGCGCACACAGCCGTCGCCCAGCCCTTGCAGCCTGAGCGGCACGACGGCGTTCGCAAGACGCGGTTGGTCCGCGAACGCGGTTAGCAGTTGTCCGGCATTCCGGGCGCCCCCGCCCGCATGGCGCGCGCCGACCTGCCGAACGTTTGGTCGTTTGGCCGGGACCTTGGCCTCTGCCCGCAACCACCAACGGCGCCTACAAAGGACAGGAGGAATGGCGGAGGAGAGGAGACCGGGTTGCCCCAGGCACGTGACTTTCTCGACCGGTTCCGGCCCGCCGGCGCTCCTGGCGCCATGGCGGGTGTACCCACCGACCGGACGGCCGAACGATCCGCCGAGCTTCGCCCAGTGCTGGAGCTGCTGGCCGAAACACACGCTGAGTGCGGCCGTATCGTCGCCGCCGCACGCCAGCACGCCGACCAGACCGCGGACAGCGCACGCCAGCAGGCGGCCGCGCTCGCGACCGACGCACGGGACCGGGCCCGGGCGGCGCGGGAAGCAGCGCTGGATCAGCAGCTCTCCGCGGCCCGTGCCGAGGCCAGCGCGGCAGTTAGCGCCGCCGGGGCGCGGGCCAGCCGTCTTCGCACAGCGGTGACCGAGAGCCAGGCCGACCATCTGGCGGCTCTCGCGGTCGAGCTGCTCTGCTCGCTTTCCGGCCCGGGCGGCCAGCGGTGAGCCGGCCGGGGCGCCGCACCGCGCGGCCGGCCCGGGCTTTGCTGCGCTGGCATGGGTTGCCGTGAGCGCCGGCTGGGTTGCGGGAGGAGTCCGGGCCAGGGCTATGACCCGGAGGCGGCTCGGCGCTAGCGGCGCGCGCCGGCTGGCCGCGTGCGGCTCGCTGCACGAAGCGCTCGCCGGCCTGGCGGGTACCGCCTATGCGGGCGCATGCCAGGAGAACCAGGATCTGGAGGCCGTCCAGCACGCCGTCGCCGGGACAGTCTTGTGGAATCTGCGGGTGCTCGCCGGGTGGCTGCCGCGTGGCGGGCTGCGGTTGATGCGGCCCCTGGCGGGCTGGTTCGAGGTCGCCAACATCGACGAGCTACTCGAGGAACTGGCCGGGCGCCCGGTCGGCGGGCGGTTCGAGCTTGGCGCGCTGGCCACCGCGTGGCCGCGGCTCAGCCGGTCGGGCAGCCCGGCCGAGCTACGGGCGGCCCTGGCGGCATCGGCTTGGAAGGACCCGGGCGGTGATTCTTCGTTCGCGCTGCGGGCCGGGGTGCGGGCCCGCTGGGCAGAACGGGTCGCCGCCCTGGGCGGCCCGGCCACGGCCTGGGCGGCCGGCGCGATGGCGCTGCTGGCCGCCGGTGAGCGGTTCGGGGCCGGCCGACCGCCGGGCCCGGTCGAGCACGCCGCCATGCGCAGCCTGCTCGGCGCGGCCGCCGCCGACGCCACGACGTTCGCGCAGCTGCGCGAACGGCTGCCGTCCCGGCTGGCCTGGGCGCTGGCCCCGGCCCGGTCCGCCGATGACCTGTGGCGCGCCGAAGCCGCTTGGTACGCGCGGGTGGAGGACGACGGCTTCGGCCTGATCCGGTCATCCGCGCCGGACTGGCGCCCGGTGCTGGGCGCCGCGGCGGTGCTGGCCACCGACGCGCGGCGGGTCTGTGCAGCGCTAGAGCTCGCCGCGCGCGGCGGGTCTCCTCTGGAGGCCTACGATGCCGTGGCTTGACGTCGCTCTGCCCGCCCGGATGAGCCGGGTGGCGCTGGTTGCCCCCGTCGAGGGCATGCGGGTCATGCTCACGGCGGTGGCCGAAGCCGCGGCGGTCGAGATCGACGGCGCGGACTCGGGCCGGGAGGTCGAGGCGGCGCGCAGGCTCGCGCGCCGGGAGAGTGCCGGGAGCGCGGGCGCGGCGCTGTGCGCGGGGGTGCCCGACCTCGACGAACTGGAGCGCGTGGGCCGTTTCGACCTGCTGGCCGGGGAAGCGCAGCTCCAGGCGTACGCGGCGGCCGCGGTCCGGGTACCGGGCTGCGCGGCGCTGGCGGGCTGGATCCCGGCCGACCGGCGCGAGGAGCTCGGCCGTCGGATGGCCGCGCTGGGTTGCGCCCTGGTTCCGCTGCCGCGCCCGCGAAACAACGAGCCGCCCACGATGCTGGACGGCTCGGCCACCCGGCGCTCGCTGTCTCCGCTGGTGTCCACCTACGGGACCGTGCCCTATGCGGACATCAGCCCAGCCTGGCTGGCGTGGGCCAGCTACGTGCTGATGTTCGGCATAATGTTCGGCGACGCCGGGCACGGCCTGGTCCTGGTCGGCGCGGCGGCGGCGCTGCGGGGCGGCTGGCCGCGGCCGCTGCGCCGAGTGCGCGCGGCGTGGCCCTTCGTCGGCGGCGCGGGGATCATGGCGGTCGTCTTCGGCATCCTCTACGGCGAGTTCTTCGGGCCGACCGGCCTCATCCCCGCGCTCTGGCTGGTCCCGCTCGACCATCCGGTCCCGCTCCTCGCCGCCGCGGTCGGCGTCGGCGCGGCGCTGCTAGCCGGCGCGTACGCCCTCGGCACAGTCAACCGGTTCCGGGAGGGCGGCTGGCCGCTGGCCGTGTACGCCCCGTCCGGGATCGCCGGCACGCTGCTGTTCCTCGCGGCCTGCGTGGCCTCAGCCGGCTGGTACCTGCATCACGCCGCGCTGCTGATCGCGGCCGCGGTCGCCGCGGCGGCCGCGCTCGCCCTGGCGCTGGCCGGCTTCCTGGCCCAGTCTGGCGGCGGCGGGACCGGCGCGGTCCAGACCGTCGTCGAGTTGTTCGACTTCGTGGTCCGGCTCGGCTCGAACGTGGTGTCGTTCGCCCGGCTGGCCGCGTTCGGGCTGACCCATGCCGCGCTCGGGCTGCTGGTCTGGGAGGCCACCCGCGCGCTGTGGGACCGAGGCGGCCTGATGGTCGTGGCTGCGGTCGCGGTCTTCGCAATGGGGAACGCAGTCGCCTTCGCGCTGGAGGCGCTGGTGGCCGCCATCCAGGCGCTGCGCCTTGAGTACTACGAGATGTTCTCCCGGGTGTTCGTAACCCAGGGTCGGCCCTTCCGGCCCTGGGCGGTGCGCGTCGAGACCGGTGCGCCCCGGTCCGGGATCGGTCCTTTGAACTAGAAGGAAGGTGGCTGATGTGCTTGCCTGGCTGATCGGGCTCCCGGTAATCGCGATCGCCGCCGTGGCGGCCCACCGCGCGACGCGGCACGGGCGGCGCGGCGGCTACGCCCTGGCCGGCGTGGGCGCGCTGCTGCTGGTGGGCGCGCTCGTGCTGCTCGCGGTCATGGCGGGCGGAGGACCCGCCGGAGCGGCGGCGGTCGCGCACGCCGGGCCCGCGGCCGCGTCCGCAGGCGGCGGCACCAGTTCCACCGGCGCGCTGATCGGGGCGGCCATCGCGGTCGCCGGGTCGACGATCGGGGCCGGCATCGCGGTCGCTTACGCGGGCGCGGCGGCGCTGGCCGCGATGAGTGAGCGGCCGGAACTGTTCGGCCGGGCCATGGTCATCGTCGGGCTCGCCGAGGGAATCGCGATCTACGGGCTGATCATCGGCGTCATCCTGATCGGGAAGGCATAGCCGTGTCCCGGGCCGCTGTCATTGGCGAGGAACTACGGGTGCAGGGCTACGCCCTGGCCGGGGCGCTCGTCTGCGCTGCCGACGACGGGGCCAGCGCGCGGCGTGCCTGGCGGGCGCTGCCCGCCGACGTGGCCGTGGTCGTGCTCACCGCCACGGCAGCGGGCTGGCTCGACGACGAACTCACCCGGCGGCCAGAGCTGCTGACGGCGGTGATGCCCGGATGACGCTCTTGTCCGAGCAGCAGGCGGCGCTGGCGCCGGTCCGCGCGGCGATGCTGCGCCGCGCCAGGGCCGAGGCGGAGGCGATCGTCACCGGGGCGCGCCGGGACGCGGCGGCGCTGCTGACCCAGGCGCGCCGGGACGCCGAGTCCGCGGTCGGCCAGGCCCGCGCCGACGGCATCGCGCAGGCGGCCCCGCTCGCCGCCGCCGAGCGGAGCCGCGGGCGCCGCGCGGCCAGCGAGATCCTGCTCGCCGCCGAGCGCGGCATCCGCGACGAGGCGGAACGCCGGATCCGCGCCGCGGTCCTGGGCCTGCGTGACCAGCCCGGTTACGGTGACCTGCGGGACCGGCTGACCAGGCTGGCCCGCGCCGCCGCCGGGCCGGACGCGGTGGTCACCGATCACCCGGCCGGCGGCGTCGTGGCGCATGCTCCGGGTATCTTCGTGGACTGCTCGCTGCCCCGGCTGGCCGACCGGGTGACCGGCGAGCTCGGGCCGCGGATCAGGGAGCTGTACACCTCATGAACACCCCGGCGGGACAGTCGGCGCACGTGACCCGGGTAAGCGGGCCGCTGGTCGAGGTGGCCGGGCTGTCGCCCTCGGCCATGTTCGACATCGTGGAGATCGGTGCCGGCCGGCTGCCGGGCGAGATCGTGGCTATCCGGGGCACCACGGCCACCGTTCAGGCGTATGAGTACACCGGCGGTATCGCGCCGGGTGATCCCGCCCGCGGCCGGGGCGAGCCGCTGTCCGCGCGGCTCGGCCCGCATCTGCTCGGCGGGGTGTTCGACGGGCTGCTCCGGCCGCTGACTGAGGCCGGGGCGTGGCTGGACCCCGCCCGGCCGCAAGCCTCCGGCCAGCGCACGTTCACCTTCACCCCGTCGGTCCATGACGGGGACCATGTGGCGCCCGGCGCGGAACTGGGCACCGTGGCGAATCCGGGCCAGGTGCCGTACCGCGTCCTGGTCCCGCCGGGAACCAGCGGCGTCGCCACCAGTGTTCACCCGGCCGGGCCCGCGCCGGCCGACGCCGTGATCGCCAGCGTGGCTGGCACGGCGGTCCCGCTCACCGCCCGGTGGCCGGTGCGGGCGCCGCGCCCGCACGCCGAACGCCTGGACGGCGATGTGCCGCTGCGGACCGGGCAGCGCATCGTCGACGTGCTGTTCCCGGTGAGCCGGGGCGCCACCACCGCAGTGCCGGGCGGCTTCGGCACCGGCAAGACGGTGCTGCTGCAGCAGATCACCAAATGGTGCGAGGCCGACGTGATCGTCTACGTCGGCTGCGGGGAACGGGGCAACGAGCTCGCAGACATGCTCACCGAGCTGGCCGGGCTGGCTGACCCGCGGACCGGCGGCCAGCTCGCGCAGCGAACGGTGGTCATCGCGAACACCTCGAACATGCCGATGATGGCCCGCGAGGCGAGCATCTACAGCGCCACGTGCGTGGCCGAGCACTTCCGGGACATGGGCCTGGACGTGGTCGTGGTGGCGGACTCCATCTCCCGGTGGGCGGAGGCGCTGCGCGAGTTCGCCTCGCGTAACGGAGAACTGCCCGCCGAAGAGGGCTACCCGGCCAGCCTGGCGAGCGCGCTGGCCGCGTTCTACGAGCGGGCCGGCCGGGTGATCACCTTGGGTGGCACGGAAGGATCGATCACCATCATCGGCGCGGTCTCCCCGGCCGGCGGCGATATGACCGAGCCGGTTACGACGTACACGCAGCGGTACGTCCGGTGCCTGTGGATGCTCGACCGCGACCTCGCGTACGCCCGGCACTACCCGGCGGTCTCCTGGGCCGGCTCGTTCTCCCGTGACGCTGCGGCGATCGGCGGCTGGCACGCCCGTCACGGCGATCCCGGCTGGTCGCTTCGGCGATCCCGGCTGGCCGCGCTGCTCGCCGACGCCGACCGGCTCGGCGAGCTCGCCGAGCTCATGGGCGTCACCGCGCTGCCGCCCGGCCAGCGGGCGACGATCCTGGCCGGTCGGCTGGTCCGTGAGGGCGTCCTGCAGCAGAGCGCGCTGAGCCCGGTTGACGCCTCGTGCCCTCTGGACCGGGCCGCCGCACTGGCGGACGCAGCGCTCGCGGTCGCCGGCCGCTGCCAGGAACTAGCCGATCGCGGCGTCCCGCCGGCGGCCATCGAGGACCAGGACTTCTCGGCGCTGCTGCGGGCCAAGGACGAGGCGGCCACGCCCGAGGACGTGCGGGCGCGCCGGGACAAGATACTGGTCGGCCTCGACGCACTGCGGGAGCGGCTCGCGACGCGCGCGGGCCCGGGTCAGGATGCTCCCGGAGAGTCGGCATGACAACCTGGGCCCGGCCGGAGTACACCGACGTCGCGGAGGTGCGCGGCCCGCTGCTGGTCGTCCGGGGCGTGCGCGGGGTCGGCTGGGACGAGTTCGCCGCGATCGGGCTGGGCGGCGCCGGGGAACTGCGGCACGGGCTGGTTCTTGAGGCCGACGGCGACCTCGCGGTCGTGCAGGTGCTGGAGGGCACGTCGGGGATTGACCCGGCCGCCACCCGGGTCGAGTTTAGCGGGAGCCCGTTGCGGGTGCCGGTGGGCCCGGACTGGCTGGGCCGCGTGTGCAACGGGCGTGGCGAGCCCGCCGACGGCGGCCCCCCGATTACCGGGGACCTGACGGCACCGGTGGCCGGGTTCCCGATCAACCCCGCGGCGCGCCAACCGCCGGCGGAGCCGGTGCTTACCGGCGTGTCGGCGATCGACGCACTCACGACCCTGGTCCGCGGGCAGAAGCTGCCGGTGTTCTCGGTGGCCGGCCTGCCGCACCTCGAGCTCGCCGCGCAGGTGGCCGCGCAGGCCTCCGCGGGCGGGGAGCCGTTCAGCGTGATCTTCGCCGCCATGGGGCTGACCCACGCCGATGCCGCCGGAGTCCGCGCCGTGCTCGAGGAGCGGTCCGCGGCGGGCGAGCTTGTGCTGCTGCTGAACCTGGCCGACGCCCCGGTCATCGAACGGATCTTGACCCCGCGGGTCGCGCTCACGGTGGCCGAGGATCTCGCGTTCCGGCTCGGAAGGCACGTGCTCGTGGTAATGGCCGACATGACGAGCTACTGCGAGGCGCTTCGGGAGGTGTCGGCGGCGCGGGGCGAGATTCCGGCCCGTCGCGCCTATCCCGGCTACCTGTACAGCGACCTGGCATCGCTGTATGAGCGGTGCGGCCGGATCCGTGAACGCTCGGGATCGCTCACCCTGCTGCCGGTGCTGACCATGCCCGCCGGTGATATCACGCATCCCGTGCCCGACCTGACCGGCTACATCACCGAGGGCCAGGTGGTGCTGTCGCCAGAACTGCACGCTCGGGGCATCTATCCGCCCGTGGACGCGCTTTCCTCGCTGTCCCGGCTGATGCGCCAGGGCGCGGGGCCCGGCCGTACCAGGGCCGACCACCTCGACGTTGCCGCGCAGACTCTGGCCGCGCTGGCCTCGGCCCGGCGGGCCAGGGAACTTGCCGAGCTGATCGGCGCCGACGTGCTGAGCCAGTCCGACCGCCGTTACCAGGAACTGGAACATGCCTTCGAGACCGGCCTGGTCAACCAGGGCCAGACCGAGAATCGGACGCTGAATGAGACGCTCCGGCGGGCGTGGCGGGTGCTCGGCGTGCTGCCCAGGCGGGAGCTGTCCATGCTCTCGGCCGCGGCTCTGGACGCCTACTATCCCGACGGCGCCGGCTCCGCCGGCCCGATCCCGCCGGCCGCCGGCATGGGGGACGCACCCCGCCACGGGGCCGGGGCGGGCGGCCGGGACGCGACCGACGCGGGCGATCTGGCGGAGGCTGGGCAGTGACCGGCCCGAAGCTGGCCGTGACTCCCGGACGCGCGGGCCGCCTCCGGCTGGAGCGCCGCCTGCGGACCGCCCGCAGAGGCGCCGACCTGCTGGACCGCAAGCTGCGCATACTCCAGCGTGACCTGCCCGGGCTGCGCGCCGACGCTCAACGGGCCGCCCGTGCTTGGGCGCGTTCCGCGGCCGACGCCGACCAGTGGCTGCTCCGATCGGCGCTGCTGGAAGGCCAGCGCGCAATACGGCACGGCGGCACCGAAGCCCCGGCCGAGATCGACGTCAGCTACGCCGTGACCGTGGGCGTGCGCCACCCGGCCACGATCACGTGCACCTTCCCGCCGCCGGACCGCTGGACGGGCGCCACCGTCGCGGCGGCCGCCCGGGCACACCGGGCATCACTCGAAGCAGCCGCCCGGTCCGCCGCAGCGTCGGCGGCCGTGCGAATCATGGAGGCCGAGACAGCAACGACCCGGCTGCGGTTGCGGGCGGTACGCCACCGGTGGATTCCGCTGTTGGAACGGACGCTGGCCGAACTCACACTTGCCATCGACGAGCAGGAACGCGCCGACAGCGCGCGGCTCCGGCTGGCGGCCGGCCGGTAGCACCAGCGGACAGGTCGCCTTCGCCCGGGCGCTGAGGTTTCGACCACGTCCACCACGCGTCGATGTGCCGGATGAAACCGCCCGCGCGGTTCCGCACAGATGCCGGGCAGACCCCCTAGGCGATGGCGCGGATCCGCCGACCAGTCATATCGCTGATGGCGATCCGCACGTAAGTTTCGCGGTCACCGCCGGCCCACGGCTCGATGCCGAGCGACCGGACCGCTTCCAGCTCCGCGGACGCGGATACCAGCCGGGCCTCGCCGCTGGCCAGGACGCCCCAACCCTCGGCCAGGGCATCATCGAGGTGATCGACCTCGAACGACACTTGCGACGGCGCGGCATGGCCGGCCAGGCTGGCGAGCCGGCCGGTCCGGATCACGATGTCGTCGCCGCATCGCGAAGTTCACCGGGAGCGCCTCCGGTCCGCGCGGGCCGACGAAGACGAACCGCCCGACGCCAGCGGTACCAAGGTAGCCGCGGCACTGTGCGGGGGCCAGCGGTGCGGGCGCCGGGCCGCGGCCCCGGCGATCCCCGGCCGGGAGGCATCTCGAGCCCCACGCCAGCCAGCGTGCCCGCGCTGAGCCCGAGCGCGTCCTCAAGCCGGGCCACGGCCGATGCATCGGGGTTCGGCGACCGGCTGGTCTCGAGATACTTCAGGTAGGAGGGCGCCATCCCAGCGCGGGTGGCCGCTTCCTCTCGGCTCAGCCCGGCCCGATGACGATGCTCGAGGATGCGCCGGCCCAGGTCAGTACCGCCCTGCTCAGCAACGTTCATCATCATCGTCCCTCCCGCTGTGCTTATCCCGGGCCGCGACGCGGCACCATCGGTGCCATCGATGCCCGTAACTCATTGCCAGCCCATCAGCCGCGCGGTGTGCCGGGCAGAGGCTTACGCCCCTGGTCAGGAGTACTTCTTTCCTGTCGTCGGCGGGCGCCGTGCAAATCTCGCCGTCACACCGCGCATCCCGGTTTCAGCCGTGGGCCGGCGGGGATGGCCGGGAAGCTATCCAACGCGACGGGGGACTCCGCGGTCATCCGCCGGGGAGTCAGGACGAAGGTCGCACCGTTAAGGGCCGGGCGGCCCTAACCCGCCCGGACCATGACCGCGACCGTTGTGCGGGACCGGGAGGAGACGAAAATGAGCACACGGCCCGCCCTTGACCGAATCGGACTGAGCTCTGGCAAGAAGGCTCGGCTGCACCGCATTTTGTACCGGCACGGACTTGGCAACGGAACGGCGATCTTCCTGCCCTATGATCAAGGCCTGGAGCACGGGCCGCGGGATTTCTTCGCCAACCCGTCGGCCAGCGATCCGGGATACGTGATCAGGCTCGCGCTGGAAGGCGGTTTCAACGGCATCGCCATCCAGATCGGCCTGGCCGAGAAGTTCTACTGGGAATACGCGGGGGAAGTGCCGTTGGTGCTGAAGCTCAACGGCAAGACCGACATCGCCTCAGCGATCGACCCCCTGTCGCCGGTCAATGCCAGCGTGGCCGACGCGGTCCGGCTGGGCGCGGACGCCGTCGGCTATACCCTGTACGTAGGCTCGCCCGCGCAGGAGCACGACTTCGCCCAGTACCTGCAGGTGCGCCAGGACGCCCAGCGGCTCGGGATGCCGCTGATCGTATGGGCCTATCCGCGGGGCACGGCCATCGACGCCAAGGGCGGCAAGGACTCCTTCTACGCGGTCGACTACGCGGCGCGCACGGCCAGCGAACTGGGAGCCGACATGGTCAAGGTCAACTTCCCGCACCCCGAGAAGCAGTCCGGAGTACCCGGCGCCTACGTGGGCGAGTTCTCCTCCCAGCAGGCCATCGATGCCGTCGTCAGGTCGGCCAACCGTTCGCTGCTGCTGGTGTCGGGCGGGGAGCGGGCCGGGGACGAAGCGATGCTGGACAAGGCGCGACAGTCCCTGGAGGCCGGCGCCACCGGCCTGATCTTCGGCCGCAACGTCTGGCAGCGCGAGCACGACGAGTCCCTGCGCTTCGCCGCGCGGCTCAAGGAGATCCTGGCCAAGTATCCATCCGGCTGACTGGCCAGCGGTCGATGCGCCGGCGTCGCTGCCCTCCCGCCCGGGCGTTAGCGGGCCGTCGGGCCGCCCGAGTCACCGGCGAGGCGTTCGGCCCGTTCCTTTATGCCGAGCAGCGTCTTGCGTCCCATGATCAGGCTGCCAGGTTCCATGATGTACGTGTACAGCATCCGGCCAAGCGTGATGTTCGGGGCGTCGCGATCCGGTTCCGGCTGATCGGCCTAGTGCCGGCGCTGGTCGGCGCCAGGCGAATGCCCAGACTCAGTTGCCGTCATCGGACCGGAACGCCTGCGATCGCTGCGGATCGAGGATCGCCACCCGCAGCACTGGTCCCGCGGTGCCAAGCCGCTGTGCATCACCGATCTTGAGCCCCTGGAACTGGGGGGAGGATCCGGTCGGTGCTGTGCATGCCGAGGCCGAAGAGGTTCTCGATCCAGTCGTAGGTGTAGGCGCCGCCACGCCCAGGGCCCATCTGGACCAGCCAGGGCCAGATCGCGCGGGGCGGCGCGTCCACGCGGACGGCGCGGGTGGACACGATCGCCGGGTCAGGCAATAGCTCGTCGCCGGGGAGCGCCCGACTTGCCTCGCCGTCCGCCGCGCCCCCAGATAAGGCTTTCAAGCCGGCCTTCGAGGAGGAGCCGCGCCGGGTGTCCGGGTCACCAGGGCCTTCTGGTCAACCCGCCAGCAACCGCGGTGATCTGCTTCATCGGGAATCGCCTTTCTACTTCCTGGGATGCGGAGGAGCCGGGTGGGATAGCCAGCCGCGGCGGCGCTTCCGTGCGGCCAGGATCACTGGTCGCCAACAGGGTGGCAGAGGCCAATGGTTTCACACTGGGGACGTTCGGCTCTGCCAGCCGCCTGGCCGCTGCGATAGCCAGACAACGAGGAGGTCGTGATGAGAAAAGATCGCCAGCAGAACATCGTGGTGGGCGTCAGCGGGTCGCCCGCTTCCCGGGCCGCGCTGAGCTGGGCAGCGGACGAAGCCAGGTCACGTCGGGCCAGCCTGCGCGTGGTGCGTGTCTGGGACCCGGCCAGGCACGCCGCTTCGTATGCCCGCGTCGGTGCGCTCCCTACCCGCGACGAGGAGCGCGCGACGGCCTGTGGCGGCCTCGCCGCGGCCGTTCAAGCGGAGTTCGGGGCGGTCGCGCCGGGCAACGTGATCGTGGAGCTGGCCGAGGGCGTGCCAGAGCGCGTGCTGGTGGACCGGTCCGCAGGGGCTGATCTGCTCGTGCTCGGCGTGACCACCCCGGCCTGGTCCAGCGGACGGTCTCCGGGTCCGGTCGTGCGCGCCTGCCTGGCGCGCTCCCGATGTCCCGTCGCCGTGATCGCCACCGGCCAGCCGTCCCAGCCGACCGTCAGGATGCTGGCGGAGAGCGCCGTTCGGTAGGCGGCATTGCTCGTGACGTACGTCCTGGCCGCCGGGGACATTCAGCCGTAATCAGCCTGGCGATGCGGCGAAACACTAGAGGCGAGGGCGACCTGGTGCTTGCGCCGTCCGGTAAATGTAGGTTTTCGTGATGGCAGGGGAGTGAACGGGCATGACACGCCGTGACGCTTATATGGACGCGATGCTCCGCCACCTTGGCGCCGCTTACTACGAGTCGCTGCATGGCCGGGCCAGCGCGGCGGATGTGGCCCGGGCGCGCACCGCGGTCGAGGAGCACCTGGCCGAGCAGCCCGCGACGGAACCCGCGTCCGTCGGGCGGGTCAGCGGCGGGAAGTATGCCGCGAAGCCGCCCGTGACCGCTCATCATCACGGCCGCTGGCATAGCACGGTCCGCGATGTCATGACGAAGGACGTGGTGACCGTCGACCGGGTCACCTCGTACAAGGAGATCGTGCGCGTGCTGGCCGAGAACAAGATCAGCGCGGTGCCGGTGCTGGTCATGGGACGGCACGTGGCCGGGGTCGTGTCCGAGGCCGACCTGCTCGCCGAAGAGGACCAGGCTGCCCGCCGGGCCCGGGCCGGCGAGACCGGGCACCTGCCGTGGTGGCACCGTCCGAGCGCGCAGACGCTGCGGCTCAAGGCCGAAGACCTCATGACGAAGCCGGCGATCACGATTCACCCAGATGCGCCGATCCCCCGGGCGGCGGCGTTGATGCACACCCATCACATCAAGCGGCTGCCGGTCGTGGACCCGGGCGGCAAGCTGATCGGCATCGTCAGCCGACGCGACCTGCTCAGCGTGTTCCTCCGGTCGGACGCCCAGATTGCCGACGAGGTCCGGGAGCTGCTCGCGGAAATCCTGTTCGCCGATCCGGCGACCATCAAAGTGGTCGTGCACGGCGGAGTAGTGACCCTGCTCGGCGAGCCCGGCTCGAACGACCATCACGACCTGATCCCGGTCGCTGTCAGGCTGATCCGGGACATCGACGGCGTGCTGGACGTGGTGGACAAGCTCAACCTGGAGCGCCCTCCGGCCCGCGATGTCTCCAGCCCGGCGTGACAATCGGCGGAAAGTGTCGTTGCGCCTCCTCTTGCCGCAGCGAGCTGAGGCCGGGAACTGGCCGGGACGCCCGCGCGCCGTAGGCCGCCGCCCGGGCCAGCGCCCCGGCGGCGATCTGCGGGTCGCAGTACGCCGGCACGGAGCCGGGCGGGCCCGGATCATGCCCCGGCTCGCGGTCGGCGGTCCCGGGCAGCAGCCGGACGTTCTCCTTCTGATCGAGGATGACCGCAGCGAGCGGTACCGCGACGCGGGCGGCACGCACCGCGGTTGCCAGGTCCCGGTTGGTCGCGGTGGGCAGCACCACCGCGAGGACCGCGTCCACGCCCTCGTCGCGTGCCACGAGTTCCAGGCAGCGCCGGAAGGACCGCGCACTTACGGCAGCTGTGGTGTCTACCGGCCCGGTGACCACGGCGCCCGGCGGGACGAGCGCATGCAGCTGCCGCCGGGTCCGTGCGCTCATGGTGGCGACGATCAGTCCGCGGGCGGAGCATGCCTCGGCCGCCGGGTCGGCCGCGGCGCCCACGCTGGAGATGACGGCCACGCGGCGGCCGGCCGGGACCGGCTGGCTGACCAGCAGCACCGCGGTCGCAAGCACATCGACGATGTTCTCCGCGGCGATGACACCGGCCTGCTCGAGCAGCTCGTCGAGCGTGACAAGCGGCGAGGTAGACGCGGTACCGGTGGCGGGCTTGTTTGCGGCCGGGCTCGGGGGCCGCAGGGCAACGACCGGCATCACAGCGCCGACGCACCGGGCGGTCCTGACGAACGTGCGCGGGTTGCCGACTGACTCGACGTGGAGCACCGCCAGCCTGGTCGTCTCGTCCTGTTCCCACCACCTCAGCATGTCGTTGGTGGAGACGTCGCACCGGCTGCCGAGCGAGGCGAACGAGGAGATCCCCAGCCCGAGCCGGGACAGCCGGTCAGTCAGGGCCAGGCCCAGCCCGCTGGTCTGCAGCGCCAGGCCGACCATCCCCGGCTCCGGATGGCGGGCAGTGAAGGTCGCGTTCAGGCCGATGCTCGGCACCGCGACGCCTGCGCTGCCGGGGCCGACCAGCCGCATGCCGTAACGACGGCAGATGGAGAGCAGGTCGGCCTCTTGGAGGGCATCGAGACAGGCCGTGATCACCGCAAGGGCGCTGACGCCGCGGCGGCCGCACCTGTCGGCCACCGCGGGGACGGCGGCCGGCGGCACCGCGATCACTGCCAGGTCGGCGGGTTGGGGAAGGGCGGTGACCGACGGCAGGCACCGGATTCCCTCCATGCGGAAGGCATGAGGGTTGATCGCGTACACCTTCCCCTGGTAACCGCCGGTGACGATGTTGTGCAGGATGGCCCGGCCGACGCTGCCGGGACGACGGCTGGCGCCGACGACCGCCACCGAGCCCGGCAGGAACACATGGCACAGGCTGGCCACGTCCGTCAGGCCCTCGCGCGCGATCTCCACCTCGGTGCTCATCGTGATCCTCTCCGCGGGGATCGTGGCGCGCTCGGGCGCCGGCGGTCAGCTCTCGGCTGATATCACTACGACCGGGCAGTGCGCATGCTGCGTGACCTGGCTGCTGACCGAGCCCATGACGAGCCGGGCGAACCCGCCGACGCCGCGGGATCCGACGACGACCAGGTCGGCATCGCGGGAAGCCGCGATCAGCTCCTTGGCCGGGAAGCCAGTGGTGGCGCGGACGGTGACCGAGGTCGGCTGAGCGTCACCGATCTGGCTCGCGACCTTGCGGATGAGTTCCTCCGCGGCCTGGCGCATCGACCGCTCATGAGCAGGATCTGTGTCCTGGACGGCGGGATTGCCCGTCCACGGGTTGGCGGGAGTGGTGTTGACCGTGACAACGGTAACCGCGGCCTGCCGGAGCGCGCCTTCCTTCATGGCCCATTCCAGCGCCTGGACGGAATGGTTGGGTCCGTCGACTCCGACAATGATTGCGGCCATTTCAGCCTCCTTCTGGCGGGGCTATCGGGCGCGATGGCCAGAAAGCATTGCTTTACGATCGCACCAAATTGTCCGCATCGGCCAGGGACCTTTGGCCCCTTGCCGCGAGCCTTCCGGCCCTTTGCGGCGAAGAAATGCCCGGCGCTCGGACGGCCAGGACGGGCTGCTTGTTTTAGTCGCCGGCTCTTTTGGGTTTCGGGGGCTATGACGTACGTCCTGGTTTAACGGGGCCGTTGAGCTCTGCCGGGGGAATGTCATGCTGAGAGATGATTTAGGCGCTGATGAGGAACCATTGCCGGGCCGGGTGGCCTGGCCATAGACAAGGAGGGATCTCAGATGC
>Ga0335072_10007642_pt1 | contig 15739 bp, 11 predicted proteins | sample Lox_Sample_21_FD_206725 | JGI IMG/M metagenome (GOLD analysis project Ga0335072, IMG submission 206725) | Soil microbial communities from Loxahatchee National Wildlife Refuge, Florida, United States - Lox_Sample_2.1 | ecosystem: Environmental > Terrestrial > Soil > Wetlands | place: USA... | reverse complement strand
CGCCAGGCCGCGATCGTGGCCTCCCGCAGGTCATAGCCCTTCCTGAACATCACAAGCGGCCGGGTGCGCAGCTCCCTGACCTGCACCTCACCATGCGACAACGGCAGTGGATGGTCGACCGACGTAGCCACCATGAGCTCTTCACTCAGCAGCGGCTGTGTCTCCAGGGACGGGTCTCCCTCCTGAAGGGGCAGAACGATCAAGGCGAGATCAAGCTCGCCGCCCGCTAGGTCTACCACCAGGTCCCGGGACCCGCCCTGCGCCACGCTGAGCTCGATGCCCGGGAAGTCCTCGTGGAAGGCGGCCAGCGCGCCCGCCAGCAGGCTGCTCAGCAGGGAGGGGGTCGCGCCAATGCGGACCCGGCCGCGGCGCAGCCCGGTCAGGTCCTGGACCTCCCGGCGGGCCGTGTCCACATCGGCCAGGATCCGGCGGGCCAGCGGCAGCAGCGCCTCGCCCGCCGGGGTGAGGGTGATGTTGCCCCGGGCCCGGCGCAGCAGGGGCGCTCCCAGGTCGCGCTCCAGCGCCGATACCTGCTTGGACAGCGTGGCCTGAGCCACGCCCAGATCGGCCGAAGCCCGTGTGAAGTGCCTTACGTCCGCCACGGCTAGGAAATATCGAAGTTGCTGAATCTGCACGCTATATAGCCTACGGCTATGGAAACGTGCACCTTCATAGATTGGACATGAGCCTCGGCCGGGCCTACGTTCCGTCCATGGCCGCCCCCACCGCACCATCCGCCCCGCCGCGACCGGGGCCATCGCCTCATCAGGTCCCGCGGGTCGTGACTTCCGCCCACCCGCGCACCGGCTCGCGGGCGCTACGCCTGTACCGGACGACGATCGGCAAGAAGGCCGTCATGGCCGTGACCGGGATCGTCTTCCTGCTGTTCCTGATCGCGCACATGATCGGGAACCTCAAGGTCTTCCTGGGCAAGGGCGAGTACAACAGCTACGCGGCCTGGCTGCGCACGATGGGCTCGCCGGCCATCCCCGATGACTGGGGCCTGGGCATCCTGTCGGTCATCTTGGGCATCTGCGTGGTGCTGCACATCGGCTCGGCGGTCGAGCTGGCCCTGCGCGCCCGGCGGGCCCGGCCGGTTCGCTACTACGGCGGGCGCCCCAAGCAGGGCTACGCGTCCCGGACGATGCGGACCGGCGCGATCCTCGTCGCCCTGTTCATCGTCTACCACCTGCTTGACCTGACGTTCCGGGTCGTGAACCCCAAGGGCATCGCGGGCGACCCGTTCGACAACGTGGTCGCGGACTTCCAGAACCCGCTGGTCACCACCTTCTACGTGGTCTGCCTCATCGTGCTCGGCTTCCATATCCGGCACGGGGTGTGGAGCGCGCTGCAGACCCTCGGCCGCAGCAACGCACGGCGGCAGCGGGGGATCAACATCTTCGCGATCGTCTTCTCCGTGTGTCTCATCGGCGGCTTCCTAGCCGTCCCGTTCGGCGTCGTGATCGGAGCGGTGCACTAAATGACAGTCAACCTTGACTCCAGCGAGCTGCTGTTCACGCTGGGCGACCCGGTCGCGGACACCAAGGCCCCGCAAGTGCCGATCGAGCAGCGCTGGGACGACCGGCGCTTCCACGGCAAGATCGTCAACCCGGCCAACCGGCGCAAGCGCTCGGTGATCGTGGTCGGGACCGGCCTGGCCGGCGGCTCGGCCAGCGCCACGCTCGGCGAGGCCGGCTATCAGGTCACGACGTTCTGCTACCAGGACAGCCCGCGCCGGGCGCACAGCGTCGCCGCCCAGGGCGGCATCAACGCGGCCAAGAACTACCGCAACGACGGCGACTCCATCCAGCGGCTGTTCTACGACACGGTCAAGGGCGGCGACTACCGGTCCCGCGAGTCGAACGTCTACCGCCTCGCCCAGGTCAGCGTGGAGATCATCGACCAGTGCGTCGCGCAGGGCGTCCCGTTCGCCCGCGACTACGGCGGCCTGCTCGACACCCGCTCGTTCGGCGGCGTGCAGGTGTCCCGCACGTTCTACGCCCGCGGCCAGACCGGCCAGCAGCTGCTGCTCGGCGCCTACCAGGCCCTGGAGCGCCAGATCGCGGCGGGCACGGTCACGATGCACACCCGCCACGAGATGCTCGAGCTGATCACCAGCGGCGGCCGGGCGCGCGGCATCGTCGTGCGGGACATGGTGACCGGCGAGATCGAGACCCACCTCGCCGACGCGGTCGTGCTCGCCTCGGGCGGCTACGGCAACGTGTTCTTCCTGTCGACCAACGCCAAGGGCTGCAACGTCACCGCGACCTGGCGGGCGCACCGCAAGGGCGCGCTGTTCGCCAACCCCTGCTACACGCAGATCCACCCGACCTGCATCCCGGTCAGCGGCGACCACCAGTCCAAGCTGACCCTCATGTCGGAGTCGCTGCGCAACGACGGCCGGGTCTGGGTGCCCAAGGCCAACGGTGACACCCGCGCGCCCGGCGCCATCCCCGAGGCCGAGCGCGACTACTACCTGGAGCGGATCTACCCGTCGTTCGGGAACCTGGTCCCCAGGGACATCGCATCCCGGGCGGCCAAGAACGTCTGCGACGAGGGACGCGGCGTCGGCCCGGGCGGCCGCGGCGTCTACCTGGACTTCGCCGACGCCATCGCGCGCCTCGGCCGGGACGCGGTCGAGGCCAAGTACGGCAACCTCTTCGAGATGTACGAGCGGATCACCGGCGAGGATCCCTACCAGGTGCCGATGCGCATCTACCCGGCCGTGCACTACACGATGGGCGGCCTGTGGGTGGACTACGACCTTCAGTCCACCATCCCGGGCCTGTTCGTGATCGGCGAGGCCAACTTCTCCGATCATGGCGCCAACCGGCTGGGGGCCTCGGCCCTGATGCAGGGCCTGGCCGACGGCTACTTCGTGCTGCCTAGCACGATCTCCGCCTACCTGGCCGAGGCACCCTACGGCGACCCGGAGGCGGCCGACGTCGACGCGGCCGTGCAGAGCGTGCGGCAGCGGATCGACAAGCTCCTGTCGGTCAACGGCGACCGGACCCCCGACTCGTTCCACCGCGAGCTCGGCCACCTCGTGTGGGAGTACTGCGGGATGGAACGGACCGAGGCGGGCCTGCGCAAGGCCATCGGCGAGATCCGGCGGCTGCGCGAGGAGTTCTGGCAGCGAGTCAAGGTCTCCGGGACCAGCGAGGAGCTGAACCAGGTGCTCGAGAAGGCCGGCCGGGTGGCCGACTTCCTCGAACTGGCCGAGCTGATGTGCATTGACGCACTGCACCGCGAGGAGTCCTGCGGCGGCCACTTCCGGGCCGAGCACCAGACCCCCGACGGTGAGGCCCTGCGCGACGACGAGAACTTCGCCTACGTCGCGGCCTGGGAGTTCGCCGGGACCGGCAACAAGCCGGTGCTGCACAAGGAAACGCTCGAGTACGAGTACGTGCACATGACACAGAGGTCTTACAAGTGAAGCTCACCATCCGCGTCTGGCGGCAGAAGGACTCGGCCGACCGTGGCCGCCTGGTCGACTACCAGCTCGAGGGGGTCGAGCCGGACATGTCGTTCCTCGAGATGATGGACATCCTCAACGAGAAGCTCATCCTCGAGGGCCAGGACCCGGTCGCGTTCGACCACGACTGCCGGGAGGGCATCTGCGGCATGTGCTCGATGGCCATCGACGGGGTCCCGCATGGCCCGGAGAAGGCCACCACCACCTGCCAGCTGTACATGCGGCACTTCCACGACGGCCAGACGATCACCGTCGAGCCGTGGCGCGCGGCCGCCTTCCCGGTCGTCAGGGATCTCGTGGTCGACCGGTCGGCGTTCGACCGGATCATCCAGGCCGGCGGCTACGTGAGCGCGCCGACCGGCTCGGCCCCTGAGGCCGCCGCGATCCCGGTGCCGCACGAGGACGCCACCAAGGCGTTCGACGCGGCCACCTGCATCGGCTGCGGCGCCTGCGTGGCCGCCTGCCCGAACGCGTCGGCCATGCTGTTCACCGCGGCCAAGGTCACCCACCTCGGCCTGATGCCGCAGGGCCAGCCCGAGCGCCAGCAGCGCGTGGTCGCCATGGTCGAGCAGATGGACGCCGAGGGCTTCGGCGGCTGCACCAACACCGGCGTGTGCACGACGGTCTGCCCCAAGGGCATCCCGCTTGAGACGATCGCCCGCATGAACGGCGACATCCTGGCGGCGCTGCGCCCCTGAGGCTTAGCGGGTCGACATCAGCCGGGTAGTGGCCTGCAGGATGAAGGTGGCCAGCACGCCCAGGGCGGCGGCCAGCGTGCCGCCGTACAGGTACCACTGCCCGGCCGACGTGTTGGCGATGATGACGCTGCCCTCGTGGCTGCCCAGCGACAAGATGAACGAGGCCAGCAGCCAGCCCGCCGCCACGACGAACGAGCCGCCCAGCGAGTCAGCCCCCCAGCCGCCGAACACGCACGTCACCCCGACCAGGACGGCCAGCAGGATCGCCGCCAGCGGGACCGGCGGCTGACCGTACTGGAAGCTGCCCACCAGCCCCTCAACGATCCCCAGCACGAACAGCACCAGGTAGACGGCGAGGCCAAGGGCGCGGTCCTTGCGTCCGCGCGGCCGGTCCCGTCCTGTCACCATGTCCACCGAGGCTACCCAAACAGGTCGGCGCTGGGAGCCGGACCGGGCGGCCCGGCCAGCTGGATGAAGTACTCGGTCCCCAGCGCCCGCTGGCCCCGGTTGTTAGACAGCGCCCAGAACTCGCCATCCACCGTGATCTGGGTGGCGTGGGCGGTCATCGCGGCCAGCTTCGCCTCCAGGTACCTGGAGCCGTCGATCGTGGTCGTCACCTGGTCATCGGGGACGGTCGCCTCGGACTCCGTCCAGGGCTCGAACCACGAGTCGGCCGGGAGCCTCGACGCCTGCGCCGCCGCCGACGCCGGCAGGGCGGTCGCGTAGAACCGGGCCGGGGAACCGGACAGCTCGCGGGCCCGCCAGGCGACCCGGTGCGCCTGAATGTGGTCGGGATGCCCGTAGAAGCCATTGGCGTCGTAGGTCACGATCGCCGTCGGCTCGACCTCGTCGATGACCGCCGCCAGCAGCGACGCGGCCTCGTCAAGCGAGGCCCGCCAGAAGCAGCGCGGGTCCTCGTTCTCCTCCACGCCCATCATCCCGGAGTCCCGGTAGTGCCCGGCCCCGCCCAGGAACCGGTGATCGGTCACGCCCAGCGCCGCACAGGCCGCCTCCAGCTCGCCGATCCGGTACTCGCCCAGCTCATCGGGCAGGAAGTGCCGCAGGTCCGGCGGGATGATCTCACCGTTCTCGCCGAGCGTGCAGGTCACCAGGGTCACCCGGGCGCCCTCGGCCGCGTACTTGGCCATCGTCGCCCCGGTCCCGATTGACTCGTCATCCGGGTGCGCGTGCACCAGTAGCAAGCTGCTCGACACTCTGCCCCTTACCTCCTCGTGACCCGCCCCGCGGCTGAGGCTACCGGGCCAGCACGACGCTGGGGTAACGACCCCAGTCATACTGCCGAGCCACGGAGCGGCGAACATTGGCAGCGCGACCTGGGCGATAGTGAACTGATAGTGAATCCACGGCCTTTTTCGAGGCATCTTACGGTAGGAGGGAATCACCGCCACGGCGACCACGGCGACGAACACGATTGACACAATGAGGATGGCCCGGCCGCTCGGAAAGTGACCTTCCGTCACCAGGTCGGCGACAACGAAGGCCGCGTCGAAGCCCCCGACTGTGAGCACCACCCGCAGCAGCGCGCGCATCCACGGCGCCATGACTGTCACGCTCCCCGGTCCGCCCTGTTCCTGGCAAAAGGTACATCACGGACCCCGGCGGGCGCTACCCACGACCGCCGCAGGATCCCCTCCCACCGCGCCACGATGGCGACTATTCGTTTATATCGGGAAAATCTGCCAATTATCTAACCTTTTTGTCGCCTGCCCGCCAGGTAAGGTAAATGTGACGTTCTCGCCAGTAGGCACCGCTGGGCGGCGGAATTTACGCTTGCGAAGCCACTTTCGCTATTCTCCGATTCGCATCGTGAAAGGACACAAATGCTTGCATGGCCGAAAAAGGTCATCTTCCCTGTCCTGCTTACGCTGGCCTTCGCACTGCTGGGGGCCGCGCCCGCCCACGCCGCCACTCCCGACCTCACCTGCACGTTCGGCTCGGCCTACCTGTCCCTGGACTCGCCGCTCCAGGCCGGGCAGAGCGCCTACTTCCAGGGCTACGCCAACCTCACCGGCTGTACCTCGAGTGACGGCTACAGCAACCTGACCCAGGCCCCGGTCGCGTTCAGCGGGATCGCCACCGCCGCCCCGGGGACCAACCCCTGCGCCCTGATCCTCGACCTCAAGTTCACCGGCGGCATCTACTGGCCGGACGGGGAGATCACCGGCCTGGCCGGCTCGCTCAGCACCAATCCGGCCGACCCGCCGCTCGGCCTCAGCCTGAAGGCCACGTCCGGGCCGCTGGCCGGTGATACGGCCGCCGCGCTTCCGGTGGTCGTGCCCAACCTGAACTGCCTGCTGGCCGGCCTGAACTCGCTATCCGCGCCGCTCTTCATCGTCAGCTTCGGGAGCTGACCGGCGACCGCGGGCCTGATCGTGCGGTCGCCTGCCGGGGCCGCGGCCCCGGCAGGCGACCGCCGCCATCGGCGGGGGCTTCGGTGCGCCCACCCGCGTGGGCTGGCAAGATCGGGAGACATGGCAGATGACAGCTTTCCCCAGCAGCAGGCCCGTACCCGGCGGTTCACCCTTGGCGCGCCCCGGGCGTTCAGCATCTCCCCCGACGGGCACAAGGTCTTGTTCCTGCGGACCAAGGCCGGCGATGACCCTGTCACCTGCCTGTGGGAGGCCGACGCCGGCACCGGGCAGGAGCGGTTGCTCGCCGACCCGCGCGCGCTCGGCAACGATGAGGACAACCTGCCGCCCGAGGAGCGGGCCCGCCGCGAGCGGGTCCGCGAGAGCGCGGGCGGGATCGTCACCTACGCCTGCGACAAGCACCACACGCTGGCCGTCTTCCCGCTGTCCGGGCAGGTCTACGCGGTCAGCCTGACCGACCCGGCCGCCCAGCCTGAGCTCCTGCCCACCCAGGTGCCCGCGCTCGATCCGCGCCCCGACCCCACCGGGACCCGGGTCGCCTATGTGCACGGCGGCACCTTGCGCACCCTAGATTTGCGAGCCAGAACGGATACGCCCGCATCTCCCACCCCGCATGAGCCCAGCATCACCTACGGCCTGGCCGAGTTCATCGCCGCTGAGGAGATGGACCGGACCCGCGGCTTCTGGTGGTCGCCGGACGGCACCCGGATCCTGGTCCAGCGCACCGACGACTCGCTCGTACAGCGCTGGCACATCGCCGACCCGGCCAACCCCGGCCGCCAGCCCAACGTGGTCGCCTACCCGGCGGCCGGGACCCCGAACGCGGACGTGTCGCTGTTCATCACCACGGTCGGCACCAGCGCCGACGACGCGGCCGAGCCCGTGCTCACCCCGCTGCGCTGGGACACCGATGCATTTCCCTACCTGGTCACGGTGTCCTGGGCCGACCGGCTGCTGATCACGGTGCTGACCCGTGACCAGACGGTCATGCGACTGATTGACGGCGAGACCGGCGAGGTCCTGCGCGAGGAGCGCGACCCGGCCTGGGTCGACATCGTCCCCGGGGTTCCGGCCCAGCTGGCCGACGGGCGGGTCGTCTGGACAACCATGAGCGAGGACACCCACCGGCTGGTCGTCGCCGCCCCCGCCGAGCTGACCGCGGCGCCGCCGCTGACCCCGGCCGGGCTCCAGGTCCGCTCGGTGCTGGCCACCGACGGCGACACCGTGTACTTCTCCGCCTCGCGCGAGCCGACCGAGGTGGGCGTCTACGCCTACGACGTCACGGACGGGCGCCTCACCGACGTCGAGACCGCACCCGGCGTGCACGGCGCCACCGCCAGCGGCGGCACCACGGTGATCAGCGGGGCCGGCCTGGAGCAGCCGGGACGGTCCGTTCTGGTCAGGAAGAAGGGCGGGGCGGCGGCCAGCATCGCCTCCCTGGCCCAGCACCCGAACCTGCCCGCCCCTCGCCCGCACTTCCTGGCGGCCGGACCAGGGCAGATCAGGACGGCGGTGCTCTTCCCGTCCTGGCATGAGCCGGGCTCAGGGCCGCTGCCGGTCCTCATGGACCCCTACGGCGGCCCGCACGCCCAGCAGGTGCTGAAGACCCGCGGCGCCTTCAACGCGTCGCAGTGGTTCGCCGAGCAGGGCTTCGCGGTGGTGATCGCGGACGGGCGCGGCACCCCAGGACGCGGGCCGGCCTGGGACCGGACGGTCAAGGGCGACCTGGCCACCCCGGCGCTCGAGGACCAGGTGACCGCGCTGCGGGCCGCGGCGGACGCGTTTGGCGACCTCGACCTCGGCCGGGTCGGCATCAGGGGCTGGTCGTTCGGCGGGTTCCTTTCCGCGTTGGCCGTGCTGCGCCGCCCGGACGTCTTCCACGTGGGGATCGCGGGCGCGCCGGTGACCGACTGGCGGCTCTACGACACCTGCTACACCGAGCGCTACCTGGGCGACCCGGCCACCGCGGCCGACGCCTATCACTCCAGCTCCCTGCATGCGGAGGCCACCGAGGCACCGCGGCGGTCGCTGCTGATCATTCACGGGCTGGCCGACGACAATGTGGTCGTGGCCCACTCACTGCGGCTGTCATCACAGCTGCTGGCGGCCGGGTATCCCCACTCGGTGCTTCCGTTGTCCGGTGTGACGCACATGACACCTCAGGAAGTCGTGGCGGAGAACCTGCTGTTGCTGCAGGTAGCGTTCCTGAAGCAGGCCCTGGGAACCGCCGCTGTGTAGTCAGGCTCACATACGTGATGTGCGCCTCAATGCGGCATGCTTGGCTCTACAGGATTAGGTTCGTGGCATACGTGCGCGCGGTGGCGCATGCCCCCTCACGGGCACCCCTCAGGCTGGCTTTCGCGCGTTGCATCACGGTCTTTAGGTAGACAGAGCCTTCAATACGGCAGCGAGGACGCTGAAGGATGACTCAACTATCGGACGCGCCCGCCAGAACGCGGGCGCAGATCGGCGAGCGGACGCTTCGCAAGGACAGCTGGTGGCAGGCACCGGCCGTCGCGGCGACGTTGCTCTCGATATGGGTGGCGTACGCCACCGTCCGGGTCTTCACCGGACACTGGTATTACGTGCCCCAGTATCACTACCTCACCCCGTTTTACTCGCCTTGTGTTAACGGCGAATGCGTGCCCGGTTCTTCCAGCCTCGGGCACTGGATTCCGGCCGTCCCGCCGATCATCCCCTACGCGTTCGTGTCGCTGCCGTTCGTGCTCGGCTTCCGGCTGTCGTGCTACTACTACCGGCGGACCTACTACCGCGCGTTCTGGCAGTCGCCGACCGCCTGCGCGGTCCGCGAGCCGCACAAGAAGTACTCGGGCGAGACCAAGTTCCCGCTCATCATGCAGAACCTGCACCGCTACTTCTTCTACATGGCCGTGGTCATCTCGATCCTCAACACCTACGACCTGGCCCAGGCGTTCCGCGGCCCGGACGGGAACTTCGGCCTCGGCATCGGGACGCTGATCATGCTGATCAACGTCGTCCTGCTGTGGGCCTACACGCTGTCCTGCCACTCCTGCCGGCACATCACCGGCGGCCGCCTCAAGCACTTCTCCAAGCACCCGGTGCGCTACTGGGCCTGGACGAAGATCTCCTGGCTCAACGCTCGGCACATGCAGCTGGCCTGGACGACGCTCGGGACCCTGATGATCACCGACCTGTACGTCATGCTCGTCGCCAGCGGCGCCATCTCCGACGTGCGCATCTTCAACTAGGACTGCATCCGTCATGACCTCAGAAAACATCGAGCGTTACTCCTACGACGTGGTAGTGATCGGCGCTGGCGGCTCCGGGCTGCGGGCCGCGATCGAGGCCCACTCCCGTGGCAAGAAGACCGCGGTCATCAGCAAGTCCCTGTTCGGCAAGGCTCACACCGTGATGGCCGAGGGCGGCGCGGCCGCCGCCATGGGCAACGCCAACGCCAACGACAACTGGCAGGTCCACTTCCGCGACACGCTGCGCGGCGGCAAGTTCCTCAACAACCCCCGGATGGCCGAACTGCACGCCAAGGAGGCCCCGGACCGCGTCTGGGAGCTTGAGGCGTGGGGCGCGATCTTCGACCGCACTAAGGACGGCAAGATCTCGCAGCGGAACTTCGGTGGCCACACCTACCCGCGGCTGGCCCACGTGGGCGACCGGACCGGCCTGGAGATGATCCGCACGCTACAGCAGCGGGTCGTCGCCCTCCAGCAGCAGGACTCGATCGAGCTTGGCGACCCCGAGGCCCGGCTGCGGGTCTTCGCCGAGACGACGATCACCCGGCTGATCAAGGACTCCTCGGGGCGCATCGCCGGCGCGTTCGGCTACGTCCGGGACACCGGCAAGTTCGTCCTGTTCGAGGCGCCCGCGGTCATCCTCGCCACCGGTGGCATCGGCCGCACGTTCAAGATCACCTCCAACTCCTGGGAGTACAGCGGCGACGGGCACGCGCTGGCCCTGCTAGCCGGGGCGTCCCTGCTGAACATGGAGTTCGTGCAGTTCCACCCGACCGGCATGATCTGGCCGCCGTCGGTGGCCGGCATCCTGGTCACCGAGTCCGTCCGCGGTGACGGTGGCGTGCTGCGCAACACCGAGGGCAAGCGGTTCATGTTCAACTACGTGCCCGACGTGTTCCGGCCGCAGTACGCCGAGACCGAGGAAGAGGCCGACCGCTGGTACAAGGACCCGGACAACAACCGGCGTCCCCCCGAGCTGCTGCCTCGTGACGAGGTCGCGAGGTCGATCAACTCCGAGATCAAGGCCGGCCGGGGCACCGAGCACGGCGGCGTGTTCCTGGACGTGTCCACCCGGCTGCCCGCCGAGGAAATCCTGCGGCGGCTGCCGTCCATGCACCACCAGTTCAAGGAGCTGGCCGATGTGGACATCACCAAGGAGCCGATGGAGATCGGCCCGACCTGCCACTACGTGATGGGTGGCGTCGAGGTCGACCCGGACACGACCGCGTCGTCGGTGCCCGGCCTGTTCGCGGCGGGCGAGGTGTCGGGCGGCATGCACGGCTCCAACCGGCTCGGCGGCAACTCGCTGTCCGACCTGCTGGTGTTCGGCAAGCGGGCCGGCGACGGCGCGGCCGACTACCTGGAGTCGCTGGGCTCTTCCGTGCCGTCGGTGCCGCAGGCCTCCCTCGACGAGGCCCTGGCCGAGGCGCTCGCCCCGCTGGACCGCACCGAGGGCGAGAACCCCTACACGGTGCACCATGAGCTCCAGCAGGTCATGCACGACCTGGTCGGCCTCATCCGCCGTGAGCACGAGGTCAAGCAGGCCCTTGAGGAGCTGATCAGGTTCAAGGAGCGGGCCGCCCGGGTGGCCGTCCCCGGCGGCCGGGCCTACAACCCCGGCTGGCACTACGCCCAGGACCTGCGCAACATGCTGCTCGTCGCCGAGTGCGTGGCGATGGCCGCGCTCGAGCGCCAGGAGTCGCGCGGCGGTCACACCCGCGAGGACTACCCGGAGATGTCCTCGGACTGGCGCAAGGTCAACCTGATCCTGAAGCTGTCCGGCGACCAGGTGGCGATGACCCGCCAGCCGCTGCCCAAGATCCGGCCCGACCTGCTCGCGCTGTTTGAGAAGTCCGAGCTGAAGAAGTACATGACCGAAGAGGAACTGGCCGACCTGCCCGATGCCTCGGCTTCATCGGAATCGAAGGGTGATCAGTGATGGGGTACAAGGCGAAGTTCCGGGTCTGGCGCGGCGACGCGGGCTCTGGCACGCTCAAGGACTACGAGGTCGATGTCAATGAGGGCGAGGTCGTCCTGGACATCCTGCACCGCCTGCAGGCCACTCAGGCCTCGGACCTGGCCATCCGGTGGAACTGCAAGGCTGGCAAGTGCGGCTCGTGCTCGATGGAGATCAACGGCCGGCCCCGCCTGGGCTGCATGACCCGGATGTCGACGTTCACCCAGGACGAGACGATCACGGTCACCCCGATGCGGACCTTCCCCGTCATCCGCGACCTGGTCACCGACGTGTCCTTCAACTACGAGAAGGCCCGGCAGATCCCGTCGTTCACCCCGGACCCGGCCATCAAGCCCGGTGAGTTCCGGATGCAGCAGGAGGACGTGAACCGGTCACAGGAGTTCCGCAAGTGCATCGAGTGCTTCCTGTGCCAGAACACCTGCCACGCGATCCGGGACCACGAGGAGAATGAGAACTACTTCGCCGGCCCCCGCTTCCTGATGCGGGTCGCGGAGCTCGAGATGCACCCGGCCGACGAGGCCGACCGGCGCGACATCGCCCAGGAGGACTTCGGCCTCGGCCTCTGCAACATCACCAAGTGCTGCACCGAGGTCTGCCCCGAGCACATCAAGATCACCGACAACGCGCTCATCCCGCTGAAGGAGCGCGTCGCGGGCCGTAAGTACGACCCGCTGGTCTGGCTGGGCTCAAAGATCTCCCGCCGCAAGACCGACCCCACCCCGTCGGTCCCCGGCAAGCGGTAACCAGGCCCCCCAGTAAGCAAAGGCCCCGGCGTCGAGTCCTCCAGACTCGCCGCCGGGGTTCTTGCTACCCCACCCGCTATCCCCGTGCCCCTCCCAACCCTCTGGCCCCTCTTACCCCATCCGCCACGTCCCGCTCAGGGCGGTCGAGCAGGGGCCGAGGATCACAGCCGTCCCAGCGGCACGGGAGGGGGCCGTCAGGCACAGCCCAGAAGCCGCGTTCCTGATCTCCACCGGGATCCGCCCGGCGAAGGCCAGGGACCAGCGCTGGGTCGCGCTGCCCAGGCACCTGGCCACCGCGACCGTGTTTCCCTTCGCGGTCCCTTCGGCGGTGAGGCAGTCGCCGCCGGCCTGCACCGCGATCTCGGATCCTGACTCCAGCGACCAGTGCTGGGCGGTCGACGGGCCGCAAGTGACCAGCCGGGCCACGGTGGCCGCCGCGTCCAGGCAGCGGGCGGCCATCCCCGAGACCACCGGGGCCGCCGGGCGGCTCCAGTGCTGGGCCACCGCCTGGCTGCCGCTCCCGCACGGGGCCAGCGCCGGGCGAGTGCCGTTGGCGACGGCCTTCACCGGGCCGGTCAGGCAAGTGCCGTACCTGACGCTGACCAGCGAGCCGTCCGTCCCCGCCTGCCACGCCGTGGCCGCGCCTGAGTCGCAGCCCACCAGGAGCAGGCGGCTCCCGCTGGCCGCCAGGCAGCGACCAAGCACGCGCAGCGTGCCGTCCGGCACGGCGGTCCACGCCTGGTTCCGCCGGCCTGTGCAGGTCGCGAGGTCGACGGCCGTGCCACTGGCCGTGCGGGAACCCGGGTCGTCCAGGCACTTATCGCTGCCGCCTTGCTGCCTGATGGGGCCGGTCGTACCCCGGTCGGCGGCCGCCCTGACCGTCCAGGCGATCGTCGCGGACGCACTGGCGTGCCCGTCGGTCGCGAAGACCGTGACCCGGTAGCGGCCGGGCAGGCTGGGCCAGCCGGTGATCAGCCCGGCCGAGCTGATCGTCAGGCCGGGCGGCAGCCCGCGCGCCCGCACGGTCATGCCGTCCTTCCCATCGCTCGCCCGGACCTGCACCGATACCGGGGTGCCGACCGTGGTGACCTCCGCGAGCGGGGCGACGAGTCCCGTATCCCAGGTGAACGACAGGGTCGACGGGACCCCGCCGGCGGCCTTGACGATCACCGGGTAGGAGCCCGCGAGGGTCGGCGTGCCGGTGAGCATGCCGGCCGGGCTAAGGCTCAGTCCGGGCGGCAGCGACTGCGCCGAGTAGGCGACCTTCCCGGTGCCCGGGGCGTTCAGCGTGGTCAGCGTCTGCAGCTGGATGGGGGTGATGGGGGTACCCAGCACCGAGGACGGCGCGATCGGGCCAAGGTAATCGAGGTCGACGGGGCCGACGATGCCGCTGACCGTGCCGGTCGAGCTGTACTGCCAGAACGTGGCGCTGCCCCACCCGGGCTCGGGTGCCGGGCTTGACACCCCGTAGTTGGCGATCCACAGCGGATTGGTCGGGCCGAAGCCCGCGTAGTTTCCCGTGCAGGTGGCCCAGAAGTCCGGCGCCGTGTAGATGATCGGCGTCTTGCCCGACAGGGCCTTCATCGTGGTGAGGAACTGCGTGATCCAGGTGACCATGGCCGGCCTGCTCAGCCCGTAGCACACGTTGGCGTTGGGCTCGCTGCGGCCGCCCGCGTAAGGGTCGGCCTCGATGTCCAGGACCACCGGCAGCATCAGGCTGCTCGACTGGTAGGCCGGGGTGGTCTTGGCCGCGCCGATCTCGTTGTCCCAGCCATAAACCGCCTGGGCGGCACCGCTCCCCTTGCCGGGGATCTTCCTGGCCGCGTCGCCCTGATAGGGGTTGCCGAACACGTACGGCATCGCGTAGAGGCCGGCCGTGGTGGCGGCCCGAATGTACGCCTGGTACGTGGAGTCCTTGAAGTAATTTCCCTCGGTCGCCTTCAGGCCAACGAACGTGATGCCATCCTGCCGAAGGTCTGTCCAGGTCGAGCTGCTCACGCCGGTGAAGTCGCTGACATCTACGCCCCTCGCCGACCCCGCCACGGGCGCCGCGGCCGGCCTGGCCGCCGCGGTGCCTGCCGTGCTCGATCTGGCCGTGCCCGTTCTGGCTATAGGTTGCGCGCCGCCGACTGGTGGCGGTGATCCGTGCGATTTCGGGCCGATGGCCACGGCGAGCCCAGCGGTGATGATTAGCACCCAGCTGGCCCACGTGACACTCCTGCCCCAGTCCCGGAGTTGTCCTGTCACACCGGGGAGAGTAACAAAGAGCGATGAATAATACCCGGAAGGTGGTCGCGCGCGGCGGTAGAAGCCTCGATTTCCCGAGCGCGGTCCCTGAACATGGCCAGGCCCCGGCCACGAGTCCTTGACGACTCATGGCCGGGGGCCGCCTAACTTGAGGGTGCTTATCCCACCCGCCACGTGGGAGCGCTATCCCACCCGCCATGTGGAACTCAGGCTGTTCGAGCAGGTCCCGAGCTTCAGGGCACTACCGCTGGCCGGCAGCGTGACGCACAGCCCGGACGCCGTGGAGACGATCTCCTCCGCGATCCGCTGTCCAGCCGGGGCGACCAGCTTCCAGTGCTGTGAGGCGGCGTTAGCGCACTTTTCCACCTCGACCGCCGCGCCGACCGCCGTGCTCTGCTCGGTCAGGCAGTAGCTCGTCTGCACCGCCAGCTGGGCGTTGCCCGCGATGTTCCAGAACTGGGCGCTGTAGGTGCCGCACTTGCCGATCGCGGCGTTGGCCCCCGCCTTGTACAGGCACATTCCGGAGGCGCCCGCGGCGATCTGGGCGATCGGCGGGCTCCAGTGCTGGTTCACCTTGCTTGCCGTGTTCGTGCAGGTCCCGAGGGTCGGCTTGTAGCCGTTGGCGACCGCGCCGGACGGGCCGCTCAGGCAGGTGCCGTACCTGACGCTCACCAGCGATCCATCCGTGCCGATCAGCCACTGGTCGGCGATGCTGCCGTTGCACGAGTACAGGAGCACGTGCGCCCCGCTGGCCGCCAGGCAGTGCCCGAGCACCCTGATCGAGCGATCCTCGACCAGCGTCCACGACTGGTTCGACTTGCCCGAGCAGCTGGCCAGGTCGATCGCCGTCCCGCTGGTCGTGCGCGAGGACGGGTCATCCAGGCACTTGTTGCTGCCGCCGTTCTGGTGGATCGCCCCGGCCGTGCCCGTGTCACCGTCGGCCTTGACCGTCCAGGTGAACGAGGCCACGGCCGTCGC
>Ga0335072_10007641_pt1 | contig 15740 bp, 8 predicted proteins | sample Lox_Sample_21_FD_206725 | JGI IMG/M metagenome (GOLD analysis project Ga0335072, IMG submission 206725) | Soil microbial communities from Loxahatchee National Wildlife Refuge, Florida, United States - Lox_Sample_2.1 | ecosystem: Environmental > Terrestrial > Soil > Wetlands | place: USA: Florida... | reverse complement strand
AGCGCGATGCGGTTTCCACCGGCTTCCGCTGGGTCATTGGCGATGACCGCGACAACTCGGTGTTCGCGTTCCTGCGGTTCGGCAATGAGACGGCACGCCCGGTACTGGTGGTGTCCAACTTCACCCCCGTCCCGCGCAGCGGCTACACGATCGGTGTCCCGCGGCCAGGGCCATGGCGCGAACTGCTGAACTCGGACGCCGAGACCTATGGCGGCTCGAACATGGGCAATGACGGCCTGGTGCACACCGTGCCCGTGCAGCGTCATGGCGAGGCACAGTCGCTGGAACTGACGCTACCGCCGCTATCGACCTTGTATCTGGCCCCAGACTAGTTTCCGATCGCAGAGAAGCGTGAGTCGCGCAGCGATCACGATTCGCCGCGCGAATCGGATACTCAGACAAAAAGCGACGTATCGGCTTTCAGCGAAAGTCGATACTGGCCTCTCCCGCGCGTGGCGCAGGAGAGGCTAGTCTCTGCGCCATGCACTTCCCAGACAGGCTTGACCCCGGTAAACCCCATCCGCTCGGCGCCAGTTGCGACGGCCTCGGGGTCAACTTCGCCGTCTTCTCGGCGCATGCAACGCGCATCGAGCTTTGCCTCTACGACCCGTCCGGCCGCCACGAGCTCGCCCGCTACACCCTGCCCGAACAAACCGATCAGGTTTGGCACGGCTACCTGCCCGATGCCGGGGCCGGCTTGCTTTACGGCTATCGCGCCTACGGGCCTTACGAACCGGCGCAGGGCCACCGTTTCAACCCTAACAAGCTCTTGCTCGATCCCTACGCGCGCGCTCTGTCGGGCAGCCTGATCTGGTCGGACGTCCTCTATGGCTACCGCCCGCAGTCGTCCCGCGCCGATCTGTCGTTCGACCGGCGCGACAGCGCGCCCTCAATGGTTAAAGGCGTGGTAACAGATGACTCGTTCAATTGGGGCCACGACCGGCCGCCCGCGATCCCGTGGTCCGATACCGTAATCTACGAAGCCCACGTCCGCGGCCTGACCAAACGTCGGCCCGACGTTTCCCGCCAGGAACGCGGCACCTTTGCCGCATTGGTCGCGCCGCCGATGCTGGAGCATTACCACCGTCTCGGCATCACCGCGATCGAGCTGCTTCCCGTGCACGCCTGCGTGCAGGACCGTCGCCTGTCGCAAATGGGCCTGCGCAATTATTGGGGCTACAATACGATCGGTTTTTTCGCACCCGAGCCGCTGTATCTTTCCACCGGCTCCGCCAACGAGGTGCGTGCCGCAATTCGCCGCCTGCACGCGGCCGGCATCGAGGTGATCCTCGACGTCGTTTATAATCATACCGCCGAGGCCGACGAGCTGGGCCCGACTCTGTCGTTCAGGGGGCTCGACAACGCCAGCTACTATTGGCTGGAGGCAAACGACCCACGCCGCACCGTCAACGATACGGGCACCGGCAATACGCTGAACCTGTCGCATCCGCGCGTGCTTCAGATGGTGATGGACAGCCTGCGGCACTGGGTTACCGCATATCATGTCGACGGCTTCCGCTTCGATCTTGCGACGACGCTCGGCCGCGAAGCCAACGGCTTCGATCCCGGCGCCGGGTTCTTCGACGCCATCCGGCAGGATCCCGTGCTCGGGGCCGTGAAGCTGATAGCCGAACCGTGGGATATCGGCCCCGGCGGCTACCAGCTCGGTCGCTTTCCCGCCGGGTTCGCCGAATGGAACGACCGTTTCCGCGACAGCGTCCGGCGCTTTTGGCGTGGCGAAGCCGGCCAGCGCGCGGAAATCGCCGCCCGCCTCGCCGGATCCGCCGATCTCTTTGCCCACCACGGACGGCGCGCCTGGGCTTCTGTCAATTTCGCCGCCTGCCACGACGGTTTCACTCTTGTCGATCTTGTGACCTACACGCGGAAACACAACGAAGCGAACGGGGAAGCCAACAACGACGGCGCACCCGATAATGTCTCCGCCAACTGGGGGACGGAGGGCCCGAGCGACGATCCCACAACCAACGAAACCCGCACGCGTATCCGCCGCGCATTGCTTGCCACGGTGTTTTTCGCCGCCGGCACGCCAATGCTGCTGGCCGGCGACGAACTCGGCCGCACGCAGCGGGGCAACAACAACGCCTATTGCCAGGACAACGAGGTGTCATGGCTCGACTGGCAGGAGGCAGCCAGCCGGGAGAACGCCGGGTTCGCCGCGTTTGTGGCCCGCCTCATCGCGCTGCGGCGTGAGTACCCGGTGCTGCGCCTGCCAACGTTTCTGCATGGCAATACGCAACCGGCCCCCGACGTAAAGGACATCGCCTGGTTCAATGAGCAAGGAACGGAGATGTCGCCCGAGGCGTGGAACGAACCACATCAGCGAACGTTGATACTGCGCCGGGCGGTGGCCAATGGAGACGGAAGAGTGACAGTTCTGACGCTGCTGCTGAACCCGACCGAGGAGAAGCGCCTGTTCCGGATCCCCCCACCGCATGGCGAGTACACGCTCTTGCTTGATAGCGCTGCCCCATCCGCGCCAGGACGGCACGTGGCCGCTCCGTCGATCGAGGTCGCGGCGCACAGCGCGATGCTGGTGGCGGCGGAGCTGCCGGCATGAGGCTGTCTCGCGGCGATGAAAACCCCGCCCACGCTGTGAAGGAGACGGAGCCGCGAGGCGCCGGAGAGGGCGGTGCCGCCGGCTTGCGGCATGCTTCCTTCGGCGCCACCGTTCTCCCCAACGGCCAGACCGGCTTCCGTCTCTGGGCCCCGGCTCAGGAGGAAGTCTCGGTTGCACTCCCCACCGGCCGGCGTTTCGCCATGCGCCGCTCAGCCGATGGCTGGTTCGAAACCATGGTGCCCGCTCCCCCCGGCACCAGGTACCAGTTCCGCCTGTCCGACGGCATGCTGGTTCCCGATCCCGCATCGCGCTTCCAGCCCGACGACGTCCACGGGCCATCCGTGGTGATCGATTCGCATTCATATCGCTGGCGCAATACGGCGTGGCGCGGCCGCCCCTGGCGCGAGACGGTGTTGTGCGAACTCCACGCCGGCCTGCTGGGTGGCTTTGCCGGCGTGGCGCGTGAGTTGCCGCGACTGCGCGACCTCGGCATCACCGCGATCGAGCTCATGCCGATCAACGATTTCTCCGGCTCGCGAAACTGGGGCTACGACGGCGTACTGCCCTACGCTCCCGATTCCGCCTACGGAACACCCGATGACCTGATGGCGCTGATCGATCAGGCGCACGGCCTGGGACTGATGATGTTTCTCGACGTGGTGTATAATCATTTCGGCCCCGACGGAAACTGGCTGCCCGCCTACGCGCCGCAGTTTTTCCGCGACGACCACAAGACGCCATGGGGTCCCGCCATCGACTTTCGCCGCCCGGAGGTGCGCGCGTTCTTCACGGAGAACGTACTGATGTGGCTCATGGACTACCGTTTCGACGGCCTGCGCTTTGACGCGGTGCACGCGATCGAGGATCAGAGCTGGGTCGACGAAATGGCCGCCACCGTCCGTGCAACAGTAGAGCCCGGCCGTCACGTGCACCTGGTACTAGAGCATCATAACGATGCTTCGCACCTCAAACGCGGCGTCGACGCCCAGTGGAACGACGACGGCCACAACGTGCTGCACGTATTGCTCACCGGCGAGGCCGGCGGCTACTACGCCGACTATGCCGACAACCCGGCCGGCAAGCTGGCCCGTGTGCTTGCCGAAGGCTGGGTCTACCAGGGCGAGCATTCCTCGTATCTCGATGCACCCCGCGGCAGTCCCAGTACCGACCTGCCGCCAACCGCACACGTCTTGTTTTTGCAAAATCATGATCAGATCGGCAACCGCGCGTTCGGCGAGCGGCTGACCACGCTCTCGGAGCCCGCGGCGCTCGAGGCGGCAATCGCGTTGCTGCTGCTGTCGCCTCAGATTCCTCTGTTGTTCTTTGGCGAAGAGACCGCCAGCCGATCGCCATTTCTGTTCTTTACCGACTATCACGCCGAACTGGCGGATGCGGTGCGCGAAGGCCGCCGCAGCGAGTTCGCACGCTTCGCCGACTTTGCCGATCCAGAGAAGCGGGAGCGCATTCCGGACCCCAACGCGGTGGCCACCTTCGACGCATCGCGCCCACTGCCCGATCCCGAGCGCGGACCGGCACGCCAGGCGCTTTGCCGCGATCTTATCGCGCTGCGGCAGCGGGAGATCGTGCCTCGATTGGATGGCGCGCACAGCCTCGGCGCGCGGGTCATCGGGCCCAAGGCAGTGATGGCCCAATGGCGCCTGAACTCTCGCGGAGCAGGGGAGGCTGTCGAACTGACCATTGCCACCAATCTCGGCTCCGGTCCCGTCCCGTTCACCCAACTTCCCGGCCGCCTGCTGTTCTCCAACCTCCCGTTACCCCCTGGATTGCTCCCCGCTTACTGCACCGCCGCCTGGATGAGTGCTCGCCATGAGTGATGATGCTCTGCGCGACATCGCCCGCCGCGCCGGCATTGCGGTCGAGTGGCAGGACTTCTCCGGCCGTTCCCATGTCGTATCGCCCGAGTCGCTGCGACTCATCCTGAGTGCGCTCGGCCTGCCGGGCACCACGCGTGGCGACCTCGCAGCGAGCCGGCGATTGCTTGCCAAACGCGCCACACTCGCCGACCTGCCGCCGCTGATCACAGCGACATCCGGGCGTCCGACCCGCCTCGATCTTGGCGCCTCCGAACCGCTGGCGGCCAAACTGGTACCGGAGCGCGGCGCCCCGCGGGACGTGACGTTGACCCCGGCACGCGGCCGGCTGCGCATCCCCGCGGTCGCCGAGATCGGCTACCACCGCCTGCAGATCGGCGAGCGCGAGGTCGTCCTTGCGGTCGCCCCCGCGCAATGTCGCACCATCGACGACGTGGTGCCGGACGGGCGGTTGTGGGGTATCGCGGCCCAGACATACGCGCTGCGGTCCCAGGGTGATGCGGGCATCGGTGACGCCGCCGGCATTGCCCAGTTCGCCGAGGCCGCCGGCACGCAGGGCGCCGACGCCCTGTGCCTCAGCCCGGTGCACGCCTTGTTCACCGCCGACCCGACGCGCTTCGCGCCCTACTCGCCATCCAGCCGGCTTTTCCTCAACCCGTTGCATGCAGCGCCCGCGCTCGTGCTGGGCGACGAGCAAGTGACCGCCGCCATCCGGGACGTGGGCCTGCATGACAGCCTCGCGCGCCTGGAAGCAGAGCAATTCATCGACTACACCGCCTCCGCCGCCGCCAAACTCGACCTGCTGCGCGCCTTGTTCGATGGCTTCATCGGCGGTCCCGATGCCGACGGATCGCTCGGCGCCGACTTCGCGAGCTTCCGGGCCGAGGGCGGCGATCTGTTGCGCCAGCACGCCGTGTTCGAGGCATTGCAAGCCGACCGCACGCCCGAGTTGAACTGGCGCCAATGGCCGACCGACTTGCGCGATCCTGCCAGCGCCGCGGTCGCTGCTTTCGCTGACGCCCGCCGCCGCGACGTCATGTTCCACGAATTCCTGCAATGGCTGGCGGACCGTTCACTGGCGGCGGCGCAGCGCCGGGCGCGCGAGGCGGGCATGCGGATCGGCCTGATCGGCGATCTCGCGGTGGGCATGGACCCCATGGGAAGCCACGCCTGGAGCCGACAGAACGACATCCTGCTTAGCCTCGCCGTTGGCGCTCCACCCGATTTGTTCAATCCGCGCGGCCAGGACTGGGGCCTGACCACCTTCTCCCCGCGGGCCCTGGAGAATGGCGGATTCGTTCCCTTCATCGCCACCCTGCGGGCGGTGCTGCGGAATGCCGGCGGCATCCGGATCGACCACGCCATGGGCCTGTCACGCCTCTGGCTCGTGCCGGAAGGCGCCGATCCCGCCGAGGGTGCCTATCTCGCCTACCCGCTGAACGACCTCCTGCACCTGCTCGCCCTGGAATCGGCCCGCCACAACGCCGTGGTCGTCGGAGAAGACCTCGGTACTGTTCCTGCCGGCTTCCGCGAGTCCCTCGACCAGAACGGTTTGCACGGCATGCGCGTGCTCTGGTTCGAACGCGAGGCGGATGAAGTCGCGTTCAAGCCAGCGGCGGCATGGGACGCGACCGCGCTGGCCATGACGACGACACATGACCTGCCGACAGTCGCCGGCTGGTGGCGCGGCGCCGACATCGGCATCCGCGCCGCATGCGGCCGGCTGGGCGTCGGTGTCGCGCCAGAGCATGAGATGGCGGCGAGAGAGCGCGATCGCGCCGCACTATGGCAGCGCCTCGTGGCCGACGGTGTGGCCGAAGGCTCCGAGCCATCGGTCGATGCACCGCAGCCGGCGGTGGATGCGGCCCTTGATTTCGTGGGCCGGACGCGCTCACCGCTGGCGGTGCTTCCATTGGAGGATTTGCTGGGTCTCGAAGACCAGCCGAACCTGCCCGGAACGACGGATCAACATCCCAATTGGCGGCGCAGGCTGCCAGGCCCCGCCGGCGCGCTGCTGCGAAGCGAGGCAACCGCCAGGCGCGTGGTCGCCACCGCCAGGCAACGGCCGCGAATATGAGCGCCCACGCTCCACGCGCCACCTACCGCCTTCAGCTTCACGCCGGCTTCACCTTCGAGGACGCCACTGCCCTCGTCCCCTACCTCCGCGATCTGGGCATCAGTCATCTCTACGCCTCGCCCATCCTGACCGCGCGGGCCGGATCAATGCACGGCTATGACGTGGTCGATCCGACCCGCGTTAATCCCGAACTTGGGGGCGAAGACGGCCTGCGCCGACTGGTCGCCACGTTGCGTAACGCGGGCCTCGGCCTGATCGTTGACATCGTGCCGAACCACATGGCGGTCGGCGGCAATGACAATGCATGGTGGCGGGATGTGCTGCGTCACGGCCCGGCCAGCCGCTATGCCCACTGTTTCGACATCGATTGGGCTCCCGCCGACGCTTCCCTGCACGGCAAGGTCCTCGCACCATTCCTTGGCAGCCCCTATGGCGATGCGCTTGAGGCCGGCGAAATCCGCCTGGACGTGGAGCAAGACGGCACGCCTGTCGTTCGCTACTTCGACGACGTCTACCCGATCACGCCGCGCGACCATGCCGAGATCACTGGTGCCGGCGCCGCAGCCTACGATCCCGCGACGAAAGACGGCCGTGCCCGGCTGCATCGCTTGCTCGAGCGCCAGCATTATCGTCTGGCCTGGTGGGGCACGGCCGGCGACGAGATCAACTGGCGCCGCTTCTTCGACATCAACGGCCTCGCCGGGCTGCGCATCGAAGATCCGGCCGTGTTCGAGGCGACCCACGCGACATTGTTCCGGCTGTACCAGGAGGGGTTGATCGACGGCTTCCGGGTGGATCACGTCGACGGACTGACCGATCCGCCGGGCTATTGCCGCCGGCTGCGCTCCAGAATGGAAGCGTTGGCGGCAACCCGGTCCAGGTCCGCAAATGCTCTCACCTCGCCTCCTTACATCGTCGTCGAGAAGATTCTGGGGGCGGACGAAACCTTGCCGACAGACTGGGGCGTGGACGGCACCAGCGGCTACGACTTCATGGATCAGGTCAGTGCCGTCCAGCACGACCAGGAAGCCGAGCGTGCCCTCGCCTTCTTCTGGTCCGCGGTCAGCGGCCGGCCTGCGGACTTCGCCACAGAAGAGGCGCTTGCCCGCCGCCAGATTTTGGAGCGCGGTTTCGACGCCCAACTCCAGGCCTCGGCCACGCTGCTGCATCGGCTGGCGCGTCTTGACCCGGCCACGCGCGACACCACGCAGCCGGCGATCCGCCGTGCACTGCAGGCATTGTTGGCACATTTCCCGGTGTATCGTACCTACAACGCGGGCACCCCGCGTTCCCCCGCCGACCAGGCCGCCTTTGCACACGCTTTGAGCGCCGCCAAGGCGACAGCGCCGCTGCATCTGCATCCGGTGCTGGACCGGCTCGACCGCTGGCTCGGCGGCGAGGCGGAGGACAAGCCGGGCCGCGACATCCGCACCCGCGCCACGCGCCGCTTCCAGCAGCTCAGTGCGCCGGTTGCCGCGAAATCCGTCGAGGACACCGCGTTCTACCGGTACGGCCGCTTGCTCTCGCGCAACGACGTTGGTTTCGACGCCGCCCGTCTCGGCACCGAGCCACCCGCGTTCCATGCAGGCAACGCCGCGCGGGCACGCGACTTTCCCGGCGCCTTGCTGGCCACCGCGACGCACGACCACAAACGAGGCGAGGATGTGCGCGCCCGGTTGGCCGTGCTGAGCGAAATTCCGAATGAATGGAATGCGACAGTGCAGCGCTGGGTGGAGGCGAACGCACCGCATCGCGCCGGGACCGCCCCGTCGCCCGGCGACGAGGCGATGTTGTACCAGATGATTGTTGGCGCCTGGCCCCTGGCCTTGTCGCCACAGGATGCCGCCGGCTGCAAGGCGTTCGCCGAGCGGCTGGCCGGCTGGCAGCAGAAGGCGATCCGCGAGGCCAAGCTGCAAGGTGACTGGACCGGGCCGGATGAGGCCTATGAGACCGCCGCACGCGAATTCCTGATGCGATTGCTCTCGCCCGGCAGCGGCTTCATTCAGGAGGCTGCCGCATTCGTCCACCGACTCGCTCCCGCCGGCGCCCTGAACGGGCTGGCGCAGACTTTGCTGAAATTGACCTCACCCGGTGTGCCGGACTTCTTCCAGGGCACGGAGTTCTGGGACCTCAGTCTCGTCGATCCGGACAACCGCGCGCCCGTCGACTTCAGCGCACGCATCGACGCATTGGCGGATTCCGCATCGCCCGCCGCGCTGGCCGGCACATGGCGCGACGGACGCGTGAAACAGGCCGTGATTTCCCGCGCGCTTGCTGCCCGGCGAGCGATGCCAGACCTGTTTGCAACTGGAACCTATATCGCGCTGGAAGCGTCGGGACCGCTCGCCCGGCATGTGATTGCCTTTGCGCGGCTGGCGGGAGAGCACGCGAGCCTGACCGTCGTGCCGCGGTTGCCATACCGTTTGCTGGGGCATGCCGGTGCGATCACGATAGCGGACCGCGTCTGGCATGACACGTCGCTTCGCTGCCCGCCGTCATTACGCGGCCGCACGTTGTATGATGCGTTTCAACGTGATCGGAGCTTGGTACTGACCGATCCATTGCCGATTGATTCGCTGCTGCACGATTTGCCGATCGCATTGCGCAGCTCGGTTGAATTCGCGTGAAGCGATGCTGTCGAATGGGTTGCCGCGCGTTGAACCTGTTGCAGTCGCACGGGCTACCCACGCGACAATGCAGAAGGAGCGATTTCATGCTGAACAGGACAAAGGTGATTGCTTTGGCGGCGAGCCTTGCGCTGAGCGCGGCGCCGATGGGCGTGGCCTTCGCGGATGCCGGCGGGACGGGCTCGGCCGGTTCCGGCACGACTGGGGTCGCTGGCGCGTCGAGCAATGGCAACATGGCCGTTACCGGTGCCAACGGCACGATGAGCGGGGCGAATGGCACCACGCCGGGCTATAGCAGCACGACCAACTCGACTGCCGGCATGAGCGCGAGCAATAGCATGGGCACGACCGCCCCGGCCGGAACCAACGGCACCAGCACCGGTGGGCAGGACGGTGGCTCGGGCGGCGCCGGCGCGGCTGGCGGCAGCGGGGCCGGTGGCAGCGGAGCTGGCGGTCGCTGATTTTTCGGCGGTCACTAATTTTACCGATCGCCGATAAGCGTAGTTCGGGGCGCGCGGCCAGGGTTGCGCGCCCCGCAACGCGCGGCGGGCGGCATAGTCGCCGGCACTGGTCGATGCCGCTGGGGCAGCGTGCCGATCACCCTATAAATTATCGCAGCCATTGACGTTTTCACCGTTCCGCACGCGCGGGGTCACTGCGCTGAGGAGCTTTCTGCCTCGCGCTGCATGGCTGGAAACGAGGCTTTTGGGCGAGCCCGGCCGGCTGTGCGTTTTGCGCTGGTGTCGCGGCCCCACGGCGGGTTCGGACCAGCCCAGCGCCCTAGTGTTTGTCGGACACACGCCGCAAATCGTGAATTGGCAGCGAACGGCGTAATCCACAAGAATGTGACATTGGTCACAATCGTCATGCGGCAAGTTTCGCTAAGCAGATCGTAACTGGAAGCGTCGAACCGGCGGCAAAGACGCAGCGTGATGCAATCCTCGCAGCGGACAGTCTCGTGCTCGCTGGCGCACGGTTGCCTCGCTTGTCGATGGCGAATGCCGGCACGTGTTCCGTCAGCGTTGGCACGTCCTGACATCGGGCAGGAATCGAGGCGTGTCCTGCTTTTCCAGCCCCATGTTCCGCGAACCAGCATGGACGGAATTATCGTGTTTTCACACTGCCACGGGGGAGAAGCCGCAAAATGGAACACAGACTGACCGGCCCGGAGCGGATGCTTCTGTATACCGTCTTCAAAGCGACACTGCCGTACAACGAGATCGTCTGCCGCATAAATACCGGAAACATCGGCGGCGCGAACAATTCCATCACCCCGACCGGCAACCCGTACTTCTCGTCACAGGTGTATTGCGCGGATTTCTCAAAGGACGGCGTATCACTGGATGCGAAGTGGGTGTTCTTTCATGAAATGACCCACGTTTGGCAGTACTACCACCGCATCAATGTACTCATGAGCGCCATCGGCCTTACCATCGTCAGCCTGGGCAAATATGAAAAGGGTTATCCCTACAAGCTGCGGCCGCCCGTGCAATTTTCCAGCTACAACATTGAGCAACAGGCGGCGCTGGTCGCGGACTACTGGATCATGACGAAGGGAGGTCGGCCGGTGTACAACCAGGACAACAACCCGGTGCTGAGCGACTACACCAGTCTGATCACACAACTGCAGACGTCAGGTCCTCCGCATACGCCTTCAAACGACGACTACAACGGCATCCTCGACGGCCGGTAGTGAAGATCGCCGTCCATTCTGAAGCTGCGCCCGTTCGAGGCTGGCGATCCGCGGTAGCGTGCCGGAACTGACGCGCTTTCATGGCTCTCATCTGAGAGAGCGGGCACGTTTGCGGCCACGCCCGGCCGGTTCGTTGTGGATCAAGCCGTCCTGCCGCCGGCACGTCTTGGCAGCGCCGTTCCGCAGAGCATTGTTGACCTCAGTCTTGGCCTCCCCGTTCCGGCCGCTATAACCGGCGTACTAGCCAGAGGGGATTCGACCATGCTGACCAGGCGCTGGGACAAGTCGAAGCTGCCATCCCGCCACGTGACCGTGGGCCCCGACCGTGCACCGCACCGAAGCTACTACTACGCCATGGGCCTCACCGAGGAGGAGATCGATCAGCCCTTTGTGGGTGTCGCAACCTGCTGGAATGAGGCCGCCCCCTGCAACATTGCGCTGAATCGCCAGGCGCAGTCGGTGAAGACCGGGGTGAAGGAGGCCGGTGGCACACCGCGCGAATTCACCACCATCACCGTCACCGACGGTATCGCAATGGGCCACCAGGGCATGAAATCGTCGCTGGTCTCACGCGACCTGATCGCCGACAGCGTCGAACTGACCGTGCGGGGCCATTGCTACGACGCGCTGGTGGGCCTCGCAGGCTGCGACAAGTCGCTGCCCGGCATGATGATGGCCATGCTGCGGCTGAATATTCCGAGCGTGTTCATGTATGGCGGCTCGATCCTGCCAGGGAAATTCCACGGCCGCGACGTCACCGTGGTCGACGTTTTCGAAGCGGTCGGCCAGCACGCGGCTGGGAACATGTCTGCCGAGGACCTGCACGAACTGGAATGTGTCGCCTGTCCCTCGGCCGGCGCCTGCGGCGGACAGTTCACCGCCAACACGATGGCGACGATTTCCGAAGCCATCGGCCTCGCGCTGCCTGGCAGTGCCGGCTCACCCGCGCCCTACGAAGACCGCGACCGTTTTGCTGTCGCATCTGGCCGCGCCGTGATGCAGCTCGTGGAAACAGGGCTGCGCCCGCGCGACATCGTGACGCGCCGCGCGCTGGAGAATGCCGCGATGGTGGCGGGCGCCACCGGCGGCTCCACCAATGCTGGCCTGCACCTTCCCGCGATCGCGCATGAGGCCGGCATTCGCTTCACCATGGACGACGTGGTGGAGATCATGCGCCGCACGCCGTACATCGCCGACCTGAAGCCCGCCGGCAAATATGTCGCCTTCGACGTATTCAAGATCGGCGGCATTCCGGTAATTCTGAAGGCCTTGCTCGATGGCGGATTGCTGCACGGTGATTGCATTACCGTCACCGGCAAGACGCTGGCCGAGAACCTGAAGGATACCGCGTTCCCGACCGACCAGAAGGTCGTTTATCCGGTATCGAGCCCGATTTCGCAGACGGGGGGGTTGACCGGGCTGCGTGGCAACCTCGCGCCCGAGGGTGCGATCGTGAAGATTGCGGGCATGACCAAGCTGCGCTTCGAAGGCACCGCTTTGTGCTTCGATTGCGAGGAAGATGCGTTTGCGGCCGTCCAGGCGCGTGCCTACAAGGCGGGCGATGTGATCGTGATCCGCTATGAGGGTCCGAGAGGTGGCCCGGGCATGCGAGAGATGCTGTCGACGACGGGCGCGATCTACGGTCAGGGCATGGGGGAGCAAGTGGCGCTGATCACCGACGGCAGGTTCAGCGGCGCGACGCACGGGTTCTGCATCGGCCATGTCGGGCCCGAGGCGGCGGTCGGCGGCCCGATCGCGCTGCTGAAGAACGGCGACAAGATCGTCATCGATGCCGACAAGGGCACGATCGACATGCTGGTACCGGAGGCGGAACTCGCGGCCCGCAAGGCCGCATGGCAGCCGCGCAAGACCGACTACAACAGCGGCGCGATCTGGAAATACGCACAACTGGTTGGTCCAGCGCAGTATGGCGCCGTCACCCATTCGGGCGGGGCGGGGGAAAGCCACTGCTACGCAGATATTTAGCGGGGCAGTGGCAAAGCGGATTCCGCGATACCCGGCGTGTCGTGGCCGGGCTTGCGATGGCGGAGGCGGCGGGGCTATACCCCGCTCCCGCGCGTGGGGCCATAGCTCAGTTGGGAGAGCGCCTGAATGGCATTCAGGAGGTCGCCGGTTCGACTCCGGTTGGCTCCACCAGCGCAATGACAGGCTGCCCAATGGCAGACCAGTAAGCAGACCAGTAAGTCGCTGACGTTATTACCGATTTCCGAACGCGCCAGCGGCGCAGCCACCTGCATCTCACCATCAACACCGCCGGACGGCGCCGCAGGTGCCAGGCTGGACCGGTTGCCCGCATTGCCCCATCGGCTTCTCTCGGATGTCTTGACCGGCGCGCATCTTCCCGGGGGCGGCACCGTCGCCTTCATTGGCAGCGCTCCGGTGGCATTGGTACTGAGCAGGCCTTTATATGAGGTCAATGTCAGTGCACAGCCGTGATGCCTGTCACTTTGAGACACCGGAGCCCATGGCATTCACATCGACGCCGCGGCTCGAGATGCCGCGCAAAAAGGCTGCCTGGATCGCTGTGGTCAGCGCCTTCTCACCATCCGCCGTGGGTCAAGAAAGCCCGGGAAAGTAGTTGGCATTGCGCACCTTCGGGATGCGCGGTTCGACGGTTCCGACCCGCGTCTCCCGGTCACGCGGCAAAGCCGATCATCTCGCGCAACAAACTGGCTCGGGACGCCGACTAGAGTCGCCAGATGAACGAGACACGCGTAAGGTTTCAGTCACGCGTACGCTACAATCATTACGCGTAGCCGCGAATGGCCCGTATCTCCCGGCTAGTGATACAATCATACCAGCACTTATGGTAATTGATTACCTCACAACTGCCCGTTGCCTTGGCTCGAAAATTAGATGGTTCACGCGCCATTAATGGGTTGCACCGCGGCGATCGGGTTGATAAGGAAAACTTTGAGCCACAAAACGAGTTTCGCTGTCCGATTTGCTCAATGATGGCCCCGGCCTCAATGGCAAATCAAGGCAGGGTTCTTGATCGCATCCCGAGCGGAGGGAGTGATCGGCGGACCCATTGCAGGGTTGCGCAAACCTTTTCCCTTACAAAGGACAGGGTGACTGCGGAAGCGTGGCTGGGGGAAGGTCTCAACTAGAGAGTCAGGTCGCGGCAAGTTACGTATGCCGCCGCCTGCGATTTGGGCCGTGTGGGCGAAATCCCTGACATGCGTTGCTGATGGATGCCTCGGCTCAGGCTGCTTCGGCGTATTCGAGACCTTTTCGGTTGCTGGCGGAACGCCGCCAGACGGCACGCCCGGTCCAATCGTTCGATAGCACGACCGCGCGGCACCCACGTGTTGGCCGCCGGGCAAAAGGCAGCATCGCCAGGCGTTCGGCTGCTCGCGCGGCGGTTTGTCGACTACAATTCATCTCATAACCAAACTCGACGGCAACCCTCTCGACTTCCACCTGACCGACTGCGAGGCCAGCGACAGCACACAGTTCGAGAGGTCATTCAACGCCGTCCAGACGGCCTAAGGACCCGCGCATAGAGCATCGGGCGATTGTAGAATAATTAACCTGACCCGCCTGATTAAGCGAAGCATTTTATTGGCCATCGCGTTTGCTGCTCTGCTTCGCAAGATGATAACCGCCATCCCGTGGCATCAATGGGGCCCATTCCAGCAATAGCGACACATGAGGCTCTCCCGCTATCTGGGCAGGGTACGCGCGGAGGCGTGACGTTTCCTCAGCCTCGCAAGCGATTGCGCGCCGGCTCTGATTGTCGCCAGGACAATGTAGATATGCTCAAATGCTGAGAGGCGTTGCCGCGCCACGTCGGCCTTGACTGGATCGGCTGACCAACAACGCAGCCGAATGCAACCTGTGGGGCCTCGCAATTGCCGGATCATATTCGATGTTTTCATACAGCCGGGGCCATGCCATTGAAGCCAATTCAGATCAGGACACGGCGTCTCATCGCAGAACGGCTAACGGATGACCAAAACTGCGCAACTGGAGGCTTTGGTGATACTCACAGGATTGCCAATACGGCATGGCAATGCTGACTCTGAAGGAAAAGACCATACGAGGCGGGGCGGCGCGAGTCGTTGCGCAGGCGGCCGGCTTGGCACTGCGAATAGGTGGAGTCGTCGTATTGGCGCGCCTGTTGAGTCCAAAGGACTTCGGGTTAGTCAGCATGGTTACGGCATTCACAGGCGTGTTGACCTGGTTTCGCGACTTTGGGTTGTCTGCGGTCGTGGTGCAGCGTCCGAATATCACTACGGATCAGCACTCCACACTCTTCTGGATCAATGTTTTGCTTGGGGCTCTGCTGACACTCATCACACTTGCAGCGGCACCGGCCATCTCGGCCTTTTACCATGAGCCTCGCCTGCTTTGGGTTGCGGCAGTGCTTGGGACGACGTTCCTATTCAACGCGGCAGGCATACAGCATTCAGCGCTGCTGCAACGTGAGATGCGTTTCGGTGACTTGTCAGCGATCAGTGTCCTTTCGCTGCTGCTAGGGACAGCTATTGCCATCGTCGGAGCCGCCATTGGGTATGGCTACTGGGCTCTTGTCGCCGCAGCAGTGGCAACCCCGATTGCCGCGAGTGCCGGCTACTGGCTGGTGACAGGCTGGATCCCAGGAATACCGCGTTGGGGCGCGCTCCCGCGTTCCATGTTCCATTTCGGCAGTACTCTCACGGTAAACAACGTTGTCGCGTACATCGCTCTCAACTCTGACAAATTGATGATCGGCCATTATTTCGGTGCAAATGCCATTGGCATTTACACAAGGGCTTTCCAGGTCCTCAGCATCCCGACCGATAATTTGAATTCGGCCGTCGGTGAGGTGGCATTCTCCGCACTTTCCCGCCTGCAGAACGATCGTGCTCGGCTAAAGAGCTATTTCCTAAAGGGCTTCTCGCTGGTCCTTGGGCTGACATTGCCGGTC
>Ga0335072_10007640_pt1 | contig 15740 bp, 15 predicted proteins | sample Lox_Sample_21_FD_206725 | JGI IMG/M metagenome (GOLD analysis project Ga0335072, IMG submission 206725) | Soil microbial communities from Loxahatchee National Wildlife Refuge, Florida, United States - Lox_Sample_2.1 | ecosystem: Environmental > Terrestrial > Soil > Wetlands | place: USA... | reverse complement strand
TGCAGCGGCGAGGTGCCCCGGTGATGCCCCAGCACGGCGACCAGGACCCAGACGGCGAAGACCGTGATGATCACGTACTCGATCGTGGCCAGCACCCACTGGAACCGGGCGGTGAGCTGGATTCCGATGTAGGCGATGACGGTCACGATCACCAGCCAGACCGATGCCGACAGCGCCGCGGCCACGCTGGAATTCTGCGCGCCTGGATCCACGACCTGCAGCACGTACGGGCCGACCGGCAGGATGTCGGAAATCGTGCCGAGGAAGTACCCGAGCAGCATGATCCAGCCGACCACGAAGCCGAGGTACGGGGTGATCGCCCGTCCCACCCAGACGTATGACGCACCGCAGTCGACCCGCCATCTGTTCAGCCGCCGGTAGGCGAGCGCGATGCCGAGCATGGGCAGGAAGCAAACGAGGATCGTGAGCGGGCCGGCAAAGGAAGCGGCTCCGACGATCGCGGCCAGCGACACGGCCAGCGACGCGGTCGGACCGGACGACGCCATCCCGACGATGATCGCGTCGGCCAGCCCGATGGCGTTCTGCCGCAGCCCGGGATGTCCCGGGCGTTCGGCTTGCGTGGTTCCCGCGGCCGAGCTGGAATCGAGATCAGCCATGGTGCCCTGCTTCCTGATCGGAGTGACTAGTCCTGTGCGCTATCAGTGATCGCGCCCGCCGTCGCACGGCGGGCCGATGGCCTGAGGGCCTTTCGCTCAGCTCGAGAGTGACCCCGTCGGGGTCCAGGAAATAGATGCACTTGAAGTCCTTGTACGCGCCGCGGGGAATCGTGACAAGCTCCCTGGAGCGCGCCTGGTAGCCCGCCGCCGTCAACCGCTCGACAACCCGCTCGATGTGATCGACCTCAAGGCAGATGTGCGCCATGCCGGGCCGGTTCATGCCGCCCGGAGGCAACGGGGCGGCGCGCGGCCGCCAGTAAGCGAACAGTTCGAGGATCGCCCCGCCGGGAAGCTCGAGCTCGGCCCACTCGATCTGCGTGCCGTCGAGCCCGATGATCCGGTCGAGGTGCTCCCACTCCACCAGGCCGCGGCCGAGTTCAGGCAGGCGGACGTGATCACGCCAGAAGGCGAGCGACGTATCTAGGTCACGGACGGTCAGGCCCACGTGGCTGAGCCGCTGCACGTGCTCCATCTAAGTCGTGTGCCGAGCCACTCGGCGGGACACCCCGCCAAAAACCGGGGCGAACACGCGATCTCCCGGCGAAGCAACCCTCGGACGCAGCGGCGGCGATGGCAGTCAGAGCGGGAGAACGGATCAACATTGGCCTCCCGGGTTGGGGATCGCGGTACGCATTGTTCCCAGAGCCGCTTTAAGTTGTCGTAACGAGAACTTAGAGTTGAGCATCAATGCTGTCAAGGGACCTGACGGCAGCGAGGAAGGACAGGGGCCAGAGCCGTGACCAACGAAATGGCCGCTGACCAGCAGACCAGGCGCCAGCCACTCGTCCATGAATACGTGGCCGAGCAATTGCGCCGTGAGATAGCCCTGGGGTTGTTCTCCTCGCGGAGTTCGCTGCCCCCGGAGCGCGAGCTGGCAGCGGTGTTCGGGGTTGGCATCATGACCGTGCACCGGGCGATCCGCCTGCTGGAGTCGGAGTTCCTCATCACCAGCAGGCGCGGTCGCGGCGGCGGCACGTTCATCGTCGGCGGCACGCGCGACGACGGAGCCACCCAGCAACTGCAGGCCAGGGCGCGGCGAGAGCGCCAGGCGATCGAGGAAGCGCTCGAATGCCGGATGGAACTCGAGCCGCAGGTGGTCGGCCGGGCGGCCCGGCACCGCTCCGCTGATGATCTCGCGACGCTGCGGCAACTGCTTGACGCGGCCGCGGCCACCGATGAGGACGTCGAGTTCACCAAGCTCGACGCGAGGTTCCACACCCGCCTCGCGGAGGCGGCGCGGAACCGGTTCCTGGCTGACGCGCTCGAGCGGGTCAGGGCCGAACTGTACGTTATCCTCCTCCTGCTGCCCGATACGCCGCTCTGGCAACAGCGCAGCCTCGAGGAACACGAGCGCATCTTCGCCGCTCTCATCGAGGGCAACGCCGAGCGGGCGGCCCGGGCAGCGGCCCGGCACGTCCGCCACTCCGTGGCCAGTGCCAGGGCGATGCTGCATTCGCTCTGAGCTCGGACGCCACAGGGAAGGCCGGACATGAATCACAGGCCGACGCGCCCCAGGACAGCGCCAGCGCCCGGGCCTGCCCGGTGACCGCGCAGCAATTCGACTTCGCGGGCCGCACGGCCGTGGTCACCGGCGCGGCGGGCGCGATCGGCCGTGCCGTCGCTTACTCGTTTGCCCAGGCCGGCGCGCAGGTGATCGGGCTGGACCTGTGTGCAGGCGACGACATCATCCGCTGCGACGTCACCGAGGAGGAGTCGGTTGGCCAGGTCCTCGACGACGTCGCCGCCCGGCACAAGGTGACCGATCTCGTGCACTGCGCCGGCGTGGTATCCGTCGGGGCCGTGCTCACGGTGCCGGCCGTCGAGATACGGCGGGTGCTGGACATCAATCTGATGAGCGCGTTCATCGTCGCGCGGGCCGCCGGCCGGCTGCTGGGACCGGGCGCGGTCATGACCTTCCTAGGGTCGCAGGCCGCCGTGCATGGTGCCCCGGGCTGGGCTGCCTACTGCGCCGCCAAGGCCGGCGTTGCCCGGCTCGTCGAGGCGCTGGCCAAGGAACTCGGGCCGAGCGGGATCCGGGTGAACGCGGTGTGCCCAGGAAGCGTTGACACGCCGATGAGCGGGCAGGCGATAGACCTGATCGCGCGCGGGGAGGGCGCCGAGACGATGGCGGTCAGGCGCCGGTACGAGCGGGCGAACCCGCTGGGACGCATGGCCAGCACCGAGGAGATCGCGGAGATCTGCCTTTTCCTGTCCTCGCCGCTGGCGAGCTACATCAACGGAGCGTCGATCATGGTGGACGGAGGCGAACGGCCCGGATGACCGACATCGAGCCGCTGACCGGCATCGAGTCCGTCAGCGTCTGCGTCCCCGACCACTACGGCCGGCTGGCCGGCAAGCGGATCGGCGCCGGGCGGCTGGAGGCGGTGCTCGCCGAGGGGCTGGATATGCCGGATTTCCACCTCGTCACCGGCCCGGACATCCTGCCGGCGGCTGGCGTCGCGGCCTCCGGGGATCATACCGGCTTCCCGAACGACCTGCTCTGGCCGGACATGCCGACCCTCCGGCGGCTGCCCTGGCAGCCGGACTGTGCCATCGTGCTGGCCGAGGCCCGGCGGCGGGACGGGAGCATCATCCCCGAGGCACCGCGAGCCATCTTGCAGCGGCAGGCGCAACGGCTGGCCCGGCGCGGCCTCTCCGCATGGGTCGCCACCGAGCTGGAGTTCTACGTCTACCAGGACTCCTATGCCGAGTCGTTTCGCAAGGGCTACCGCGACCTCGGCGGGCTCTTTCACCGCATCGGTGACAACGACGTGCTTGTCACCGGGTTCCTCGATTCTTATCTGCGGCCGCTGCGGCTGGCCATGGCCGAGCTCGGCCAGGTCGCCGAGACCACCCAGGGCGAGGGCGGCGTCGGCCAGGCCGAGATGAACTTCCCGCCCGGCCCGCCGGTCCAGACGGCCGATGGCCACGTTCTGTTCAAGCACGCGGCCAAGGCGATCGCGCACCAGCATTCCCGCGCGGTCACGTTCATGGCGAAGCCGGACCAGCATCAGCCGGGTTCCGGATGCCACCTGCATATCTCGCTGCGCGACGAGGCGGGCAGTCCCTGCACCGCGGCCGGCCCGGGCGCGGCCGATACCGGGCTGAGCGAGCGGGCCCGGCGCTTCCTGGCCGGGGTTCTCGCGTTCTCGCCCGAGCTGACTCTGCTGCACGCGCCGCTGGTCAACTCCTACCGCAGGCTCCAGCCGGGCGACTGGGCGCCGTCGGTGGTCAGCTGGGCCTACGACAACCGGGCGGCCATGGTGCGCGTGGTGGGCCGCGGCCCGTCCCTGAGGATGGAGTTCCGGCTGCCCGGCGCGGATGCCAATCCGTACCTGGCCATCGCCGCCGTACTGGCGGCGGGGATCGCGGGGATAGAGGACGCCGGGATCGAGCTCCCTGCTGAGCTGCCACCGGGCGGATCACCAGCCGGTGCCGCTCACGCGGGCGCCACGGTGCCGATGGACCTCACCGAGGCGATCCGCCAATTCGACGAGTCGAAGCTGGCCAGGCAGGCGTTCGGAGACGCGGTCCGGGACCACGTGGCCGGCATGGCTCGCCACCAGCTCATGGTCGCCAGGAAGGCCGTCACCGACCAGGAGCTCGGGCAAGGTTTCGAAACCGCCTGATTCGGCGTCGGAGATACCCGTTAAAATATCCCAAAAGAGACAGGGGATTAACCGAACCAACCGGTAAGTTACCTCGGCGTAATCGCCGTCAAAAGTGGCCTCCTTGTCATTTTGATCCCGAGTTGGTGTGTTTCGCTAGTGATCTTCGTATGGGCCTGTTAAGATCACTAACCCCTCGGGGTCTCCCCGATAACTGCCGGTTCGCTGATCACTTCTCACGCCGAGGCCACATTTATGGGTTTGCGTCGCCGGTCAATACGCCTGAGGATCTTCCTCCTCGTCGCAATACCGATCGTGTCGCTGATGGGACTGTACGCGTTCGCGGCCACGATAACGGCCAGCGATGCCATCAACCTGTCCAGGTCGACCACGCTGAAGAACACAATCGGAACCCCCACAGGGAACCTCGAGGCCGCGGTCGACACCGAGCGCCTGGCGGCCGTCGTGTACCTGGCCGCGCCGATTCCGTCGAACCTGGCCGGGCTGCGGGCGCAGGAGCGCAAGACACTCCAGGCCCAGTCCGCCTTCAAGGCCGCCGCGGCGGCGACAATGAACGGCTCCCCCGGTTCCCAGGAAAAGCAGGCAATCGGCGCGCTGCTCGCGCAATCGGCCGGCCTTACCTCGCTGCGCTCGCAGATCGCGTCGCTGTCCATTAGCAGGCCGCAGGCGATTGCCGCCTACGCCAACATCGTCGCGGCCGCCGACAACGTGCTGAACGACACGATCATGCAGGAAACCAACGTCACCGTCGTGACCCAGTCCCTGGCGCTGGTTCGGGCCGGCCGTTCGGAGGAGCTGCTCCTGGAGGAGGACTCCCTGATCAACGGGGATGCGATCGCGCATACGTTCTCGGCCGCCGACCGCCAGCAATTCGCGCTGCTGGCCGGAGCGCGGCGGACGATCTACGCCGAGAGCCTGCCGGACATGCAGCCCGTCTATCGCGCCTACTACCTCAGGGATGTCAGCCCCAGGGCGTCGGCGGCGCTGGAGCAGATGGAGAACCAGGTCATCGGCGACGCCCGCCCGGGCAGGGTACCGCCGGTATCCCTCCCGAACTGGAACTTGGCCGTCGGCGCCGTCTCGGCTGGGCTGTCGAACGCGAGCTACCAGGCGGCGACCGACGTCACGACCCGGGCGCAGCCGGTCGCCGACGCCACCTTCCTCCGGCTCTTCCTGGTCGGGGGCCTCGGGCTGCTGGCGGTCATCCTGTCGGTCATCGTCTCGGTCTGGATCGGCCGTGGCCTCGTCCAGCAACTGGCCGCCCTGCGCCGGTCCGCCCTCGACCTCGCCAACAAGCGCCTGCCCAGCGTGGTGGAACGGCTGCGGGCAGGTCAGGAGGTCGACGTATCCGCCGAGGCCCCGCCGCTGGAGTCGAGTGGCGATGAGATCGGCCAGGTCAGGGAGGCCTTCAACGCGGTACAGCGGACCGCGGTGGAGGCCGCCGTCGACGAGGCCCGGCTTCGCCGTGGAATCAGCGACGTCTTCCGCAACCTCGCCCGGCGCAGCCAGTCGCTGCTCCACCGCCAGCTAGCCTTGCTCGACACGATGGAACGCCGCGCCAGTGATCCGGAGGAACTCGAGAACCTGTTCCGCATCGACCACCTGACCACGCGCATGCGCAGGCATTCGGAGGGCCTGATCATCCTGTCCGGGGAGTCGCCGGGACGCGGCTGGCGGCACCCCGTGCCATTCGTCGACGTGCTTCGCGCCGCGGTCGCGGAGGTGGAGGACTACTCCCGGATCAGGGTCACCACCGGCAGCCGCGCCGCCCTCATCGGACCGGCCGTGGCCGACGTCATCCACCTGATCGCGGAACTCGCCGAGAACGCGACGATCTTCTCCCCGCCCACGTCTCCGGTCCGCGTCCACGGTGACCTCGTTGGGCGGGGGTACGCGATCGAGATCGAAGATCGCGGGCTCGGGATCCCGCCGGAAAAACTGGCCGAGATCAACCACAATTTCGCGCACCCGCCGCGGTTCGATCTTTCCGGAAGCGAGCGGCTCGGCCTGTTCGTGGCCGGGCAGCTTGCCATCCGGCACGACATCCGGATCACCGTGCAGGGGTCGCCCTTCGGAGGCACCACGGCCATCGTGCTGATCCCGACGGCGCTGGTCGTCGCCGAGGGCTCCTACAAGGCCGAGGTCTCGGCGCCGCCGGGCGACCGCGCGATCCGTATCACCAGCCGGCAGGCGGCGTTGGCCCGCGCAATCCCCGAGCCGGCCGCGCTGACCCGGGCCGGAGCGGTCACGTCGCCGGCTGAACAGCCGGGACCGGCGACCGATCTTCCGATGCGCCCGATCGCGGCCGAGCTCCCGGTCAGCCCCGTCTCGGCCGAGCTCCCGGTCAGCCCCGCCACGGATTCCGACCTCCCGTCCGGGCCAGAGGCGACGGACCTGCCGCCGGACGACGCGAGAGCGGCGGCACCGTCGGCGGCCGCGGCAGACGAGCCGTACAGCGTCTTCACCCCGCGCCGCCGCCAGCCGACCACCGTGCCCGGCACAGTCTTCACCCTCGGCGGCGCCGAGCCACCGACGATCGCTGACGGCCCCGAAGCGGATTCGCGAGTCAGCGCCGCCGACCTGACCGCGATGGGCCTGCCGATCAGGGTCCGGCAGGCGAGCCTGGCGCCGCAGTTGCGCGACAGCGGGCCGCCGAGCGCCGACACCGACGAGAGCGCTCCGAGCGCGCCTTCGCCGGAGGTCGCGCGGAGCACCATGACGGCCCTGCAGCGCGGCTGGGAGCGCGGCCGTTACATCACCGGGACCGTGACGCCGCCGCCCGGCGCGACGCTGAACACAGATAGCAGCAGTGGAGAAGGCGGCGAGCAGCAAAACAATGAGTGATCCCGCGAGCCGCGGCGGGATCGGAAGCGGTAGAGGGGGACCCCGTGAGCCTGGCCAGCGAACTTGACTGGCTCCTCGACGACCTTGTAACGAGGGTCGTGCACATCCGTAAGGCCGTGGTCTTGTCCAGAGACGGCCTGGCGATCGGGGCGTCGAGCGGCCTCAGCAAGGAGGACGCGGATCACCTGTCCGCGGCTGCCGCGGGCTTCCAGAGCCTGGCTCGCGGGGTCGGACGGCACTTCGGAAGCGGTCCCGCCCGGCAGATCATCGTCGAGATGGAGTCCGAGTTTCTGTTCGTCACCGCGGCGGGCGAGGGCAGCTGCCTTGCCGTCCTTGCCGCCTCCTCCGCCGACGTGGGACTCGTCGCCTACGAGATGGCGATCCTGGTCAAGCGGGTCGGCGAACATCTGGGGGTCGATTCGAGGCCCGTCAGCCCGAACGCCGAGACGAAGTGACCTGCCATGCCCCCGGGCGACGACGACAGGTGGCTCGACCAGGAAGCCGGGCCGATTGTCCGCCCCTATGCGCTCACCGGCGGGAGGACCCGCCCAAAGGGCGAGACGTTCGAGCTGACGAGCATGATCACTGCAGTGCGCGGCGTCCGGGCCGACCCGTACGACCTCGAACCCGAGCACCTGACGCTGCTGAGCATGTGCCGCCTCCCGGCCTCCGTGGCCGACCTGGCGGCTGACCTCGACCTCCCGCTGGGCGTGGTCCGGATCCTGCTTTCGGACGTGCGCGAGCGCGGGCTGATCACCGTGCACCATCCAGTCCCGACTCGAATGACCGACCCGCAGCTGCTGAGAGAGGTGGCAGATGGGCTCCGAAGGCTCTTATCCAGGTGGCCACCCGCAGGCGGTACCGATCGCGATCAAGATTCTTATCGCTGGCGGCTTCGGTGCCGGGAAGACCACTCTGGTTAGCTCGCTGACCGAGATCCGGCCGCTGCGGACCGAGGAGGATCTCAGCGCACCGAGCGCGCTCATTGACCTGACCGAAGGCGTGGAAAGCAAGACGACCACGACCGTGGCCATGGATTTCGGGCGGATCACGATCCGCAGAGACCTCGTGGTGTACCTGTTCGGGACCCCCGGCCAGCAGCGCTTCTGGTTCATGTGGGACGAGCTCGCGGTGGGCGCCCTGGGCGCGGTCGTGCTCGCGGATACCCGCCGCCTGGCCGACAGCTTCCCGGCCGTCGACTACTTCGAGCAGCGCAAGACGCCTTTCGTCGTGGCCGTGAACTGCTTCGACGGGGCCCGGCGGTTCGCGCCCGAGATCGTTCGGTCGGCGCTCAGCCTGAACTTCGACGTGCCGGTTGTCCTGTGCGACGCGCGGCAGCGAGCCTCGTGCCGCGACGCGCTCGTCAGCCTGGTCGAACACGCGATCAAGCGACTGAGCAGCACGCCCGACGCCCTCAGCTCCGCCAGATAAGCGCCAGTGCGCAGTCGTCGGAGCCGGCCCCCGGCGCCTGCATGGCTCGCACAAGCTTGCCCGCTCCGGCCCCGAACCCGGACGTGACCAGACGGTCGGCCTCGCCAAGCAGCCGGTCGATGCCCGCGTCGATGTCCCGGCCCGGCGCCTCGATCACGCCGTCGGTGTAGAGCATCAGCGCGTCGCCCGGCCGCAGCGTGCCGCGCTCCGGCGCCGACCGCAGGTCGGCGACGACGCCCAGCACGATGCCGCGTGCCTGGGTCACCCGCCAGGTGCCGCTGCCCGCCTCGAAGTGCGCCGCCGGCGGGTGCCCGGCCGAGTCGACCACGTAGTCGCCCGTCGCAAGGTCGAGCGATAGGTGCACCGCGGTGACGAATCCCTCCGCCGACGCGCTGCGGCGGCGCAGGTAGGCATTGCACGAGGCCAGGAAGTCCCCCGACGGGACCGAACCGAGCAGGCCGCCGAACGCCCCGGACAGCAGCAGTGCCCGGGTTCCGGCGTCGATTCCCTTGCCCGCCACGTCGACCAGGGCCAACTCGAGCGTCTTGCCGTCGCACGCGGATACCAGGAAGTCCCCGCCGAAGGAGGCCCCGCCGGCCGGCTGCAGGACCGAGGCCGAGTGCCAGCCGTCAGGCAGCTCGGGCAGCCGCCCCTGTGCCCGGATCCGGTCCCTGAGCTCGATCAGCATCCGGTCCCCCCGCAGCCCGAGCACGCCCAGCTTCGCCCGAGCCCGGGCCAGCGCGTCCGCGAAGACCACGGTGACCGCGATCGTGGCGATGATCCCAGGCCCGGCCTTGCCCTCCAGCGCGTCGTAGACCAGCGCGGCCCCGACAAGGCAGAACAAGATCCTCAGCGCCCTGGGCCACAGCAGCAGGCCGCCGGCCAGCAACGGGAGGATCATCACACCCGGCGAGAGCCAGAATTCCGATACCCGCACCGACGCGATCCCGATCGCGGCGACGGCCAGCGCCAGCACGAAGGCCAGGCGCCGGTTCCTGGTGATGAATTGCCGCAGGATCAAGCCACGCAACCGCTGCGCCGCCGCGAGCGCCGCGGCCCCGAATCGGTGTGGGACAACTCGAACCATCTTGCCGGCACTGTACCGGCATATCGCCCTTCGGGCACCCTGCCGACCGCCCGAATATTGCGTCGCGAACCCCGCGTGCACCCGGTAGAAAACCAGGCATGGACTCTCCCTACCCGCTCCGTCCCATCAGCGAGAGTGAGTTCCCGGCCTTCTACCGGGTAATCGAGCAGGCCTTCAACGCCACGTATCCGCTCGAGCCCGAGCTGGAGCATGATCGCCCCATCTTCGAATTCGACCGGACCCTGGCGGCCTTCGACGGCACCCATATCGTCGGGACCGCGCTCGCGTTCACGATGCCGATCACGGTGCCAGGGGGCGCGCTCACGGCGGCCGGGGTCACGGCGGTCAGCGTGCTGCCGTCGCACCGGCGGCGGGGCATCCTTTCCAGCCTGATGCGGCGCCAACTGGCCGACATCCGCGACCGTGGCGAGGCTGTTGCGGCGCTGTTCGCGTCCGAGGGCGGCATCTACGGCCGGTACGGGTACGGCGTGGCCACGACGGAACTGGCCCTCACGATCAAGCGCGGCGACGGCGTGGTGGCGCCGGCGGCGCCGGCGGCCGGAAACGGGCCCGCGGCCGGAAACGGGCCGGCCGGCGGCACGGGGCGGGCCCTGCGACTGCGCGGCGCCGAGCCGTCGGACGCCGTGCCTGAGATGAGCCGGGTCTACGACGCGGTACGAGGCGGCCGGCCCGGCATGCCCGCCCGCGACCGGCGCTGGTGGAACTACTACCTCTGGGACCCTGAGCACCGCCGGGAAGGCTTCAGCCGCGTGCTGGCCGTGATCGCCGAGGACGACACCGGCGTCCGCGGATACGCCTTGTTCTCGGCGAAGCCGGACTGGGACGAGCACGAGATTCCCGTTGGCGTTCTCAAGGTGTGGGATCTGATGGCGAGCGATCCGGCGGCCTGGACAGCGCTATGGAACGACCTGCTGACCCGGGACCTGATCGGCGAGGTGCGGGCGCGGACGCGTCCGGCCGACGAACCGTTGCTTCACCTGCTGGCCGACCCGCGCCGCGCTCGCCCGCTGCTGTCGGACGGGCTGTGGATCAGGCTGGTCAGCGTGCCAGGGGCGCTGACACAGCGGGCCTATTCGAGCCCGGTGGACGTGGTGATCGAGGTCAGCGACGACCTGTTCGCCGAGAACGCCGGCCGGTGGCGGCTGCGCGCGCCCGGCCCCGCCGCACACGCCGGCCCGGCGGTGGTGACCTGCGAGCGCACATCCGCGCCCGCCGACCTGGCCCTGCCGGTGCGGGCGCTGGGCGCGGCCTACCTGGGCGGCACCCGGCTGGCTGCGCTGGCCGGCGCGGGCCTGGTGGCCGAGATCCGGCCCGGTTCTGTTGCCGCTCTGTCCACGGCCATGTCCTGCGACCCGGCCCCCTGGTGCCCGGCAACCTACTGATCCGGCCGGCGCGTGCGAGACTGACGACATGCGCGGGATGAAGGTCACGGTGGACGCGGCGATGCGGGCCAGGGACGTGTCGCGGCCGCGCGCCGACGATGAGGCCGCGGCGCGGGAGAACGACGCCGAGGCGGCGGGCGCACGCGGCGAGACCGGCCCCGCCGCCGGCCCGGCAGGGCCGGCGTCAGCCGACGCCGCCGCGCGCCCCGTGGCCGCCGGACGCCCCGAGGCCGGCGGGCGGCCCGAGGCCGCCGGGCGCCCCGAGGCCGCGGGCGCGCAGGCCGGCAGGCGCCCGCACCGCCGCCGGCGACGTCGCTGACGCGCCCGCCGGTTTCCAGTCACCTCAAGCTGACCACGGCGGGCACGTCCGGCGGGCCCGCCGTGGTCAGCCGTCCAGGTAGGCCAGGACGGCCAGCACCCGGCGGTTGTCGTCCTCGGACGGCTGCAGGCCGAGCTTGAGGAAGATCGACGCCGTGTGCTTGGCCACCGCTCGCTCGGTGATCACCAGCCGGGCGCCGATCGCGGCGTTGGAACGCCCCTCGGCCATCAGGGCCAGCACCTCGCGCTCGCGGGCGCTGAGCGCGGCCACGGTCCCCTCGCCCTGGTTGCGGGCGAGCAGCCGGGCCACGACCTCGGGATCCATCGCCGTGCCGCCGGCCGCGACCCGGCGCACCGCGTCGACGAACTGGGCGCTGTCGAAGACCCGGTCCTTGAGCAGGTAGCCGATGCCCCCGCTGCCGTCGGCGAGCAACTCGCGGGCATAGAGCTGCTCGACGTACTGCGACAGCACCAGGACCGGCAGGCCCGGCACCGTCCGCCTGGCGGCCAGCGCCGCGCGCAGGCCCTCGTCGGTGAAGGTCGGCGGAAGCCGGACGTCGATCACGGCCACGTCCGGCGGGCTCGCGGTCACGGCGGTCAGCAGGTCATCGGGGTTGTCAACGGCGGCGCTGACCTCGAGACCGTGCGCTTCGAGCATCCGGGTCAGCCCGTCCCTCAGCAGAAAGAGGTCTTCGGCGATGACAACGTGCACGGGATCTCCATGTTCACCACGGTGGGCCCGCCGGGCGGGCTGCTCACGGCGACGAGGCCGTCGAAGGCCGCCAGCCGGCGCTCGATGCCGCTCAGGCCGGTGCCCCGGGCCGGGTCGGCGCCGCCGCGGCCGTCGTCGGTGACGCCGATTCGCAGCACGCCTCCATCGTGCCGGATGTCGATCCAGGCCCGGTCCGCCTGGGCGTGCTTGGACACGTTGGCCATCAGCTCGCTGACCGCGAAGAAGGCCGCGGACTCCACCGGCGCCGGCGGGCGCCCGGCCAGCTCGCAGGCGCAGTGCACCCGAAGCGGCATGTCCAGCGCCAGGGCACGGACCGCGTCGGCGAGGCCGCGATCGGCCAGCACCGGCGGGTGGATGCCGCGGACCAGGTCCCGCAGCTCACCCAGGGCCTTGATCGAGCTGTCCCTGGCCTCGGCGAGCAGCGCGTGCGCGGCCGCCGGGTTGGTGTCGATCAGCTGCCCGGCCGCGTCCAGGGTCATGCCCATCGCGACCAGCCGGGCCTGGGCTCCATCGTGCAGGTCCCGCTCGATCCTGCGGATCTCCGCCGCTCCCGCGTCGATCGTGTCCGACCGGGTCTGGGCCAGGTGACGCACCCGCTGCGCCAGATCGGCCTGCCGGGTCGGCCCCAGCAGCGAGCGATTGAACTCCCCGTACGCGCGCATCAGCCACGGCGCCGCGCAGAACCCGGCCGCCGCCAGCAGGATGCCGTAGAGCGGGTGCGGGATGACCCCGGCCAACTGAGTCGACCCGTGCGGCAGGGTCATCCCGAGAATGCCGTAGATGATCGCCGCGGCCGAGCCGCCGGCCAGTATCGCGCCCAGCCACGGATTGATCAGGATCCAGGCCAGGTCCCGCCAGGTGGCAGGGTCGTCCGCCAGCCAGCGCCGCCGCTGTTGCCAGGTCAAGTTTCCGTCCGGCTCGGGCCGGTAGGGAGACGCGATCGCCACCCCGCACCACTCGCCGGACAGCCGCCTGGTCAGGCCGGTCAGCCAGCGCACCGCCGGCCCCGTACCCGGAATCGGGATCAGGAAGACGAGCGCCAGCAGGACCGGGTGGAAAAGCAGCGCCTCGGCGGCCGAGAGTGCCCCGAGCACCATCCCGTGACATATGACGGTGACCCGCCCGCACAGCCACGCCGTCACCCGGCCGGGCCACCGCTTCCGGTCCACGCTCGCCCTCTGCCTGTCCATGGCTGGTTCTCCGTCCCGCACCGCCGTTTCCCTCAGTGTGCCCGGCGGGGCGGGCGTCCGGCAGTGACGCTGAGCACCCGAACCCGGGGTGTACCTAGCTACACCCCGGGCGATGCGAATCTGCGCAGCAGGTACCAGGAAAAATAACTGCCGTATTTACGCTCTAGTTCGGGGTCCTGCCAGTCTCGCCCGGTGATCGTGCCGCGGCAGGAGGCCGCGCCGCAGTTGCAGGTCATCCGCTCGTCCGAGTCGTCGAACAGCGCGTAGTCGGTGGTCAGTTCCTCGCCGGGAGCGATGCCGCGCATGGCGACCAGCACGACGTTGCCGGCGAATCCGACATTGGGCTCGCACGAATGGTTGATGAACAGCATCACGGGCTCGTACTCGTCGTCCTCGAGCGCGGCCAGGTGGTAGTCGTCGGTGATCTGCACGTCGGTGTTGCGCAGCCGCTCGGGCAGCGCCTCCAGCGCCTGCGAGTCCACCAGGTGGCCGCCCTTGATCGCGACGATCTCGTCCTTGGCGATCGGGGCCACCGCGACCAGGCCCCGTCCCTCGATGCCGCTCGGCCGGCCCTTGACCGCCTTGGAGGAGATATAGCTGGAAACGACCATGGCAGCGAGCCTACGGCTGCGCCGGGAGCGGCGGCATCTCCCCCGTCGCCTCGTAGTCGGCGATCATGGCGAGCCTCCGGGCGTGACGGGACTCGCCGGAGAACGCCGTCTCCACGAACATCTTCGTGAACGACAGCGCCGCCTCCGCCGGGTACATCCGCGCGCCCAGGCTGAGCACGTTCGCGTTGTTGTGCTCCCTGGCCAGCCGGGCGGTCTCCGGCGACCAGGCGAGCGCGGCGCGCACCCCGGCGATCTTGTTCGCGGCGATCTGCTCGCCGTTCCCCGAGCCGCCGATCACGATGGCCAGGCTGCCGGGGTCGTGCACGGCCGAGTTCGCCGCCAGCATGACGTACGGCGGGTAATCGTCGTGATCGCGGTCCGCATACGGGCCGCAGTCCACCGGATCGTGCCCGGCCTGGGTGAGCCAGTCGATGATGTCGCGCTTCAGTTCGAAGCCGGCGTGGTCTGATCCGACGTAGACGCGCACGGCGCCAGTCTCTCACTCGAAGATCGGATCCCGGGTACGGCTGCGCTTCAGCTCGAAGAACCCGTCGGTGCCCGTGACGAGCAGCACGCCGTCCCAGAGCCGGGCCGCGTCCTCGCCGCGCGGGATCGGGGAGATCACCGGGCCGAAGAAGGAGACGCCGTCGACGGAGATCACCGGGGTGCCCACCTCGTAGCCGACGCGGTCCATGCCGTCCTTGTGCGACGCGCGCAGCGCCTCGTCGTAGCCGGCGTCGTCCATCGCGTCGGCCAGTTCCTTGGGCAGTCCCGCCTCGGCCAGCGCGGCCTCGATCGTGGCCCGGTCCTTCGGCGCCTGCTCCAGGTGGAACCGGTTGCCGAGCGCGGTGTAGAAGGGCAAGAGCACATCGGGGCCGAGCTTCTGCTCGGCGGCGATGGCGACCCGGACCGGTCCCCACGCCTGGGCCATGAGCTCCTGGTACCGCTCGGGCAGGTCCTTGCCCTCGTTGAGCACCGCGAGGCTCATCACGTGCCAGCGCACCGTTACCGGGCGGAGCTTTTCCACCTCGAGCATCCAGCGCGACGTTATCCACGCCCAAGGACATAGCGGGTCAAACCAGAAATCAACCGGCGTGGGCTCCTGCGGGGCCATGCACACTCCTCGGATGAATGATGGGGGCTAACGATTGCAAATAACCGGGGGGCTGGCCGCGTCATTCCAGCCTCCGGCGTGCGATTATGCACCGAACGCCAGCCCGGGGAAGGGATGAGACAGTGGCCAGCAACCTCACGCGCGATGAGGCGCGGGAACGCGCACGCCTGCTGAATGTGGAGTCCTATCGGGTCGAACTCGACCTGACCGGCGGTGATCTCACCTTTGGCTCGATCGCCGTGGTGCGCTTCGGCTGCGCAAGCCCCGGGGCCTCGACGTTCATCGACCTGTCCGCCCCGGCGGTGCATGAGATCAAGCTGAACGGCGCCGCGGTCTCCAGGGAGAACTTCGACGGCGACCGGATCCGGCTGGATGGCCTGGCTGCGAGCAACGAGCTCCGGGTGGCCGCCGAGTGCGCCTACTCGCGGACCGGCGAGGGCCTGCACCGGTTCACCGACCCGGCCGACGACGGGGTGTACATGTACTCCGACCTCGAGACGTTCGACGCGCACCGGGTCTACGCCTGCTTCGACCAGCCCGACCTGAAGGCCTCGTTCCAGTTCGAGGTCACCGCCAGGCAGGGCTGGGAGGTGATCTCGAACATGGCCCCGTCGGGCGCGCCGACGGCGACGCCGGGCGGAACGTTCCGCTGGTCGTTCCCGCCCACGCCGGTGCTGTCGACCTACATCACCGCGGTCGCCGC
>Ga0335072_10007639_pt1 | contig 15740 bp, 13 predicted proteins | sample Lox_Sample_21_FD_206725 | JGI IMG/M metagenome (GOLD analysis project Ga0335072, IMG submission 206725) | Soil microbial communities from Loxahatchee National Wildlife Refuge, Florida, United States - Lox_Sample_2.1 | ecosystem: Environmental > Terrestrial > Soil > Wetlands | place: USA... | reverse complement strand
AGGAAGCGTAAGTTGCTGATTCTAATTGGCTGCCCCCCAGGGATTCGAACCCCGATATGCTGATCCAGAGTCAGCTGTCCTGCCATTGAACGAGGGGGCAAAATCGATAGATCACTGATCCCTTGCCCAGTTGGATCGCAACCAGGCAGGTTCTCTGTATGTATCGCCAACTCGTTCATGATACGGAGATTCCTGTCGGCGGTCAATCGCAGGACGCCGCCAGTTTGGCGCGGAGAACTCGATTTGGCGCTGCTGGGAGGGCGCCGCGGGCAAATTGCGCATATCGGAGAGAACTCTTTAAAACACTAGGGCATCGGCGCTGGAATTCTCGGCCCTGTCGTGCTGAATATCGTCCAACATATGTAGAACTGCCTCGATCCACTAGGCTTCATTGATAATGTAGAATCTGCTCTGAGAATGGAGTTGTTTCTCAATCTCGCTTGGTTTGTGCTGGCCGCGGCGATGGTGGCTCTGTGGCTGCGGTTTGGTGCACAAATAGGCTGCGCCCGACGCCGGACGCAATGTGTAGCGCTCGGCCTGCTCGCGGTGGTGCTGTTCCCGGTGATCTCGGTGACGGACGATCTTCAGGCGGCGCACAATCCGGCCGAGGTGGACTGCTGCGTGCGCCGCGCTCATGAGATGGCGAGCGCTCCGCTTCTTCATTCTGGCCCATCCGCGCCTCCGCCTCCAGCGTTTGCCTCGCCGGTAGATGCGGCGTCGGGGTGGGACGTTGTGACCAATTTCTCGCCTGTTGAAGCAGACAGTCCCGAACTGAGCTCCATCCAGAACCGCCCGCCTCCTTCAGCCTAATCGTCAGACCTCGCTTTTCGGATTCCCTGGCCTCCTTCTCCATTGAGACCGCGGTGTACCCCGCGGCACATAGGTTCTGTATGACGCGACAACTTGTATGCATCCTAGCCACAACGGCTTTGGTGCTGCTGACGCCCGCATTACGTGCGCAGCAGCCACTGACGTGGGATCAGGTGAAGGCGCGGTTCGAGGCCAGCAACCCTGCGCTGAAGGCCGATGCCGACAACGTGGACGAGATGCGAGCCGAAGAGATCACAGCATACCTCCGGCCCAATCCGCAGATCGGCGTGACCGCGGACGGCACGCAGATCGCGCCCAACAATGGCGTCTGGCAGCCGCTCGCCGGCACCTTCGTGGTGCCGAGCATCAGCTATCTGCACGAGCGCGACCACAAGCGCGAGCTGCGTCTCAAAAGCGCGCAGGAGGGCACACGGATCTCCGAGTCTCAGCACGCCGATCTCCAGCGGAACCTGGAGTTTGCGCTACGCTCGGCGTTTGTGCAGACGCTTGAGGCCAAGGCGGTGCTGAAGGTGGCGCGGGCGGATATCGACTACTACGACAACATCATTGCCATCAGCCAGGACCGTTACAAGGCCGGAGATATTGCCCAGATTGACCTGGATCGCATCGAGTTGCTGCGCGTGCAGTATGAAGCCGAGTTGCAGACGGCGATCGTGAGTCTGCGCACGGCCAAGATCCAACTGCTGCAATTGCTCAACGAGCAGACCCCGGCGGCGCAGTTTGACGTGACCGGGCCGTTCGATTTTTCAGAGACATTGCAGCCGCTCGAACAGTTCCGCCAGATTGCGCTGGCCAACCGGCCCGATTTGCAGGCCGCAATCCAGACTATCCAGCAATCGGAGACCAATCACAAACTTGCCATCGCCAACGGCTCGACAGACCCCACCTTCGGTGCCTGGTACACGTGGAATTCATCCACCAACAACCCCAACGCCGATCAGACGCTGGGCTTGAGCGTAAACATCCCGCTGCGCATCTTCGACCGCAACCAGGGCGAGAAGCAGCGCACCCAGGCCGACATTGATCGTGCCCGCGAGGCCAGTGAGGCCGCGCGCGCGCAGGTCTTCTCCGACGTAGACACCGCCTACGCCGAGGTGGCAAGCAACATCGCGTTGCTCAAGCCGTACAAGGATCAGTACAACGCGCAGGCTCTGCGCGTACGCGATACGGTGACTTACGCCTACGAGCACGGAGGCGCCTCGCTGATGGATTTCCTGAACGCGCAGAGCGACTACCGCCAGGTGCAGCTGGCGTACGAACAACTGATCGGCGATTACCTGACGGCCGCTGCACAGCTCAATCTCGCCGTCGGACGCGAGGTCATCCAATGAAAAATGCATCCCGATCGAGGGTCGTCGGCATTCTTGCCGCGTGCCTCGCAATGGCCGGCTGCGGAAAGAAGTTCAACCCAGCGAGCGGCGAAGTGTCTCAGGCGCCGGTGACCGAAGTCGGCAATCCCGGCATCGTCGCTGTGCAAAACCCCGAGCAGTACCCGGTAGTGATGGCTGGCAGAGTCGACGTGCCCAGTGAACTCAGCGTCACCGGCTCGGTCTTTCCCGACATCGACCGCGAGGTGCCCGTGATCTCACTGGCCAGCGGCCGCGTGGTCGACATTCGCGCACGGCTTGACGACAACGTACGCAAGGGCCAACTGCTCCTCAAAGTGCAGAGCCCCGACGTGACCAACGCCTTCGATACGTACCTGAAGGCTGTAAATGACGAGCAGTTGGCAGACAAGGCGTACATCCGCGCCAAGGATCTATATGCGCACGGCGCCATTCCCGAAGCCGGGCTTGAACAGGCTCAAGACACCGAGCAAGACGCCAAAGCAGACTTGACCGCCGCGGACCAACTGCTGAAGACACTGGGCGTGGATAAGGACCATCCCAGCAGCATTGTCAACGTCTACGCGCCCATCTCCGGCGTGATCGTAGCGCAGAATGTGACCAACGCCGCCGCGGCGGGCGTAACTTACTCCGGCTCGTCGACGGCTTTCACGATTGCGGACCTTTCGGTCGTGTGGATTATCTGTGACGTGTATCAGAACGAGCTTCCCCAGGTCAGACTCGGGCAGGAAGCGCGGATCGCAGTTGATGGTTATCCGGGCAAGGTGTTCACGGGCCGTGTCAGCGACATCGGTCCCGTCCTGGATCCCACGATTCGTACCGCCAAGGTGCGCATTGAGGTTCCGAACCCCGGCCTCTTCCGCCTGGGTATGTACGTGACCGCAACTCTGCTGAGCCGCACCAAGACAGCGCATGCCGTTGTGCCCGCTACGGCCATTCTGCACCTGCACGACCGCAACTGGGTCTTTGAGCCTGCCGGCGGCAACCAGTTCCGGCGCGTGGCCGTGGTTACCGGCGACATGCTGCCCGGCAACATGCAGGAGATCCTTTCCGGCATCGAGCCCGGCCAGCAGGTGGTCAAGGACGTTCTGCAACTGGAAGCGACGGTGGAGGAGCAATGATCCGGAAGCTGGTCGATTTCGCCCTCCAGAACCGCTTTCTGGTGCTGGCGCTGGGAATCATGCTCTTCGCCTGGGGCATCGTCTCCTTCGAACGCCTTCCCGTCGAAGCCTATCCCGACGTGGCCAACAACTACGTCGACGTGATCGCGCAGTGGCCGGGCATTTCGGCTGAGCAGATCGAGCAGCAGGTCACCATTCCCATCGAAACGGTGATGAACGGCATTCCCGATGTGACGATCGTGCGTTCGTGGTCCATCTTCGGACTATCCACCGTAGAGATGGTCTTCGGCGAGTCCACCACGGACTTCCAGAACCGCGAGAGGGTTCTGGAGCGGCTGTCGCAGGTCAGCTTGCCGCCGGGCGTGGTGCCACAGATGGGCACCGACTGGAGCCCCGTGGGTCAGATCTATCTCTACACCCTGCGCAGCACCAACCCCGAGTACGACGCGATGAACCTCAAGTCGCTCGAAACCTGGGTGGTGGAGAAACACCTGAAGTCCGTGCCGGGCGTGGTGGACATTAACCCCTTTGGCGGGCCGACGCAGGAGTACCAGGTTCGCCTCGATCCCGACAAGCTTGTCGATTACGGGCTCAGCCTCGGCCAGGTGGAGCAGCGGCTGGCCAACAACAACGCGAACGGCGGCGGCAGCTTTATCCAGGAGGGCGAGCAGCAGGTCAACGTGCGCGAAGTGGGTCTGGTGCAGGACATTCAGGACATTGGGAACACGGTGATCACGGACGCGGGCGGCACTCCGATTCGCGTGAAGAATCTGGGCATGGTCACGCAGGGGCCGATGATCCGGCTGGGCCAGTTTGGCGACGCTTATCACGACAAAGACGGACGCCTGATCGATAACGACGACGTGGTCTCAGGCATAGTGGCGCTGCAAAAGGGCGCGGATGCGCAACCCACGCTCGACGGCGTCCACAAAATGGTCCAGCAACTGAACGATCAGATTTTGCCCAAGGGCGTAAAGATCGTTCCGTTTATCGACCGCAGCGATCTGCTTCACTTCACCACACACACCGTTCTGCACAACCTCTCGGAAGGAATGATCCTGGTGGCGATCATTCTCTTTCTCTTTCTCGGCAATGTGCGCGGCGCCTGCATCGTGGTGCTGACCATTCCGTTCTCGTTGCTCTTCGCCGCTACGTGTCTTGATCTCAAGGGCATTCCCGCCAATCTGCTCTCGCTGGGCGCGCTCGATTTCGGCATGGTGGTGGAGGGGGCCGTGGTGATGGTCGAGAATATCGTCCGCCATCTGGCGCGCAAGGAGGAGAGTGGACGATCGACGCAGGTGCGCATCGCCGAGGCCGCCCACGAAGTGCAGCGCCCCGTCTTTTACGCCATCGCCATCATCATCACCGCGTACCTGCCCATCTTCACGCTGCAAGCCGTGGAAGGACGTCTGTTCCGGCCCATGGCGTGGACGGTGGCATTTGCACTCCTCGGCGCGCTCATCTATTCCATCCTCCTGGCCCCTGTCCTGACGAGCATGTTCTTCAGCAAAGGTGCAAAGGAGTGGGAGAATCCGTTGATGGAATTCCTGCGCAACCGCTACCGGCGCGGCGTCACGTGGGCCATTCATCATCACGGCTTTACGATCGGCGTGGGCGTTACCGCCCTGATCGTCGGCATCTTTCTTGCCACCAGCGGGGTCATTGGCTCCGAGTTTCTGCCCCACCTCGACGAAGGCTCGATGTGGGTGCGCGGCACCCTTGAACAAAGCGTCGGCCCCGATGAAAGCATCGGCATAGCCAACCAGGCACGGCGCATTTTGTGCTCATTTCCCGAAACGACGCAGTGCACCAGCGAGGCCGGCCGGCCCGACGACGGAACCGACCACACCGGCTTCTTTGATACCGAGTTCTACGTTGGCCTGAAGCCGAAAGAAGAGTGGCGGCCCATCTTTCAACAGGATAAAGACAACCTGATCGCCTCCATGAATATGGAGCTTGAGCGGAAGTTTCCCGGCGTCATCTGGGGCTTTTCTCAGCCCATCGAAGACAACATGGAGGAGGCTGTGAGCGGCGTGAAGGGCGAGCTCGCAACCAAAGTCTACGGTAGCGACCTGCATACGCTCGAAGATCTGGCCGACCAGGTTGAAGCGGTGATGAGCCGCGTTCCCGGCATCACGGACCTCGGTGTTCTCGATGTGACCGGTCAGCCCGACCTGGACGTTACCGTCGACCGCGCCAAAGCGGCGCGCTGGGGAATCAACGTGGCCGACGTGCAGGACGCCGTCCAGACCGCCGTAGGTGGCACTGCTCTGACCCAGGTCTTCAAAGGCGAGCAGGTTTTCAACCTTACCCTGCGCTATCTTCCGCAGTACAGGGACACGCGGCAAGCGATCGAGGATATCCGCCTGCTGGCGCCCAGCGGCGAGCGCGTTTCCCTGGCGCAACTCTGTGACATTCGCGAAGCCGACGAAGGCTCGGAGATTTATCGCGAGAACAACCAGCGGTACGTCGCCATCAAGTACAGCGTTCGCGACCGGCCGCTCGGCGACGCGGTAAAAGAGGCCATCCAGAAAGTCGACGCGCAGGTAAAGCTCCCGCGCGGCTATCACATCGCGTGGGAAGGTGAGTACCAAAGCGAACTGCGGGCGGCCAAGCGCATGGCTATTATTGTGCCGCTGACCGTGTTGCTGATCTTTATCATCCTTTACACGATGTTCAAGTCGCTCAAGTGGACGATTCTGATTCTTGCGACAGTGGCGATGGCGAGCCTCGGCGGCCTGCTAGTGCTGCTGGTTACCGGCACCGAGTTCAGCGTTTCTTCGGAGGTGGGCTTCCTGGCTCTCTTTGGCGTCTCCGTCCAGTCGGGCATCATTCTGCTCGAATACATCAACCAGTTGCGTGCGCGCGGCAAGTCGATCGAGGAAGCGGCAGTGGAGGGTTCGGTGGTGCGCCTGCGCCCCATTATGATGACCATGCTGGTAGCTACGCTGGGTCTGTTGCCGGCCGCACTCTCGCACGCCATCGGATCCGACACGCAGCGGCCGTTCGCGATCGTGATTGTCGGCGGGCTGATGACCAATCTGTTGATGAGCGTCTTCCTACTGCCCACGATCTATGTCTGGGTAGCGCGCGAGAACGATGTGCTCCCGGATGTTGATACGGCGGCGGAGATTTGATTCGACTGAGGAGCCCGGAACTTACCCCGGCTGCTGTGAAGCCGCCGCGACCTACTCTTCGCGCAGGACTTCGAGCGGGCGCAGGCCGAGGATGCGATGGCTGGCGATCCAGCCGGTTGCGGTGGCGAGAAGCGCTGATCCAATAAGCGTGATGACGGCAGCGTTCCACTCAAAGTGGAAGTGAATGCCAAGCCGGCGCAGCAGCTCGCGCGTGAGTATGTTGGCGAAGACCGCACCGACAGCACCGGCGAGCAGGCCGAGGACGCTGAATTCAACACTGAAGATGCGCACGATTCTCATGCGCGTGGCGCCGAGGGTTTTGAGGACGACGGCTTCTCTCATGCGGCGGAAGCGGGTGCTGGCGATGCTCGAGGCGAGGATCATGAGGCCGGCTAGAATCGAAAAGGCGGCGAGGAAGCGGACGACGAACGTAATCTGGTTGACCACGCTGTCGATGCGGTCGAGTACGTCGGCTACGTTGATGACGGAGATGGTGGGATAGACGGCGAAGAGGGCACGTTCCATGGAAGCGACCTGCTCTGGCTGCATGTGAACGCCGCCATACCACGTGGCTGCCTGGCCCTGGAGCTGGCCCGGGGGCAACACGAAAGAGACGCGCGCGCCGAGGTGCTGGCCGTCGGCGCGATAGATGGCGGCGACCGTGAGCTTGCGTGCAACGCCGCCGGTTTCGAGCTCCACCGCCGACCCGACTCCAAGATGGAGGCGCTGGGCTACGCCTTCAGCAATCGCGAGTTTGGGAGCATCGGAGCTCTTCCACCATGCGCCTGCGGTGATTTTGTCGCCCTCAGGCAGGGTGCCAGCGGGGCTCAGCTCGGCGTTTTCAAGCAGGCGGCGGGGGAAGTGTCGGCCGCGCAGGTTCTCGACGGGTTCGCCGTTGATGGAGATGAAACGGCCGGTGACGATAGGAATGAGGTCCAGCGGCTCGACTACGCCGCCCTGGTGTGTGAAGAACTGCTTGACTCCGGCGACCTGAGTGCTGGTGATGTCGACCAGGAAGACGTTGGGGAGTTTGGGTGATGCGGTTTCGTGGATATCGAGGAGGAGCTGCGACTGCGTGAGGTAGACCGCCAGGATGAGCATGATGCCGGTGCCGAGGGCGGCAAGCACCGCGGCCGACTGGTTGCCAGGGCGGTAGAGATTAGCGAGGCCGTGGCGCAGCGACGACGGCAGGCGGAGGCGGACGCGATTGAGGACGAGACGCAGCACGAGGAGCGTGACGGCGGCGAGGACCAGCAGAGCGATGAGGGTGACTGAGAAGACAATGGCAAAGACAGCGCCTACCATGGCCGAGTCTGAGAGGGCCCAGGCGATGGCGCCAAGAGCGATGACTACCACGGCGGCGAGGAGGAGCTGAAGCCAGCGCGCGGCCCAGCGCTCAATGAATGCGCCAAAGCTGTTGCTGTTCTGCTCGACGAGGCGGCGCAGGACGAGGACCGGGCGCACCGAGCGGACGTCGAGCAGGGGCGGCAGGCAGAAGAGCAGCGTGGTGAGAAGACCGGTTCCAAGACCGGCGGCCATGGAGGCCCAAGGGAATTGAAGCGCGGTCTGGATGCGGAGAAGATTGCCGAAGACCGCAGGCAGCGCAGCCATGACAGCGAGGCCTGCGCCAACGCCGAGCAGAGCACCCGCCAGGCCGAGGCCCATGGTTTGCAGGAGGAAGATGCGCAGGAGATCGGTTGAGTCGGCACCGACGGCTTTGAGCACTGCCAGCATGTCCATGCGCTGCTCAAGGTGGGAGTGCATCGCCATGGCTACGCCGATGGCGCCGAGGACCATGGCTACGAGGCAGATGAGACTGAGAATCGCGGTTGCATTGTCGAGGCCGCGGTTGAGCGCGGGATTGCCCTCTTTGTAGTCCATGACCTGAGCGTCGGGCAGGGCGGTCTCCAACTGTTTGCGAACGAGGGTTAAGTCGGTGCTGGGCGGGACCTGAACGAGGAGGCGCTGGCTGGCGCGGCTGCCAGGTGCGATGAGCCCAGTGGCCGCGAGCGAGGCTTGCGAGATCATGACGCGCGGGCCCATGCCGGCGCCGGATGTGATGCGGTCGGGCTCCTGCAGGATGACGGCTGTGATCTTGAAGTCTTTTCCGCCGAGGTGGAGCGTCTGGCCTACGCGGGCGTTGAGGCGGATGAGGAATTCTTCCGCGACTGCGGCGGAGTTGCCGGCAAGAGCTTGTTTGAGGCTCATGGCCGGCTGGAGCGCGACCTGGCCGTAGAAGGGATACGCATTGGGATCGACGGCTTTGAGGGAGACGAGGAGCGGGACGGGGTCGGGCGGTACAGAGGCCATGGAGACGGTCTCGGTGACCCATGTGGATCGAACACCGGCACCGTCCGGCCGAAGTGCAGTGGCTACCTTGTTGTTGTCATCGGTTGTGGGCTGACGAAAGATGCGGGCGCTCAGGTCGCCAGCGAGCAGGGAACGGGCGTCGGTGGAGAGGGTGTGGCGAAAGCTGCCGCTGAAGCCGCGCACGCCGACAAGTGCGGCTACGCCCACCGCTACCGAGAGCACGACGAAGGCGAACTTTCCTGGTGCGGATTTCAGGTCGCGCCAGGCGATGGCGGCGGCCCGCTTCCCACTGAGAGCGCGGCTAGCCATTTTTCACCTGACTTGAGACAGGGACCGGTGAAGTCTCGGCAGTAAAAGGCAAGGTGTCTTCGACGATCATTCCATCTTTGAGGACGATGCGGCGGTCGGCGCGGCTGGCGACTTCGGGGTCGTGCGTGACGAGAACGAGAGTGGTTCCCGCCTTGCGATTGCGATCGAGGAGCAGGTCGAGGACGAGGCGGCCGTTGGAGGAGTCGAGATTGCCGGTGGGCTCGTCGGCCATGACGATGGGCGGGTCAACGACAAAGGCGCGGGCGAGGGCGACGCGTTGCTGCTCGCCGCCGGAGAGCTGGACGGGATAGTGATCGATGCGCTCCTTAAGTCCGACCTCGTCGAGGAGACGGCGGGCGTGTTCGAGGCCGTTGCCTTCGACGTTGAGTTCATAAGGGAGGAGCACATTTTCGAGGGCGGTGAGCGTCTGGATCAACTGGTAAGACTGAAAGACGAAGCCGATTTTGCGGCCGCGGAGGGCGGCGAGTTCGGCCTCGACGAGGTTGTGGATGGGGGCGCCGTCGAGCCAGATTTCGCCGGAGCTGGGCGTGTCGAGGCCGGCGAGGAGACCGAGGAGGGTGCTCTTGCCGCTGCCGCTGGCGCCGACGATGGCAACAAACTGGCCCGCGGGGATGCTGAGGTCGATACCTTTCAGAATCTCGACGCGGCGCGCGCCATTCTGAATCCACTTTTTTACGTTGCGAACCTGAATCACTCGACGGGTCTCCTGTCTGGAGCTCTGCGTGTTCGTTGCACGGCTACACTATTGATGTGGACGTTTGGCGCGTTCTTCTTGCCGCATTTTGTTCGATCATGATGCCGGCTGCGACGTTTTCAGCGTCGCGGCCAACGGTGGTTTGTTACGGCGACAGCATCAGCGCGGGTTATGGACTCTCCTACGGGCAATCTTATCCCGACGACCTGCAACGGCTGCTCGACGCAGACCACTACCGCTATACGGTGCGGAATATGGGTTCAAGTGGCGCCACGACGGAGGACGCGGTTGCGAATTTGCCCAACGTGTTGCGGCTCCATCCGGCCGTGGTGATCGTGGAATTTGGCGGGAACGACGGGCTGCGTGGATTGCCGCTGGAAAAGACACGAGCGAATCTCGAGCATGTCATTACGGCGCTCCAGAGGGCCCACATCCAGGTGCTGCTTGCGGGTATTACGCTGCCGCCTAACTATGGGCGGCAGTATGTTGATGCGTTCGATCAGGTCTTTCGCGAGGTTGCCGCCGAGGAACATGTGGCCCTGGTGCCAATGATTTACAAAAACCTGATTCATATTGCGGGGACAATTCAACAGGATGGAATTCATCCGACGGCGAAGGGGTCGGAGATCATTGCCGAGACTTTGATGCCGGCGCTCAGGCCAATGTTGAGGCGGTAGCAATCGGCACGTCCTCTCCGTGATGATTATCCCAATACGACGACCGGTTGAAAGAGCGTTCCTGCCACGCGCCTGGCGATTCCCACGAGTTCTCGCTGGCTCGCAAATACTTTGACCATGGGAGCCTGGGAGAACTCCGGTAAATTGGCTTGGGCGCCGTTGCGGAGGCGGCCTAACGCAACCGGATCGGCTGTCACCGCGGGCATCTCGGGGAGAAGATTGCGCGGATGGATGCATAGGATTTCGAGTGCCTCCAGGTTTCCGGCCGAAGCTTGCAACTCGTCGAGCGTGCGGGTCTGGGCGAGAGTGAATGCTCCGGCCTGGATGCGTCGCAGGCTGGCGAGATGCGCGCCGCAGCCGAGGTCGCGGCCTAACTCGTGTGCAACAGAGCGCACGTAACCGCCGGCGCTGATGTTCATGGTGAAGGAGGCTACGGCGCCTTCCAGCGTAACGACCTCAAAGGAGGCAATACGAACCTTTGCAGGCTTCAGTTCCACGGGCTGGCCGGCGCGGGCCAATTTGTAGGCGGGCGTGCCGGCGACCTTCTTGGCGGAAAACGGCGGGGGCATTTGTTCGATCTCTCCGTGGAAACGAGTGGTCGCGGAGCGAATGGCTGCCAGGGAGAGTGAAGATGAGAATTCGGGCCATCGGTTGGGGCCATCGGGCTGGCCTTCGGCGTCGTAGGTGTCGGTGGAGAAACCGAAGCGGATCGTGCCGGAGTAGACCTTCCCGGCTGCCGAAAAGAACTGGGCGAGCCGGGTGAATTTGCCGAGGAGCATGGGGAGAACACCGGTGGCCATGGGGTCGAGGGTGCCGAGATGGCCGATGGACTGTTCGCCTGTGATCTTGCGAAGCCGGTTGACGACGTCGTGGCTGGTGATGCCGCTCGGTTTATCCACTACGAGGAGGCCGTTCACCTGAATACTTTAGCTGAATGAGGCCACTCAGAGCGTGCCCGTGCCCGACTGGCGGACCAGCGACAGGAATTCCGAGCGGGTTTCTTTCTGGCGGAAGCAGCCGACCATGGCGCTGGTGACGGTGGAGGAGTTCTGTTTCTCGATGCCGCGCATCATCATGCAGAGATGGCGGGCTTCAATGACTACGCCGACGCCCTGGGGGGTGATGGCTTCCTGGATGGCGTCGGCGATCTGGCGGGTGAGGCGCTCCTGGACCTGGAGGCGGCGGGCGAAGACCTCGACGAGGCGGGCGACTTTGCTGAGGCCGATGACCTTGCCCTTGGGGATGTAGGCTACGTGCACTTTGCCAAAGAAGGGCAGCATGTGATGCTCGCAGAGTGAGAACATCTCGATGTCCTTGACGATGACCATCTCGTCGTAGTCGACATCAAAGAGGGCGCCACGCAGGATTTTATGCGGGTCCTCGTGGTAGCCCTTGGTGAGAAAGGCCAGGGACTTCTCAACGCGGGCGGGGGTGGCGGCGAGGCCGTCGCGCGTGGGATCTTCGCCGAGGCGCGCGAGAATTTCGCGATACATCTCCTGAGTGCTGTATGCGCTCAGACCTTCATCGATTTCCAAAACTCCCCGAACTGGCTTACTTACCGTTATCGGCTGCGCCACTCGCATTTGCCTCCCGCCCGTCAAGAACTGGGCCATTCTTACTTGCCGGAATACTCAAAGAAGTTGTTTTCGGTCTCTTCGATGCGCACGTGAACCAATTCCGCCGGTCCGAGCGAGCCGCTCAGCAGCTCTAAGACCGCCTTAGTGAGATTCTCGGTGGTGGGCACGCGATTCGCAAAGAGCGGATCGTGGTTGAGATTGGCATGATCGAAGCGGTTCAGGACTTTCGTTTGCATGACCGCATCGAGCATTGCCAGGTTGATGACCATACCCGTTTCCGGGTCGACGAGGCCGCCGGCGAGGACCTCGACGAAGTAATTGTGCCCGTGGCCGTGGGGGTTATTGCACTTGCCGTAGGCTGCGCAATTCTCTTCATTGGTGAGCGCATCCGCGTGCAGACGGTGACTGGCCGAGAGCATGTAACGGCGGCCGAAGTAGGCCCTCATGGCTCACCCCTGTATTCCGCAAAAATCTCCGGCGTTTCATAGACCCGGATGCGGCTGAGGCGGGCGGTACCGGCGACGTTGACAGCCGGTTCGAGGCGCTTCCAGACGGCGATGGCGATATTCTCGGTGGTTGGCGTCACCCGGGCGAACTCGGGCACTTCAAGGTTGAGATGCCGGTGGTCGTAAGCGGCCAGAACCTCGTGTTCGATGGCGTCCTTGAGCCATTTGAGGTCGACGACAAAGCCGGTGACGGGGTCGGGCTCGCCGGCGACGGTGACTTCGAGGGTGTAGTTGTGGCCGTGACCGTTGCGGTTGGCACAGCGGCCGAAGACCTCGGCGTTCTTTTCGGGCGTCCACGCTTCGTTCCAGTAGTAGTGCGAGGCCGAAAACGTGGTGCGGCGGGTGAGAAAGATCATACGGACTCACTTCAAAAAGGATGCACTTGAGCCTTGGGCGGGTGCATCGCTAGCCAGAGACGAGTTCTCCGCCGGGAAGGCGGTGCACGGCCTCAGCCGGAGTAACTTCTTCCTTTCCAGCTTACGCGGTGAAGCACCCGATGCTGAAACCAGCTGCGGTAGAGGAGCCCGACGAATAGCGGCAGGCCGAGAGGCGAAAGAGCGCAATCGGCGAACGGGAAGTTGGACTTGGCGACGCGGGCGTAGAAGCGGAAGAGGGTGCGGAGCCAGAGAAGGGCCAGGACCCATCCGGCGGCAAGCCACTCCAGGGAGTGGACGGCGAGTTGGGCGTTCCAGAGTTCGATGGAGAGGATGGGCAGGCCGATGAGGAGGGCGATGTCGAGGGCGCGCCAGAAGGCAAGGGCGAGGGCGTTATCAAAGAGAAGCTTGAGGTTTTTGGTCCAACCCTCGATCATGGCGGAGGTTGAGCGGTACATGCGGGCGGAGAGAGCGTCGTCGGCGTAGCGGAAGCGGAGGCCGAGCTTGCGGCGCTTGGCGAGGAAGGCGAGCTCGACGTCTTCGAGGATTTTGCCGGAGACACTGGGGTGGCCCCCCAGGCGGCGGTAGGCTTCGCGCTCGACGAGGAGGAACTGGCCGTTGGCGGCGGCGATGCGTTGAGCCGGGTCGGAGACTTTGGCGGGGGGGTAGGCCAGGGCGAGCTCGGAGAAGACGAGGGGCATGAGGATGCGCTGGGCAAAGCCGCTGACGAGCTGGCGGGGGGAGTAGCTGAGGAGGCCGGCGCGATGCCGGATGGCCTCGTGGATGGCTCGGTGGAGATCGCCGGACTCGTGGACGGTATCGGCGTCGGTGAAGAGGAGCCAGCGGCCGCGGGCGCGGCGGGCGGCGGCCCAGACGGCGTTGTTCTTGCCGGTCCAGCCGGGCTCGAGTCTGGGGGCCTCGAGGAGGGTGACGCCGGCGAAGCCGCGGGCGATCTCGGGAGTGCGGTCGGAGGAGTGGTCGTCGACGACGATGAGTTCCCACTCGCGGCCGAGCTGGAAGCTGTCGTCGGACTGGCTGACGAGGGATTGGAGACAGGCGGTGAGCGAGTCCTGCTCGTTGCGGGCGGGGACGATGACGGTGAGCTCGATGAGTTCGGCGGGTTCGGGCTGGTCGAAGACTGTGCCGGGGACGGCGAAGGCGGCCCAGGAGCGCCAGTCTTGCGGCTCGGTGGTATCGGCGGGTTCGGTGGAGAGGCCGAGGACGGGCTTGAAGGCGCCGGTTGGCGGATGGCTGCCGTGTTCGTCATGGTCTGTCCGCATCGCTTACCCTTTCGTTCCGGCCTATCGCTCCGTATTATAAGGATGTGCGGGTCCGGCGTATTTCTGGCTTCCTTCTACTGCCACTGATGGTGCCTGTGGCGGGGTGCAATCGCGGGGCGCGGCCGTCACAGCCGGGGACCGTGGCGCCGGAGTTTACCGTGTCGGACGGGACGACGACGGTGAACCTGGCGAGCTATCGCGGGCACGTGGTGCTGCTGAACTTCTGGGCGACGTGGTGCGCTCCGTGCATCGCGGAGCTGCCGTCGCTGCTGCAGTTGCACCGCGATATGCCGAAGCTGGACATTATCGCGGTGAGCGTGGACGAGGATGGAGACGCGTACAAGCGGTTTGTGGCCATGCACCACGTGGACCTTATCACGGTGAGGAACCCGAGCGAGTCGATTCCGACGCTGTTCCATACGGACATGTGGCCGGAGACTTACCTGATCGACAAGCAGGGGATCATCCGGTACAAGTTCGTGAGCAACCAGGACTGGGGCGATCCGGAGATCCGGGCGATGATCCGGAGCCTGATGTAGGCGGAAGCGAGCGGGCCCATGCCAGCGCTTGCGAGGCGCGCCAGCAATTGTTAAAGCCGCGTGAATTCGATTACTAGATGGTCACTGAATTCGGATTTGTATCCATTTTATTATCAATGGCTTGATCGAAAACGCCCTCCTGATGGTCAAGATTTGCTCCGATGGGAGCGCCGAAGAATCGACGGGTGCGGACAAGAGTTCCGGGTGTGGGACCGTGCCGGTCTTTGGGGCTGCAACCTATTCTTATCATAGGAGTTCTCTTGGGGCGACGGGGCTCGATGTCGTGCGGGGCCGGTGGCTTGCGCGGACCGGAACCCGGCGAGACTGCTCACAGTCTCACAGTTTCACGTGAAATTAGGGGGGGGATGGGGGGGTGGGGCCTTTGGGACCCTGTCTGGATTGTAAGTTGTTGATTTTTCGATGCAAATTGGAGCGAGGACGGCGGGCGCGGGCCGGTTTTGGGCATTTTTTCGGGAGTTTTTGAGGGAATTCGGGCGGATTTCCCTCCCCGGCGCGAGGGGGTGTAACGGGTGCGCGGGCGGGCTCACGGAGTGGATGGGCGCTCTGTGCATGGACTGGCTCCTGGGGATATTGTGCGCCGGAAGGCCGGAATTGTACGCAAAGCAGGGGAATGGCGGACGAGGCGAATGGCCGCAAGCCGAGATCGGATTAGTTCAATGCCGGGGTTGGGTCAGGCCCACCCTAGCCGCAAAGACAGAGACGCGGCGAGGGTGGGGCACCCGGGGTGAGGTGAAGGCCGGGGCATCGTACCCGGGTCTCAGAAGCGAAACTTGGGGCACCCGGCTGGGGCTTTGGGTTCACCCCACCCTAGCCGCAAAGACAAAGACGCGGCGAGGGTGGGGCACCCGGGATGGGGTGAAGGCCGGGGCATCGTACCCGGGTCTCAGAAGCGAAACCTGGGGCACCCGGCTTGGGCATTGGGTTCACCCCACCCTAGCCGCAAAGACAGAGACGCGGCGAGGGTGGGGCACCCGGGGTGTGGAGGAGATCGGGGCGG
>Ga0335072_10007638_pt1 | contig 15741 bp, 9 predicted proteins | sample Lox_Sample_21_FD_206725 | JGI IMG/M metagenome (GOLD analysis project Ga0335072, IMG submission 206725) | Soil microbial communities from Loxahatchee National Wildlife Refuge, Florida, United States - Lox_Sample_2.1 | ecosystem: Environmental > Terrestrial > Soil > Wetlands | place: USA: Florida... | reverse complement strand
AGGAACATAGTCCGGATCATTTAACGCGCATCTCGCTGATCGACGCGCTCTATCCCGTCGACGATCCGACGCGCCGGTATCCTACGCCGGCAAGCGTCCAGGGACTAACGCTCGACGACGTGCACGAGTGGTACCAATTTGCGTATCGGCCGGATTTGACCACGATCGTCGTGATCGGCGACGTGACGCCCGCCGGCGCCCGTCAAGTCATCGAAAAATGGTTCGGCGGCTGGCAAGCGCACGGCCCGGTTCCGAACTTGTATCCAAGCGCGGCGCCGAACAACGCGGCGGCAAATTTTACCGTCCCGGCTACCGGGCGCGTGCAAGATACCGTCATCCTCGCACAGACCTTGGATTTGAAGCGCGAGAATCCCGACGTTCCGATCCTGCGGGTTGCGAACGCGGCGCTGACCGGAGGGTTTTACGCGTCGATCCTGTTTCACGATCTACGTGAAACCACGGGCTACGTCTACTCGATCAACAGCGATTTCGATCTCGGCCACTCGCGTTCGACGTTCGATATCGTATACGGCGCGGCGCCCGAGAACGTGTCGAAAGCCGATGCCGTCATCGAAACCGATCTCAAAAGTATGCAATCGACCCCGCTTTCTGCGAACCGTTTGCAAGTAGCGAAGGCGCTGCTCCTCGGGCAGCTCGCGACGCAAGACGAAAGCTACAGTCAGATCGCCGGACGCTTTCTCGATGCCGCGCGTGAAGGTTTGCCGCTCGACGAGGATCTGATCGAAGCGCGCGCCGAGCTCGCCGCAACGCCGCAAGAGGTCAAGGACGCAGTCGCGCGTTGGGTGCGGCCGGACGGATTCGCGGAAGTGGTTGAGGGCCCGCCGCCACAATAGCAACCTTTCGGTGAAACCTGCGGTCCATTCGGGCCGTAAGGATTCCTGAGAATGTCGTTCTTCCTTCGGCGCCCCATCTTCGCCGCGGTCTGTTCGCTAACGATTTTGATCGCGGGTCTCATTGCAATCCCGACGCTGCCCATCGCGCAGTATCCGGCTATTGCTCCGCCGGTCGTCACCGTCACGGCGACCTATATCGGTGCGAGCCCGCAAGCCGTCGAATCGTCGGTGACGACGCCGCTGGAGCAGGCCATCAACGGCGTCGAGGGGATTCGGTACATATCGTCCCAGAGCACCCAAGGCACCTCGACGATCACGGTGACCTTCGATCTGGGCCGCAATCTCGACATCGCCGCCGCCGACGTGCAGAACGTCGTGCAATCGGCGCTCGGGCAGCTTCCGACCGCCGTTCAGCAGACGGGTATCACCGTCAGCAAAAACTCCGGGTCGTTCGTGATGGCGCTCGGCTTGCAATCCGACAGCAATCAGTACGACAGCGAGTTTCTCAGCAACTACGCCGAGCTGAACATCGTCAACGATCTCAAGCGCGTCACCGGCGTTTCCGACGTCTTGATCTTCGGCGAACGCCGCTATGCGATGCGAGTTTGGCTGAACCCGTTGAAGCTCAGCGCGCAGGGCTTGGCCGTCACCGACGTGCTAAATGCACTCAGCGAACAAAACGTTCAAGTTGCGGCCGGAAGCATCGGTGCTGCGCCCGAGTCGCCGAATCAACCCTACACGATGACGGTGAACGCCGTCGGGCAGCTCAGCGATCCTTCGCAGTTCGCAAACATCATCGTGCGAGCCGATCCGAACGGCGGCTTCACGAAATTAGGCGACGTGGCGCGAATTGAGCTCGGAGCCCAAGACTACTCGTCGTTCGTGCGCTTCGACGGCAACGACAACGTCGTCGGCTTAGGCGTCATTCAGCTCCCGACCGCCAACGCGCTCTCCGTCGCGCAGGCCGTTCGGGCGCGGCTCGACCAGCTGCAGAAATCCTTCCCGCCGGGCGTGCACTATTCCGTCGCATTCGACAGCACCACGTTCGTGCAAGCCTCGATGAAGGAAGTCGTGGTCACGCTCTTCGTCGCGATCATCCTCGTCATCTTGGTGATTTGGCTGTTCTTGCAGGATCCGGCGGCGACACTGATTCCGAGCGCGGTCATCCCGATCTCACTGGTCGGCGCGTTCTTCGTGATGGCGATGTTCGGTTTCACGATCAACACGATCACGCTTTTCGGCCTCACGCTTGCGACCGGTCTCGTCGTCGATGACGCGATCGTCGTCATCGAAAACATCGCCCGCTACGGCCAAGAGCACAATATTCGCGGAATCGAGGGCGCCGAAAAGGCCATGCGCGAGGTGCGCAGCGCCGTCGTCGCGTCGTCGCTGGTGCTGCTCGCGGTTTTCGTTCCCGTCTCGTTCTTCCCGGGGACCACCGGTCAAGTTTACAAACAGTTTGCGCTCACGATTGCGGCGTCGATCACGATTTCGCTGTTCGTCGCGCTGACGCTGACGCCGACGCTGTCGTCGATGCTGCTCAAGCATTCGCCCGACGCGACGACCGGGTTCTTCGGCTGGTTCAACCGGCGATTCGCCGCGTTCAAAGCTTACTATGGGCGCCTTCTGCCCGGGCTCTTCCGCGCCCGGTGGGTTGTGCTCGCCATTTTCGCGCTTGCGCTCGTGTGGACCGGGATGCTCTTCAAGTCGACGCCGACAGGTTTCATCCCGCAGGAGGATCAGGGATATTTCATCGTTCTCGTGCAGGCGCCCGAAGGAACGTCCCTGGCCGGCGAACGCAGGATCGCGCTCAAAGCCGAAAAGATCATTCGCGACAATCCCGACGTAGCGGACGTGTTCGACGTCGGCGGATTCAGTTTTGCCGGAAGCGCTCCGAATCGCGGCGTCATGTTCGTGTTGCTCAAACCGTGGGATCAGCGTCCGGGCTTCGTTCACTCGGTCACCGGCGTTTTGTACGGACCGAACGGCGTGCAGGGGAAGTTCGCCTCACAGATACCGGAAGCGCAGATCTTCGGCTTCAATCCGCCTGCGATCAACGGCGTCGGCAGCATCGGCGGATTCACGTTCGAGCTCGAGGACCGCGGCAACATAGGATTCCCGGCGTTGATGCAGGCCGTCTACGGTTACGAAGGGCTCGCGAATCAGCCGGGTGGACCGACCTCGCAGGTATTCACGCAATTCCGCGACGATTCTCCGCAAATTCAAATCGACGTCGATCGCGACAAGGCGAAGTCGATCGGCGTCTCGCTCAACGACGTCTTCAACACGCTCGAAACCGAGCTAGGGTCGGACTACGTCAACAACTTCACGTATTTAAACCGCGCCTATCGCGTTTACGTGCAGGCGGACGCACCGTTTCGCTCGCACGTCTCCGATCTCCAGAATCTCTTCGTGCGCTCGGCGACCGGCGGAATCATTCCGTTGAACGGTCTCGTCACCGTGAAGCAGGTCAAAGGGCCTCCGACGATCACGCACTACAACCTGTATCGCTCGATCGAGATCGACGGAAATGCGGCGCCCGGTTACGGTACCGGTCAGGCGATTGCGCGGATGCAGCAGATCGCCAAGCAAGTCGATCCGCCGGGCGTGGGCTACGAGTGGTCGGGCTTGTCGCTCGAGGAGATTCAGGCCGGCGCCTTGGCTACGCTGATCTTCCTGCTCGGACTCGTCTTCACGTATCTCGTGCTGTGCGCGCAATACGAGTCGTTCATCGATCCGCTGATCGTGATTCTCGCGGTTCCTGCGGCGCTGCTCGGCGCGCTGGTGTTCATCAACTTCCGGCTCTTCCTGGGACACTTGCCGATGCCGCTAGCGATCATCGGTTACATCACGAGATTGGCGAACCCGAGCCTATCGCAGGATGCGTACGCGCAAGTCGGCTACGTGATGCTGATCGGACTCGCGAGCAAGAGTGCTATTCTGATCGTCGAGTTCGCCAATCAACAGCTCAAGGCCGGGGCGACGGTCGTCGAGGCTGCGTTCAAGGCGGCGCAGACCCGGCTGCGTCCCATCCTCATGACGTCGATCGCCTTCATCATTGCGATCTTCCCGCTCGTCGTCGCCACGGGCGCCGGCAGCGGAGCGCGTCAGGCGCTCGGCACGGCGATCTTCGGCGGCATGCTGATCTCGACGTTCCTGAATTTGGTCATCACCCCCGTGCTCTACGTCGTGATCAAGCGAATCGAGCTGCGTGGCCGGGACCGCCTCAAGGAAAGCAAGCGGGCGCCGATCGACGGGAGCGCTGCGCCGGCGCCGCAGACCGTGCCGTAGGGCACAAGGACCTCATCCCGGGGCCAAGCGAAAATCCCAGGACGTCGCTGCGAGGATTTAGGACGCAGCGGCGTTCCTACGCTCCCGCTTGATTCGGTTGAGCCGCGTTTGGAGTAAAGACCTCTGATCGAAGCCGTCATCTTTGACATGGACGGAGTGCTCCTCGACAGCGAGCAGATTTGGGACAACGCGCGCGAGCAATACGTGAAAGATGCCGGCGGCCGCTGGTCGCCGAGCGCTCAGCGCGACATGATGGGCATGAGCTCGACCGAGTGGTCGCACTACATGCACGAAACGCTCAGTGTGCCGCGCCCCGCTCCGCAAATCAACGCCGACGTCGTCGAGCTGATCGCCGAGATCTACCGGCGCGACGGCTTTCCGATCGTGGCCGGCGCGCTCGATGCGGTCGAGCGGCTCGCTGCAGTGTGGCCGCTCGGGCTCGCATCGAGCTCCAACCGTCCGATCATCGATCTCGTCATGTCGTCGACGCCCTTCGGGCCGTCGTTCAAGGTCACGGTCTCCTCCGAAGAGGTCGCGCGCGGGAAACCGAATCCCGACGTCTACGTGAAGGCTGCCGCCTTGCTCGGCGCGCGCCCGGAGCGCTGCGCGGGCGTCGAAGACTCGCACAATGGAATACTCGCGTTGCGCAACGCCGGCATGCGCGCGATTGCGATTCCGAATCCGCATTACCCGCCGCATGCAATCGCGCTCCGTGCCGCAAACGTCGTGCTCGCCACGATCGAGCAGCTAACGCCCGAAGTCGTAACGCGCGCCTAGTTCGGGGCACGATTATCGGGCGCACGTTCGATTTCCACTCGCAAACGATTACGCTCGGGATGACAACAGAAATCGAAGTTCGGGCCACGATTAACGGGCGCACGTTCGATTTCCACTCGCAGACGATTACGCTCGGGATGACAACAAAAATCGAAGTTCGGGCACGATTATCGGGCGCACGTTCGATTTCCACTCGCAGACGATTACGCGCAAAGGCCATCTCGGGCCGCGATTGCGCCGCCCTTTTCGTCATCCCGAGCGTAGCGTTCCGCAGGAACGCGAAGTCGAGGGACCGTTCGAGTGAGGCAGGCTGCGCGGAGTCGAGGGACCGTTCGAGTGAGGCAGGCTGCGAAACGATGCGACAAGGTCGGTGGCACGATCGTCCCGCAGCGATTGGCGATCATCGTCTCGCGACCCAAAGGATTGCGTCGGCCCCACGACTCCGCGTTCCTGCGGAACGCTACGCTCGGGATGACGACAGAAATCGAAGTTCGGGCACGATTATCTCCCCGGCCATCGCGGCGGAACGTGCGCAGGTTATGCGTTGGGTCGTCTGCCGGCGCGGGACTTTGTCGCGCGATAAGCATCGACCCATTCGCGCGTCGTGAAGATTTCGCGCCCGTGCGATATCGTGCGCAATCGCCCGCGATGCGCGGCTTTGCGCAGCGCATCGAGGCTGACGCCGGGCACGGCGAACGATGCCAGCGGTTGGAGCGCGGCGCTCTCGACGATGGCTGCCGCCAGACGTTCGAGATTTGCGCGAACGGCGCGCTCGAGAACCGATGCAAGGTGATTCCGATTGCCGGCGTCGGCGGCCTTGAGGGCCTGCTTGTATGCATCGACGAGAGCGTTTGCAATCGTTGCGGGCGGATAGCCGAGCCGCGATAGCAGCAAATTCACGACGAGCCGTGCGACGCGTCCGTTGCCTTCGACGAATGGCCGAATGCGTTCGAGGCGTTCGTACGCATCGGCAAGCCACGTGAAAAGCGCATCGGCTCGCGCCGGTCCGCTGCCGATCCGTTCCACCAAGGTCGACATCTCGAATTCGATCAGCCAATGGGGCGTTGTCACCATGCCCTCGCGCACCGCCGGGAGATTGGTGCGGCGCCAGGCGGTTTGCGGCGCAGGCCGCGGACGAACGACGTCCAGGGGCGCGGTGATCGTTACGTGCAGCTGCTCGATCTCTGCAACCGAGATGAGCCAGCGGGCTCCGGGACGGACGCGATGTTCGCGAGCGATGCCGAGCGCGGCGCGGGCGTAGCCCAGAACGAGGAGATGCTCGGCTAGGCTCCCGGAGGCCGTGACGTTGCGCTCCAAGAGGCGCCTCACGGCGAGCGGAGTGAGGTGGGCGCCGGCTAGCGCGCAGGAGGCCGTGATCTCGTCATAGATCACATCGCGCCGAGCGCGCTCGAATCGGCGCGTCGTCCCTGCGTCGCTCGGGCGCGCCTCGATCTCAGCCCGAAGCTCGTGAACCGTCATTGTCCTACATTGTCCGATATTGGCTTGACTGGACAATTATCCCCGGCAATTGGGGCGCGGACGACGATCATAATAAGGATGGCTTCCGGATTTCTGGATACGTTGCGCGAGCGCGTCCTCGTGTTCGACGGCGCGATGGGCACCCAGCTCATGGCGCTCGAGCTCGACGATGCCGCCTTCGGCGGATCGTCCTACCATGGCTGCAACGAGGCGCTCGTCCTCACACGGCCGGATCTGATCTCGAACATCCATACGGCCTACCTGGAAGCCGGCGCCGACGTCCTCGAGACCGACAGTTTCACGGCCTCGCGTCTCAAGCTCGACGAGTACGGACTCGGCGAGAAAACGATTGAGATCAACCGTCGCGCAGCTGAGATCGCGCGCGATGCGGCAGACAGATTCTCGACGGCCGAACGGCCGCGATTCGTGGCTGGTTCGCTCGGACCGACGGGCATGTTGATTTCGTCGTCCGACCCCACCCTTTCGAAAATCACCTTCGAGCAGCTCGCAGCCATTTACGGCGAGCAAGCAAGGGCGCTCGTCGAGGGCGGCAGCGATCTGCTGCTGATCGAGACGAGTCAAGATCTCTTGGAGATGAAAGCCGCGATCGTCGGCATCGTGCGCGAGTTCGAGCGCGGATTGCGGCGCGTCCCGATTCAAGCCCAAGCAACGCTCGACGTTACCGGGCGCATGTTGCTCGGGAGCGACATCCGCGCCGTTCGCGTAACCCTCGAAGCGCTGCCGATAGACGTCATCGGGCTCAACTGCTCGACGGGTCCGCAACATATGCGGGAACCCGTGCGCTACCTCGGCGAGACGTCGCGATGCCCCATTGCGGTCATCCCGAACGCCGGCCTTCCGCTGATGGGCCCCAAGGGCGAAACCATTTATCCCGAGCAGCCCGCCGAAATGGCGCGCGAGCTGCTCGCGTTCGTTCGTGATTTCGGCGTCAGTGCGATCGGTGGATGTTGCGGCACGACGCCGGCGCACATCACGGAGTTCGCGCGCGCCGTACGCGGTCTGCGCGGCCGCACCCCCTACGTCGAGCGCACGCAATGGGCCGCATCCGCGATGACGGCAGTCAGCTTGGAGCAGGAGCCGCGTCCGCTGATGATCGGCGAGCGCATCAACGCGCAAGGCTCGCGTAAGATCAAACGCTTGCTGCTCGAGGACGACTACGATGGCATCATGCTCGTCGCGCGCGAGCAGGTCGAAGGCGGCGCTCACATCCTCGACGTATGCACGGCGCTCACGGAGCGGCCGGACGAAGACGTGCAAATGGAAACGGTCGTCAAAAAATTGGCGCAGTCCGTCGAGTCGCCGCTGATGATCGATTCGACCGAGGCAAAGGTCATCGAGCGCGCGCTGAAGATCTATGCGGGGCGCGCCATCGTCAACTCCATCAACCTCGAGAACGGGCGCGAGCGCATCGATGCGGTGATGCCGCTCGTGAAAGAGCACGGCGCGGGCGTCGTGGCGCTTACGATCGACGAGCAAGGCATGGCAAAGTCGGCGGCGCGCAAGCTCGAAATCGCGCAGCGCATTCACAAGATCGTCACGGAAGAATTCGGTATCCCCGACGGCGCATTGATTTTCGATGCGCTGACCTTCACGCTGGCGACGGGCGATGCCGAGTTCCTGGATTCGGCCAAAGAAACGATCGAGGGAATTCGCGCGATCAAGCAAGCCTTGCCCGGCGTGCTGACGTCACTCGGCGTTTCGAACGTCAGCTTCGGTTTCAAGCCGCACGCGCGCGCGGCCGTGAACTCCGTGATGCTCCATCATTGCGTCGAGGCCGGCCTCGACATGGCGATCGTCAATCCCAAGGAAATCACGCCGTATTTCGAGATCGACGCGCAAGAACGGGACCTCTGCGACGACCTCGTGCTCAATCGCCGTCCCGACGCGCTGCAGCGCCTGATCGCTCATTTCGAGGAAAAGGGCGCGGGAGATGCACCGCAAGCCGCGGCTGCCGAGGATCTGGACGCGCCGATCGAAGAGCGCATCCAGCACGCGATCCTGCACCGCCGCAAGGACGGGATCGAAGCCAAGCTCGACCAGGCGCTCGAGACGCGCGACGCCGTCGAAGTGCTCAACACGATTCTGTTGCCGGCCATGAAGGAAGTCGGCGATCGCTTCGGGCGCGGCGAGTTGATTCTACCCTTCGTGCTCCAATCGGCAGAAGTGATGAAGAAGGCGGTCGCGCATCTCGAGCAATTTCTCGAGAAAACCGAAGGGATCACCAAAGGCAAGGTGGTCGTCGCAACGGTGTTCGGCGACGTGCACGACATTGGCAAGAATCTCGTCTGCACGATTCTTTCGAATAACGGTTATACGGTCTTCGATCTCGGCAAGCAAGTCCCGATGAACACGATCCTCGAGAAGGCGCAAGAAGTGGGCGCGGACGCGATCGGCTTGTCGGCGTTGCTCGTCTCGACTTCGAAGCAGATGCCGATTTGCGTCCAAGAGCAGGATGCGCGCGGCTTGCGCTTCCCGATCGTCGTCGGAGGCGCCGCCATCAATCGCGAGTTCGGGCGGCGCATTGCATTGCTCGACGAGGGTAAACGCTGGTTCGAACCCGGATTGTTCTACGCGAAAGACGCGTTCGAAGGCCTCGAGATCATGGACGTGCTGACCGGCGAACCGGCGCGCCGCGATGCGTTCGTCGACGAGAAGAAGGATGAAGCGTTCGCAGCAGCCGTCGCAGCAAAGAATGCGGCTTCGCAGCCGAAGCGCCATGTGACGGCGCGTTCGCGTCTCGAGCCGGCGGATGTCCCACGCGCGCCGTTTCTCGGCCCGCGCGCGTTGCGCGACCGGATCGACCTGCGCGAGCTTTGGCCGTGCTTCGACCTCAAGAGTCTCTTCCGGCTTTCGTGGGGCGGCGCCAACGTGAAGGGCGAGGCCTGGGAGGCGCTCGTGCGCGACGAGTTCGAGCCGCGCTTACATGCGTACCAGCAACGCGCCAAGACCGACGGCTTGCTCGTCCCGCGCGTCGTGTACGGCTATTTCCCGGCGTCCGGTGACGGCGACGACGTCGTCGTTTACTCGCCGAACGATCCCAGCTGGCCGATAGCGCGCTTCAAGTTCGCGCGGCAAGCCGGCGGCGAGCATCTGTGCTTGGCCGACTACCTGCGCGAAGCGCAAGATGGACGCGCGAGCGACGTGATCGCCCTCCAGGTCGTCACGGTTGGTGAACGAGCCGCCGAGCGCATCGAGCGGCTGCAAGCGCAGAATGAATACAGCGAAGCGTATTTTTTGCACGGTTTCTCGGTGCAGAGCGCCGAGGCGCTCGCGGAGCACACGCATCGTCGCATCCGTGCCGAGCTCGGACTCTCGCCCGAACGCGGAAAGCGGTATTCATGGGGCTACGGCGCGTGCCCGGATCTCGCGCAACACGAGCTCGTTTGGGAACTTCTCGATGTCGAGAAGGCGATCGGCGCCCGTCTGACCTCGGCCTTCCAAATCGTCCCCGAGCAATCGACGGCGGCGATCGTCATCCATCATCCGCAAGCCGCGTACTTCAATGCGGCAGCCGTTCGGGAGCTCGTCGCTAGCTAGGGCCAGAGGGAAGAAACGTGCCCCGGCGTACCTTCCAGCGATTCAACCGCTTTTGAGGAGGGTTAGTCGATGCGCTCATTCCCCGCGTTAGGGCGTGCGATATCACTGGCGGCCGCGGTCGCCATGTTCGGAACGGTGATGGGCGCTCCCGTCCAAGCCGCAACGACGTACAAGATTGGTGTCGATCTGCCGATGAGCGGCGCCGATGCCAGCAACGGTATTCCAACGGACAACGGCGTCATTCTGGCCGTCGAAGAAGCCAATAAGAAAGGCTTGCCGGGCGGCATCACGATCGAGCACCAAGTTCTCGATGACGCCGTGCAAGGCGTGCACGATCCGGCGGCAGGCAGCCAGAACATCAAGACGTTCGTCGCAGATCCGAGCGTGATGGGCGTCGTCGGCCCGTTCAACTCGAACGTCGCGCAAGCCGAGATTCCCGTCAGCAACGACGCGGGTCTCGTGCAGATCAGCCCGTCGAACACGAACGACAAGTTGACGATCGGTGAGGACGCGAAGAAGCTTCGCCAATCCCACCCGGATACGATCACGTATTTCCGCGTCTGCACGCGCGATCATTATCAAGGCGCGGCCGGTGCGGAGTCCGCCAAGAAACTCGGTTTCAAAAAGATCTACATCGTCGACGACAACGAGACGTATGGTAAAGGTCTCGCTGACGTCTTCGAAGCCGCGTTCAAAGCGGGTGGCGGGACGATCCTCGGACACGACCATCTGACGAAGAACCAACAAGACTTCAAGGCGCTGCTCACCAAGATCAAGGCGACGAATCCGGACGCCGTGTTCTATGGCGGCGTAACCGCGACCGGCGGCGGACTCTTGCGCAAGCAGATGGCTGATGCCGGCATGGCCAAGACGCCGTTCATCGGCGGCGATGGAATCAGCGACGAAGAGTTTCTGAAGATCGCCGGCTCGATGGCTGACGACAGCTACTACACCGTTGCGGCCCCCGACGTCGGAATGCCGAGCGCGCAGGCCTTCAACAAGGCGTATCAGGCTCGCTTCCATCAGGCGCCGGGCGCGTACAGCGCTGCTGCGTTTGCGGCTGCGAACGTGCTCATCAATGCTATCGCCGAGGCACAAAAGAGCGGTAGCGTGACGCGGGCTGCAGTTCTCAAGAACGTGCAAAACACGAAGGGCATGCCCTCGCCGATCGGTCCGGTCGCGTTCGACAAGAACGGCGACACGACCAACGGCGTGATCAGCTTCTACAAGATCGTGGGCACGCCGCCCAAGGCCAAGTACCTGAACTCCGTCAGCATCGCGTCTCTCTAGGGTCGATAGTCAATTAAATGGAGCTGTTTTTCCAACAGCTCGTTAACGGGCTGTCGCTCGGCGGCATTTATGCGCTCATAGCCCTCGGCTACACAATGGTCTACGGGATCATCGAGCTCATAAACTTCGCGCACGGCGACGTCTACACGCTCGGTTCGTTCTTCTCGCTTTCGGTTCTGACCGCGGTCGGGATCGAGAGCGAGATGCACGGGCTGCCGCTGCTGGCCGCGATTATCGGCGTCATGGCGGGTGCGATGGCGTTCTGCGGTATCGTCGGCGTGCTCATCGAGCGATTCGCCTACCGGCCGCTGCGCAATGCGCCGCGTCTCGCGCCGCTGATCACGGCAATCGGCGTCTCGTTTATTCTCGAAAACATCATGCAGCTTTGGCAGGGGCCCTCGCCCGTGCCGGTCCCTACGTTCATTCCCGATCCGAGCTTCACGATCGCCGGCGTCTCGATCGAGGTCAAGCAGATTCTCGTCGTCGGGCTTGCGATCGGCATGATGCTCTTGCTGAACTTGTTCGTTTATCGAACGAAGTTGGGCAAAGCCATGCGGGCGACCGCGCAAGACCGCGACGCCGCGCAGTTGATGGGGATCAACATCAACACCACGATCGCGGTAACGTTCCTGATCGGCAGCGCGCTGGCAGGATCAGCCGGCTTCGTTTCGGGCGTCTATTACGGAACGACGTGGTTCTTCAACGGTTTTTCCGCCGGCTTGAAAGCGTTTACCGCCGCGGTTTTGGGCGGCATCGGCAATTTGGCCGGCGCCATGCTGGGCGGTTTTTTGATCGGGCTCGTCGAGGCGTTCGGCGCCCAATACGTCTCCGACCAATGGACGAACGTGATCGTGTTCTCGCTGCTCGTCCTGGTCCTGATTTTCCGTCCCTCCGGTCTTCTCGGCGAATCGCTGCCTAACAAAGTCTAACTTAACGATGAAGTTCTGGGCGACGCTCGATCCGCGGCTCAAGGGAATCGCCGTCCTCGTGCTTCTTGCGTTCTTCCCGTTCATCGACCGTAATGCGGCGCACCTGAACTTTTTGGCCGATGCCGCGACGTTCGTGCTGCTGGCCCTTGGGCTGAATATCGTCGTCGGCTTCGCCGGGCTGCTCGATTTGGGGTACGCGGCGTTCTTCGCAATCGGGAGCTACGCCTATGCGATGCTGGCCAGCCCGCAATTCAACGTGCACATACCGTTCTGGGTGATGTTGCTGATTGCCCCGACGATCACGGCTATTTTCGGCGTGCTGCTCGGTGCGCCGACGTTGCGCTTGCGCGGCGATTATCTTGCGATCGTTACGCTTGGATTCGGTGAAATCGTCCCGCAGACGTTCCTGAATCTCTCGCAGTGGACGAATGGACCGAACGGTATTTCGGCGCTCGATGCGCCGGTGCTCTTCAACTACAAGTTCGGCCTGCACACGCTGCCGTATTTTTACGTCGGGCTGTTCCTGCTCGCGGTCGCAATCATCATCGTTCACAATCTGCAGGATAGCCGGCTGGGCCGCTCGTGGATGGCGATTCGCGAAGACGAGCTGGCTGCGGCGCATATGGGCATCAATACGACCAAGGCCAAACTCTCGGCGTTTGCGCTCGGCGCGTCGTTCAGCGGTCTTGCCGGCGTTGCATACGCGTCTAAATTGAACCTCGTCTCGCCGGACAACTTTCAGTTCAACGTCAGCATCTTCGTGCTTTCGATGCTCGTGCTCGGCGGCATGGGCAACATCTACGGCGTCATCATCGGCAGCTTGCTGCTCTCGTCGCTCGAGCGCTTCATTCTGCCGCAGGCGACGCTCTTCGCGCACAATCTCGGTTTCATGAACGTCGACTTCTCGCAGTTTCGCTTCATGATGTACGGGATAATCCTGGTCTCGATCATGCTGTTTCGGCCCGAGGGCTTGTTTCCGAGCCGTCAGCGTAAGGCCGAGCTGCACGTTGCCGAGATCGACGAGGCGCTTGCGCTGCAAGAGCAGAGCCTGTACGAGGAGGCCGTGCATTGAGCATTCTCGCGATCCGGCATCTGACGCAGCGCTTCGGCGGTCTCGTTGCCGTCAAAGAGCTCGATTTCGAAGTCGAGGAAGGTTCGATCGTCGCGATGATCGGGCCGAACGGCGCCGGAAAATCGACCGTCTTCAATTTGATCACCGGCATCTACAAACCGAGCGAAGGTCAGATCGAATTCAACGGAGCGCAGATCCAAGGCCGTTCGACGAGCGCGATCGCGTCCATCGGCATCGCACGAACGTTCCAAAACATCCGGCTCTTTGCGTTCATGTCCGCGCTCGACAACGTCATGACGGGGCGTCACTCGCGAATGCGCGCCACGCTGGCAGATGCGCTCCTGAATACGCCGCGCGCGCGAAAAGAAGAGTCGGCGGTTCGCGAACGGGCGAGCGAGATATTGAAATTTTGCGGACTCGATCAGCACGCGCATTCGTACGCTGCGAATCTCGCGTACGGGCCGCAGCGACGATTGGAAATCGCGCGGGCCCTCGCAAGCGACCCCAAGCTGCTGCTGCTCGATGAGCCTGCGGCCGGGATGAATCCGAACGAGAAGAGCGAGCTCATGACGCTCATTCGGAAGATTCGCGACACGGGTATCACGGTATTCCTGATCGAGCACGACATGGGGCTCGTCATGCAGATCAGCGAGCGGATCGCCGTCCTCGATTACGGCGAGAAGATCGCCGAAGGACTGCCGGATGCGATTCGCGCCAACGAGCGCGTCATCGAAGCCTACTTGGGGAAGCCTGCCTGATGGCGTTGCTCGAGATCGAGAAGGTCGAGTGCACGTACGGCCGGATTCGCGCACTGCGCGGAATCTCGCTGTACGTCGATCAGGGCGAGATCGTCACGCTCATCGGCGCCAACGGTGCCGGCAAAACGACGACGCTGCGCGCGATCAGCGGACTTCTACGCCCGGCCAAAGGCAGAATTACCTTCGACGGCATGGATTGTGCCGCGACGTCGCCCGACAAGATCGTCCGTCACGGCTTGAGTCACTCGCCGGAAGGAAGGCGCATCTTCGCCCGCATGACGGTTCGCGAGAATCTCGAGCTCGGCGCTTTCACACGCAGCTCGGCTGAGGAGATCCAGGCGGACTTCGATCGCGTTTTCGAAATCTTCCCGCGCCTCAAGGAACGCATCGATCAGAAAGGCGGAACGCTCTCGGGCGGCGAGCAGCAAATGCTCGCAATCGCCCGCGCGCTAATGGCGCGTCCGCGGCTCCTCTTGCTGGACGAACCCTCCCTGGGGCTCTCGCCGCTTTTGGTCCAGACGATATTCAAGATCATTCGCGAGATCAACGCTGCGGGCACGACGATTCTGCTAATCGAGCAAAATGCGCGCCAAGCGCTGCAAATCGCCTCGCGCGGCTACGTCCTCGAAGTCGGCGAGATCGCGCATACCGCGAGCGCAAGCGAGCTGCTGGCGAGCGAGGCCGTTCAGGCCGCGTATCTCGGCGGCGCCGCGTAATCCCGTCATCCCGAGCGTAGCGCCGCCCTGTCTTTGTCATCCCGAGCGCAGCGCCGCCCTGTCTTTGTCATCCCGAGCGTAGCGCCGTAGGCGCGTAGTCGAGGGACAGCGACAACCCTGAACCCGAGCGCGGTCCCTCGACTACGCAACGCTTCGCATTGCTACGCTCGGGATGACACCGCTACGCTCGGGATGACACCGCTACGCTCGGGATGACGCTGCTACGCTCGGGATGACGCTGCTACGCTCGGGATGACGCTGCTACGCTCGGGATGACGCTGCTACGCTCGGGATCACAGCATCAGTCGACGCCGCCCTGTCTTTGTCATCCCGAGCGTAGCGCCGTAGGCGCGTAGTCGAGGGACAGCGACAACCCTGAACCCGAGCGCGGTCCCTCGACTACGCAACGCTTCGCATTGCTACGCTCGGGATGACGCTGCTACGCTCGGGATGACGCTGCTACGCTCGGGATGACACCGCTACGTTCGGGATGACGAACGGTAACGGAAGCAGGTGACGAGATGGTCGTCGACCATGCCGGTCGCTTGCATGAACGCGTAGGCGATCGTCGTCCCGAAAAACGTGAAGCCGGCTTTCTTCATCGCCTTCGCGAGCGCATCCGACTCTTTCGTGGACGCAGGAATTTGCGCGGACGTTTTCAGCTTGTGGACGATGGTCTTTCCACCGACGAAGCTCCACAAGAACTGATCCAGCGTCCGGCCCGATTCGCGCAGCGCCAAGTAGGCGCGCGCATTCTGCACCGTACCTTCGACCTTGGCACGGTTGCGGATGATGCCGTCGTTTTTCAGAAGCGACTCGATCTTGCGCTTGTTGAAGCGCGCGATCTTCTCGGGGTCGAACCCTGCGAAAGCTTCGCGATACGCATCGCGCCGGTGCAGGATCGTTTTCCAACTGAGCCCGGCTTGCGCGCCTTCGAGCGTCACGAACTCGAAGAGGCGTACGTCGTCGTGCGACGGTACGCCCCATTCGGTGTCGTGATACGCGATCATGATTGGA
>Ga0335072_10007637_pt1 | contig 15741 bp, 11 predicted proteins | sample Lox_Sample_21_FD_206725 | JGI IMG/M metagenome (GOLD analysis project Ga0335072, IMG submission 206725) | Soil microbial communities from Loxahatchee National Wildlife Refuge, Florida, United States - Lox_Sample_2.1 | ecosystem: Environmental > Terrestrial > Soil > Wetlands | place: USA... | reverse complement strand
TGATCGATGCGGTCAACCTCGGCTGGAAGCTCGCCGCGCAGGTCCAGGGCCGGGCACCGGACGGCCTGCTGGAGTCCTACCACGCCGAGCGGCACGTCGCCGGACAGCACGCCATCCTGCAAGCCCGGGCCCAGAAGGCCCTGGCCACCATCGGCCAAGGCGGGACGGACGAGCTCGCCAAGGTGAGCCCGGAAGGGGCCCAAGCGCTACGCGAGCTGTTCGGCGACGTACTCCAGTACCCCGAGCCGCTGCAGCACATCCGCGAACTGCTTCGCGAGCCCGGGCAACTGCGTCACATCGGCGAGCTGATCGAGGGCTCCGATGTCCGGTACCCGATGCCGGCCAACGACGCCCAGCCGCACCCGCTGGTCGGGAAGCTCGCGCCGGATCTCCAGCTGGAAACCAGTCACGGCCGCACCCGGGTCGCCGAGTTCATGCACGCGGCCCAGGGCGTCCTGCTCGACCTCACCGCCGGTTCCGCAGCCGCCGAGGCGGCCCGTGACCTGGCCGGCCTGATCACCGTCATCACCGCACGCTGCCTGACCGAGCCCGCCCCGGCCGCGGCGCTGCTGATCCGGCCCGACGGCCGCGTCGCCTGGGCTGCCGGACCCGGCACGCCCGACCCGGCCGCCGGGATGAACACGGCCCTGCGCACCTGGTTCAGCCCGCGCACGCCTCCCCAGACACGGCACTAGCGTCCGCCGGGCCGCAAACGCCAGGCAGGCGCGCTGACCTTGAGCCGACCGGGTCTGTAACTTCTGACGGGGCTGACGGTAATGACCGTCGTGAATGTGCGGCCGGCGGCAAGAGCGGGCGTCCGTGCGTCACCGGCTGGCCCGATCTGCGCTTGCGGGACCGGATCCTGGAACTGGGCGGGCCGCCGCGGCCCGCGGCCGCGACGATCCAGCTGCACGGCGGCATCGGCTTCACCTGGGAGCACGACACGCGCCTGTACCACAAGAACGGATCTCGCAGAACGTGCTTGTCCGGCGACCCGAAGGCGCGGCTCGGCCGCCTGCGGGCACTGCTGGCGAGCGAGGAATGCCTTTCGCTACGGGCGCAGCAGGCGGGCGAGGAACTCCTCGACCGCCTGCCGCTCTTCCGCGACCGCGACCCGTGAGTCGGGGGCGCGGGCGATGACCATGGCGGCCTCGTCGAGGGCGGCGAGGATCATGTGCGCGAACGGGCCGACGAGTTCGGCCTGCAGGCGGCCGGTGTCGCTGACCGCCTGCAGCATGGCCCGCGTCGCGGCGACCGTGCGGCCTTCGTCCATGGCCCGCCATTGCTCCCAGCCGAGCACCGAGGGCGCGTCCACCAGCATGATCCGCTGGATGACCGGGTCTCCGGCCAGGTCGATCCAGGCCAGGGCGCCGGTGCGCAGCGCGTCGACGGGGTCGGTGTAGTCGCGGATGGCTTCGGTGACCTCCGCCGTGACGCGTTCGCTGACTGCTTCGAGGACGGCCGTGAACAGGGCTTCCTTGCCGGCGAAGTGATGGTAGAGGGCGCCGCGGCTGACCCCGGCGGCGGTCAGCACCGCCTCGATGGAGGTGCCCTCGTAGCCGTGCTCGGCGAACAGGCTGGTGGCCACCTCGATGAGCTGGCCGCGCGTGGCGCGGCCCTGGGCTGCCCGTTTGCCCGGGGCGGTCTGCTGCGACGGGGTGGCCTGCTGTTCGGTCATGGAACTCCTTTGTACCTGGTGTTTACGCCCTCGCGGAGCGCGCCTTCGGCCGGGGTGAATTCGATGCGGCGAGTTTGACATACCGACTGTTGGTATGTATTTAATGAAACCGACAGTCGGTACGTGAATGTTAGGAGACGCTTCTCATGGACGTCAACATGTTCCTCTCCCACCGCCGGTTCCTGGCCACCCCCTCCGGCGACATCGCCTGCACCGAGTTCGGCGAAGGGCCGGCCGCGCTGTTCGTGCACGGAGTCGGCACCAGCGGCGCGCTGTGGCGGCAGGTCATCGAAGACCTGAGCGACACCAGCCGGTGCATCGCGGCCGACCTGCCCGCGCACGGCGCCAGCCCGGCCCGCCACGACATGTCCGTCGCCGGGCTCGCCGAGGCGCTCGCCGACCTGTGCGACAGCCTCGGGCTCGGCCAGGTCGACCTGGTCGGCAACGACACCGGCGGCGCCATCGCGCAGATCTTCGCCGCCCGCCATCCGGCCACGATCCGGACCCTCACCCTCACCAACTGCGAGTGCGAGGGCAACTTCCCGCCGCCGGACTTCGCGCCGGTCATCGAGCTGGCCCGGCAGGGCACGTACGCGCCGCTGGTGGCAGAGCTCGCCGCTAACCCCGCGATGCTGGCGGCAAACCCGCAGGCCAACGCGGGCTACCAGGACCCGGACCGGGTTTCCCTGGATGTGTGGCGGGAATACGCCACCGGGATCGCCGGGACCATCGAGCGCGCCCGTGGCTTCGAGCGGCTGATTGCCTCGCTCGACGCGGCCGACATCGAGGCCGCCGGCGGCCATTTGCGCACCCTGCAGGTGCCGACCCTGCTGGTCTGGGGCACCGCGGACACGAATTTCCCCGTCAAGTGGGCCTACCACCTGCGCGACCTGATCCCCGGGGCGCGCGAGGTCATCGAGATCGACGGGGCGAAGATGTTCTTCCCCGAGGAGCGCCCCGAGGACCTGATCCCGCACCTCCGCCGCCACTGGGGCCGGTAGCGGTCACACCGTTACTTCCTGCACTACCCGGTCTCGGTCGAGAAGATCCTTGAGGTCGAGGAGGGCCGGTTCCTCGCCTGCAGCGTTACCGGGGGTATCCCGGTGCGCGACGAGGGTGGTGCGCTGGGGACGTAGGTCCATGCCGGGGCCCTGGTGTATTTGACCTGGAATCTGATGGGCCGGAAGGCGGCCGGGCTGATCAGACTGGGGTGGCGGGAGACGATAGTGCGGTGGACGTAGTCGGAGACGACTAGTGCGAGGTCGGCTCCGGCGTTGGCAAGCGCGTGCTTAAGCGGCCGGGCGTCCAGCATGCGGAATAGGAGGTCGATGTCGGTTCCGACGAACCCGTGCCCATCGTGGTCGACTGGACCGAGATGGGCCGCCGCGCGAAGCTGGATCTGAGCGGCAGCACTGGAGACGTGGTTGTGGCGGCGGATCAGGCCGTGGAGGCGCTCGGGCAGTGGGTCGATGATTCTCGTGACGGCGATGCCAGGCGGGACGATGACCAGAACTCCGTCGCCGCGGTCTTCTCGGAAACAGGCGGCCCAGGATATTCCGGATCCGTCGAAGGCCCGCTCGAGGATTCTGTACAGTTCCTCGCGCATGAACATGCGGACGTCGTCGTCACGGTCTGGCCGGGTGAATTCGGCGATGTCGACCGCGATCAAGGCGCATACTTGCCCGCCAACCGGAGGGCCATGCGTCCTACCGGCCGGACGGGTCATGGCGCGCCCTCCGTGAGGTAGGTCCGGTGGCCGACGCCCAACTTGTGCTGAGCGCCCAGGCCAGGATCTGATCGTCGGCGGCGAGACCCGCCGCCCCTCCGGGGCGTTGGGTCTGCCGGATTGCGATGGCCGCGTGCCGGTCGGTGAGATCCTCGACCATGGGGGAGTTCCTTCGGTACGGAATCACGGTCGCTGCCTCCCATACCGCTAGCACGACGTATCTCGCCATGTGGAGTTATTGCCCCATTTCCGGCTTTCATGCGTTACGATGAGAATCTTTTTGAGTTTCTCATGCCTCGGCGGGAGGCTCAGAGCAGCTTTTAGTCGTTCATGCAGCGAAAGATTTTCTGAATGACCTTAGTAAAATTTCATCGGTCCATGCGCCGCCAGGCTCTTCGCAACTTTCACGGGCATAAAGCAAATGTAGCTATAATAGGAATAGCCGCGCACAAGCATCCCTTCCGGCATGTCTGTTCGTATTTCATTCCTGTCGCCAGCTATCCAGCACACCGGCGCTCAGCGACCAAAATTCCGCAAACGCCTTCACCGTGTAGACGACCGCGGTAACACGCGGGTACGCCGGCATGAGTCTGACCCCGGGAACGACTGTGATGACGGATACGCAGAGGCCGCCGCCCCGGGTGGGCGGCGGCCTCTGCGTATCCGGGTTAACCCTGGAGGGATGGTGAAGTCCGGAGTTCTGCCAGGAAGGCGGCCCAGGTTCCTGGTTCGAAGCTCAGCACGAGCCCTTGTGCCGCCTTGCTGTCGCGAACACCAATGCGGCCGCCTGCGAGGCACGCAGCCTCCAGGCAGTGTCCATTGCTCATGCTGTACGAACTCTTCCGCCAGTCTCCGACAGGATCACGATCATCCCCATTGTCCCCTGCTGGGGCCCTATCACCCATTGTTAACCCTTCCGTCTAGTTTCGGAAGGGCACCAACGAGCTCGCACTCTGAGTGGCTATACTTTATCCCACACTCGTCTAGAGGTTGTCAAGATAACTTCTCGGCTCTCTTGAGGGGAGAGAGATTCCTCGACAAGATGGTCGAAGGCGAGCCTGAAGTGATGGGTATCGGTATCTCCCTCCACGTGCAGCTCGTTGGTTACGTGTTCCAGGCTGACTACGTCGTGAAGCACTGTCTCGTGGGCTTTACCGAATTGGAAAATGGTAAAAGAATCCACCGCGAGCCCATGATTCGTGTTGAGCGGCAGGATCCGTATCGTGACGTTCGGCAGTTCCGAGACTTCCGCCAGCCGCTGAAGCTGATTGTGCATCACTGATTGGTCGCCGCGCCGCCGGTGCAAGACCGACTCATCCAAGAGCGCTACATATTCCAGCGGCTCATCACGAGTCAGCAGTTGCTGGCGGGTGAGACGCGTCTCCAGCCGCCGCTGGAGTGCCCTGGGTGAGATGGTTGCCACCTCTTGGTAAGCAGATAGGACACTCCATGCGTAGCGCTCGGTCTGCAGCAGCCCTGGAACCACATTAATCTGCCACTCGAGGATTGACGTGGCCTCCGCCTCTAGACCGATGAACTCCAGGTTCTCTTCGGTCATGACGTCGCCATATGCCTCCCACCAGCCTTTGTGGGTGGCTTCCTCAGCGAGCGCCAGCAACTGCTCGCGGTGGCTCCCCTGGACTCCGTAAAAATCCAGGAGCCTCGCGACCTCCGCAGGCTTTAGGCCCCCCTGCGCCAGCTCATATCGGCTGATCTTCGCCTTCGACACGCCAAGGGCCCTCCCGACCTCCTCGGCAGTTTTGTCCGTACTCGTGCGGAGACGACGAAGCTCAGCGGCAAGACGCCGTCGCCGGACCGTTGGACTGCCAGAGGTGGGCATCTAGGCACTCCGCTGCTTAGGTGAGCTGCGTGACAAGTGTTTCATACGGGAACTACTGAAGTGGGAGACATGCCAGTCCTCTCAAGGAGACGTACGCCTCGATTCTTGGCGAGAGTCTCAGAACACCGGCGCCCCTGCAACTGCCCGCGGCTTATACCGACCGTCTAATGATACGAAATCATGTTCCCTAATAAGGCTACTGCCTGCTCGGCCGGGAGCAAAGGATACGTGCCAAAGCCTTGGGGTCAGCGGCACTCACCGCTGGCCCGCAGTGGCGGATGAGCATCAGGCGGGAGCCTGGCTGGGTATCACGACCAGGCGGTTACCGGTCACGGTCATGGCGGTGACTATTCCCCGGTTGTCCAGTATCTGCAGAGTCTCTGCGGTCCACCGGGCCCGTTCGGTCGTGTCGGCGAGGTGGATGCGGGAGGTGTTGACGGCCGCGCACCCTGGGTCAGGTCTCTCCGGTACATTTGTGTCAGCTCGCGAGCCAGACCGGGGCTGATCGCTAGTAGCGCGTCGAAGTCGCCTTCGCGGAAGGCGTGTTCGGTTTCCGCGTCGAAGGTCGCCGCCCTCGGGTAGAGGTGGCCCGGTGCCCGCACGCTGCGCCGGGCACTGCCGTCCCCCATGACCAGCAAGCCCGTCCGCATGGCCGACCTGCCGATCGCCGCGCCGAGGTCCGCGCAGACGGTCGGCGGTTCGTCCTCGGCCACCGCCTGCAGGATGCGGCGGCTCCGTCCCACGTGGCCGGCCTGGTCGAGCAGGAGCCCGCCGAGCCCGAGCGAGGGCGGTAGCCCGGGATCGCCGGACCGGCTCGGCGCGGGCGCGAAGACTGGCAGGTCCAGGCGGCTGTCCGGGTCCCAGGTCCGGGTCCGGCGGGCGGGCCCGATGACCGTGATCAGCTCGGGCTGGGCCCGGACCAGCCGCCGGATGGCTTGCGCGGCCGGAAGATCATGTTTCTCAGCTCAGGTCGCCTCAATCAGGATTACCAGCGCCGTCAGGGTGCGTTGGGGCGGGATGGCCAGGCCGATCTCGGCCAGCGCCGCGCCGGAGGCCTCGATGTCGGCGACCCGGGCGCCGGTCAGGCCGGGGCGGCGGGGCAGCGGCGGGCCGGGGGTGACCTCGGTGACCCGGTAGCGCCGCTGCGGGTCGAGCCCGGGGACGCGCAGGGCGGCGGGCTGGTCGTTGACCGGCTCGTCCAGCTGGACGTAGCTCATCAGGGCGGCCGAACGGTCCGCCGCGACCACGCCGTACATCCAGGCGGTGTCGTCCGGGGTGTCGATCCGGACCATGCGGCCGGCGTGGATGAGGGCGCGGTGCCGTTTGTACAGCGCGATCCAGCCGCGGAGTTCGGCAAGGTCATCGGCGCTGGCCTCGGTGAGGTCCCATTCGATCCCGAAGTGACCGGGCAAGGCGGTGGCGCCTCGCAGCGACATCGGCATGTACCGGCCGGTCTGATGCGAGAACGGCGCGGACACGTGCGCGCCCAGGTACTCCGGCGGCACCAGCTGACCGGTCCAGCGCTGGATCGACTGCCGGGCCAGCGCGTCGGTCATGTCCGAGGTCCAGACTCGCTGCACCCGCTCCAGAATGCCCAGGTCGATCCGGCCGCCGCCGGCCGCGCACGACTCCCACTCCACCCCCGGATACCGCGCCTGCAGCTCATCCAGCAGGTCGTAGACCGCCTGCGCCTGCGCGTGCGCGGCAGGCGCACCCGCCCGGGCGCCGCCGCCGGCGTCGATGATGTCCCGGTTGCAATCCCATTTGACGTAGGAGATGTCGTACTCCGACAGCAGCGCGCTGATCCGCTCGAGCAGGTATCCGGACACTTCGGGCCGGGTCAGGTCGAGGACCAGCTGGTGACGCTGCAGCGGCGGCACCCGGTGCCCGGCGGACAGGATCCAGTCCGGGTGCGCGCGGTAGAGATCGGAGTCCGGGTTGACCATCTCTGGCTCGATCCAGAGCCCGAACTGCATGCCGCGGGCGCGCACGTACTCGACGAGCCGGTGCAGCCCGCCCGGCCAGACCTGCTCGTCGACCTGCCAGTCGCCTAGCGCGGCCTCATCGCTGCGGCGCCCGGCGAACCAGCCGTCGTCCAGGACGTACCGTTCTGCTCCGATATCCGCGGCGATGTCGGCCAGCGCCGCCAGCCTGGCGAAGTCGTGGCGGAAGTAGACGGCTTCCCACACGTTCAGGTTGACCGGCCGCGGCGAGTAGGGGTGCGCGGGCCGGGAGCGCAAGTAGCCGTGGAACTGGGCGGCCAGGTCATCCAGGCCGGACCTTGCGGCCGCGAGGTAGACCCACGGGGTGGCGTAGGACTCACCCTCGGCCAGGGTGATCTCGCCGGGCAGCAGCAATTCGCCGCCGCCGATCGTAGTCGCCCCCGGCATCAGCCGCTGGCCAGGACCGCGCGTCATCCCGGGGCCGGACGGCACCCGCTCGACCCGGTGCACGGTGTTGCCGCTCCAGCCGACGTGCAGGCCGTACACCTCGCCGTGGCCGAAGGAGAAGCCGGGGACGCCGGCCATCAGCACGGTGGCCGAGTCGTGGCCGGTGTGGCCGCGGCGCCCCTCGCGCAGCCACAGGCCGTCGCCGATCTGATGGCGTTGCGGGATGCGCTCGGCGGTCTGCCGCCCGGTGAAGTCCAGCACCTCCCCCACCCGGCCCGGCAGCGGGAAGACCACCTCCAGGCTGTCGACCAGGTAAGGCTGGCGACCCAGATTGGTGAGCGTATGCCGGGCGCGGACCGCCCCGCCGGGCACCGCCTCGATCTCGGTCACCAGCCCCAGGCCGACGGCCTTGTCCTCGGCTTCGACCACGGCCCGGACACCGTCGCGCTCGGACCGCACCGGCAGGAACAGCGGTGACCAGTCGCGTCCGGCGGCCGGGCCGCCTGTCTCGGCGTCCAGCCGGTGCCCGGACAGGCCAGGCCGGCCGAACCAGCCCTCAGCGTGCTGCGGCAGCAGCGGGCACGGCCGCACCGCGGCTATCAGCGCCGCGGCGTCGTCCGGCTCGAGCCCGGAGGCGGGCAGAGGGCCGGCCCAAACGGCCGGGAGGGCGTCCGGCTGCGGGAACAGGATCAGCCCGGTACCAGATGCGGCATCCGGGTGGGCTACCAGGACCGGGCGTAGCCTGGCGGCGCCCGGCTCGGCCGGGCGCTCCGCCGCGGGGCTGGCCCGGCGGGCGTGAACATCATCACCGGCGGTCACCTGGACTCCGATCTCGACCACGCCGGTTCCCGGGCGCTCCGGCGTCCGCAGGTAACGCTGTCAGAAAGCCGGCCCACGGCGTTCTACTAGGCCAGTACTGGCGCGGCCTTGGGGTGCCCGATAGACAGGCCGCTGCCTGGGTCGAAGAACTGCAGGTAGCGCGTGTCCACGGCCAGCTGGAGCGGGTCACCGTGCCTGGCCCGGCTCTCCTTGGAGACGCGCGCGGTCCACAGCGACTTGCCGCCGACCAGGGCGGCCGAGGCCTCGTCCACGTCCGCAGACGCCTCCTCGGCGGCTATGAGCGCAGCGTGGTCCACATGCGGCGCGTCGATGGTGAAGAGCACCATGATCTCACTTCCGAGCTCCTCGGTGACGCCCGCCGTGACGCGCATCGTCCCGCGGCTGGCATTGCCGAGGCTGGCATCCTCGAAGTCCGATGGGCGGATGCCGAGGATGACCTTCTTGCCGAAATAGTCGGTGAGCCCCGGCTTGCTGCTGATGACGTCGGGCGGGACCTTGAGGGTGTAGCCGGGGAAGGTGACCGCCGGGCCGTCGTCGCGGACCAGCTCGGCCGTCACGAAGTTCATCGCGGGTGAGCCGATGAAGCCGGCCACGAACAAGTTGACCGGCGACTCGAACAACCGCTGCGGCGTGTCCACCTGCTGCAGCCGGCCGTCCCGCAGCACCGCGACCCGGTCGCCCAGCGTCATCGCCTCGACCTGGTCGTGGGTCACGTACACGGTGGTGACGCCGAGCCGCTCGTGCAGCTGGCTGAGCGAGGCCCGCATGGACACCCGCAGCTTGGCGTCCAGGTTGGACAGCGGCTCATCCATCAAGAAGGCCTGCGGCTCGCGGACGATGGCACGTCCCATCGCGACCCGCTGCCGCTGCCCGCCGGACAGTGCGGCCGGCTTGCGTTTGAGGTAGGGCTCCAGGCCGAGCATCTTGGCGGCCTCGTCGACCCGGCGCTTGATCTCGTCCTTGGGGGTCTTGCGCAGCTGCAGGCCGAAGGCCAAGTTCTGCTCGACCGTCATGTGCGGGTACAGCGCGTAGTTCTGGAACACCATCGCGATGTCCCGGTCCTTGGGCGGCAGGTCGTTGACCACCTGGTCGCCGATCTGGATCGTGCCGCCGGTGATCTGCTCGAGCCCGGCGATCGACCGCAGCGCGGTCGACTTCCCGCACCCGGACGGGCCGACGAACACCATGAACTCGCCGTCTTTGATGTCGAGGCTGAAGTCGTCGATGGCCTTGACGCCGCCTGCGTACGTCTTTTCCAGGTGGTCAAGGATGATCTCTGCCATGGCGGTGTCCCTTTCAGCGATGTTGTTCCGGCTGGCTTGCTTGATCCCGGCGCCCTGCGGCTAGTGCTTGCAGAAAGCCGGCTGCCGACGTCATGAGCTGGTTCTCAGCACGTAGTCCGCGTCAGCCTGGGCGGTTTTCAGTGCCTGGCTGACCGGCTCGGCGCCGAGGAAGGCCGGGCCGAGATCGTTCTCGATATCGAGGATCGCTTCGGTCATGCCCGGGCTGGACGGGAAGTTGACCACCTTCCCGTGCGCTTCGGTCAGGAACGGGGACATGTCGATGCCGTGCTTCTGCCAGTAACTGAGGAAGAGCGGGTCGAGGCTCTTGATGGCCGGCCAGATGGTGCCGCCCGAGCCGAGGATCGTTTGTGACTGCGGCGAGCCGAGCCATTGCTCGAGCTCCCACGCCTGCTTCGGGTACGGGGTGTGGGTGTTCAGCCCGTCGATCAGGCCGTTGAACACGCTGACCCGGCCGTCCGGGCCGATCGGCAGCATGGCGACGCCGACCGGGAAGGTCACGCTCTGCTTTATGGTGAGGGTGTTCCAGTCGCCTGTCTCATACATGGCGACCTGGCCCTCGGCGAACATCTGCGTCAGGTTGTTGCCATCGTCGTTCGGCCCGGTCAAGCTGCCGGGCGCGATGACGTGGTCGTCGGTCAGGTACTTGGTCAGGAACGCCATGCCCTCGTTGACCTGGGGGCTCGTCAGGCTGGTATAGGGGGCGCCGGGATACGGGATCACCTTGCCGCCGGCCTCGGCGACGTAGTCGCCCCAGCCGGTCTGCGGGTCGTTGTCCACGCCTAGGGCATAGGTCTTGACGCTGCCCGGGTTGAACTGCGGTGAGAGCGCGTTGTGGCCACTGGTGTCGGTGGTCGCCTCCTTGAGGAAGGTGACGAACGACCCGGTGCCGTTCGCGTTCCAGCTCAGGTTGGCCGGGACCGTCAGGTGCAGCTTGGCGAAGTAGGCCTTGTTGTAATACAGCGCGACCGTGTCCCAGTCCTTCGGCAGCCCGTAGATCTTGTTTCCGACCGAGTGCAGCGCGACCAGCTGCGGGTAGTACTGGGCCATGTTGATGTGATTGGCCTTGATCAGCGGCGCGAGGTTGGTCAGCATCCCGTCTTTGATGAACGTGCCGAGGAACGGGGTGTTCACCCAGAACAGGTCGGGGGCCTGGCCGGTGATGAACTGGGCCGTGATTTTCTGCTCGTAGCTGTCGTACGGGATGCTCTCGATGGTCACGTGGATGTCCGGGTGGAGCTTCTCGAACACGTCGATGGACTGCTGGTAGCCGGGCTGCTCCTGCGGCTCCCACAGCGCGTAGGTCAGGTTGACGACGCCGCCGCTGCTCCCGCCGCTGATGCCCCAGCCCGCGCAGCCGGACAGCAGTGTCAGGGCCGCAACGATGATCATGATCCGGGCGGCGAAGCCAGCGCGCCGCCGCGCGTGCCCCCGGGGCCGGCCGGGCCGCGGGCCGCTCACCGGTTGATCCCGGTGAGCGAGATGGAGTTCACGATGTGCTTCTGGAAGATCGCGAACAAGATGACCATCGGGATCAGCGCGACCAGCGCCCCGGCCAGGATCAGGTTCCACTGGACGCTGAAGTTGGAGTTGAAGTACGCGATGCCCACGGTCAGGACGCTGAGCGAGTTGGAGTTGGTCACGATCAGCGGCCACATGAAGTTGTTCCAGCCGAACACGAACGCCAGCAGCGTGGCGGTGATGATGATCGGCCGGGCGATCGGCACGATGATCCGCCACAGGATCCGGCCTTCGGAGCAGCCGTCCAGCCGCGCGGCCTCCATCACCTCCTTCGGGATCGTCATGAAGTACTGCCGCATCAAGAACACCGAGTACGGGACGCCCAGCACGTACGGCAGGAAGATCGCCCAGTAGGTGTTCAGCAGGTGGCTGTGCGCGAACAGCACGTACAGCGGGACCAGGGTCACGATGTTCGGCACCATCAGCGTCATCAGGTACAGCCAGAACAGCGAGTCCCGGCCGGGGAACTCCATCCGGGCGAACGCGTAGGCGCCCATCATCGAGAAGATCACCTGCCCGGCGGTCAGGATCACAGTGACCAGCAGGGTGTTGGCCAGGTACCGCCCGAAGTCGTACTGGCTGAACAGCGTCGAGAAGTTGGACAGCGTGGGGGACGTCGGCGGCCGCAGCGGGGACTGCGCCAGGATGGCCGGCAGGGGCTTGAACGCCGCGAAGATCGACATCAGGTAGGGCAGGATGAAGATGAGGGCGATGATAATGAGCAGGAGGTAGAACAGGGTGAGCCGCACGGCCTTGCCGACCTGCGGCGGCCGTTCCGCCCTGGGTGCGGCCTTGGCGGCGGGTATGGCACTGATTGCTGAGGTCATTGCGGGCTCCTCACGCGATCTCGTACGTGATGCGCTTGTTGAAGTAGCGGAACTGGACGACGGTGATGGCCAGGATGATCAGGAACAGCACCACCGACATGGCCGAAGCCTCGCCGATCCGGAACCCGGTGAACGCCGTGTTGTAGATGTTCAGGCTGGCCACTTCGGTGGCGTTCCCGGGTCCGCCGTTGGTCATCACGTATACGGTGTCGAACACCTGGAATGAGCCGATGACGCCGGTGACCAGGACGAACAGCATCGTCGGCCGCAGCAGCGGCAGCGTCACCCGGCGGAACTGCTCCCACTTGGTTGCCCCGTCCAGCGCCGCGGCCTCATACAGCGTCAGCGGGATCGCGCCTAGGCCGGCCAGGAAGAACAGCATGTTGTAGCCGACGTACTGCCAGATGTTGGCGAACGCGATCACCGGCATAGCGGTGGCGTCGCTGGACAACCAGGCGGGCCCGGTGATGCCCAGGTGGCCGAGGAACTGGTTGACGAGACCGGACGGGTTGAAGATCCAGTTCCAGATCACGCCCATCGCGACCGGTGTGGACAGGAACGGCAGGACGGCGATGACGCGGATCAGGCCGCTGCCGGCGTGCTTGCGCAGCAGCAGCATCGCCATCCCCAGCGCGAACACGGTCTGGATGGGGATGTTCAGGATGACGTAGTAGGCGGTGACGACCAGCGAGTGGCCGAAGCCGTCGAATTCGAAGATGTTGACGAAGTTGCTCAGCCCGACCCACTTCATCGGGGTGAGCATGTTCCACTGGACCAGGCTCAGGCCGATGACCATGACGATCGGGATCAGCAGGAACAAGATCACGCCGATCAGGCTGGGGGCCAGGAAGGTGAACGCGGTCCGGATGGTCCGGCGCCGTTCGGCGGTGTCCCGTATCGTTGCGGGCTTTTGCTGTTTTGTCAGGACTGTGGTGGTTGCGGCGACATTCATCGCGCCTCCTCTACGCTCATCGCGCCTTGTCTTAACCTGCGCATCACACGCCGGCCCGTGAACTCCCCAGGGCTCGCCCGGGCCGCACCCGGATCAGGCAAGCGGACGGGATACCGGGCAGCGCGACGGTCAGCGTGCCACTGGACGCGTCCCAGCCGGCCTCGGTGGGGCCGCGGCTCGGGTACATCACCTCGGCCGCCGCTGGGCGGCCGAGCAGCTGCCGGAGGGGCAGCGTGATCTCCGGCCGCTCGGCCCCGCTGCGCTGCGAGGCGCTGCCGGCACCGCCGCGTGGGCGCGGGTCCGCTGGGTCCCGCGACGGTCGGCGTTGCCACACCAGCAGGTAGTCGGCCGTCGGCGCGTGCATGCCGAGCGCCAGCGACGAGTCGGTCCAGCCGGGCAGGCCGAGCGGCCAGAACGGAACGGACAGGGCCAGGTCGGACCTGATCCGCTTGTAGGCGGCGATCGCATCGGCAACCAGCCGCTGCTGCGGGCCGGTCATCCGGTCCAGATGGCCAGACAGGTGGACGCGGCCGAGCAGCGCGTTGCATAGCGCGAAGGTGATCTCGTCGTCGCCGAATTCCGGCTGCGGGTACGCCCAGATGGCCGCCTGCTCGGGCGCGAGGGCCGCCGGGGCGGCAGCCGCGATCGCCGCGTAAAGCAGGTGGTCCTGCTGGTCGCTGGTGGACTGGAGCTGGAGCCTGGACAGCATCGCGTAGTCCATCCGCATGCCGCCGGAGGAACAGTTCTCGATGGTGAGCCGCGGGTACCTGTCGAGCACCCCGTCCAGCCAGTCGAGGTAGGCCCGGTTGTGGCCGAGCAACCCCGCTCCCGCGGTCACGCCGCCGGCGTCGGTGCCGGGGCCAGCGTTTATGTTGTAGTCGAGCTTGAGATACCCGACGCCTACGTCCCGCACAAGGTAGTCGACGACCTCGTCGAGGTGCTTCACAGCCGCGGGGTGCCGCAGGTCCAGGTGGTAGCGGCCGTGCTCGGCCACGCGCTCGCCGCCGCGGGTGAAGAACGCCTCGTCCGGCAGTTGGCCGGCTACCGGGCTGCGCATTCCCACGACTTCTGGTTCCAGCCACAGGCCTGGCACCATACCGGCGGCCTTGATCTGGTTGATCACCTCGGTAAGGCCGCCGGGGAATCGGGTGGCGGATGGCCGCCACGCGCCGACCGTGTCCCACCAGGACTCGTCGATCTCCGCGTACCAGCCGCAGTCAATGCAGAAGTACTCCGCGCCGGCCCGGGCCGCGGCGGCGATGAGCGGTAGCAGCTTCTGCGTCGTTGGCTCGCCCGTCAGTGTGTTCATGAAGTCGTTGAAGATCACCGGCAGCCGCCGGTGATCTTCATGCGGCCGGCGGACTGCCCGCCTGTAGCCGGTCAGCCTGGCCAGTGCGTCCTGGAACCCGCGTCCGCTGACCGCTAGCGCCGCGGGCACGGTTGTGAATGTGCCGCCGGGCGGGAGGGTGACCCGCCACTGGTGTTCGAGGTCGGTTGGGCCCAGCACGGCGAAGTACACGCCGCTCCCCGGGCCGGAGTGGGGGAGGTGTCCCGCCGCAGTGCCCGCCGCAGTGCCCGCCGCAGTGCCCGCCGCAGTGCCCGCCGCCGTGCCGGCCTCAGGTGCGTGGGGGCCGAACTCGCCGACCTGCCAGTGCCATGGGCCGTTGTGTTCGATCTGCCACACCCAGGTATGGCCGGCGCGGCGGTCCTCGAGCGCGCCCATCGGGAGGTAGGTACCCGACGACCATGTGCCTGTGCTGGTCATGCCAAACGCTGCATGCGGCTCGCCGCCTTGCGCTGCCCTGTTCAGGTCGGGCAGCGCGTCACGCGCGGCGCGGCGCTGCCAGCGGCCTTCGCAGCAGGCCTGGTTCTCGGCCCAGTGAATGTCGAGGTCGGCAAGGCCGTCCTCCGAGGTGGCATTGTCGCGTGGGGAGCCGCAGAGCAACGAGGTGACCGCGTTGATCGTCACGTTCCGCTCACCCTGGTTCACTAGCCGGGTCCACGATCGCAGCGCACCCTGCCCCGCCAGCACCTGGTAACAGACCTGCGCCTGCAAGCCGGTCAAGGGGTCGGCGAGGTCGATGCGGAGTTCGCGCCACCCGGGCGCGGACGGCCCTGCGGGCAGGGTGCGCTCGGCGTGACCGAGATAGCGCATCCGGGCCGCGGTGGCGGACTCGCTGTACCGGCCGCCCGACCAGTGCCGGCCTTCGCTAGCGAGGAGCACATCGACCAGTGGCAGGCCGGCCCCGGGGGCTCCGTCGTCCGGCACGTCGGCTAGACTTCCGCTGTCCAGTTCGCGTTGCCGCGGCGAGGGAGCAGCGGCAAGACGAGTCATCCTTGCCGTTCCCGTATCGTCGACTTCGATCCGCAGTTCGAGTGCGTTATCGCAGCAGTCGATGGCGACCGGTGCTTGTTCCGCTGTGGAGGTCACGCGCCTCTTCCCGTCGTTCATCCCGCGCCTTCATGCCGGGTGCAGATGGCCGGTACCTTCCCTGGTAGTGTTGATGTGATCGGTCACAATTTCGGGTTTGACAAAAGCAAATGTGACCGGTCACAATTCTGACGTGAAACGAAATTGTTGCATGGATGTATCCAGTCGCGCAAGGGGGGTCACGGGCACAATGCCGACTGCGCATGTTCGCGGGCAAGCCGCGGAGCGGCTGCCA
>Ga0335072_10007635_pt1 | contig 15742 bp, 11 predicted proteins | sample Lox_Sample_21_FD_206725 | JGI IMG/M metagenome (GOLD analysis project Ga0335072, IMG submission 206725) | Soil microbial communities from Loxahatchee National Wildlife Refuge, Florida, United States - Lox_Sample_2.1 | ecosystem: Environmental > Terrestrial > Soil > Wetlands | place: USA... | reverse complement strand
ACTGGCACCACCTGCGCAGCCCGTACGGTCCGCTGTTCACCCTCCTCACGTACGCGCTCGTTCCGCTCGGCGTCCCGATCTCCTATTGGTCGCTGAAGCTGCTGATCGGAGCCGCGAGCCTCGCGGCGCTCGCGCTCGTCTGGAAATGCGCGGAGCGCCTCGATCGCTCCCCGGTGAGCGCGGTCGTATTCATCGCGCTGAACCCAATCGTCCTCACCTGGGGGCTCGGCGCCGACCACAACGACTCGCTGATGATGCTGTTCGTCGCGCTCGCGCTGTATCTCGTCCTGTGCCGCCCGTCCGCGGCATCGCGCGGCTGGCAGGCGGTCGCGCTCACCACCGCCGTGGCAATCAAGGCCTCCGCCGCGGTCCTACTCCCGTTGTTCCTGTTCGCCGGGCCGCGCCGGCGGTTCCTCGCCGGCGCCGCGCTCGCCGCGGCGATCATCGCCGTCGCGAACGTGATCGCGTTCGGCGGGCACGGGCCCGACCTCGGGACCCAGAGCCGACTGGTCACCGCGATCGGAATCCCCAACCTGATCGGCGTCGCGCTCGGGCAGGAAGGGGAGACCGCAACGCTGCACACGATCATCGATGCGGTCGTGGCCCTCGCGGTGCTCGCCGGTGCAATCCGGGTGTTCCGCCGGCCCGAAGGGCTCGTCGCGACATGCGCGGTCGTGCTGCTGCTCGTCGTCGTCTCGCTCAGCTGGGCGGCGCCCTGGTACGTGTCGTGGGTGCTGCCGTTCGCCGCTCTCGCGGGGCGCGCGCGTGTGCGTATCGCCGTCCTCGTGCTCGGCGCCTACTTCATCCTCGCGTTCATGCCCACCGCGCTGACGCTGCTGAGCGACGTTCACTTCCGGCCCGACCTCACCCCCCTCGGCGTCCGCCACACCCGCGAGATCAACGCGGTCGTGCGCTAACCGAGTGCGTCTGGCGCGCGCCAGGCTCAGCGCGTACGCGAGACCGGAGAGCGCGAACAGTGCTCCGCTCGTGAGCAGATACCGGGTCAGGAAGACGCGCTGGTGAAACCCGCTCGCGACGAAGAACGTGCGGTCGCCGAGCCGGAGGATCTCGGGAAAGAAGACCAGGAAGAGCAGCCCGCTGAGCAGGACGGGTACGCGCACGTACACCAAGCCGGGAACGCGGCCGGCCGGCGCCGGCGGCCGCCGGGCGCGGGCGGCACCGAACGCGAGCCGGTCGAGCAGCGAGTAGAGCGGCAGCAGCACCAGGTCGTGCACGATGACCGCCGCCGCGAACCACTCGATGATCTTCAAGGCGGTCGGTCCGGGGAAGCTGGCGAACCATCCTGCCACCGCCGCAGCGGCGATCGCCATGCTCGCCGCGAGCGCGAGCAGGTGAAGGGGGCTCGCGCCGTACATTCGCCGAAAGCGCGCCATCATCGACTACGCGCGGTCGAACGTCATCGTGCTCACCCACTTCGTGCAGTGCACCCCGGGTATGCCGGGGCCGATTATGCGGGCGGGGTAGCCGTGATCCAGCGACAGATCGACCCCGTTGACCTTCAGGGCGAGCATCGCGCGTTCGTCGCCGGTCTGAACGGGCGCGAGTCTCGCCGAGTCGAACACCCCGTTGCGCGCAACAGACCTCGTCTTCACCGTGAACGGGCCGCTGATCTCGAGCAGTCTCGCCAGCTCGCCAATCGCTACTCCGGTCCACGCCTGGGTGGTCGACCACCCCTCGACGCACGCGATCGGCAGGTCGTGGGTGCGCTGCGGCATTCGCAGCAGATCCGAGCGCGACAACGCGAGCGTGCGTGAGCCGGCCTCGAGTCGCAGTCGCCAACTCGGCCCCACGTCCGGGATCGTGATCGCCGCTGCGGCGGCGGTGCGGTTGACCGGGAAACCCGTCGGCCCGCCCCGCCGCAGACTGCGGGGCGCTAGCACCGCCAGGCTCCGCAGCGGCCCGCCGATCGACTGTCCGGCGCCTTGCAGGAGCAGGAGCAGCGAGCCAGCGCCCACCGTCCCGAGGAGCGCCCGCCGCGACATCGTTGGGGCGGTCGGCGCGGGCGCAATCAGCTCGCTGCCGACCGGTTCCGCCGGCTCGGGACGGGTGTCCCGCAGGCTCTCGCGCAGGGGGGCCAGCCCTCGCCGCGCGCTCAGCGCTCTGCGCATCGTTCCGAACCTGATCGCGGTGTGAAACGCGAATGCCGCGGTGAATACCCAGGCGCCGTAATAGTGCGCGGTGGTGAAGAAGAACGGGAACGCGTAGTCGTACTGGATGTCCAGGATCCCCGTCGCGAACTCGAACAGCGCCCCTCCCACCAGCAGGATCAGCGACAGCCGTTCGAGCGCGTGCGCGGGGCTTCGCAGCGGCGGCCACTCGAACAGCCGGGGAATCACCGACCACAGCTTCGCCAGCAGGATCGGAAAAACCGCCAGCCCGATCGTGACGTGCAGCCCCTGCGTCAAAGCGTACAGCCAGCTCGGATGGGTTGGGAACGGGAACAGGTAGAAGTCAAGCGGGCCCAGCGGCCGCCCCACCGAATTGCCTCTCAGCCGCGGGAAGTACGCGTCATTGGAGAGGAATCCGGTGATCGCGATGATCGGGATCGCGACCAGCAACGCCAGCCCTAGCACCGAGGTCAGCCACGGGCCCCGCAACGGGCTTTTCCAGAACGTGCGCCGAAACGGTCCTGGAGGCGGACTCCCAGGATGCCCAAGCGACGCGCTCACCGGCTGAGCGTCGCACAGTGTTCCGTGTGTCAATCATCTGGCTAATTTCATTTAAGGCACTGTTCACCATTGTCACCGGCTGTTCGCATTTTGTAATTGAAATCGGTCGTGATCCACATCTAGGTTGCCTCGAGTGTGCCGAGTCGCGCTGGTCGTGATCGCCAAGGAGCCGCTGCCGGGCAAAGCAAAGACGCGACTCTCACCACCTTGCACTCCCGAGGAGGCGGCGACGCTCGCGGAAGCTGCCCTCCTGGACACGCTCGACGTCGTCGCGCGAACGCCGACACACCGCCGAGTGCTCGTGCTCGACGGCAGCCCGCGGCGATGGCGGCGCCCCGGGCTCGACGTAATCCCACAACGCGGCGTCGGCCTGGGCGAGCGCCTTGCGGCCGCATTCGAGGACGTCGCGGAGCCCGCGCTGCTCGTGGGCATGGACACCCCGCAGCTGACACCACGGCTGCTGCTCGACGGGATGCGGGCGCTGGCCAGCCCCGACGTCGACGCGGTACTCGGCCCAGCCGTCGACGGCGGCTACTGGACGGTCGGACTCAAGCGCGGCGGCAGCGAGGCCTTCGCCGGGGTGCCGATGAGCTGTGCCGCCACATGGACCAGTCAGCGAGCGCGCCTGCGCGAGCTCGGCTTGTTCGTTCACGATCACCCCCCGCTGCGCGACGTGGACACGATCGAGGACGCTCGCCTGGTCGCGCGGGCGGCCCCCGGCTCTCGCTTCGCCTCGTCGCTGGCCGCGATCACGGCACTCGCGGCATGATCCCTCCGCTCCGCCTCTACGGCGAGGGCCTGATGCTCGCCAGCGACCCCGCGCATACGGCTGGAGAGATGTGCCTGCGGCTGGGCGACGGGACCATTGTTCCGCTGCCGCTGGGGCGCTACCTCCAGCGGGCCGACGCAACCGACCAGCAGCTGCTGCTCGACGTCCGCGGTCCGGTCCTCGACGTGGGCTGCGGGCCCGGCCGCCACCTGCACGCGCTTGCCTCGTTGGGCGAGTTCGCGCTCGGCGTCGATCTCTCGCCGGTCGCCGTCGATTTCGCGACGGGTCGCGGCGGGCACGCGATCGTCGGCTCGATCTTCGACGAGCTTCCCGGCACCGGGAGCTGGCGCAGCGCGTTGCTGCTCGACGGCAACATCGGGATCGGCGGCCGGCCGGACCGGCTCCTGCGACGGATCCGAACGCTTCTGCGCAGCGATGGCGAGCTGCTCGTCGAGCTCGACGATCCACGGACGCACACCGGATCGACGCTCGCCCGGATCGAGTCCGATCGCTGCGTCAGCAGCTGGTTTCCGTGGGCCCGTGTGTCGGTCTGCGACGTCGGGACGGTGGCGCGCTCGGGCGGCTTCCGGGGGTGGCGGAGCTGGTCGCTCGGCGGGCGCTGGTTTGCAAGCTTGCGCCTGCGCTGAGCTCAGGCGGGCCCGCGCCGGTAGAGCCGCACGTTGCGGTCGAGCCGCGTGCCGGCGAAGCCGGCCGGCCTCCCGCCCTGCGCGTCCAGGTACGCAAGCTCGCGCGAGATCGTCCCGAGCGGACCGGGGACGATGTGATCGAGCATCCAGGTCTCGAGCGCGATGTCCCCGCCGGCGGTCAGCGAGAGCCGCAGCGCCCTCGCTTGCTGGGGGTAGTCGATCAGCGACGCGGTGGTGATCACCCAGTACCCGCCGGCCGCTGTCGGGCGGGGGACGATCCGGTTGCGGTGGGTGTGGCCCGACACGACCGCGATGACGCGCGGCGAGGTGTCCAGCAGCCCGAGCACCCGCTCCCCGCCGACCGAACTCGCGAGCGGCTGGTGGGAGATCACGACGATCCATCGCCGCCCGGCGGAGGCGAGTCGCCGTTCGAGCCAGGCTGGCTGGTCCGCGGACACCAGCCCGCCGGAGCCGCCGGCTCGCCTGGCGAGGTCGAGCACGATCAGGCGGAGGTCCCCGCCGACGTCGACCGCATAGTCGAGTCGCTCCCCCGCGCTGTGGGAGGTCCCTGCCGCGCGAGCGGGGCGAAGCCGCTCGACCACGTCGCTCACGGACAGCTCGTGACGGGCTGGGTCGGCCGGCACGCGGACGGTCGGGCCCGCCAGCGCCCGCTCGAGAAAGTCGTTCACGAGCCCCGGGTCGGGCGGACCGTCGGGAGACAGCGCGGCCTGGGCGCGGGCACCGGGCGGCAGCGTCAGCCCCGTCGGTAGCTCCCACAACGCCCGATCGCCGATCGCGAGCGACCGCGTGCGCGGCGTCGGGACGATCTCGCCGGCGACCAGCACGTCGTGATCGCCGAGGACCGGGTAGGCGGGCATCGGCAGGCCCTTGCTCGAGAAGGGCCGGACCGCGGAGCGAAGGAGCCCCGGGTGTTGGGGTGCGTCGACGTCGGGGCGGTAGTAGAACGGGTCCGGGTTAAACGCGGACTGCACCCCGAAGTACCCGTCCGGCCCGCTGCCCGGTCGGACCGGACCGCCGCGCAACGCCGCAAGCGCCTGCTCTAGCTCGTTGCCCTGAGCGTTGTCGATGAGGTCGCCGCCCTGGATCACGAGATCCGGACCGAGTGCCCGGATCGCGGCGAGCGCCCCGGCGAGCACTTGCAGCGTGAGCGCCTCCTGTGGCCGGAAGGTGGACTGAAACGGTGCCCCCAGACGATTCAGAAAAGTGACGCGAGCTGGGGAGGACGCGTCGAGCACATGCGCGTCGGTGACGTGCGCGATCGTGGCGAGCACCTTCGCCGGAGTCGATCTCGGGGCAAGCTCGAGCCGGTCGATCAGCGCCTCGCCGGGACCGACCCGCAGCTGACCGTCTCCCACCGGGTCGATCCAGGTCGAACGCAACGTCGATCCGGTGGGGGTGGGATTGCCGGCGCCGCAGCCGCCGAGTGTCAGTGCCCCCGCGGCGAGCAGTCCCTCCGCCGCCAGCTCGCGCCGCGTGATCCGCCTCACGGCCCCGCCTCCAGCGGGTCGGGCTCGCGCCGGTCGGCCGTCATCAGCCGGCCAGCTCCGCCACGACCGATTCCCGACCGGCCTGCCGGGCCACCCATGCGACCGCCACGGCGGCCGCGATCGCGAGGCCGCCGAGCGTCGCCAGCACCTCGGCGAGAGTGGCCCCGAGCGGCAGCGTCGCGTAGCTCGCGGCGAGCCGGGCCAGCGCCGGACCGAACAGCAGGCGCTCGAGCAGCACCCCGACTACGGCGGCCGGGAGGACCAGCGCGAGCGCCGCGCCGGTCAGCAGCTGGCGCACCGCCGCCGGACCGGCGCCGCACGCGCGCAGCACCGCCACCGTCCGCCGGCGCTCCTGCACGGTCAGCGCGCACGCCTGGATCAGCGCGTACAGGCACACCAGGCCGTCCACGATCGCCACCGCGCGGAGGATGGTCCGCAGCACCGCGACGAGCGGCGCGCCACGGGCGACGGCGGTCGTCGCCTGCGATGGGCGTGCGCCCAGGGCCCTCAAAGCAGCGGCCACGCGAGCTGGGCTCGCCCCCGGAACGAGCCTCACCGCGATCTGCGACGGCGCGGTCGGATCCGCCGCGAGCAGCGCCGATGCGGGCACGAACGCCATTCGCCCGTCATGGTCGAGCGAGCTGACGATCCCCGACACCCGCAGCCGGAGTTCGGTGCCCGAGGGAAGCGCGAGCGCGAGCGTCGAGCCGGGAGCGAGACCGAGCGCGGCGGCCAGGCCCGCCCCGACCTCGGCCTCGTGCGATCCGCGCAGCCGGCGGCCGGACACCAGCGGCGGGGCCTCGAACTCGGTGTGGTTGCTGGGATAGGCGATCACGTCGATCGTCTCTCCGAGCGAGAACGAGTCGGCCGCGAGCACCTCGTAACGCGGTGCGCTCGCCTGCACGCCGGAGATCGCGCGGACCCGAGGCGCAAGGTCCGGCGCGAGCGAGGCGGTCAGCTGGTAGCGCTTGCCCAGCGCGCCGGGATCGGTCTCGAGCGTGCTGAGCGCCGATGCGAGCGCCAGCATCAGCAGCACGAACGCGGTCGAGAGGCCGAGCGTGACCACGGTGGCCACCAGGCGCACCCTCCGGGCCGCGACCAGCCGCGCGCCGAGCAGCCGCAACCCGCGGCCGCGAAGCGACAGCCGGCGGGCACCCGCACCCCCCGCCGACACGTCTCCCCCGCGCAGCTGCGCGACGACCGGGCCGCGGGCGGCCATCCACGCGGGCCACGCCGTGGCGCCGACGGGGATCGCGACGCTGAGGAGCCACGCGCCCGCGAGCGGGAGCACCAGCCCCGTTCCCGGCGGCGGCTCGTTCAGCAGCGTCAGCAGGCGCGACGCGGGGCCGTACATCGCCAGCGCTCCGGCCGCCAGCCCGATCGTGGCGGCGGGAGCGGCGACCAGCAGCGCCTCGACCGCGTGCGACAGCGTGATATGCCCCCGCGACGCTCCCACCGCTCGCCGTACCCCGATCGTGCCCAGCCGCCGCTGCACCTCGGCCCGCGCGGACGCCGCAAGCATCGCGCCCGCGGTCACGAGCGCGATCACCGAGAGCGCGACCAGCAGATCGATCACGATCCCCGCCGCCTGGTCGAGCAGCACGCGCAGCCCGGAGCGCGTGGCAAAGCGGATGTCACGCAGGCCGAAGCTGCTCGCGCGTGCCTGCACCAGAACCTCATCCAAGTACCGAGGGTCGCGCAGCCAGATCTCGGCCAGGTTGGTTTCCGGGTCGTGATCGGTGTCGAACCGTTGCTCGATCTCCTGCCGAGAGATGTAGAAGCGGGGCTTGGCGAGCGGGAAGCCGACGTTGTCGGGGGCCTCGACGAAGCCGACCACCCTCTGCGGCCCGAGCCCGCCCACGTAGAAGCTGTCGCCCAGGTGGACACCCCAGGCCTGCGCGAACCCGCGTTCGAGCAGCACCTCCCGCCGCCCAGGGCGAAGATCGCGCCCGGCCACGACCGCATAGCCTCGGAGGCGCCCAGGATCGACCACCTCCGCCACGGCATCGTGCCGCTCGTGACCCCGGCCGGCGATCCGGGTGTTGGTCGCTTCGAACCGCAACGAGTACCCCGCCACGTCCGGCAGAGCCGCGATCCGGGCGCCAACACGACCCAGCGGCTGGGGATCGAATCGCGCGATGATGTCCGGCAGGTCCGCGGCGCGCGCCGCACGGTCAAAGCCAAACCCGAGACCGTCGCCAACGACGACCGCCGCGGACAGCATCGCTGCGGCAAGCGCGATCCCAAGCGCCCCTAGGATCGTGCGCCGCCGGCGCGGCCGGAGCATCCGAACCGCCTCGCCGAACGCCGCTCCCAGCGCCGACAGCGCCCTCACTGGCTCGATTCCTCCTCCACGGCTTCGCCCAGTCTCAGCCGTCCATCGACCAGATGCAGCACCCGGTCTGCGATGCCCGCCGCCTCAGGCTCGTGCGTGACGATGACCACCGCCCGCCCGGTGAGCCCGCGCAGCAACTCGAGCACCGCCGCGCCGTTCTCGCCGTCGAGGCTGCCCGTCGGCTCGTCGGCCAGGACCAGCTCGGGACCGTTCACAAGCGCCCGCGCGATCGCGAACCGCTGCTGCTCGCCGCCGGACAGCTCACGCGGAAGATGATCGGCGACCTGCGCGAGGCCGAGTTCCTCGATCAACTCCCTCGCGCGACGCGCGCCCCCGGCTGGCGCCCCCGGCAATCGCGTCGCCAGCAACACGTTCTCCGCGCCCGTGAGCTCCTCGATCAGCTGAAACTGCTGAAACACGAATCCGACGTGCAGCAGGCGGATCCTGGCCAGCGCCCTCGCGCCACGTCCGGTCAGCCGCTCGCCGGCCAGCGTGATCTCGCCTCGGTCCGGCGCATCAAGCCCGCCCAACAGGTGCAGCAGCGTCGATTTCCCGCTTCCCGAGCGACCGAGCACCGCCACGACCTCGTCCGACTCGACTGCGAGGCTGACGCCGCTCAGCACCAAGCGGGCAGCCCGGCCAACCCCCACAGTCTTCGTGAGGCCCTCGGCACGGAGCACCGCCACGCAATCACCGTACTGGGGCGCGGTCCCGCAATCGGACCGATCAAGCGAAATTCAGCATTGTGTAAGGAGTCCGAAGCAGAACAGAGCCCGCCAGTCCGCGACTCGCCGCGAACGATCAACATCAGCGGACACGATGAAGTGGGTCAGGGCGATGCCCTCGTTTGGCGCGGGCGCTCGCCCATCGCTAGCGCTCGACGACCGGGCGTAGCTCGACCGTTGCGCCCAGGCGTGCGGCGGGGATCCGCGAGGCGAGAGCGATCACGGCGTCTCGGTCGGCCGCGTCGTAAAGGTAGTAGCCATCAAGCTGTCGCACGTGGGCTGTCTCGTGCGCGTGATGGGGGCAGCGAGCCGGGTCAGGCTCGTGGGGCGACGAATCGCACGAGCGGGCTCGTGGTCGCACGAGCCGGAAACGCGCTCGGGGACTCACGGCCTCTTGCTAGCACCGGCGCCTCGCCGGTAGGCTCGCGTCAAATGACTGGTTCGTGTCCACGGGACTCAGTTATCGCCCTCGTCGGCGAGGGCTTCGGGTCGCTTCTCGTGCGATCGGAGTTCGAGTCGCATTTCCTGGCCGCCGACCGGCCGACGTTTGCGCAGCTGGACGCCTACCCGCACAAGTCGCCCAAGTCTCTCTGGCGCACGCGCTCTGAGCCCGTCGGGCGTCGCCCAGGTTCCGACTGGCCCGACGCCGTCCTGAGCCCGACGGCGGGCGCTGCGCGCATGGGATAGTGTCGACCCCGGTCGTAGGCGAAGCCGGAGTGGCTTCCGGCGAGGATCAGCCGCCGCCCCCGCCGCCGTCGCGGGTGGCGGTTTATTACGTGGTCCTCATCCTGGTGACGGCCGCGGTCGTCATCGGGGTGATCGTGGCCGGGAGCGGCAAGCACGCCCAGCAGACGATCGCGGGAAGCTACAACGTCTCCTCGGGCACCGCGTGCCTGGGCGCGAAGGCTTTCGTGGTCCAGTCGGGGCAGTTCGTCTCGCTGTCGAACACCCAGGGCACGCTGGGCGGCGAGCTCACGTTCAAGCACGGCCGGCTGACCGGCACAGCCGACTGCATCGGCCACGCGCAGGCCGCGATGGACGCCCACGTCGTCAATGGGCTTTTGCTCGGGACGATCGGCGGGCGGCGGCTTGCGGCCGAGCTCAAGGGCGATCCACCCACGCCGGGGGTGCCGCTGCCGCAGGCCCCCGGCTCGATCTCCGGCATTTATACGCTGAGCCCGACCTCGAACTGTCTGGGCACGAACGTGACCCTGACCGAGTCCGGCTCGCGGGCCGAGGTCGTGACCAAAAGCGTCCGGCGGGGAACGATCGTCTACAGCGAGGGGAGCTTCGCCGGGACGGTCGCCTGCAACCTCGGCGGGTCGAGGCGGATGTTCGGCACCGCCGCGGGGCGCGCGCTCGACGTGATGCTCACTCCCGTCGCGGCCGGGGCCTCGCCCGCGCTGAGCGAGCACGTGACCGGCACGAAGCAGAGGACCTCCGACCAGACGGTGGTCGCGTTCTTCATCGCCACGCTGGTCGTGATGCTGTTCGCCCGGCTGTGCGGGAGCCTGATGCCGAAGATCAGGCAACCCCGGGTCATGGGCGAGGTGCTCGGCGGCATCATTCTCGGGCCGACTGTGTTCGGCGCGATCCTGCCCACGCTCCAGGGCGACGTCTTTCCCACGGACATCGTGCCCTACATCGGCGTCGCGTCGAATCTCGGACTGGTCTTCTACATGTTTCTGATCGGGCTCGAGGTCGACCTCAGCCAGCTTCGCGGCCGCGTCGGGATGACTCTCGCGATCTCGAACACGAGCCTGCTGGTCCCGCTGATGCTGGGCCTGCTCGCCGCGCTGCCGCTCTATGGCCTGCTCGCGCCTCCGACACGCTTCCTGGCCTTCGCCCTGTTCATCGCCGTATCGATGTCAATCACGGCCTTTCCGGTCCTGGCCCGGATCATCTCCGAGCGCCGGATGGTCAAGCGCCCGCTGGGCACGCTCGCCCTGTCGGCGGCGGCGCTGAACGACGTCTCGGCCTGGTTCCTGATCGCGCTGGCCACGGCGCTCGCGGGCGCGGGCACGGGCCTCGACGTGCTCAAGACGATCGGCGAGGCCGGTCTGTTCGGCGTGATCATGTTCACGGTTGTTCGCCGGATTCTGGCCCGCGCGGCGGTGGCCTACGACGAGCAGGGGCGGCTCCCGGGCACCTGGTTCACCGTCATCCTCTCCGGGGTGCTGCTGTCGGCCGTGATCACCGACAAGATCGGAGTGGCGGTGATCCTCGGAGCGTTCCTGATGGGGCTTGTCATGCCTCGCCACGCCGGTCTCAGCAACGAGGTCACGAAGCGACTCGAGGACTTCGTGCTGACGCTCCTGCTCCCGCTGTTCTTCGCTTACACGGGGTTGCGGACCAACATCGGTGCGCTCGGCCAGACGGAGCTCATCCTGATCACGCTCGGACTGATCGCGCTCGCAATCATCGGCAAGTTCGGGGGCACGTTCATCGCGGCGCGCACGATGAACCTTCCCCTCCGACAGTCCTCCGCGCTCGGAGCCCTGATGAACACGCGCGGCCTGACCGAGCTGATCGTGCTCAACATCGCCCTCGACGAGGGGGTTATCTCGCCTGCGCTGTTCACCGCGCTGGTGGTGATGGCGCTCGTTACCACGCTGATGACAGGCCCGTTGCTGCGGTTGATCGATCCAAAGAACCGGTTCGGGGAGCCTCCGGAGGAAGAGCTCGCCACGGCCACCCGACTGACCATCGGGGACACCGCCGCTCCGTCGCACTCGATCCTGGTCGCGCCGCATACCGAGGCGTCGCTGGAGCCGCTGCTCGCGATCGCCGCGCCGCTCGCCCGCTGGGAGCCGCCCCGTGAGCTGATCCTCCTGCGGCTGGTCCCGCCGCCGCGCGGATCAGCCGTTCGTGGAGGGATCCAGACGGAGGAGTTCGAGGTCCGCGAAGCGTCAGATCACATCCAGCGGGCTCGGCTCGGGCTGCTTGACGAGGGGATCGCCACGCGCGCCGTGGCCTTCCCCTCGAGCCACCCGGGGAGCGACCTGGTGAGGCTTTCGCGTGGCGACGAGGTAGACCTGGTGCTGCTGGACGGCCGGCGCCCGCTGCTTGGAGACGGCGTTCCCCGGGGCGACGTCGGCGAGGTCCTCCACGAGGCGCCGTGCGATGTGGCCGTGCTGGTGGCCCGCGAGGGACAGCCGGTCGCGCCCGCACCCGGGACGCGCGTGGTGGTCCCGTTCGGCGGGGCCGAGCACGACTGGGCCGCGCTCGAGCTCGCATCGTGGCTGTGCGCAGCGACCGGCGCCTCGCTCGAGCTGCTCGGGGCCGGCGGCCAGACCGTCGACGGCAAGCATGCCGGGCGCATGCTGGCCGACGCCGCGTTGCTCGTTCAGCAATTCGCCGGCGTGGCCCCGACCACGGCGGTGGCCGAGCCCGGGCGGGCCGGGATCGTCGCGGCGGCCTCCCGAGCCGACCTGCTCGTGATCGGGCTGTCCGAGCGCTGGCGCAAGGAGGGCCTGGGTGAGACCCGGCGCGCGATCGCGAAAGCGGCCCCCGCGCCGATCGTTTTCGTCAGGCGCGGCGAGCGACCCGGCGCGCTCGCGCCGGCGTCGGACGCCACTCGATTCGCGTGGTCGACGGCCGGCCTCGGCAGCGCCGGCGCGCGCGGCTTCAGCCGGGCGTTCAGCACATCCGGCTTGCACGCGCCATCGCCGGGGACCGTGCTCGATCCCCCCGAGCCGCCGGCCACCGACTGACGGACTGCTGCCCTGGCGCGGGGCAGCGCTGATGATTGCCCGGGGCCTGAGGGCACTCGGGGACCTGGCTCTGGTTGCCGCTTGCTGGAGGCACTCGAACCGTGCTGCTCCGAACCGGGGCGGGGCACGGCCCCGAACGATCCTCGCGCACCGATGTCGAGGCGCGGGGCGACGCAGTTACCAGGACTGCTTCGGTCGGCATACGCAACACGGAGCTGCGCCTCGGCACGGCTAACCCGGATGATGGGCGATGCTGGGCTCGAACCAGCGACCTCCGCCTTGTCGCGACGAATCGAGGTGGTTTGAAGGGGTGACGCGCGGGCGAGTAATGGCGGAAAGGGGCCGCAAAACTGGACAATCGGCGAGCCGGTTGCTGCCCCCCCGAACCCTCTGGTTCCGGATCTGGTGTGCGAAAATCGTGCGAAGAAAATCCGGGGGTGGGGTGAGGTGAGCATCGCGTTCCGATCGAGGGACATGCTGGGACTGTCAACACCTTGGTCACCCGATGCGTCGCCTTCGCGGGAGCCAGGATGGAGGCACGGCGGGCCATCCGCTCGCCGCCGAAGCGGTCACGATCAGAAGCTGGCGGGGCCGGCAGAGCGGACGCGATCGTCAGGTCCGACGGCGCCTGAATGCAGCCACGCCGAATCGTCGACTGCGGGTTGTCGTCACGGGGCGCTTGAGTCGTCCTGCTGCGCGAGAATGCTCACGACTGACGGACCGAAGCCGCGACTTTGCTTGAACGAGAGGGCTGAGTCCTCGTCGGTGCGCAACACAGCGCTAAAGATCGTAGAGCGACTCCGCGTTAGTGTGTGCGACCTTCTCCCGAGCGTCCTCGGGCAGGTCGCCGAGGAAGTCGGCGATGGCCGATGCGTCGAGCTGATGAAACGGATAGTCGCTGGAGAACAGGATCCGATCGGCAGTCGTGAAGTCCAGGGCATGCGACAGCAGGCGTGGCGCGAGCATGCCGCTACTCGCGATGTGAATGTTGGTCTGGAAGTACTCGACGACGCGACGCTCGAGGTGCGCAACGCTCGACAGACTGTCGATGCGATCAAGCCAGAACAGGAGCAGCTCGCCCCAGTGTCCAAGAACGATCTGAAGGTCAGGATTTCGATCGAAGGTGCCGCGCACGATCAGACGAAGAGCCGCGGTTGCCGCCTCGATATGCCATCCCCAGCCGAAGGTGGCGAGTCCGAGCTCGACGATCGGGTCAAAGCCGCGGTACGACGCGCTCCTGACCGCGTTCGGCGGGATCTGGGGATGGATGAACAGCGGTCGCCCCATACCGGCTGCAGCAGCCAGGAGGTCGTCGTAAGCCGGGTCATCCAGCGTGCGGTCGCCGCTGCGTCCGTAGGACATGATCCCGACATGAGCCGACACGTTCGCGGTCCGCTCAAGCTCGACCAGCGCAGCTTCGGGGTCTGACATGGGCAAGGTCGTCATGGCCCTCAGGCGGCTTGGATATTGATCGACGGCTTGGCTGGCGTGGTCGTTTGCCTCACGGCTCAGTGCAATGGCCTCGGGGACTGGAAGCCCGTGCGTTGCGGGCGGGGCGATCGAGAAGATCTGCAGGTCAATTTGCGTCGCGTCCATGGCCTCGATCCGCTTTTCGGCGATGTCGAACAGGCGCGTGGGGATGTCGCCCCGGTCGTTCAAGGCCACGCTCTCGTCTCGCAGCTCCGCGGGTTGTGCTCGCAGCGCCCGATCGATGGCCTCAGTTGTCCAGTGTGCTTCGATGTCGATGATTCTCATTGCGCTCCTTTGGCTCAACCTCTGTTGAGCGGAAATAGCGCTCCGCTCAACGGACGTAGAGTCAGCGGATGAGGCGGCCGGCAGCTAGCTGGCCGGGCGCGGCGAGCCGGCGAAAGGGACCCTATCCCAGACTCTCGTGTGCGATGTCAGCTACCAGCTTCAGCTTGCGCTCCTGCATCGGCCAGCTAATCGGGTTTCCGCTCGCGGCGGATGCGAATCCGCATTGGGTCGAGAGTGCGAGCTGATCGCGCGGGAAATAGGTAGACGCGTCGGTGATCCGCCGCCGTACTTGCTGCGGGTCCTCGAGTGCGTCGGACTTCGTCGACACCAACCCGAGGATCACGACCTTGTCATCGGGAACCCGAGCTAAGGGCTCGAATCCACCGGAGCGATCGCTGTCGTATTCGAGGGCCAACGCGTCAAAGTGCGGAACGCTCGGAAAGACGGCGCGCGAGATGGGCTCGTAGCCCCCGGATGCGAGCCACATTCCATCAAGGTTGCCGCGGCAGACATGGAGGCTGAAATACATGTCCGGACACTCGGCAGCGAGGCTATCCAGGATCTCGACGCCCTCCCGCAGGAGCCGGTCGGGATCCACGCCGACCGACTTCCAACGCTCCCGCTGAGCGTCATTGAGAACGTGGGTCGCAAGCTCGGGCGCATCAATTTGCACGTAGGTGCATCCGATCTCCCAGAGTTCACGAATCTCCAGCCGGAGTATTTGTGCGCCGTCACGGAAAGCTTCAAACGCGTCGCTGTAGGCCTGATCGGAGATTCCCGGGACCCAGAACGACGAGAGCATCATCGGGCTCGGCAGGGTTACCTTGATCGGCGATGACGTCTTGCCTCGGGCATAAGCGAACTCCTCAACCGAGAGGGACCGCCGACGCTTGAGACGGTCGGTGATGACAACGGGAGGCACGTATTCGATTTCGCCGTCGGTCCCATGCCAGTGCATCGCGACCCCGTGGCCGGCTCGGTCGACAGGAGAGATACCGTCAACGGTCTCTGTCAGGGAAGCGAGAAACGACTGGCGGCGCATCTCCCCGTCGGTAACGACGTCGAGACCGGCGCGCTCCTGGATGGCGAGGCACTCATCGACGGCGGCGTCTTCAAGGGGTTTCAACTGCGACGGCCCGATCTTCGCGCCGCCGAGAACGCCCGCAAACGCGTCCAGCAAGGACTGCGGTCGAAGCATCGAGCCCACCACGTCGGCTCGATAACGGGTTGGCGTCACGCCGAGTCTCCTCTCGTCCGTTGGCCGGAGCGATGCTAAGCAGCCGCGGCGCCTGCCGAAAACAAGTGATCACGAGCCACGAACAAAACCCGTTGTCCGCGCGAGCGTGCTTGAAATCGTGAATATCGACAGTGGAGCGCCGCGGCCCACGGTCGCAGCTACCGTTCGTCGTCGCGAGGGATCTCGATCCCGCGCATCAACAGAGCAGCCGAGTTCGTCAACGCCTCAGTGAGATCGAAGGCCGGCGGATCGTGATCTGTCCAGCGGATGATCGTTGCGAAGTAGGTGGCAGCAAGCATCTCACCGGCTTGGTCTGGATCGACTCCGGCTCTGACTTCCCCACGGTTCTGTGCCCGGTGGATG
>Ga0335072_10007634_pt1 | contig 15743 bp, 19 predicted proteins | sample Lox_Sample_21_FD_206725 | JGI IMG/M metagenome (GOLD analysis project Ga0335072, IMG submission 206725) | Soil microbial communities from Loxahatchee National Wildlife Refuge, Florida, United States - Lox_Sample_2.1 | ecosystem: Environmental > Terrestrial > Soil > Wetlands | place: USA... | reverse complement strand
AATTATAATCTTAAATAAGCCTCTACTAATGGTAGAGGCACTAGAAACCTCTTCCTAGCGCTTGAAGAGCCACGTAGACATATGTGACAGTTCGTAAGCAAAATTGCTACGAAGAAATGAGCAGCTACAAGCTGCTAGCTAGCTGTTAGCCCTTTATTAAAAGCTGTATAAGTCTAAAGGACTTGAGTCTGGCTAAAGGATTGCTCAACAGCAATTCTAGAGGACAGTGCCTTGTTAAAGCGCTATTTGTCCTTTAACAGCTAGCGGCGGCCTTAAGGATTTAAAAAAGGAGCTGCAACACTAAAAGAATAATGATAGGCTGGATCCCTATAGACATAAAGGGTCTTGTGACCTTCCGTAAGAGCCCTAATAGCATCCTTAACGCTAGAGCGCTAATACATGCTCTAGTTGTTAGTAGGGCCTGTCTAAGGCCCCATCAATAAGACTGTTAGCCCATCTGGTGTCACAATGGCCTGTTAATTGTTACCATGCTGCTTCTTATGCCCGGAATAAACCCTCCTCTAAGCTTTATTGCTAGTTGGGCGGCAATAACCTCGAAAGGTGCCGTCTATAGAGCCTTAGACTCTAAGAACTCCATTGACCTAGTAGATAGCTTCTTCATAGACTTGCAGCCGCTTATAGGTCAGCTGCGAGTTTCATAGGAGTACTTTGCAGTACCAAGCCATTAAGTAGAGTATTACGTCATTAAAGACAGTACTCAACTAGGACTTAGACCTGCCAAAGAGGTCTACAAGCTGCTCCTATCTGTTAGGGAAGGAGAGCCGGGCGCAGACCACGCAGAAGGCTGTCACTGGATCAGCCTGATACCGGTAACGGAAGGCTACGCCTTCTAGGTTCAGAAGAGGAACTAGCTGGTAGATCTCTTCTGGTGTGAACCGCAGCCAGATGCGAGCACGACCAGCAGGCATGAGCTCCAGCGAGAAAGAGTGCTGGACGTACTCATACGGAGGGCGATATGTCAAGTTTTACAGGCGGAGCACATGAACATGAGGATTATTGAATGTATTGATACTAGGTTCTCTCATAGAAGAGGGACCAGCCCATAGATTTATAGTGGTTCTCCACCCTCTCAGCAAGGATTAGGGGTAAGCCAGCTATCAAACAACCCCTTGACAGGGTTATATCGTGACAGTATCCTATACCCCAATATGCCTCTAAGCCGGTAAAAAAACACTGTCTTCTAATTAATTCTACTGTCTTATAAGTGGGTACATGCCAAGCCTATTGCGAGGTACAGTCCCCATACCCCGGCTGTCTCCAACTTCGCCGCAGCTGCGGCGAGACTCGCAATAGCTGCATCCTTTTATGATAAAAGGATCAACTATTACTAGTAAGACGATCCTTACGGAGCAACAAGACTCCGTCTTGTTGGATACAGTCATTACTCAGTTGTCTATAAGTAGGGGCCTTATGCCCAGCTTTTTGTAGGTTCAATCCAAGTTATTCCAACCCAAATGGCTTTAAGTTCAGAGCACGGACCACATTGCAACAAAGCCCACCTTAAAATCTCTTCAACAATAATACCTGATGCTACTTCGAATGCCTAGTACATCCAGAGTGCCTCAAATTGATTCTCTCGAAGCAGGCCAGCGAACTATTCAAGTAGTAGCTGGTCGTATACATCCTGGGTCCAAAGTTAAAAACCCTTGCCCCGCTCTCAATCCCAGATTCTATTCCAGTACCCGATCTATAAGACACTGTCTTAGAGAGCAATATACTTATCCGCACTGAAATCGAAAAAAAAAAAAAACAATGTCTTAAGCCCTAGTAGTACCTTGTGGTGGAGTACTGTCTTATATTCCAATTTATTCGGTATATCGTAGCTATGGAGCACTTAATGCTCCAAGGAATTCAATAGCAATCAAATTGATGAGTCTGTTCCTAAGAACCGCCCAAGCTAGTTGCAAACGCAGCAAAAACTTAAATTATCTCTATTTAGCCAAATGATTCACATATAATGCGACTTCAAGTCTTTTTGCTTTTATATGTCCAAACTGCTTCTTTCAAGCTCCTATAAAGTTGAGTTTAAGCTAAGTACGCTGTCCATAAGCTTTGGTGGCATAAGCGCCCTAGAAATATTGTTATAACGTGCTGATTGATAAAAACAATCGTTGTAGACTTACATTCATGAGGATCAAATCTTGTGGCCGGTAATCATGTTTACCAGATAAGTAGCTTTCCAAGATGGCTTTAGTGCCCAGGGCGTATCTGGTAGAGAATCAGTGTCCACCTCAATAGGGGGCTGTAAAATTGTTGTATATACCTCTTTTGAGCATCAAGGGATGTCCCGGACATATGTGGAACCGTGGCATTTCCACCACCGAATGCGTTTTTCGCGTAACGAAGCGGGTGATCAATTGGTGCAGGTTGAGGGAACCACACATCGCCACCGTAGCCGCGAAGATGGCCAGACTTGAGAGCCTCAGTGACATCCTCCTTGACCACAATTGCACCACGTGCAGTGTTCACAAGCCAAGATCCTATCATGATTAACATAAAGCAATAGAGCCAAATCTAGGGAACATACCTTTCTTCATCTTGGAAAGCAGTTCCTTGTTGAACAAGCCACGAGTGCTATCGTGCAGGGGACAATTAATAGTAACGACATCACACTGCGCCAGCATGTCCTCCAATTTCTCAACACGCCTGCAACCAATCTCCTTCTCAACCTCGGGCTTCAGCGGCTGGTAGTCAAAGTATAACAACTCCTTGCATTCGAACGGCTTCAACCTCCTCAGCACCCGTTCACCTATGCGTCCCACGCCAACAGTGCCAACCACCTTACCCTCCAGATCGTATTCATTCTTCGCAGCAGCCGCAACATCCCATTCCCCGGCTTGGATCTGCTCATGCGCGGGCACGAAGTTGCGCACAAGGACGAGGATCGTCATGAGGACGTGCTCCGCTACGGAGGTGACATTGGAGCCCGTGACTTCGGCCACAGTGATGCCGCCGTTGGTTTGGTTCGCTGCGTCGAGGTCCACGTGGTCAGAGCCGATGCCCGCTGTGATGGCGATCTTGAGCTTCTTAGCTTTTGCGAGGCGCTCGGCGGTTAGATAGGCGGGGTGGAAGCTGTGATGCAGGCTGTTAGATTGCGCATGTTTCTTGAGATCTGTTCCGGAAGAACGTACGGTGTGGTGATGATAATTTCAGAGTCTACTAGCTCCTTGTCAAATGTTGACCCATCGCCGTCTTTGTCGGAGGTAGTGATGAGAGTGTGGCCTTGATCCTCAAGCCATTTGCGAAGTCCGAGCTCATTCTCGGTCGTACCTAATAATTCAGGGACGTCGACAGCGTGCTGTTTGCCATCATAGAGGACAAGGAGGACTTTGACGTTTTGTCGTGGCTCCATTGAAAGAGGTGCCATTTTGGGAGTTCGCTATGCCGCAGCACGAATCAATTGAAGTGGGCCTTGTGAGGTACGAGACCACGAATTCGTAGGCGAAAGTCGGATGTGAAAGGGAGAGAGTAACAAAGTCAGGCTCAGTTACCACTGTTAAGAATGGTTGCCAAGGCTGAACAGACTAGAACACAGTTTGAATAGCAGCTTGTGTAGCAGGATAAAACAATGGATTATACGGGGTCAAGAAAGTCAGTTATGATTTACAGAAGTTCTTTCGAGGGACCGGATGAGGGGATGCAGTGACTTAAATATCATTTCCTAGAGTAAGGAAAATCACTTATGTTGTGAAACAAACAAGGACATGTGCTATACAAATTATCAAGCTATGATGCTTGCAGTTAAGAGCCACCAATGAGGAACTGTGCCTACAGCCGACCTTAACAAAACTACAGTGGATTATTTTCGAATTGCCGCGGCTGGTGATCGGACATGGCGCGGGGGGAACGAATAGGGATCCTGGGTTTCGGTGAGCGATTACAATTTCTGTGGTGCCTCAAACCCTCTATCCTTGTCTTCATTCCCCAAGATGCCCGTTTATATTCCGAAGGGTCGGACTATGGCACAGTATGGACTAGTTCCATTTATCGCCGATCGACCCGATAAAGCCTAACGTCATGTAGATGTAAGCGATTTCACAAGCGGCCTCTTATTCGTAGGAGTGACTGTGGATACCCCCGTAAAACCGTAATACCCGCGCTTCCGACATTGCTGGATTAATTTTGAGCTGACACTCCGTCTCTATCCGAAAGTGCACACGAAATACTCAGCTTGGTGGAGATCTCTGGCGTCATACTTACATATGGGCTTGAAAATCTTTTGTTCTATAGCTTTATCCTACCAGCCCCAAGTGTGGTTGGTCGTGCTGGCAAAAGCCTTGCCGGTGATGACAAATTCGATAACGGGAGATTGATTTAGAGGTATACATTGAGTGCTTCGATATCACGCGTCCCACGGTGCTATTCAGGGACAAGTGGACGAGTGGTTTAAATCAACGGGCAGTCCTGTTGTCCTATCCTCGGTGTGTATTAGAGAAATATGGCTTCATCGCATCCGGCTGGGGCTCCTATCTCCGACAAAGTGTCGCGAGTGCCCGGCTCCAGACGTCAACGAGTTGCCAAAGCTTGTCTGAGTTGCAGGTTGCGCAAGTCAAAGGTCTGATCTTGATCCTTGCCATTCCACTATGAAAACACTTCTGACTTGCTGTGGGGGCAGTGTGATGGGCGTCGTCCGGTGTGTAGTCGTTGTCGGGACTATGAACATACATGCACATGGCTAGATACCAAGACTGATCGCTCTCGGCTTGGAGACAGTGTTTATGAGCACCAAAATACTTTGAGTACAACAGCTGCACTGCAATTAGCCCCCTCTTCGGAGAATTATTCCATATTTTGCCAAGCTATTCAATCGTATGACAACTTATTTAACAGCATTCAGTACAGCTTATCGGATACTGACCGTGCTGTCGTGGAGTCAACTTTGTCTTCTATTCGGCAGCGGTTGCCAGATGATACTGGCCTAAGTCTCCCAGTTCGGACCTCAAACACAACGATCCTAGCGGCACCGATCGTTCCTAATAGTGCTGGTAGACGAAGCGGGGCTAGCCAACGATATCTCGGGGAGACAAGCGAGGTCCGTTTCTGCCATTCTGTCAAACGAGTGTTAAGAGATGATCAAATATCAGAGGCTACTCAAAGAAACAACGTAGACGGTTATGATCAGGAGGATAACTACATGGCAGGCCCGAGAGGTGGCAAAATAATTGCAAACCCCCCACCAAGACAACTTGCAGACACCTATCTTGATATCTACTTCTCTACGATCCACATCGCCTACCCATTCGTGTGCAAACCGGTGTTCATGGCCAATTACGAGAAGTTCTGGCGCGGTGGTATTGAATCCGGAAAGGATCTCTCCTGGGTACCCCTATTTTGTAAGTTTTACTCCATTTGTGCAGATGGTGCTAATTTGTTTGCCGAGTTAGATACCGTCTTTGCATTAGGGGCCTACTATACCTCTTTTCCACGCTCGAAAGGCGAGGGACTTCAGGACTATACACAGTATTTCGAATACGCCGCGGCACTAAATGCTCCGGTGATGACTGATTGCACACTGGAGAATATCCAGATATTGATCTCGCAGTGTCTTTTCCTACTTGCGACGAGCCAGACCGATAGATGCTGGACCCTTCTTGGGCTCGCCATACGGATTGCACAGACAATTGGGCTTCATGTAGAGGATTCCCATAAACGATCCTTAACTAATCTGAGCCTACTGGAAGAGGAGACAATGCGTCGTACCTGGTATACGATGTATAACCTAGACCGACTCCTCGCCCTTCAACTCGGTCGCCCTATTGCCATACATGACGACGATTACTATGTTACATTACCTTCTAAAGCAGAGGACAGTTATCTCAGCACGGATATGGAAGAGCATTCTCCCCCATTGAATGGTGGTCCCTCCTCCGTAGACTTCTTCATCTGCGTTATTAGATTTTCTGGAGTGCTTGGCCAGGTAATTAGTGACCTATACAGACCATCGCAGTTAAAACCAGATCCGGATCTGATGCTAGCCAATATCGCTACCTTAGACCGAAGCCTTTTGAAATGGAAGAACAGTCTGCCACGCCATCTGCGTTTCGATTTAGGCCACGTATTTGAGAACTCTATTACCTTTAAGAGACAGGTAAGAGTCATTGTCCTCCCTATAATGTAAGTATTAAGCAGCAATAGCGCAACATGCTAGCAATCAAATTCCACCATCTCCGTGCCCTAATCCACCGACCATACCTCTGTCTCTCCCGCCTTCAGCCGAACAATGGCCCTCTTATGGACCTCCTTCAGAGATTCCCCGAGCGTGTGAATTATATGGAGAGAACTTGCGTCTTCGAGGCACAGCAGACAGCGCATTTGTTAAACAACGTAACAGATACGGGAAGTTTGGTGCATGATTTTCCTTGGTGGCAGATGATACCTTGCCTGCTGTGTGCCAGTTCAATCCTCCTCGTGGCAAGTGCCTCTACCGAGCCTGATCAGATTTCTACAGGATGTGACATAGACGAGCTTAAGGAGGATGCGGAAACTTGCTTGAAAGTCTTTGATGCTTTGAGTGTTAATTCTAATGCTGCACGACGCGCAAGAGACATGCTGGAAAGCCTCAAGACGTTAAGTATCTTGCCTAGAGGTCTGTGTAAAGAAGATCCCAAGTTTTGGTTTTACTGACGGTGCCGTAGATTCACTCTCCGCATCAAATATCCCGCTGTCGAGGAAGGAGAACCAAGTGGGGGCCGCATCGATGATAAGCTTGACGGGATATTCGGTCGGTAATACTCTCGATGAGCAGTCGGCTTGGGATATGAGATCCAGTCTGTTTGACTGCGAATCCTGGCCACTCGAGCTGAGTGACACAATGACATGGTCCGCTCAGTTCCTTGATCCTCGTTTCTCATTCAAACCCCAAGCGGCACCCATGATGGCGCTTAACGACATTGGTGGGCAGGCGGGAATGAATATGCAGAGTGGCGAAAGTGCATAAGATTCGAGACTCTAATATATGATAGAGATTCAACAGATTTCGGTTTCACATCAGCATGTTGTCATTGACGATGTGATCATTGCTTTGTTAAATTATGGAATAGCTGTGATGCAGCTCCTACAGAAGACGAAACATTTTCAGGAAGTTCTCGGTTCTGGCTACAGTGTCACGGGGGCAAATCAGGAAGTAAGGAGATGCTCTGTTTTGTCAAGACGTTGCGCGAAGGAGCTAGAACTATCTACAAGGAAGTCGAATATGTACACAAGGTACTCGGGCTTGCTAGGCGCGTAGCGAGTAGTGAACCATGTAGGTGGTAACTACCTGTAGTATCGGATGTCACGGGGTCATCCCGTGACACTAAGGGTGGTAATAATCAGACGCCACTATCGCGGGCTTCGCAAAAGTGGCACGAAGCGGCAGTACAACTACTCCTCAAGAACGGCGTCGATGTGGATTCTAAGGACAAGCACGTTCAAACGTCTTTGCCGTGGGCTGTAAGAAACGGTCACGAGGTCGTATTGCAGTAACTATTGAAGTCCAAGGCAGACGTCAATGCAAAAACTAAGGATGGATAGACAGTGCTACACCAGACAGCCGACAACAGGTACAAGGTAATTCAATATTTAGTCTGCATTCCACGCTCCATTCCAAAGCGGATATTCTCGACTCCCTTTTTTGAAGTCCGATAGGTGCAATTCTCACATTGCGCCTTCGTAGCTTAAAGGTTGCTGTGCGGAGCTCTACCTCGGGGCTTTTCTTCAATGACTAACAAAGGAATATCTCTGCATTTTACCTGACGTTTCTCAGATTCAGTGATTGGGTTACTAAGCGAACCCCGATGACGTCGCCAAATGCTCGAATGTTAGCGATAGGCACCTTGAAGATTTACTGGGTGTATTATAAATAAGCTTACATCGTACGGCGGCTAGCAGAGAAATTAATCAGTATATTATTAGTGACCTGGTCATATGTGGCTTGGTAATATAGGCACTACGTGGATATATGAACTAGACACCTGCTTTGTATTTGTTTTCCTGAATTCCTTGCAAGGTAGTTCCCCATATTTCGGTAGAAGTTCGGCAATTATAGATGCTTGTTCTTGAAGAAGCGGCCTCAAGTTATCTTCTTTCATTATTGTGCTCCTCTCCCCGGTGCGGGTGTTAACATATCTATAACTCATCATGTGCAGCCTCCTCTCCTCCTGCTCGATTTACACTCGGCTGTACCCTGCCCTGCACAATATCCAAAATAAAGCTCTCCACAGCCTCTGCCGTGATCACGCGCTGCTGGTCATATGGAAAGACCTGCCCATACATCGGATTTTGCACCGCCAGCGCCGGGAACATCCCGGCTTTGAGACCCAGCGCTGGCGCCATATGTGCGTACTCTCCTGCATCGATGGTCACAAAACTAAGGTACTCCTGGTACTTCTTCGCCATGGGTTTCAGCGACACCCTGTAGGCGGAGCGTTCGCTCTCTCTGAGTGCGAAGATGTAGACTATCGATTTCCCGGCCTACAGAATGCGAAAGTCAGTCTGGCCTCCCTTCGAGATAGGAAGTGTGACGTACATTCAAATACTTCATCTCGTTCCTTCTTGTCATCTCTCCGATAGGCGCTGCTGTCGCCATTTCCATGAATTTCTCTAGTGCATCCATCCCTGGTGGTCCGGAAAAGATCTCCTGTTCTCCATCGCCAGTTTTGTAGCATACAATACTGGAAAGGGGGATGTTGCTGGCTTTAGCAAGGCTGGCGCTGGATGCGATGCCAAAGGCAAATCTGTCGTGGTTGCGTGTGGCTAGTTCGGCAAAAGCTAACTTTAGATCGGCATCTCTGGATGTCAAGTATGCAATGAAAACCGCCTCGCTGATAGATTTGAAGGCTGTTATGTTCTTCGCGTCCAGAACGGATACTATTGGAAGTGTTGAGCGATCTATGAAGGATACAATTCTGCGAGTCAGAATAATTAGTTTCCGCTAGGCCAATGTCTTACTTCTGGGCCACTCACGCCGATGCTTTTCGCGGCCCTCTGTAGCTAGTTACGCTGTTGATGCCTTTGAATAGTCTGATAGCTGGGTATGAAATTACCCCGCTCTCTTTGCATAACTCTGACTCGATCGTACAGTCAATGCTGACTAGAGGTTTCTCGCTTCGTGTACTAGCGGAGATCCATTCTGGTTCTAAGGCTTTGCTGGCTTCTCTGCTCGACTTCTGTCAGCGTAAGAGCTGTAGCAGCTTGCTTGTAGGAGGCATGAATTGACGTACGTCCATGGCTAAAGCATCAGATCCAAGATCAGCATAAGCCACATATCACAGGATTTGTAAGAATAGAGGCTTGCATACCGCAAGAACTGCAAAATTATTAGCGTTAGATCAAAATGTGAAAAAATGCGATTTTCACAAGTCATGACACCTCGGGTAGACATCAGGACCTGTTTGGAAGACCTACAAGCTACCAACGCGACTTCATTCTGATTAATGATCGACTGAAACTCATTTTTAGAGACATGACTCCAACCAAACACTGTTGCCACAGCGAGAAAGTCAAGGAGAACAATACAAATGATCCTAGAGAGCACCATTCTTAGGCTCCCAATTGGCAATCCTCAGTAATCTGAGATTTGAATCCGCATGTTAGATAAGGACAAAATTCAAGAGCGGAAAGAAATTTCAGGGGTAAGAAATAGCGATCGAGCTTTGCGGTCAGTGAGGGGCAATCCAGCCGACGCGCTAGCGTTTCATACACCGGCTTATCGGACGTTTTATCGGTAAGCGGCCCAAGCTTCTACTGTAACCTACTGTAGCATGGCGGCCCCTGTCTCAGGATACCGCCGTCTATGAAACTCCTAGTGCAACAGTCCCTGTCGCATGCTTTCGAGTCTGATCTAATTCAGGATATCGGTCACTTTAATTCTCCACCCTTGCCAGACTCTGTAGTCGTTGATGTAAGCTTCGTTATTTCCATCATAATTGACCGCGAAGCTCCACGGAGCCAAAAGATGGCAATCTTAAAAGCCTTCTCTTTTCTCATGCTCTCACTTGCAGCCAATGCAGTAGGCAGCTCTGCACAAGGCTTTGACCAAGTTCGATTATCAGACAACACCTGCGACCACCCGCCATACAACGTCCATCTCTTCTCGAAAACGCCCTTAGTCATCTACATCTCCAACTTCTTAACCGCCGAAGAAAGCTCTCACCTCCAAGAGATCAGGAATGTTCAACTCTCAAGTCCCAAACACCACTTCTCTATTCTACCTCCTCTCCACTTCTTCTCCTCACTCACTAACACCCTTCCAGCAAAGGCACCTTCACCCAATCCGCCGTCGCCGATGAATCCGGGGCTCAAGGCCTCCGCCAGACCCGCACCTCGCAGTCCACCAGCCTCGTCCGCGACGCCACCGTCCGCTGCATCGAGGACCGCGCCCTCACCTTCCAAGGCTTCGACGTGCCACGCACGCACCTGGAGCCCTTGCAACTCGTGCAGTACACCCGCGGTGAGACCTACCACCATCATACGGACTGGTTCTCCGCCGCGGCGCAGACGACCGCCGCCGTGGGCGGGAACCGGCTGACGTCATTCTTCGTGTACGTGGCCGCGAGCAACGTCACGGGCGGCGGCACGAACTTCCCGATCTTGGATGCGCCGCGCGACAGGCGCTGGTGCGCGTTCGTGGACTGCGATGAGCCGTGGGAGAATGGCGTTACGTTCAAACCGGTGCCCGGAAATGCGGTGTTCTGGCAGAATCTCCGCGAGGATGGTAGTGGGGATCCGGCGACGCTCCATGCCGGGTTGCCAGTGGTGAGTGGGGTGAAGTTGGGGATGAATATTTGGACGAGGCAGGGGCCGTTGGGGGAGGAGTTTAGGGGTGTGGATGAGGATGATGGCTGATGAGATGGGACTGTTAGCAATATGATTGTATAGACTAATTATATTGTCACACCTCAGCGTCTGAGCCTACGGCTTCATTGCAGAGTTGCGGTTGATTCTTAAATAACAGGCGGTTATGTTGGTGTCAATGCTGACTGCAGTGCAAGGCTTTAAGGATGGCTCCGAGTACGGTGAGAGATATCGATTTGGGTATATTAGCCGGTTGGAATTTACAGCTCTATTGGTCCAGCCTCAATATTGGAAGGACTCCCAACCACCTGGGAAAATAGAGGGCTGGAGAGGGTGGAAGTTAAGGAGGCTGGAGGGGTCCCAGTTTGTGCATAAATAGGGAGCCTACGTCCTACTTGAACTATTTTCATTATCATCAAAAATTTTCTATTCTACGCTGCGCACCAAATCACCACTTTATTGCCTGTGATTTCAACATATTATTATTTTGATTTGCTGTTACACTGATCTAACTAACGCCATGCAGAACTTCTACTTGTAATAATCAAGGAAACCCTACCTTAGGGCGGGATGAAAACCTTGCCCTGCTGATCTATTGGAACTACGCTCACTCGCAGCCTGTGATACCATGATAAGCAGCCTAATTGCTGCGTATTTCGTTGTAAAGAAGGCGCCTAGCCAGTGAAGATTGACCTAGTCTCCCTGAGCAGATCAACCATTCCGAATTCAACATATATTGTCTGTCTGCTCGCTATAACCTCGTTATGATCATCACCTAATGGCTTTGAAACTGTTGAAATAACAGCTACTGTGGTTGGACTAGTACCATGTGCCTAGCTACTAGGTGTTATACTCTGTGGGCTACACGGTAAGCTGCTCAGCCTGCCTACTCGGTTTTGCTACTCGGCGGCGAGGTCGTTAGGGAAATAGCAACACCTCTATGAGTATATTGGGGTGGGGTTCCGTGGTCCCTAATAAAAACCACATGATCAGGTCCCGCACTACGGTGTTAATGCATTTAGCTAGCTCGTAGGCTACCTTCGAGCATTATGGTCATTTTTATAGTTATTTTTTACTGGTCGTACAGTTTAGACAGTTAGTATTTGTATGGGAGGTTTACGGACGCGGATCACGTTTACGAGTTTTAATAGGAAGCTTTACGGACATGGAATAAAGTCTTGTCTTTTGTGTTTTTTTGAGCATTGCAACCAAGCGTTGCCTCCGTCCCTATTGCCATCTGTTCCATGGCTTCGAGCTTGTACGCTATCGTACGCGTTGCCGTGACGATCGTGCACTTCGACGGCATATCCATTCATTCCCTCCACACAATATATGGGGCTTGCAGCCCATTAAATTTGGAACAATTTATGCAATTCTATTCTATGCAGCGCATCGAATCACTGCTCTATTCCCATGATTTCAACAGTTCTTACCCTATAATCTAGTGAGATAGAGTAGGCCAGGAACCCTGAAATGATGTGATCTAGAAGAACTGTTGTTCCGTGCCAGGACTCAGTATGTTTGGTTGAGCAGCTGCTTGAGATTGCGTCTAAATACATGTCCTAATATATTGCAGGAAAATAGTTACTCGTTGATAGTGGCTAACGTTTAATTCAATTGCTTATCGTACAATTATATACCAATCTAAGTCGTCTACGCGACACTTTTTCCTATTTTTAAGTGAACATATTGTTCGATTTGACTGGTCTGTGCTTAGAGACCCTCTTTAATCGCCCTATTACTTGTGCTTTGAGTGCTTTGCTCTCGACCTTTTGCACTCCGACAGCACACACACTTGTAATCTACAAAATATCTTATGCCCAATTATTCAAATCTAATGATCATTCATTTATGTTTACAAGTATTATACACATCATTTTTGCAGAAGCCCACCCATATCTTGTAGTTGGATACTCTCTATCCAACCGTCGCGATGTGCGACGCCGCCGCTACCAGACCCCGAGCTGCCATTTCGGCTAGGGTAATCGTCGCTCAACGCAATGCCTATTTGGTTGAGAGAGCGTTCACTGCTGCCTCTGCCGTTCTTGCTGCTCGATGCGCGAATGTGGCCTTTCCGCCCTGCATTCCCCTCGAGGTTTGCGACCGGGCTAAGAGGGGGACTTCGTGTTTGGGCCAGAACCGGGCTTTTCTTGCTTCCAGAACTCGCAACGCGGCTGCTGTTGTGCGTCTTGTACAGCGGCTTCTCGCCAGCTAGCTCCTCTAGAGTCCGGTGTTTAGTTTCAGGGATAAGTAGAGAGATCAGCACGCCGCAGAGCATAAAACCCGCGAAGATCTCCATGAGGTGTGAGACCCAGGGATAACAATCTCTGCCATTGCAGTTTGGTGGAGCGTCTTTGCTGTCTAGGGTTAGTGCCATGATCTGCGCGACGGTAGCGCCGATCTTGCCACCTGCAGCGCTTAAGCCATGTCCAGTGCTGCGATATCTCGTTGGGAAGCACTCGCCAGGGACGATAAAGGTGGTGCTGTTAGGGCCGAAACTGAAGAAAAGCTGCACGAGAATATACAAAGCTAGAAGAGCTCCTTGGCTGAGCGAATTGTATGCAAAGCCGATTATGCAGAAAAGGACTGTGAGAATTGCAAATCCGCCGATTTGCATGATTCGACGACCAGTCATGTCGATGAAGACCACTGACAGCCAGTACCCAGGTAAGGAACCGGCACATACAATGATAAGATTCCCGATAGCATTGCTAAAGAGATTTTCATAAACCGTATCTTTCATAACACCATAGCCAATGGCTGCAAGCATGATGCTATAGTTGAGGCCGAGCCCGTAGAACACTATATCAACAAGAAACCACGAGACCATAGTGGATAAAAGGACAGATCCGTTTTTCCAGGTGCCAAAGTAAGAACAAAAGTCTGCCCAGGAGGCACGGGGAAAGCTAGTAGAAGCCATCTGCTTGGTCTGTTCTCGCTGCATAGCATTCGGATGACCTTCAGCTTGACCGTCCCGGAAGGCTCTAATATCTGCATTGGCTTTCTCAATGTCTCGAGCAACGTCGAATGTATAACGGGGTGTCTCAGGGATTGTAAGTCGGTAATATAGGGCAAAGACGGCTGGAAAAGCACTGATACCAATAATAATGCGCCAGCCACGATCAGCAGCTACCTGACACTGCAGTCCGCAAGTTGAGAAGGAGGGAATGGATAAAGAATCTCTAAAGGCAAAGGTAACGACCAAAGCTACCAACACAGCAGCAAGTTGACCAGCACCCTGCATGGAAAACACTGCGGCCATCATAGCCCCTCGCCATCTTGTAGGCGCGAATCTAATGCCGTTAGTAAATCTCTTTGCGGAGATTTAGGACGCGGTCGAAGTATATTAATGAATAAGCCTTACTCAGAAGTAATCACAGCTGACATGGGATAGTCTCCCCCAATGCCAATTCCCATGATAACTCTCCAAAAAATCAGTATCCCCGTTATGGTAAGAGCAGAACTGGGGCCGCATAGGCTCTGCGCCAGAGTCGCAACAATAATGATACTCAACTCTATCCCATACATCCTCCTCCGCCCCAGTAAATCCGCAAGCAACCCAAACCCAATCTGGCCCAAAACTGCTCCTCCGGAAATGGCAGCCTTAATAGCAGTTGCCACATTGGACGGCATGACTCCTCCATTGCTTTGCCAGAATGTCATGCCCACCATTTGGAGGGCGAGGTTCATAGCAAAGAGATCATAGCTGTCGGTAAAGAATCCAATACCAGCAACACTCACAGCCCGCACATGGTACCAGCCAAAAGGGATCTTGTCAATCTCAGCGAGGGCGAGACGCCGGCGTTGATTGGGGTCTTGGATATGCCCATAATCGTTGTGGAAGTTGTGGAAGGCGGCATTTCCTCCCCTTGTGCGGTGAATCCGGACATTCTGCTCAGCATCGGGTTCCGGAAACATGAGGCCGATGACGAAACCCTAACTGAACTTTTGGAAGTTGGAGAGCCAGCGCCTCGAGTCGAGTCTGATGGGTTTGAGTCCTGGTTGATTTGCGTATGATTGTAATCGACAATGATACTAAAATTGAGGCGGTGCGACCAGTTCATGGCGCCGAGGAATGATTCATCCCAAAATCGGGCCTTTGCCTTTATTACAACTTCTAGGGCCGGAGTGTCCGGTCTATGCAGTGTAGTGGGGGTGGAGTGGCGCAGTCCACCATTGGGGGTTAGATTGATCGCGTGCGTTGCATGCACGTCGTGGTTGGGCAGGTCGGGACCTCGCCATGATTGCTTATCCGGAAAATTCTATCGTACCGGCACACGTGTTCCGGCCCTCTCGCTGAATTCGTCCATTGGTCGACGGGATGGATGGCGGTAGCCGATAGCATATGTAACCATTCTGTCATAATCCACTTTGTGGAGCCTTTGATTACGTGAAAAGAGGAACCGAGCGCATCGGAGCTATAATTAGACTTCCTATGAGGTAGTACAGTCTTCAGGAATTGTGATTGTCTGACGCTAATTACCGCACATTGGGATGGCTAGCAGATAAAGGGAGGGAACCTGATCTAATTTTTGATTTGTAAATCATTTCTTCTGAAATCAATGCGAGGGCTACCCATAGGATTACTCAAATGGAATTATATTTTTGCATGATTTCTTTCTTCATTTCCCTGTTGGGCGTTTACGATAAATTAGGGACGTTGGTGAATGATACAGGACACAATTCATCAATAGCTCCGAGAAAACGAACCAATTCTAAGAGAATTGGCCGATAGGCTAGCGACCAGCAATGATATTAGTGGTTGGTTCGGAACAGCTCGCTTCGCCCCTCATCATCGGCGACGCTTCTCTACAAATATCCCATCTTGTGCCGTGAAGTTCTGGTTTTCATTCCCAACTTTAAACATTGCTAGGTTGTTCTTTCTTCATACCCACATTTTTATATGAGGATAAGCTCTTTGAGTTGTGACTGCTATTCTTAGCGCCGGC
>Ga0335072_10007633_pt1 | contig 15743 bp, 11 predicted proteins | sample Lox_Sample_21_FD_206725 | JGI IMG/M metagenome (GOLD analysis project Ga0335072, IMG submission 206725) | Soil microbial communities from Loxahatchee National Wildlife Refuge, Florida, United States - Lox_Sample_2.1 | ecosystem: Environmental > Terrestrial > Soil > Wetlands | place: USA... | reverse complement strand
AGGGTGCGCAGGATCGCGATGAAGCGGCCGAAGAACACCACCGTTCCGCCGTGGCGTCGAAACAGCCAGGCGCCGAGGGTCAGCCGGTCTGCGGACAGGCCGAGATGGCGCCCCCAGCGGCGCAGCGCCCGCCAGCCAAGCGTATAGCCCACCCAATAGCCGACGTTGTCTCCGATGATCGCACCGGCAGAGGCCGAAACGATGAGCCAGGCGATACCAGGCTGGTGCGTGGTGCCCAGCGTGGCCGCGGCGGCGATCAGCAGGGTTTCCGACGGCAGGGGCAGCCCCATCGCCTCCAGCGCCACGATCACGCCGATCAGGCCGGGGCCGTAGGCTGCAGCCAGATGCGCGAGGTGACGCACGGACATCATCAACATGGGCGGGGGATCGCTCTGGTCAAAGAAAAGACCTGGCGTGCAGGGGCGTCATCCGCCAGCCACGACGACGCGCCCGGGTCAGATCTCGACCCTGAACCCGAGCTCCGACAGCGCGTCCTGTGGAATACGGAAGAAATCCGGTGCACGGCTGGCCAGCCGCGACAGGAAGCTGAATACCGCGAATGTCACCGGACCCAGCCGCGAACCCGTCGCGCGGCGGATCACCACCTCATGGCCGACGAAATAGTGGACGTTCTCGAGATCGGCGCCCAGGCCGAGCATCTCGCAATTGCGCAGCGCCAGCGGGATGTCGGGGCGCTGCATGAAGCCCAACCTCACCGTGACATGGAAAAAGCCGTGGCCGAGCGATTCCAGCGTGTGGCGTTCCTGGAAGGGCACGCGCGGACGGCGGTCCGGCATCACGGTCAGCAGCACAATCGTCCGGTGCAGGGCGCCGGTATGGCGGACGTAATGCACCAGCATCGGTGAGATGCCATGTTCCACCTTGGTCATCCACACCGCGGTGCCGGCAGGGCGGCCCACCACCATGGTGTCAACATCGGAACAGAAGGTCGCAAGCGGCATGGACAGGTCGTGCAGCCGACGGCGCACTTCGAACGAACCACGCCGCCAGCACCACATCAGGAAGGCGACGGCGCCGCCGATGGTCAGCGGGAACCAGCCGCCTTCGGCGATCTTCAGCGAGTTCGATGCCAGGAAGGCGGCGTCGATCGTGCCGAAGCCGGCGGCCAGCGGAATGGCGGCGGCCAGCGGCCAATGCCAGCGGCGTGTGATCAGGAAGAACACCAGGATGGTGGTCGCCAGCATGGTGCCGGAAACCGCCACACCATAAGCGGCGCCAAGGTTATCGGAGGTCCGGAACATCACCACCGTCAGCAGCGTGCCGATCATCAGCAGCCAGTTGGCGGTGGGGACGTAGATCTGGCCGGCCTCCTCGGTGGAGGTTTGCCGAATAGCGGCGCGCGGGCACAGGCCCATCACCATCGCCTGGCGGCTGAGCGAGAACACGCCGGAAACCAGCGCCTGGGAGGCGATCACCGTCGCCGCCGCGGCGAGCACGATCAGCGGCACCAGCGCCCACCCGGGGGCGAGCTTGTAGAACGGGCTGTCGGCGGCGTGCGGATTGGCCAGGATCAGCGCTCCCTGGCCGAAATAGTTCAGCACCAGGCCGGGCAGTACCAGGCCGTACCAGGCAAGCCGGATCGCCGGCGCGCCGACATGGCCCATGTCGGCATAGAGCGCCTCGGCGCCGGTCAGCGCCAGGAACATGGCGCCGAACACGGCCGCCGCAACCGCGGGATGACCGGCGAGGACCGGCAGCGCGGCTAGTGGATTGAGGGCCGCGAGAATGCCGGGTTCTGCGGCGATGTTGATGGCGCCGATGACGCCGGCGGTGACGAACCACAGGATCATGATCGGGCCGAACAACCGGGCGATCTGATGCGTGCCGAGGCGTTGCACGGCGAACAGCAGGAGCAGAATGGCCAGGGTGACTGGCAGGATGAAGGCGCCGAAGCCGGGGGCGGCAAGTTTCAACCCCTCCATTGCTGACAGCACCGAGATCGCCGGCGTGATCACACCGTCGCCGTACAACAGCGCGGCGCCGAGAATGCCGAGGATCATCGGCAGGGTGATGCGCAGGCCGGCCATGTGCTCGCCCTCCACGAGGGAGAGCAGGGCGAGGATGCCGCCCTCGCCGTCATTGTCGGCGCGCAGGACCAGTTGCACGTATTTGACGGATACCATCAGCACGAGTGCCCAGAAGATGAGCGAGACGATGCCGATGGCGTCGGCCGGGGTTGGGACCGCATGGCCGGTGGCATTCAGTGCGATGGAGAAGGCGTAGAGCGGGCTGGTGCCGATATCGCCGAACACGACGCCGATCGCGGTGAGCGCGAGGAAGCCGATGCTGCCGGCGTGGTGTTCGGCGGCTTCCGGCGCGGCGCGGGCGGTTATCGCGGCAGCACGAGCGATGGCGCGGTTTCCCTTGCTGGGGCCAAACTGATCCAAGGATAACCCAAGAACCCGCCCCGTGAGCAACCCGGCATCCAGGCCAGTGCAGCGTCCGGCATCCGGAGCCGTCGAGCGCCCGGCATCCGGAGCCGTGGAGCTCCCGGCATTCGGACCCGGGCAGAGCCCGGGATCCGGGCCTGCGCAGCATCCGGCATTCGGGCCAGCCGGAACCCGGCATTCGGACCTGCGCAGAACCCGGCATCCGGGCCCGCGCCATGCGGCGACGCGCGACGCGGCTGCGGTCAGGCTGCCCTGACGCCTGAGAGGAAACTGCCGACCGCGTTGTTGAGAGCTTCGGTCTGCTGCGACAGGTCGTTGGCCGCCGCCAGCACATTCCTCGCGCCCTCGCCGGTTTCCACTGCGGCGCGCCCCACTTCACCGATGTGGTTTCGCACCTCCTCGGTGCCCGCCGCGGCCTGCTGGACGTTGCGCGCGATTTCCTTGGTCGCCACGCTTTGCTCCTCCACCGCCGCGGCGATGGCGGCCGTGGTTCGGCTGACCTCCCCGATGGTCGCCGCGATCGTCTCGATCGCGGCGACGGTCTCGCGGGTCGCAACCTGGATTTGCCCAACCTGTCCGGCGATTTCGTCCGTGGCCTTGGCCGTCTGGCTGGCGAGCGCCTTGACCTCGGACGCCACGACCGCAAAGCCCTTGCCGGCCTCGCCCGCGCGCGCTGCCTCGATCGTGGCATTCAGCGCCAGCAGGTTGGTCTGACCGGCAATGCCGTTGATCAGGCTGACCACCTGCCCGATCCGTTCGGCGCCGTCGGCCAGACCGCGCACCGTGACTTCCGTCTGCCGCGCGTCATTGGCCGCCCTGTCCGCTGCCGCGGCGGATTGGCCGATCTGGTGGGTAATCTCCCCCACCGAGCTGACCAATTGATCGGCGGCGGATGCCACGGTCTGCACGTTGCCGCTGGCTTGCTCGGCCGCCACGGTCACCGCGCCGGCTCGTTCGGCGGTGCGGCTGGCGGTGCTGGACATGGATTGCGCCGTCGCCTGCAGTCCCGACGCCGCCGATGTCAGGACGCCGACCATCTGGCCAACCTTTGCCTCGAACTCCCTGGTCATGGCCTGCAGGCGGCCGGCATTTTCCGACTTCGCTGCTTGCTCTGCCGCCTGGGCCTCGGCCAGGGCATCGGCCTCTCTAAGACCGGTACGGCATTCATCGAGCGCGCGAGAAAGCTGGCCGATTTCGTCGGTGCGTTTGATGGATGGCAGGTCGAACTCATAATCCCGCCGGGCAAGTTGGCGCGTGATCTTGATGGCGCGCATCAGCGGGAGAGCGAGGCTCCGATCCAGCCATCGTGTCAGCCCCACGCTCGCCACGGCCGCCAATGCCGTCATCAAGCCGATGATCCACACGGCTCGAACGAAGGCTGCGTCGGCCCGGGCGACGGCGTTTCCCCCCTCGCGATCGTTGTAGGCGATGTCCGCTTCGACTGCGTCTCGCAGCGCCGTGAATGCGGGCTTGAGGTCACCGTTCAGAATCTGCTCCGCCTTGGTCGCGTCGCTGACGTTGTCCAGCCGAGCACTCAGTGCCTGGTATTGTTGCCAGGCTTCATTGATGGCCGGGTAGAGCCGGTTGGCTTCCTCACCCGGATCGACCAGCGACGCGTACGCCTTCCGTGAGGCTTCGATATCAGCCACCGTCTCCGACATTTGCCGGACGAGCAAAGCCTTCCTCTCCGGTGAGGACACGAGCGCGGACATCGCCTGCAATTGGCGGAAGCGCTCGATCACCGTGGCCAGATGGCCGATGGCGCGAACGCTGGGCAGGTAATCGCGGGCAACGATGCTGGTCGCTGTCCGCATGTCCGCGGCCTGGTAGAGTCCCGTGCCGCCGACCAGGACGACCGAAAACAGCAGGAGACCGAACGCCAGCCGAAGCTTTCCGCCGACACTGAGTTTTGCAAGGAAGTGCATGTCATCGATGCCCCATTGAAGCGGGCAAGCGTGCGCGAAACAGATTAACAAAGCGTGTCCGGGGGCGGCGGCTGGCTGGAATTCATGGACCGTCGCGCGTCAGAATCACCGAGATGTTTTGGAATATCTGCATTTGTCCTGGCGAGGCGGCCTGTCCAGGCGGCCGGCGTGGTCTGCAGCGTTGCACTCGAACCAGCATCGGTGGCATCGCGGCCAATCGTGGCATTGCGGCGAGATCGACAGCACTGCTGCCACATGCGACCGTTCACCCGTGCACTGATCTGAGACTCGCTATGAATGATCCGCTGCTGCGATTTCGTTTGGCTGGCCGTACCGCCCTGGTCACCGGGGCGCGGCGAGAAATCGGCCGAGCCATCGCGTTGGCGCTGGCGGGCGTGGGCGCGCGGCTGGCAATCCACCACGCCGGCACCGACGAAGAGGCCAGGGATGCGGACGGTGTTGTCGCGGAAATCCGCGACGGTGGTGGCGAGGCCCGATGCTTCCCACAAGATTTTTCCCACGACGATGCGGGCGCGCGGCTGGCAGCGGCGGTCACCGCGTGGTCGGCGGTGGATATCCTGGTGCTGAACGCCTCCATCGAGATTCCCGAAGACTGGCAGGACATCAGCCGCGCGCATTTCGACCGGCACATCGCGGTGAACCTGCGCTCCACGCTGGAGCTGCTGCAGGCGCTGGTGCCGTCGATGGCGGCGCGCGGCTGGGGACGCGTGCTGACGATCGGCAGCGTGCAGCAGGTGCTGCCGCATCCGCGGATGCTGGTCTATGCCGGTACGAAGGCGGCGCAGTTCAACTGGGTGCTCAATCTGGCGCGGCAATACGGCAGCCAAGGCGTGACCGTGAACAACCTGGCCCCGGGTGCGATCCAGACCGCGCGCAACCGAGAGCAACTCGCGCGCGAGGGGGTGGCGATCGCTGCCCGTGTGCCGGTGGGAAGGTTGGGCACGCCGGACGATCTGGTCGGGACGGCGCTGCTGCTATGCTCCGACGCCGGGCGCTACGTCACGGGCGCGAATTTGTATGTGGATGGCGGGCGGAATATCGCGTGAGGGCATCGCCACGCACGTGGTCAACGGACAATGACGCCAAGAACGACTTGCATTGCGACGCGTCATCCCCTTGTCATTGCGCATTGAAGGAGTGACTCGATGCACGGAAAAGCGAGCGCCGGCGGTGGGCCGGGTGCAAAGCCGGCGCCACCCTGGCTGGCGGGCGCGGCGATCGGACTGGCCATCCTGGGCATGGCGAGCGGCGCCATCGCCTTCGGCGCAGGCATGGCGCTGACTCAGTCCGTCACACGCGACGTCAGGACCGGCTAGACCGCCGCCATCATCCGGCGGACCACCTCGGCTGGCAACGGCGCCTTCGCCTGTGGCGGCGTCACCGCATCCGGTATGATGTATTGCGCGTACGCCTGGATGTGCTGATACGCCACCTGCTCCAGCAGCGAGATCGGCGTGAGGGCCGACTCCGGGATCCCGCGGGCCTTTGCCTGCGGCTTGGTCAAATACTCGGTCGGACCACCGGGCGGCTGGTATTGCCAGGCGAAGCAGTCGCTGGGCAGCAGTGAGGTGGCAAAATTGCCAGGGATCGTCGTCGTATCCAGCCGCCCCACGGTGCCGGCCGTGCTGGCGAACAGCTCGCTGACTCCCGCCCCGCTGCTCACGATTCCCGAAAGCAGCGCCAGGTCGGCAACACTGTATTCGAACGACAGGGCGTAGAGCGCCGGCAGGAACAGCAGCGTGTCGATGCCCCAGGCGCGCGGCACCAGGTCGTAGGTGTTCCACACGTCGGCATTCCAGATCTGCCATCCATGCAGGCCGCTCGAGGCCGGGAGATACTCGAGAAGACGCTCGGCGAAAGCTGTGTTGCCCGGGGTCGGGCCAGCGGTGGGATAAGTCAGCACCTGGCCACGCGGCAACGATGTCAGCGGCCCCTGCGGATCGATCAATGCCAGTGCCAGAGTCGGCGACAACGCGCCGCCCAGCGAATGGCCGGTGACGGTCAGCGTCTGCGCGGCGGCGAGCGTGAGATTGCTCAGGAACGATTGCAGCGTGATCTGCGTCTTGGCATCCAGCAACGCGAGCACATGGGTAATGCCGACAAAGGTGCCGCTGGTGACGTTGGGCGTCGAGGGCGATGTCGGGGCGACGGGCTTGCCGCCCTTTCCCCAGGTCTGCAATGCCGAGTCCCAGGTAACGCCGGGGACGATGACCAGATCCTCGACAATCCAGTCGAACCACGAGGACGGGTTGGTGCCGGCGATCGCCAGCACCAGCCGGTTCTGGCTGTGGCTCTGCACCACATAGGCTGAGTTGGTCGCGGTGAAGGTGGCGATGCCCTTCTGCCAGTCCACCGTGGTCGGACCGACGACAACGGTCGCCGGCCCCCAGGCGACAGTCCAGTCGCTGCCGATCTGCTTCTCCACCGCCGGGTCATTCAGCGTAGCAGACAGATTCGCGACGAACAGGTTGTTAAGGTACGCCTGGGCAGCGGCCTGAGCTTTCGCAACGGCCTGCTGGTACGGCAGGCTTTTATCAAGTTGTTCGCTGACCGGCGGTATGGACGCCATGCCTGCAAGGCCGGATAGATAGAACGTCACTTGCCAAGCGTCGTACATCGCGTCCTCCTCTGGCTTATTAGGATGGCAGGCTAGCACGACGCTGTACGGTGCAGCCGGGAAATGTCCGTAAAATGCCGGTCAAACCGGGCCAGTCACGTTACAATACAACCGTCTGTCTGGTTCACGGCTATTGCACGGCGCAGCATTTGAGATTGCCGACACGAGGCCCGCGACAACGCGCCTGTCACACGGTGCCGGCGGCGCCGACGCGCAAGCGGTTGCCGTAACGATCGCCGAAGAAGATGTCCGGGCTGAGTTCGTCCACCGTGTTGCACCCGGTATAGGCCATCGTCTTGTCGAACTCGTTACGCAGCAGGGAAATGGCGCGCAGCGCGCCGTGCTGCCCGCCGACCGCGGTGCCGTACAGCGTGGCGCGGCCGGTCAGCACGGCCTTCGCACCCAGCGCCAGCGCCTTGGCAATATCGGAACCGCGGCGGATGCCGGAATCGAGGATGACCGTGGCGCGCTCACCCACGGCTTCCGCGATCTCCGGCAGCACGTCGATGGTGGCGACGGAACTGTCCATGTTACGGCCGCCGTGGTTGGACACGATGATGCCGTCCACGCCGTATTCGATGGCCTTTACCGCATCGTCCGGCCGGTTGACGCCCTTGATCATCAGAATGCCGGGCCACATGTCGCGGAATTTCGCCAGGTCGTTCCAATCGAGCGAATCGGCGCGCAACGCGTCGCGGCTGCCGACGCCGCTGAGGATCGATTTTTGAAATTCGGGCGGGTAGTTCTCGTGCCGCGGCATGCCGATGCTGGTGAAGTATTTCAGCAGCACGTCCTTCGCCCATAGGGGGTGGCGCATCACGTCCAGCACGAAACGCGGCGTGGGCGTGAACGGCAGGCCGAAGCCGTTATGGGTGTTGTACTCCCGGTTGGGCGAGACGGGGGAATCCACGGTGACGATCAGCGCCTCGAAGCCGTTGCGGAGAGCGCGCTGGATCAGCGCGTGTGACAGCTCCCGCTGCTTCCAGACATAGAGCTGGAACCACAGCCTGCCGCCTTGTTCCGGGCCGCCGGCGGCGGCGATCTTCTCCATCGCGGTCATGGAGGCGGTGGAGAGCGTCAGCGGGATTTTTGCCTTGGCCGCAGCCTTCGCGAGTTCCAGTTCGCCTTCGTGCCAGCAGAGGCCGGCCGCTCCAGTGGGCGCGATGGCCATCGGCAGGCTGGCGGGCTTGCCGAACAGGGTGGTGGCGACGCTGCGTTGGGAGACGTCGACCAACGCGCGGTGGCGCAGCTTGATGTGCTCGAAGGCGTTGCGGTTGTTGGCAACTGCGATGTGGTCTTCCGTGGCACGATCGACGAATTCGAACACGCCGCGGGGGAGGCGGCGTTGGGCGGCGGCACGGAGGTCGTAGATGTTGAGGCAGCGATCGAGATTGGGCATGCGGTTTTGGTAAGGGGGATTGGACGGGAGGTCAAATCGGCGGTGGGCCGGCGGACGGGACCGGCTCGCGGGCCAGACGCGGGCGCGTCACCGCTCCTTCGTCATGGCATCCTGACGATGATCGCATCTCAACGATGACCACATCTCACGCGATAAAACCCATCCGGCCTGGGTCAACTGGTCTGCAAGGGGACAACGATGCTGACAGCGCCATTCGTCGCGGCGTTGGCCGTTATGCTGGTGCGTTCACCGTAGCTATTTACCGGACTCTCGGTCGTCCAGGTTCCGATCGCGCCGCCGGCAGCCACTGTGATATCGATATTGGTAAAATCGATGGACGTAGCGTTCGGATATTCCTGTCTGTCGAACAGATCGTAGGCCCATGTAGCCTGGCTGTTGGATTGCTCGTAGGCCTCGAGAACCTCGACGCAATTCACGAGGGGCGTCGGCAGGCATACGGAAAGCCTGGTACCGTCAATTCCATCAAACTCACAACTATAAGTGTAGCCGGCATCCGTCTGTTGTTCGAGCGTGATGAGACCGGTCAGCGTCTGGCCAACGGAGACGCGCTGATGCTTCGTAATATGTCGGGTCCCATCTACCACAGCCCAGGATGCGATCGTCCAGAATGGACCTCTGTCGTTTGCATCCTCGTTATCCAGATAGCTGTCGCCCCACTGGAGGACCGGCTGAACGATTGTCTGGCGGTCCCCGGTTTGCGCGCCGTTGAACAGAAATATTGTCTGGTTCTCGGTGAGGAATGGTCCGTTCGGCACAGTCCAGGTCGATCTGAACGATGCGATCGATTTTCCATCGGTATTGACGGACGCGTAGGTGATCCAGTTGGCTGCCGCGGATGCGCCGGCGCCTGGCCCTGGGGTCGCGGCCGGCAGATCCGGCTTGAACGCGACCGTTACACCTGGGGCGGCACGATACACGGACGAACGCGGCACCGGGCCGCCAGGAGTGATTGCGAGCGCGGTGGGTCCGGGCACGGCGCGCAGAGCGGCGGCCGGCGGAGCTTTGGGGGACGCGGCGGCGGCGTTGTTCTTTGGCCCAGTTGCGATCGTCGCAGGCCGCACGCCGGGCAGCAGAGAGGTAATCAGGCCCGACACTTTGCTCTGCGTAGCGGTCAGCAGGTCGAGAACGTCAAACGAGGGCAGGGCAAGGTTCTGGAAATAATCCAACTGCTCGTTCGCAATGATCTGTCGCGCCGACGACGCCGCGACCGCCAAAGCCCTGAGGCATCCCGGTTGGTCTTTCGCAACATTCCCATCCCACTGCTGAATCAGGGAATAGTACAGGCTCTTAAGGTCGGATGCGGATTTGTACCACGTCGCGAAACGGCGCTGCGAGGCGTACCAACTCGATAACGTCTTCTGCAGGCCGAGGACGCCGGTCAGGACACCGGTAAGTTGGGTGACAATCACGCTTGTGTTTGACCCCGGCGACCAATATTCGCCGAGCCAGAGCAATCCGAGCAGTGCAATCGGCAGTCCTGCAACAGCAATGCAGTTCAGCAGAATATAGCGGTGTACCTCCGATCGTGCGCTACGATAGCGCTTCTGATACCAAGCCGCTCCCAGGACGACTTCGACGATGAATTCGAGCATCGCCTTGTCGAGCCTGTGATCGGTGATGGAGAAGTCGAGAGCGCGCTTGAATTCCGGTAGTAGCTCCTTCGCCCTTTCGCGCGAGCGGTGGCCATCGACGATGTCACCTTTCGAAAGGATATCGGCAATGGAGCCCATACGATTGCCAGGAGGCGGATCGCTGTGGACGTTCATTGGTTTATTTCTTTTGTGCGCTGGCCCAGGTTTGTTCGGCCTTGTAGATGCTTTCCGCCGACGTCACGCTCGCATTGAGAATAGCCGCCGCGGAGGCATCGGGCGCCGTTGTGACGTTTGCACCGCAATCCGGCCGGAAGTTGACCACGCCGCCCTTCGTCACATCCGCTATCGACACAAATCGCGGATCGGCGATCGTAACGTCATACGGGAGGATATTGGGATTGGGCTGAGCCGGATTGCTCTCGATCGCGTCTTCCAGCGCTGCCCACCAGATGATTTGCAACGTGACCTTGCGGCACGACGAGTACGGAAAATCATGCCGCGGATTGGTGGCGAAATTCGCACCGAAATAATCGGCCACGGAGACGTCGGCCGAGGTCGGCCGCTTTGTGAGGTCCGCATCCTTTGCGACAATACGATACAGCCAGCCGTCGCCCGGAAGCAGGTTTCGCCGTATCGGCTTCGATCCGGTCTGGCTGATCGCTGTCGGGCCGCCGGCAATTTTGTTGGGGAGCGTATGCCAGCACGCATTCGGAGTGCCGGCCACGACCGGTGCTGGCTTGTTCACGGCGGTCAGTTCACTGCTCGGCGCGAGGCCGCCGACATTCGTGTTCGCTATCGCGATCGGAAACGCAATGAGTGGCGAGAGCGGCGGCGTCAAGTTCTGAATGTTGCTGAGATCAACCGGCTCGCCCGGGCAGATATACGACATGATCTGCGGCGGCGGTTTGGGAGCCGGCTGGACTTTGGGACCCAGAGGAGCGGCCGCCGGGTGAAGCGCCGAACCGATGCTGCCGAACAAGAATCCGGCAGCCGCACCATAAGGACCGGCTATCCCGAAGCCTGTCGCGGCGCCGGCGCCCGCGGCGGTGATGATGGCGGCGGTGTTGTTGGTATAATTGACGGTTACCACGCTGTAGAGACCATCCTGTCCCGTGATGGCGGTACCGGAGATAGCCGATGTGGAGAAGCTCAGGGCCGGATTATCCGGCTTGGCTACGTACACGAGCGCATCGGGAGCAGCCAGGTCGGAAGCGGTCGGCGTCGATTGCGCGGATGCCTGGGCGAAACATTGCCACCAATTATTGCTTGTGACCTGGCCCGAGCCGCCCGAACAGTTCGCCGCAGTCTGTATTTTCGACTGGCCTGCTGTATTCCCGCCTGCTCCGGGGCTTTGCGCCAGGTTCCCTTGCGCGCCGGGCGAAGAGGCTGGTTGCTGTGATAACGTGATGGTGCTCTCTGGCAACCTGAATCGTAGTGCCGTGGACGGTACAGGGGCTGACGAATTCGGTTTCCACAGCGAATAGTCGATGGAGGCATCGAAGGGCATTGTCGAGCAAGCGGCCAGGCAGATTGCCAGACAAGGGACAGCTATTCTTTTCATTAGCTCCCCCTTTCTTGACGGGACCAGCACGCAGCCATCGCCGCGGTGTAGCCGGTATTTCCCGGCTCACCTCCAATTGGACGCTTGAAAACGATATAATCGGTTGCCAGGCGGTTGGGAAGTGGCAATGTTCCGGGCGAGTCAATGATTCCGCAAAAAAACGGTATTGCGAAGTCTCGACTGTGCCGGGACCTTGGCGATAGCGGGCTTTCGGACGTGTCGCCTTCCAGACCGTGGCACCATCAACGAGGGGTGCTTGCCGGCGCCGGACCGGACGGCTGCCGCCAAGATTGGTACGAACTGAAAGTCAGGCTGACGGCCAGGGCCGAGTTGCTTTGCCAACGCGGGGAACATCGGCCGACCGTACTTCTCGCACCCTCGTTTTTTCACCACGGAGGGGCCACGGTGATGCGGCGCCGCGATCGGTAGCGACCCTCGCACCCTATGCGACAGTGAACTGCGCCATCATTCCGGAATCTTCATGTTCGAGAATGTGGCAATGCGCCATGTAGGGTGCGTCCGCACGGGCGGGGTGCGGGAAACGCACCAGAATCTCGCTCACGCCGCCGGCCGAGATCGGCGCGATGTCCTTCCAGCCGGCGCGGTACGCCTCCGGCTTCTGCCCGCGTTCCGACAGGATACGGAACTGGCAGCCGTGGATGTGGACCGGATGCAGCATCTGGTCGCCGCCTTCGGAAATCCGCCAGCGCAGCAGCTCGCCGCGACGGGCAGTGAAGCCTACCTCGCCCAGCGCAAAAGGCTTGCCGTTGACACCATTGGCGGAAAGCTGTGCCGCCCTGGACAGCTCTGGATCTTCCTTGATCAGTTGGGTGACACGGGCGATGACAGCCGGGTCACTCTTGCCGCTTTTGGCCATCGCCATCAGACCCGCCTTCATCAGCGGCATCATGCCGGCCTGGTCGCGGAACATGTTCATGACCAGATCCTGGCTAACGGCCGGCAGAACCGCCGGAAGCGGCGGCAGCTTCGCCAGAGAGGCCGGAAGCTGCCCCGGCCCGTCGCCGCGATCAGGCCGGATCGTAACCAGGGGTACGGGACCATCGAATGGCGGCAACCGCATGATCGGCGCGCCGGCCGGCAGCGCGACGAGATCGAACGGCGTGCCCGAGCGGCAATCCACCATGACCTCGAACCGCTCACCCGCGTGCATCACGATCTGCTGCATCTCGACCGGACTCTCCAGCAGGCCGCCGTCAGAACCGATGACGTACAGCGAGCGATCGTCGGAAGCCTTCAGCAAATAGCTCCGCGCATTGGAGCCATTGAGCAAGCGCACCCGCAACCAGCCACGCGCCGTGCGTGCCTCGGGATAGTGCGCGCCGTTGACCAGTGGCACCGTGCCGACATAGCCGCTCGTCACCGCGATGATGTTCATTCGCTCGAAGAACTGGCCATCGCGACGGAAGCGGCGGTCCTGGATGACCAGCGGGATATCGTCGATGCCCCAGCGGGACGGCAGCGCCAGCCGGTCCGTATCGTCATCGTCGATGATCAGCAGCCCGGCGAGGCCCTTGATAACCTGCGCCGCGGTCGTGGGATAGAAGTGCGGATGGAACCACAAGGTGGCCGCTTGCTGGTCGATCGGCAATAGAACATGCCAACGCCCGCCCGGTGCGATGGCCTGGTGCGGGCCGCCATCAACATTGCCGGGAATGATCAGCCCGTGCCAGTGCACGGTCGTGGGTTCCGGCAGACGGTTGGTGAAGTAAATCGTCACGCCCTGGCCGCGCCGCAAACGCAGCGCCGGGCCGAGGAACGCGGCGTTGTAGCCATAGGTCGCGGTGGATTGGCCAGGCAGGAAGCGCGCCGTCGCGGCACGGGCATCGAATGCGATGACACCCTGCGCATTCGGCCGGATTTCCGAAGGAACCGGCAAGGCGGGCCGAGCGGTGTCCGCGGCAAGCGCGGGCGTGAGACGCAGCGCAGCGATTGTCCCGCTGGCCATGCCCTTGGTCAGCGCGCGGCGACGAGAGAGCTTGGTCATGACAGTCTCCTTTACGGCCCCGGCTGTCGCATCCATCTGCGCCGCCGCACGGCGACGCTGGGGAGGCGACGGCGAAACAAGGACGTCGCGATCGCCTTTCACTCGCCCGATTGTTGCAAAGATTACACACCATGCGAGCTATCAAAAGCGCAGCGTGGGATGCGCCCGATCACTGCCAAACCGCGGAGGCCGTCGCTGCTAACCTGGAAGCCGCATTTGCAAGCGGTGACGTGGCCCTGATCCGCCAGACATTCGGTGTAACGGAATGGGCGCTCGCGATATGGATGCGTGTCAGAATGGATGCGTGTCAGAGCGACAGGCGGCTCGTGCGCATCTGCCCGGCCCACTGAAGCCTGTAACACCACCTCCGGAAACCGTCATCGGCGTGCCCTTGACCCGCCGCCGTCTCCGCTGATCCATTGCCGCCGCTCTGTTCCACTATTGTCGAGACTTGCATGTTCTATCCCCTGGCCGGCCCCGGACGGTTCTTCAAAGGCAACCTGCACACCCACTCAACATGCTCCGACGGCGTGCATGAACCCGCCCGGGTGTGCGCGGTGTATCGCGACGCCGGCTACGACTTCCTGGCGCTGACCGACCATTTCCTGCCGCGCTACAACTTTCCCATCACGGACACCCGGGATTTCCGTACCCATCGGTTCACCACGATCCTCGGCGCCGAAGTGCATGCCCCTGCCACCGGCCTCGGCGAGCTATGGCACATCCTCGCGGTGGGCCTGCCCACCGATTTCTCCCCCACCGCTGCGGACGAGACCGGCCCGCACCTCGCCGCCCGCTGTGCCGCTGCCGATGCGTTTACCGTGATCGTCCACCCCGCCTGGTACGGGCTCACCGTCGCCGATGCCGACACCATCACGACCGCGCATGCGGTCGAGGTCTATAACCACACCAGCGCGGTGAAGACCGATCGGGGTGATGGCTGGGGCTTGCTCGATGCATTGCTGGCGCGCGGCCGGCGGCTGCATGCCACCGCGGCCGACGACGCCCATTTCAAATTCAACGATTGGTTCGGCGCCTGGGTGATGGTGAAATCGGAGCATCTGGAGCCGGAGGCACTGGTCGCGGCGTTGAAGGCCGGCCGCTACTTCTCCAGCCAGGGTCCGGAGATCTACGGCATCGAGGTGGACCGGACCCACATCGCGGTGGAGTGCAGTCCCGCGTGCGCGGTGATGGCACTGGGCCGCGGCTCCGCGGGTGAGGCCGTGTTCGGCGATGGCCTGCGTAGCGCGCGCCTGCCGCTCGAGCGCATGCAGAGCGGTGGCTATGTCCGTGTCGTGGTGGTGGATGCAGCGGGCCGGCGCGCCTGGAGCAATCCCATCTGGCTCGACGGCATCGAACCCACGGCTTAACCCGGCAGCATCACCGTACCATCGGTCCGCCGCTCCAGCGGACCGGCCGCCACCACGGCCGCTATCGGCAGCACCCCATGGCAATGCGGGAACAGGTCGCCGCCGCGCGAGGGTTCCCAGCGCACCGTGCCGCCGAGTTGGGACAGATCGATCGCGGCCACCACAAGCTCCGTCTGCCCATGAAAGTGCTTGTCCACCGTCACCGTGAGTTGCGCTGCCGTGGACATATGGATGAACCCGTCCGCCAGATCCGCCGCCGAGCCGCGGAACACTTGCTCTCGCCGCATGCGCGCGAACTCGGCGTCGGTCATGACCTTGTAGGCAATGCGTTCGGTCATCGTCTCGACAGCCGATCTACGCAGGCACACCGCATGGCGCCCGCCATTCGACGCAAGCAGTTCATCGGCACCAACCTACCGGTTCATTCCCCGCACCGCGTCGCACACTGCCCGCGTCACCTCCGCCGTCGTCGCCTTCCCGCCCAGATCCGGCGTCACCACTCCCGCCGCGCACACTTGCTCCACGGCCCGCATCAGCAGCCCTGCGGCCGCGGTCTCGCCCAGGTGTTCCAGCATCATCGCCCCGGTCCAGAACGTCCCCACCGGGTTGGCAATCCCCTTCCCCGTGATATCGAACGCCGAGCCATGGATCGGCTCGAACATCGACGGCGACCGCCGTTCCGGGTCGATATTCCCGGTGGGCGCGATCCCCAGCGACCCGGCCAGAGCCGCCGCCAGGTCGGACAGGATGTCCGCGTGCAGGTTGGTTGCCACCACCGTGTCGATCGACTGCGGCTTGCGCACCATGCGCGTGGTCATCGC
>Ga0335072_10007632_pt1 | contig 15743 bp, 11 predicted proteins | sample Lox_Sample_21_FD_206725 | JGI IMG/M metagenome (GOLD analysis project Ga0335072, IMG submission 206725) | Soil microbial communities from Loxahatchee National Wildlife Refuge, Florida, United States - Lox_Sample_2.1 | ecosystem: Environmental > Terrestrial > Soil > Wetlands | place: USA... | reverse complement strand
AAGGAGCGTTTATCCGCCCTAGCGCGCAGCGCGTAGGCGGATGCGACGAAGGATCTCAACCGATCCTACCCACAACTCGCTCTTTTCATCGATTTGGGCCTCAGGATGACACGGTGCGGGATCGCTTGTGCTGCGGTTGAATGAGTTTGCGTGGCTCGATCACCTGCATGACTTGGCAGTGAATCTTGTGGCGCTCTTGACATGGTCTTCGGCAAGATCACGCCATCCTGGATTCACCGACTCGATCAGTGCAACCTTCTTGGATCTTAGCCATCCCTTGATCTGCTTTTCCCGATGGATCGCTTCATTTACATTGCCGAAGCTCTCGAAATAAACAAGCCTGTGAAGGTTGTACTTCTGGGTGAAACCCGAAACTTCCTTGGATTTATGCTGAAAGGCACGCACCTCCACGTCATTGGTCACGCCGACGTACAACATCTTGGAGCTGTTGCTCATGATGTAGTCAAAGTAGCTTTTCCCCACGGCGCTGCCTCGGTTAAGATTTACTTATATATTATAATAGTATGAATGTCATCCTGAGGAGCGTCTTTCGCGACGAAGGATCTCAACCGAGCCGACACCACAACTCGATTGGTTCATGCGCGTACCCAGACTTTACGTTGAGATCCTTCGCTTCGCTCAGGATGACATGGGCAGGGTGGGCCAGTGCCCGGCCTTTGGCGTGGGGTCGGCCTTAGCGGGACGGGCGAATAGCAAAACAGTAAAGTCTCTTTACTTCTTCACACGCACCAGCACTTCCACTTCGGTGCCGTCGGCCCACGGCAACGTATCCGGCAATTCCAAACGCCCGCCACGGCAGCGCCCCACGAACCGCAGCGGCGTCTCTTTCGCAGCCGGCGTCGCGCTTGCACTCGCCCCGCCGCGTCCGGTTTCGTCCAGCGCCTGATTCACCAGCGCGTCGGCCTCGCGATTCTGTTCGCGGTACACGTGCTCGATGCGGAATGACTCCAGTGCCGCAGCCATTTTCTTGGCGCGCTCGAACAACGGCTTCAAATCTTCGCTCTTCACCTTGTACTGCCCGCGCATTTGTTTCACGAGTAGTTCCGAATCACTTTCGATGCGCAGCGCGCGCACCCCGTGGGTCTGCGCGTAATCCAGCGCCGCAATCAGCCCGAAATATTCCGCCACATTATTGGTGTTCTGTCCGATGTACTTCTTCAGCCGGGCCACAATCTCCCCGCGGCCATCGCGAATGACCACGCCATACGCCGCCGGGCCGGGATTGCCCCGCGATCCGCCATCAATGTTCGCTTGATACGCCGCATGCTTGGCCACGGGTGGTTCCGGCGGTGCATCGCCGAACAGTCCGCCTCCGTGCATCGCTGGCCCGCGCCGCACCATCAAGAGTTCGCCGCCCCATTCGCGGCGTTGTTCTTCGGCGCGGCATGCGGAATCGGTTCCAACGAATACAAAATGCGCCCGCAGGTCTCGCAGCGGAACACTTCTTCGTCCGCTTCGCTCTTCAGCAATTGCAGTACGTGCGGCAGCACGCGCACGCCGCAGGCCCGGCACTGTTCATCGCGCGCCTCGGCCATCGCCGATCCGGGATGTTTTTTCTCCACGCGGGTGTACAGTTCCAGCAATTCTTCGGGAACTTTCTTGGCAATTTCCGCGCGCTCCGCCATGGCCGCTTCCATGCGCTTCTTCTTCTCGCCGTACTGCACCTGCATCTGCTTCTTCTCGGCGTTGATCGCGGCTTCCGCCTCGCGCAAATCTGCTTCCGCGTGCTTTACCCGCCGCTCCACGTCCTCCAGCGCCATCATTTGTTCGAGCACCTGATCTTCGGCCTTCGACGCTTCCGCCTCCGCATTGGCGATTTCGTGTTGCAGCGCTTTGTATGCTTCGTTGGTCTTTACCGAACTGCTCTGCTCGCGATACTTCTTCGCGCGGCTTTTCCACTCCTCCACATCTAATTCCAGTTTTTTCCGCAGCGTCAAGGCTTGCGTGTTGCCTTCTTTGGCCGCGGTCACAGCTGCGCGTGCGCCATTCAATTTGGCGTCGGCTTCCCGCAATTGTTTGGGCAGACTATCCAGATCCGCGCGCGAAGACGCGATGACTTGGTCCAATCGTTGCAGTTCCAGAAGTTGAGGAATGGCAGGATGCACGGGGCCGATTTTAGCACACGCTCCCAAAGGCGCCCCGGCTTAGTGTGGGGCCCGCCTTCTGAGGCAGGCCGTTCGTTTTTTCCTGGCGCAAAACGAACCAGCGGAAGCGAGGCGGCCGCTCCTCGACGGGATGTCCAGTGGGTCCCAGCGCCGGACTCGCTTCCGCATAGCTCGCACAGCAAACCCGCAAACTCAGGCGGTTTTCATGTCGCGATGAATCAGCATGGCATCAATGAAGTAGCCGATGCCCACCGCCACCGGCAGAATCCCAAAGGCGCCGGCCGCAAAAGTCTCTGGTTCACCCACGACCCTACCGATAATCGCAAACATTGCCATGAATCCCAATCCGCCACAGACCAGCAGGATGCCGGCGCGCCGCGAGCGTGCATATTGCGTCAGCTCCGGCTCCATGGGGATTTGCGTGCCGCGTGCAATCGCCGCCAAGCGCTCCTCGGAACGCAGCTTGCGCACCCGGTAGTAGGTGTACAGCGCCGCCACCGGCAAGCCGCACGTCAGAATCACTGCTACCAATCCAATCAGGTCGCTGCCCATATGCCACTCCTTCTCTCGCTATCCACTCCGGCCGCCCTTTGCGGTCTCATGGGAAGGTACGCACACACGGGTGCAAAAGTTCCGGGGGTGATTGGCGAACACCCCAACCCGGCCCACTCACTCACGCTGACCACATAAACCGTGTCATCCTGAGGCCCGGGTTTGGCTGAAGGATCTCAACGCAAGGTCTGAAGCAAGATCCGTAATCGACAAGGTGTGGTGCGCGGATCGGCTGAGATTCTTCGTCGCCTGCGTGCTGCGCACTACGGCGGATGAACGCTCGTCAGGATGACAGACTTGGATTTGGTGGGACTTCGGGAAGAGCGTTTATTGCACTTCTTGAATCTGCATCGCGGAATCAATCGCCAGCTTCGGGTAACGAATGGGAGAGCCTTCGGGAGCCGCCGCGTGCTCTGCAACCACCTGAAAGTCCGTCCCATTGCAGTTCACTTCGTAGGTGTAGCCGTCGCGCTCGCGCCGGGCCATATTAATGGCGCCCGAGGAAACCAGCTCATCCAGCGACACGCACTTGCTATTCAGGGCAATTTCCCCGCGCTCCGCCTGCGCGATCTGCAGCAGGTCACTGCGCACACCAGTCAGGCTGATGGCTTGCGTTGGCGCCGTGCCTTGGTCCGTGGTCGGAATGCGCCTTAAAGTGAAGTAGTAAATGCCAAACGCCACCGCCGCAAAAACCAGTACTCCTGCAAGTTTGCCCATGCCTCATTCTGGGCCGCCCCCGCGCCCCGCGGCAAGGCTTTCCCCCACTGTGGTGCGTTTGGATACAACCCCCTGGCATTCTTCCGCCGCACCCTTCCCACCCTGTTATTCTGCCGTAGACGCCTCCCGCTCCTCCCTCTCGGCGTACTCGGAGAACCCCTTCGCCCACGACCCATGGTCACCGCCACGCCCGTGCACGACCTGCTTGCCATTGAGAAGTTACGCGAACAAGAACTGGAAGAAGCCCGCATCATTCAAAGCGCTATGCTCCCGTCGCACCCGCTGCACGAATTCGACCTTATTATTTCTCACGAGTTCCAGCCAATCGAGGAAGTCGGCGGCGACTATCTCGACTACTTCTCGCTTTCCGATGGCACCATTGGGCTATATCTGGGCGATGTTTCCGGCAAGGGTTTGCCCGCGGCACTCTACGCCGCGCTCGCCGTCGGCACCTTGCGCGGCATTCACAAAACAGGCCAGCGCCCCGGCCGCGTTCTTTCGTTGCTGAATGAACGATTGTTGCTGCGCGGCATTCCCGGCCGACACACCGCGCTGCAATACGCGATTTTTTATCCTGCCACCGGCGAGATGATCCTCTCGAGCGCAGGCATGCCGGGGCCATTCCTGCTGCGCCAACACGAAATCCATCCATTGCGAGTAGCGGGCATTCCGCCAGGACTACTGCCCGGTGTGGTTTACGACGAGCTTTCCGTGCAACTGGAACCGGGCGACTCCCTGCTGTTCTGTACCGATGGGGTAACGGAAGCGCGCAATGCAGATGACGAGGAATTCGGCGTCGAGCGCGTGCAGGAACTGTGCTGCAGTTGCTACGCGAACACCCCGCTGGTTTTGCTCGAGCACCTCTTCACTGCTCTGGACGAGTTCACCGGCGCTTGCCGCCAATGGGACGACATGACCGCCACGGTGTTCCACTACGCGGAGCCCTGACGCCCCGCCGGACGGTGGCAAAACGGGCAACTGTGCCGCCTTTTTATTTGACCCTCTTTCCCTTCTCACGTAACAAAGGAAGATAGCGTTTTTCTTCCCTGAGGAGTCCTCGATGAACCGCAAGTCCCCGAGTCTGGTGGCACTGGCCTGCATCCTGGCCTACTCGTTAGCCATTCCGTTCGACCTGCCGGCACAGTCGCCCTCCGCATCGCAACGCGCGGGTGAGATTTCCCGCATCATTCCGGCCGTAAATATTACCCGCGGCAACAAGTCCATTGCCGGTCTCGCAAAAACCATTGTGGATTGGCTCGACGTGGTGAACACACAGCCCAACGCGCGCGCCCGTGTCGCGCTGGACGATGGCTCCGTGCTGAACATCGGGTCCGACTCTTCCATGCATATCCTGAAGCACGACGCCGGGGCGCAGCAGACGGACCTGGAGCTGAGCCTGGGCAAAGTGCGCTCGCAAGCCCAGAAAATCACGCAGCCCAACGGAAAATTTGAAGTGCATACGCCCGCCGGTGTGGCCGGCGTGGTGGGCACGGACTTTTATACCGCGTACGAAAACAACATGATGACCGTGATCGTGTTTGAGGGCTTCGTGCGCGTGTGCAATCTTGCCGGCGTTTGTGTAGTGGTGAAAGCCGGGCAGATGACCACGGTTCGCTCCAACGATTCGGCGACGCCTACGGTGAACCAGGCTTCGCTATCGATGATGACCGACGCAATTGCCGCCACGACCCTCGAAGCGCCCAGCGTTCTCCAGCAAGCGCACCACATCAGCAAGGGCACGGCGATCGCACTCGGAGTTATTGCCGCAGTGCCCATCATCGTGATTCCGATCGTCGCCTCGCGCAGCACCACGGCCTCGCCGGTGCCCCCGCCGCCCGTGCGGACAGGCTGTGGGCCCAACGGCGTGGCGGCTTGCTAACGACTTTCCCGTTGTGGTTGCCGTACAAAAAGACCCGGTGACGCCCAGCCGCCGGGTCTTTTGCTTTTGCGAAAAACCGGCAATTTGCGTGACTCGGCTCGCTAGTAGAAAGGCATTAGCGGCAAAGTTCTAGCAACGCGAGCGGGGTCCAAGCCGTCTAAGCACTGTGGTATCTTTGGCGTCACGGTTCGGCTGGTCCCCGTTTTGTTTGTCACACACCCCTGGCGTACACTGGACTCTTGCCACTGGCGTCTAATCCGGAGTGAGGCACCCTTGAAAGATCAATCCCGCGCCGTAAGGCGCTCCCGTAGTTCCCTCGTTTTATCTTCGTTGATTTTGCTGGGCGGGCTGGCAATTGCCGGCGCACCGCGGCTGTTTGCCGCGAATGACACCGCCTCGGCCGCGAAACCGTCGCCGCTGTTTACGGCGATGAAAGAGGAGCTCGACCGATCCATGAAAACGCTCTGCGCGCTTGATCCACCGGCGTATTACATCGGTTACACGCTGACGGACACACAGCGCGCCACGGTTTCCGGCTCCAACGGGGCCTTGCTGCAGAGCGACGACAATCGCAATCGCTGGCTGGAAGTTTCCGTGCGTACCGGCAGCTATGACCTCGACGATACTCACAAGGTGGACGGCAAGCAATTGCCAAATGGCGGCCCCGGCACCAATGCGCCGCTGGACAACGATCCGGACGTTCTGCGCCGCGCTATTTGGCTGGAGACCGACAAGCAATACCGGGCGGCCGCTGAAGCGCTGATCAAAGTCAAGACTGGCAAAGAAGTGAACGTACAAACTGTCGAAGCTAATATCCCCGATTTCTCTCACGAAAAGCCGCAAGACTATATTGGGCCGTGGGTCTCCTACACACTCGATCGCAAACCCTGGGAGCAGCGCGTCCGCGACTATACCGCTTATTTCCGGCAGTCGCCCGCGATCATCAATTCCATCGTGACCTTTACCGCGCTGGCCCAGAACACCATGCAACTCACTTCCGAAGGCACGCAACTTCAATTTGGCCAGATTCGCTACCGGCTGGAACTATATATCCAGGGCAAAGCCGCCGATGGCATGGACATTGACCGCTACTACAACTTCGACTGGGTAAATCCTTCCGACGCGCCCGACGACAAAACGGTGCTGGCGGCCGCGGGGCAATTGCGCAAAGAGATGGAAGGGCTGGTGGTTTCGCCACTGAACGATCCGACGGTGGGTCCCGCGTTGCTGACAGGCCGCGCCGCCGCAGTGTTTTTCCACGAAGTGTTTGGGCATCGCGCAGAAGGCCACCGGCAGAAGGATGTAAACGAAGGGCAAACCTTCGCGAAGAAAGTCAACGAACAGATCCTGCCGTCGTTCTTGACCATTGTGGACGATCCCACGATGAGAAAGCTCGGGAAGCAAGACTTGCTCGGCTTCTACCAGTATGACGATGAAGGAGTGATCGGACAGCGAGTAACGCTGGTGGATCACGGAGTGCTGAAGAATTTTGAAATGTCGCGTTCGCCGTTGGCCGATTTTCCCCACTCGAACGGACACGGGCGGCGGCAGATTGGAGCGACACCGGTTTCGCGTCAAGGCAACTTGATCGTGGAAAGCGATAAGACGGTGACCAACGCGGAATTGCGCACCAAGCTGATCGAGCTCATCAAGCAACAGAATAAGCCGTACGGGCTGCTGATCGACGACATCGCCGGCGGCTTCACGATCACCGGGCGTGGCCAACCGCAGGCGTTCCAGGTGGAACCGCTGGTGGTCTACAAAGTGTTCCCGGATGGACGGCCCGATGAACTGGTGCGTGGCGTGGACATTGTCGGCACACCGCTTGCCGCGCTGACCAAGATCGTGGCTACGGGCGATACTACCGAAGTGTTCAACGGCTACTGCGGCGCAGAATCGGGATACGTTCCGGTTTCCGCAGCCGCTCCCGCGATTCTGACCTCGGAATTGGAAGTACAGAAAAAGCAAACCTCGACCGACCGGCCACCGATTTTGCCGCCGCCGGCTCACGACACCGTAAAAGCGGGAGGTGATCAGTAATGCGTTCGCTACGTCTCGCTGCCATTTTCTTCGGCGTTTGTGTGGCGCCCGGGGTTTTTGCGTCGACGCAAGCGCCTTCGGACCAGGATCACACCATGCAAGCCATGAAGGATGAAATGGCCCGGGCGAAATCGCGCCTGGAATTGGCCATTCCTCCATCAAACCAGCCGGTGAAGCCGTATTACATCGAATACCGGCTGCTGGATTTGGACATTCGTGAAGTGGTGGGGGAATTCGGAGCGCTGGTTTCCTCGAACCACACACGCACGCGGCAGATGATGGTCTCCGCGCGCGTAGGCGATTACAAACTGGACAGCTCGAACTTCATTGCGGATGAAGGGTTCCGCGGATTCATTGGGCCTGCGGGCACCGTGGGTATCGATCGCGACTACAATTCGCTGCGCCAGGATTTGTGGATTGCCACGGACCAGGCCTTTAAGGAAGCAGTCGAAACCTATTCGCGCAAGCAGGCGTATCTGAGCAGCCTGGCGCGTCCCTCGGACATAGACGATTTTTCGCGGGTGCAGGTGCTTCAGCACGTGGATCCGCTGGTCACCGCGGATTGGTCGGGCCGTAATTGGGAACAGGAAGCGCGGGACACTTCGGAGGCCTTGCGGGCATTTCCGAAGATTTACGAATCGCGGGTGACCTACTATTTGGTGTACCTGACGGAATATCTGCTGACCAGTGAAGGCACGGAAGTGCGCATGAACCATGCGTACGCGGCGATTGAAGCGCCGATGAACACGCTGGCCGACGATGGGATGCAGGTGAACCACTTCTACGCCACATACGCGCCGACGCCGGCGGCTCTGCCGTCCGTCGATGAGGTGCGCAAGAATCTGAACGTGGCGGGGACGGAATTGATGGCCATGCGTGCGGCTCCGCCGGCCAGCGATTACACCGGACCGGTGCTGTTTGAGAATCGCGCCGCAGCCGCGTTGCTCGCGCAGGTCCTCGGGCCCTCGTTGAACGGTGCCCGTCCACCCGTCGCGTTCCAGCCGGTGGTGGATCAGCTAATGAGCAGCCTTGGCGCCCGCAGCGATTGGGTGGGCAAAACAGATGTGCGGGTGCTGCCGCCGAGCGTGACGTTGATCGACGATCCAACAGCAAGAGACTACAAAGGCAGCCCGCTGATCGGCGGGTACACGATTGACGAACAAGGGGTGCCGGCGGAAAAAGTCATCCTTGTGCAAGACGGGAAGCTCAAGAATTTGCTGATGTCGCGGCGTCCTGGACCGGATTCGGATAAGTCCAACGGCCACGGGCGCGCGGCGTTCAACGGGGATCCCGCGCCCACGATGAGCAATCTTTTCTTCACATCGTCGGAAACGGTTTCCAAAGACGACATGAAGACAAAGTTCGTGGATGCGTGCAAACAGGAAAAACTCGACTACTGTCTGATCGTGCGGCAAATGGACAACCCGACCATCAGCATCCTGCACCAGGACGATTTCACCGAATTGCTGGCCAGCTTTGGCGGCAATGCGGCCACCGACCGACTGCCGCTGGTGGTTTACCGCTATTATCCGGCGGATGGCCATGAGGAAATGGTTCGCGGCGCACGCATCACCGGGTTCAACGCGCGTTCGCTGCGCAACATGCTGGCCATCGGCAACGACGATTACGTGTACAACTTCATGGAGAATCAAACCGTGGGCGTGGCGGGAACCGCGCTGGGAGCGTTCGGCAGCGCGTCGGACGGATTGCCGGCGTCGGTGGTGGCGCCCTCGCTGCTGTTCGAGGAAGTGGAATTTCGGGGAGCACGCGGTGAACCGAAGCGCTTGCCGATTCTTCCGGAGCCGCCGATGTCGGCGACCGGAGCGGAAGACACAGCGAAGTAAGAAGAGACTGGCCAGTCTAAAGACTGGCCACTACACAAGCGTGCGCTTCGGTGCCTGCACCGAGGATGGACTTTACGGTGAGATCCTTCGTCGCAAAAGGCGCTCCTCAGGATGACAGGTCAAGTTTTTGTTAGGTTTTGGGGTTTTGTGTGGCGTGAGACCGGAAGACCCAAACGCGACAACCGGCGTGTGGGACCCGTGAAGGGCTGGCCAGTCTGCAGGTTGGCCACTACATGACCCGGCTGCGCTACGTTAATAGCTCATGGTTCTGACTCGCACGCTGCACACCGCCAGCCAGGAGAAAAGGCGAGCTGCGCTTCTTTCGATCGGCTCGGCGCTGGTGCTACTTTGCCTGAAGACGTTCCTGGTGTGGCAGACAAGCAGCTTGGGCGTGCTGTCGGAAGCGCTGCACTCGGGACTGGATCTGGTGGCCGCCGTGATTACGTTTCTGTCGGTGCGCGTCGCCGACCAACCGGCCGACGCGCGGCACCCCTATGGCCACGGGAAGTTTGAGAATTTTTCGGCGTTTCTGGAAACCGGGCTGCTGGTGCTGACGGCCCTGTACATCATCTACGAAGCGTTCTACCGCTTGTTTTTTCATTCCGTGCACATTCAGCCCAGTTGGACCGCGATTCTGATTCTGTTGCTGGCGCTGGCGATCGACATGACCCGCGCACGCGCGCTGACGAAAGTGGCGCGGAAACATGTCAGCGAAGCGCTGGAAGCGGACGCGCTGCATTTTTCGACGGATGTGTGGAGCACGCTGGTGGTGATCCTGGGGGTGGCGCTGGTGTGGGCGGGCGAAGCATGGAGCCTGCCGTGGCTGGTGTATGCGGACTCGCTGGCGGCGCTGGTGGTGGCCAGTGTGATTCTGTGGCTAAGTTCGCAGCTGGGCCGGCGCACACTGGATGCGTTGCTGGACGCCGCGCCGGTTGGTTTGCAGAACGAAATCAGCGGCGCGATTGGGCAAATGGAAGGAGTGCTTCGCGTGGAACGCGTGCGCGTGCGGCGCGCGGGAAATCGCCACTTCGTGGATGCCACCGTGTCTGTGCCCCGCGCGGCGAATCTGGAACGCGTGCACGAACTGACCGATGCGATCGAAAAGCGCGTAGCCGAAATTGTGCCCGCCGACGTGGTGGTGCACACGGAACCGCGGGCACCCGAGAACGAGGATTTGTTCGCGTCGATTCGCGCGCTGGCGCAGCGAATGGGCTATGCCATCCACGACATTTCGGCTTACCAGCAGGATGGCCAGGTCTTTGTGGAGTTTCATCTGGAGGTCGACGAGAATCTCTCGCTGGGTGAAGCGCACCGGCAGGCCACGGAGCTGGAAGAAGCGGTGGCGGCGCTCGGCGACAATGGCCGCAAACTCGACGTGAACATCCACATCGAGCCGCTGGGCCGGCATATTTCCACGCCGGAGATCGGCGCGGGCGAGATGCGGCAACTAGAGTTGGCGGTGGAAGCGTTCTTGAATCACATGCCACGAAATTACGATGAGCTACTGAATTGCCACGGTGTGCGGGCGCGGCAGGTGGAGCATCACATATTGGTGTCGTGCCACTGCGTGATGAAAAGCGATTATTCGATCACGCGCATTCACGATGTGCTGGCGGAGCTGGAGGACTTGGTGAAAGAGCGCTTCCCGCAGATTTTCCGCGTCACGATTCATCCGGAACCGCCTGAAGCGTCGTAAGCGCAGGCCTCGAAGAGCAAAAACCTGGCTAGTCTAGGGGCGGGACACCACGCAACAAGCGTGCGCTTCGGTACCAGCACCGAGGATGAACTTTACGGTGAGATCCTTCGTCGCAAACGGCGCTCCTCAGGATGACAATTTCCATCAGAGATTGCTGAATCGTCAGAACCGCGGGCTTAGGAAGGCCATCTTTGCTGCGGACCGCGCATGGAAACCGAGCTTCACGCTACAATAACATGCTGATTTACTTTTTCTATTAACTATGGTTAATATGAGTACCGCGCCGGCTCCGCGGGCCTGCTGGCGCGCGGGGGCCGCTTTTGGGGAACCGCGAAAGGAAGGCATTTCGCTCCATGCCGCGCGCGCTTTTGATTGCGATGGCCCTTCTGGCCTTGGCCGGATGGTGGAGCGTGCCCGCCTGGCCACAGGGAGAAACGACCAGCGCGATCGTGGGGCAGGTCAGCGACGCCAGCAACGCGCCGATCCCGGGTGCGACCGTTACCATCAGCAATCGCGAAACCGGCCTGGAGCGCTCGGCGAAAACGGATGCGTTGGGGCGTTTTGACTTTCCGCAACTGAAGCCAGGGACCTACTCGGTCAAAGTGGAAGCGGCCGGCTTCGAGGCGCAACGGAACGACCATGTGCTCTCCGGCCTGGGGCAAAAACAGGCCATAAATTTCACCCTGAAAGTGAGCACGGCGAAGTTGTCCGTAGAGGTATCGGGCGAGGCGCCGCTGATCAATCCGCAAAACGCGAACACTTCCACCAACCTGAATGCGCCCGCGCTGGAGAGTCTGCCGAATCCGGGGGGTGATCTGACGTACCCGCTGCAATTTTCTCCCGGCGCGCTGATCAATACAGCGGGGAGCGGCAATGATTTTGTGGGCAGCTCGAACGGTTATGGAAACGTGGAGTTCAATGGCTTGCCGGCGCTGTCCAACGGGTACGTCGTGGACGGCTTGGAGACGAATGATCCGCTGACCAATCTGAACAGTGGGCTTTCGACAAATCTGGTGCTGGGATTGAACTCCATCGCAGAAGTCACCGTGAACACGTTGTCGTACGAAGTGGATCAGGGCCGATATGGCGCAGCACAGGTGAACTACGTGACGAAATCCGGCTCGAACGAATTTCACGGCAATCTTTATGAAATCTGGAATGGGTCGCGCTTCAATGCGGCGGATTTTTTCACCAATTCGACGCCAGGGAATCACAAACCACGGTCGACGGTAAATCATTTTGGCGGCAGCCTGGGCGGGCCGCTTCGTCACGACAAGTTGTTTTTCTTTTTCGACACGGAATGGATGCGTATTGCGTTGCCGATTGTGACCCCCACGACGGTGCCCACGCCGGCGTTCGAAAATTATGTGCTGCAGAAATTGCCGCTGGGCGGAACAGACTCGGTTACGAGAAGCGTTTATCCCGCGTCCCCGCAGTCGGTGCCGTTTTATCAAAAGCTGTTTTCGCTGTACGGAAACACCAACGGGACGCCGCTGGCGGTTTTAGGGTGTCCGTTCGATGCGGGAGGCGGAGCGCCGGCGATCGCCAACGATGGGAATGGCTGTGCGAACCGGCAAAGCATTTCGCATTCGAGCGACGATCACGAGCAGGTGCAGACCGCGCGAGTAGATTACAACCTGGATGAAAACAACACGTTGTGGTTTCGCTTTCAGGCCGACACGGGCGTGCAGGCGGCTTACACCGACCCAATCAACTCCATTTTCGATGCGTTTTCTCCGCAGCCGCTGTATTCGTTTGCCGCGGGATACACGCACGTGTTTTCACCGCACCTGGTGAACTATTTCAATCCGGGTTTTTCGTGGTACGAGAGTCTGTTCGGTCCTGCAGATCCGCAGCAAACGTTGGCGGCGTTTCCAATGGTGCTGCAAGGAATTGGGGCGAATGCGCCGTTCACGACGATTGGCGGGCTGGATAACACGTGGATTCAGGGCCGGCGCGCGTCGCGCTTTTTCATTAACGATAATTTGGCGTGGAGCCACGGAGCACACGAACTGCGGTTTGGCACCAACACGCGGATTTTCCGGTTGAATGATTACGACTTTGGCGAAGGATCGGTTCCCACGGCGACTTACACGACGCTGCCGCAATTCGTCTACGGAGTGGCGTCCACAGCGACGCAAACCTTTCCCGTTTCCGCGAATGAGCCGTTCAATTTCCTGAATGTGGATTTCTACGCGCAAGACACCTGGAAAGTTACTCAGAAATTCACGTGGACCTTCGGCTTGCGCGATACGTTCAATTCCAATCCGCTGAATCCTCACGATCAGATCGCTCGGTTGATGGGATCGTTCGATGCGATTTCGCATGACGTGAACCAACCGTTGAGCGAGGCGATCCAGACGGGACTGGGCAATATTTTCGAGGCGACGCCGTGGGCGATTCTGCAGCCGCGCACGGCCGTTGCGTGGCAGTTCGCGCCAAATACGCTGCTGCGTGCAGGCTTTGGCGTGTTCAGCGACCTATTGCCGGGAACGATTGCCGATGTGGTGGGAGACAATCCGCCGTATGTGCAAACGTTTCAGGGAGGCTTGCTGGGCACGGTGGGCGGGACGGCCATTGCGCCCGGCGTGCCGAATAGCGCGATCGATGCGGTGGAAGCAGCGCACCTGAGTTTTTCTTCCGGCTTTCCGCAAGGGGAACTGTCGTGCGCATCGGCGCTTGCCAATCCGGGAAGCTGCTTGCCGCCGGTGAATATTACGGCAGTGCCGAGCGGCAGGCTGCATGCACCGTATTTCCTGCAGTGGAGTCTGGGCCTGGAACAGCAGTTCGGGCAAAACGCGAGCGTGAAAGCGCAATACGTGGGCACCAGCGCGGTGAATCAGCCGTACTTGACGCAAGTGAACGGATACCAGACGGTGTGCCCAGGCTGCTTCGCTCCGTTTCCATACTTGCAGCCGGCGGATGCACGCTTTGGCGCGGTGACGCAATTCTCGACAGGAGCGAGCAGTCATTACGACGGCTTACAGTTGTCCGCGATGAAGCGGATGGGGCACGGGTTGATGGGGCAAGTGAATTACACCTGGAGCCATTGCATGGACACGGTGTCCAATGGCGGCTTCCTGCAATTTTCTTCGGGCGGCATCCTGAATCCGCTGCCCGGCGAGCTGAAGCGCGACTACGGCCCGTGCGATTACGACATTCGCAACAATCTGAACGCGCAGTATGTATACGAATTGCCGTCGAAGTTCAAAGGCGGATGGCGGGCGCTGGCGCTGAATGGTTGGCAAATTTCGGGCACGGTGTTTTGGCACAGCGGGATTCCGTTTTCGGTGTTGAGCACGCCGTATTCGGCGGATGGCAACGGGATTGTGAACGGAAGCGGACCGCAATTCGCGAGTGTGGTTCCGGGCGTTCCGTTGTACGAGCACAAGCCGATCCCGGGAGTGACGCAGCCGGGCACGGTGCAGTGGTTGAACCCGAATGCGTTTGTGTCCGCGGTCGATCCGAGCACCGGCGCTTGTTATGGAGGAGATAGCGCAGCGAACTGTCAGTTTGGGGATTTGGGACGCAACGCCCTGCGCGGGCCTGACTTTGTGTGGAGTGATTTGTATCTGACGAAATGGTTCCGCGTGACGGAAACGGTGAAGCTGCGCTTCGACACACAATTTTTCAACGTGTTGAATCATCCCAATTTTGCGTTGCCCAGCATGGTGCTGGCGGGCATCCCTGGGAAACCAGCGACGCAAACAGGATTTGGCGCGCTGACATACACGACTTCGCCGCCTACGGGTTTGCTTGGGGTGGGGCTTGGCGGAGACAGCACGCCACGCATGATTGCGTTTCAGTTGCGGCTGGAGTTCTGAGTTCGGGCGCGGCGGATCAGAACCGTTGCCCGTCTAAAGACTGGCCCCTACACAACCAGTCGCCCCAACGCCGGCACCGTGTATGGACTGTACGGTGAGATCCTTCGCCGCGGACAGCGCTCCTCAAGATGACAACTCTAGGGACGTTTTGGCGAGAGGTTCCGGAGCTAGAGAAATGCGGGCTACTGCGCGGGGCGGCGGCCGGCGACTACTTGTGCGGCGAAGGCCAGGACTGCAGGGAAGCAAACGAGGACGTAGCGGGGCTCGGGAGTTTCGAGTGTGGTGAGAAACGCAGTGCGAACGAGGATGTAGAAGAGTAAGACTGCGACAGGCAGGCGCGCCGCAGGACAACACCACAATTTTGCGATGCCCCAGAGCGCGAGTGCTACGTAGAGCACGTTGAGGAAGAAGAACAGGATGGTCATCTCCTGGTCGACGGGGTCTTCTTCGCGCTGGTACGCCAGCGGAAAGACGTGGCCGGAAATCGGCAGAAGTTCGATGCGCGGAGTAAACCAAATGCGGTTGGCGCGGCGCAAGGGAATCCAGAGATAGGTGCGCAGGGGATGGCGGGCGGTGCGCTCGCGAGCGAGTTGCCCGAAGATGGCGTCCTCTTCGCGGGTCCAGGTGAGGTCGTCATTGTATTTGTCGAGGACCGCGGCGACGCGATCGCGCTCTTCGGGGGTGTCGAAGGCGGAGGAGGGAATGTCGTCGAGGTTGATGACGTCGTCGTTGAGCTTCCAGGCGACCAAATAATTGTCGCGGACGCGGTAGAGCCAGGTGCGCTCCCAGGCCATGAAGCCTTTGGGATCGACTTCGCTGGGAAGCGTGGTGTCTTTCGGGGCGAGGGGCTGAAATTCATGGAGGGTGATGGCGTTGCGAATGGTCCAGGGAATCAGAGGCACAAGGCACGCAACGCCCAAGAGGGCGCAAAGGGCGAACCAGTGCTTCCATTGCCCGCGCGGCAACATGTAGAAGGCAAGTGCGACAAACGTGGTGATCAGCAGGAGTGGCGTTTCCGGGCGCAGCAGCGCGCCGATGCCAACAACGAAACCAGCGACTGCGGCA
>Ga0335072_10007631_pt1 | contig 15744 bp, 8 predicted proteins | sample Lox_Sample_21_FD_206725 | JGI IMG/M metagenome (GOLD analysis project Ga0335072, IMG submission 206725) | Soil microbial communities from Loxahatchee National Wildlife Refuge, Florida, United States - Lox_Sample_2.1 | ecosystem: Environmental > Terrestrial > Soil > Wetlands | place: USA: Florida... | reverse complement strand
GACCTTTAAAGGAACGGACTATGCCGCGAAAAATCAGGACCACCCGGTGCAGATGCCCATCAAACTGCCTCCGAAATCGTGTGCCCACAATGCACGCGGCATAGTCCGGCATTCGACATTGTGGCTAAAGCCCGAGGCCGTGGCTCAAATAGCATTTCTGGAGTGGACTGGTGCCGACCATTTGAGACACACCAAATTCGTTGCGCTTCGCGATGACAAAGACCCTAAAAAGGTGGTCAGGGAAACTTAGGTAAGACGTTCAACATTGGATCATTGTGAAATAGCAATCGTTAACGAACCGTGACACGACCATGATGCTCGATGAGTGCCTTGGCGATCATGCGCTCATTGAGAACCGAGATTCGCGACGCCTCCGTGTGCTGCGGCTAATTATCCCCGCCTGCCCTATCGTTATCACTTTTGTTGCGCTTCCTGACTGGCGCTCCTATTGACATTCTGTATGAGCGTTCTCTATGCTCCTATCGTCATTCAATAGGAGAGTGGCGATTGGAGAGAAATCAGGCAAATCTTCTGCAGGGCACGCTGGACCTGCTGATCCTCAAGGCGATTGGCGACGGTGAATTCCATGGACTGGGCATTGCCCGGCGCGTTGAGCAGATCACTCAGGGCACATTTAACGTCAGGCCCGGCTCGCTGTTTCCGGCTCTTCACCGCATGGAAGAGGCTGGATGGCTGAATTCCTTCTGGGGCGAGTCAGAGAACAACCGGCGTGCGAAATATTACCGGCGCACAAGAGCCGGTGAGCGTCAGCTGGGATTGGAAACTGAACAGTGGACGACAATTTCCCGCGCGATCGGGCACGCGCTGAAGAGCACATAGGAGGGCGAATTCAATGTGGTCCCATATCAAATCCGCACTCCGCAATTTGCTGCACAAGCAACAGGTAGAGTCTGAACTGGACGACGAGATCCGCAGCTACGTGCATGCCGTTACCGACGAGAAGATCGCTGCCGGCCTATCTCCCGAGGAGGCGCGTCGCCGCGCCCTGGCCGAAAGCGGTGGGATGGAGCAGGTGAAGCAGGCGGTCAGGAATAGCCGCGCGGGCACGCTCGCGGAGTCGTTCGGGCAGGATATTCGCTTTGGGATTCGCCAATTGGGCCGCAATCCGGCGTTCACCTGGACGGCTGTGATCACACTAGGACTGGGGATCGGAGCGACGACGGCGATTTTCTCGGCTGTATATGCCCTGTTGCTGCGTCCGCTTCCTTATCCGGGCGCGAACCGGCTCATGTACGTATTCCAGACCTGGCCGAAGAGAGACTGGGCTCCCATGCCGATGATGTCGCAGGACTTCGTTGCCGCACAATCAACGCTGAAGTCATTTCAGTCCTTTGCAGGATTTGTGAACCGGGGCGACCGCAACCTGAGCGGCAAGGGCGATCCCATTCGGGTCAAGGTAGTCCAAGCCACGGCGAGCTTGCTTCCAACGCTGGGCATCGTTCCGCGGCCGGGACGCAACTTCCTCAACACTGAAGATCGCGCAGGTGGCCCAGCGGTGGTTCTACTGAGCCATCGGCTGTGGGAAAGCAAGTTTCAGGGCGATCCATCCATCGTGGGCCGCGCTGTTACGCTCGACGGCGTAGCGCAAACCGTGGTTGGGGTGCTACCCGCACAATTTCTTTTCCCCGATCCGGGTGTCGAGCCTGACGCGCTGGTGCCCGCCGATTTCGATCCCGACACGAACCTTACCATGCAGTCGCAAGTAGTGGCCGTGAACACAATTGGGCGGCTGCGCGATGGCACCATTGAACAACAGGCTGTTGCCGAGCTGGAGGCATTCGCGGCCACGCGCTCTAAAGGCTACCCTGCGGCCCTCGACGACTTTGCAAACGGCCGCACGATGGCGATCGAACCGCTGCAGCGCTACCTGACCGGCGACGACCGCAGGAGCCTGCTTCTTCTGCTGGCCTGTGTGGCGACGGTATTGCTGATTGCGTGCGCCAACGTCGCCAACCTGCAACTGGCGCGCGCCATGGCGCGGCGGCATGAGACGGCAGTGCGCGGCGCGCTCGGTGCAACACGGCGGCGCCTGGTTCGGCAGTTTCTGGTGGAGAGCCTGACGCTGGCGACGCTGGCCACCGTGGTTGGGCTGGGCATTGCGCTCGCTGCGACGTGGCTCATTCGCCGGGGCGGAATGCCGGGGGAGATGGCCGGGGCCTCGCAGGTGGCTCGACTCATCCGGACACCGTTTGGAAAGCTAGGCGCCGCAGTGCAGGTAGACGGAGGAGTGCTCCTGTTTCTCGCCGGGCTGGCATTGCTGACGACCATCCTCTTTGGCCTGGCTCCGGCAATCAGCGGCTCGCGCACCGATCTGCGAACGGCGTTGCAGGGGACAGCGCTGCGCATGTCCGGAGGACGCGAGCAACGGTTCCTTCGCCACGGATTGCTGATCGCGGAAATTGGAATGGGAGTGGCGCTGCTGGCTGCCGCCGGACTGCTGATTCGCAGCTTTGTGAACGAACTGAACAAGAACTCGGGATTCGACACGAGTCAAACGCTGACCGGGGTCGTACAACTCAAATGGGATACGCCGAAGGCAGAGGTCATGGGCCTCGTTCGTCAGTTGTTGCCGCGTTTGCAGGCCATTCCGGGCGTGCGCACCGCAGCTATGAGCAGTGCGCTTCCTCTGGATCAGGCATTGATCTGCCCGAACACCGGGCTTGTACTCGGGGGCGGTCCGCTTCCGCCGCGGTCTGAACGGAAGGGAGGCTGTGTGATCAGCATTACTCCGGACTATTTTCGCGCCGCGGGTACGGTCGTTTTGCAAGGACGCTCCTTCAAGGATGCGGATAATTCCGACGCGCCGCCGGTGGCCATCGTCAACCAGGAGTTTGCCCGGCTCTACCTGAAGGGAAATGCGCTGGGCCAGCGATTCCGTACGAATATCCAGAGCAAAAACCCTGTCACCGACTACACGTACAGGACGATCGTCGGTATCGTGCAGGATGTTCGCTATAACGGGCTGGATCAGGCAGTGCAACCTGCGATCTATCTCCCGATCGATCAAGTCCAACTGACGAGACTCAATCTTCTGCTGCGTTCCGACGTCGAGCCAGCCTCGCTCGCCAGTGCAATGCGTAGAGCGGTGACGGCGGTCGATACGCAACAGGCGCTCTTCGATGTGGAGACAATGGATGAGCGCGTGGCAGACGTTGTAGCGCCTCGACGGCTCATGATGCTGCTGATTGCCTGCCTTGCCGTGTTGGCGGTCGTGTTGTCGAGCGTGGGTGTTTACGGAGTCTTTGCCTATTCGGTGAGTCAGCGCACGCAGGAAATGGGCATCCGTTTGGCCCTTGGCGCCTCGCGCGCGCGGGTGTTGCGTCTCATATCAATGCAGGCCTTGCGGCTGATCCTCGCAGGTAGCGTTCTGGGCATCGGGGCAACTTTCCTCGTGAACAAATGGCTCTCGGGCATGCTGGTGGGTATCACTGGACACGACCCAGTCTCTCTTTCCGCAGCCTGGTTCGTGATGACGGCTGTCGCACTTCTGGCAAGCCTGATTCCGGCGACGGAAGCAGCACGAACCGACCTGACTACTGTGCTTCGTTCGGAATAACTGGGGGCGTGCCTGCTCAGACCGGCAGCCCATCCTTGCACGTCGAGGTGTCGACTGTTGCGTTCAGGCCAATGCGCTCATCTAAACACGTCGGACTATGCCGTATGAGAATCAGGACTATATCCAACAAAATTGCAAGTGGACTGTTCGAGTCCCATATGCATGCGGCATAGTCCGGCATTCAGCATAGTGGTTCTTATGCCGAATGCGACATAGCAGCCAAACGCAATCTTTCATCTTGGTTGCCGTTAGACCGGCGCCCCATCTGCCTTCCTTATCCTGAGGAAGATTCGCAAATGGACACTCCTTAACCTCAAGCGGCTTCATTTTCTTTAGGAGATCCGCTCGGGATACCGGGGTAAAGCCATTACGACTTCGTGAGGCATAGATCAACTTCCCCTGCTCGTAAAATCCGAAAACCACTGCATCGAAGGTTGAGCCGCCAATGGTGTATCCGCCGATGACAAACGATTGAGTCTTCTCAACTGGCATCTTCCGCCATGCACCGGAGCGTCGGCCCGGCTCATATTTACTGTCACGGCGTTTTGCCACCAGCCCCTCGAGCCCATGTTCCCTCACCGCCCTGATGAGGTCTTCCATTTCTCCTTCGATCGGCTCTACATAGAGCAAAGGCTCCTGCAGTTTTGGGACGATTTCCTCTGCCAGGATGGCCTTTCGTTCGTCCAGAGGCTGATTGAGCAGGCTTTCTCCTCTGAACATCAGGAGGTCAAACACGAAATACACCAGCGCTCCACGCGAGGATTGGTAGTTTTGGAGGAGATTGAAGGATGGCCTTCCCTGTTCGTCTAGCGCCGCCACCTCTCCGTCAATAAGCGTTTCATTGGGGAGAGAGCGCAAAGCCTTGGCGATAGACGCGAATTTGCGCGTGAAGTCATTGTCCCGCCGGGAGCGGAAAAGAATCTTATCTCCCTAGCGGCCAGCGATGGCGCGGTAGCCATCGATCTTGATTTCATAAAGCCACGCGGCTCCCTCTGGCAGCTTGTCCGTTTGCAAGAGCAGCATGGGCTCGATGAATTTCATCGGACCAGTGTAACTACCTGGCTTTACCTTGGTGCGCCTTCATGCCTAAAAACTCTGCCGGGGTGCAATCTCGTGCCCTCGTACTGTGCGAGATTCAGCATTCGCAAGACCTATAAGGATGAAAAATCCGGTGGGTGGAAGGAATCTTCTTGTTTAAATCCCACCGACCTTGCGGTCCTGTCTCAACTTCCGAGCCAGGTATTCCAAGCTATAGGCCAACTTAAATCTCAGAGTTGCGGACGATAAGAAAGCGAGCTTTCTTATTTTTGGGGCTTCCGGTTCACGCCGGAGGCCCTTTTTATTTGACTTTCAGGAGTGTTGTCGAGGTATTTCCAGTAAACTTCCCAGATGGAAATTACCCACATACTCGTAGCAATCGACGCAGAAATCGGGCGGCTTCAGCAGGCTAAAGCCATCCTCAACGGCTTCACGGGGAAGCGCGGACCACGCATCCAAGCCACCGCCAAGAAGCGCCATCTCTCTCCCGAGGCGCGGGCCAAGATCGCTGCGGCTCAGAGAGCCCGCTGGGCAAAGCAGAAGAAAGCGACGAAATGACCACCCGCGAGGGCTATCAAAAGGCGGATTCCCCATCCGCCGGATGAATGGCAAGCGGCTTGGAGGTGAGCCGGGGAACGAGGCCGATTATTTCTATAAATGCTCCGTCTGTAGCCAAATGGTAGATAAGCGCGATCTTGGTGAAATCTTCTATCACGAGTTGACCGGACACGATCCCCTACCTACGCAGTGATACCCTCACTCCGCCCGGAACAGTTCGTCTTTGTAATAGCGGACTTGCTTGCAGCGTATAGCCTTGGCGTCGATTATTGGACGCCACTTGGACGCCAGTTTCGTTTGAGTCGCGAGCTCGCGATCGAAATTCACCTGGCGAGTAAGCAGCCGCCGAGACCGCTTAGGCGGCGGCCGCCGTGACGGCCTGCGGCTGCAGCCCGTGCAGGTAATCGACGGCCTTTTGCGCGTAGGAGGCGGCCTGGACGACGCAGCGCTTGTCGTCTTTGAGGACTTCGAGCCAGTTGGCGATATAGCCGGCATGGTCCTCACGCACTTCCGGCGCAAGCTCCAGATCGGCGCACAGGAATGCGCTGCCCAGCTCGGCAACGAGTTCCTCGCGGGCGTAGCCTTCGTCGCCCCAGGTTTTCCGGCCGAAATCGCGGGTCAGGCGCATCGGATGCCTGGTCGAATGAATGAATTCATGCCCGAGCGTTGCGTAGTAGCTTTCGGCGTCGCGGAAGGCTTCGATGATCGGCATCTGCACGTAGTCCAAATCCTGCGCGTAATAGGCGCGGTTGCCGCCGTGCTTCAAAGTGACGGGGATATTCTTGAAGAATTCCTCGGCGCGCGCGATGCGCTCGACCGGCGTGAGCAGGCTTTCGGCCTTGGCGTAGTAGATTTCCGGAAGACCGTCGATCTGCTCGACGTTGAACACTGTGTAGCCCTTGAGGAACGGGATTTCGCGCTCGATATCCTCACCGGTGTTGTCGTCGTGCTCGGTGCGTGTGATGGAATTGGCGTAAACCACGAGCGAGCCCTTCTCGCCCTTGCGGACATGCGCGTTCAGTTCGAGGGCCTGCTTAAAGGTCATCCAGATCGGCGCCGCAAAACCCTTCTCCATCGCGCTGGCCCAGAGCATCAGGATGTTGATGCCGGAATAAGGCTGGCCATTATGGCGAAGCGGGCGCGTGATCTTCCCCGCCGCATGTTCGGCGTTCCAGGGTTTCATCCACGGCCTGACGCCCTCCTCCAGTGAGGCGATGATCTTGTTGGTGATGCGGGTGTAAACGTCCTGCTTTTCTTCTGTGTTCGACATGGTCTTGTCCTTTCCGCGCTTTCTCGTAACGCGGGCATGAACAAGCGCGGCACAGAGCGGGACCTGTCACCGGAGGGAAACGGCCAACACGGGAGTGAAGCGAAAGGAGCGGGCAGCGCCGTTGACAGGGACCGCCGCCGCGCCATGATCCGCGGGCAGTTACGAGAGGCGGAAAGGACAAGACAGAACTCAGTGGCAGAAAGATCCCACGGCGCCGTGATGCGGCAGGGCCGGGTGAACGTTGAAGGATGGAACGATGGGCGTCTGCGAATGACTCCCCACGTCACACTTTATGTCAATATTCGGAAGCCAGCATGATGTTCAGGAGGCGTAACTGCACGCGGGATCGGCCGGATCTTCGGCACATTCCGCCCAGGTTTCGTCGGCGTAGTAGTCGTTATTCCAGAAGATCTTGTCGCCCAACGACGACCGGATCCGGCTTAGCCACGAGTGGCAAGGGGCGGCAATCGCCAAACCCGCTCTGTGAGTTTGGCGTGCGGCCGACGCTTGCCCGAAGAGCGGTCCGAAGCGGCTTATGCGGAGGTACGACGGGGATCGGGGGGAGTGGCCGGAAAGATACGACAGCTACCTCTTCCTTTAAGCTATGTCTTTGGGTTCCGGGTATAGCCTTCCTCATGTAATCAGATATAGGATTGGCTTCATCAATTTCGCCCTAAATAGTTTAAGGGCGAATGCTTACGGGAGGGACGTGTCCGCCCAACTCGTGCACGACGTTCTATCGGTATTGATTCCACTCAGGAGTGCGGGTATGAAGGTCACGCTGTTCTCTTGCGGTCCTGCGGCAAATGAGAGCGAATTGCTCGCTTTCAAACACCTTGAAACACGGTTGCAATCAATGGCAGGGGATGGCGAGTGGATTCTACTCACTAATCTCGCGTTCTCTGTCACTCATCATCTTCAATCCGATGAGGTCGACATAATCGCGATCGGGCCGCCCGGTGTCCATGTCATCGAAGTGAAACACTGGACGTCGCAATGGGCGGAGGCACACCCCGATCTTGTTGAGCATGAGGCCGAAAAAATAACTGAGAAAGCCCGTAAAATTGGCACAACGTTACGTAAGTTACTGAAGGATCTTCCCCGAGTTGATGGGACCATTCTCCTCACACAAGAGAATTCAAAGCTGAAAAAGCTCTTAGGGCGGCACGTCCGGGGAGTCAGTTTCAACTCACTGAATGAATGGAAAACGGCCGTTGGATTCGATTCGGCTGCACATTTAACACCGCAACAGGTCCGTGCTTTGGGGCGTAGCTTGGAGCCCAAGAGTGCAGTCGCTTTAGACGGCTCTCTTCGGAGATTTGCCGGGTATGTCAATTTGGAACTAACCACGCCAAGGGAAGAGCGGTTTCACAGAGTATATAGAGGCGTTCACTCATCCCGACAAGACAAGGTCGTTCTTCACCTCTATGATTTGTCCGTTCGCGAAGAGCCTAACGCGGAATCCAAAGCGCGAAGGGAGTATGACGCTCTGCAGCGATTGCAATTGCATTCGTGGGCGCCACGCATCCTCGACTCATTCCAGGATGCACCTGGATATCCCGGAGAGTTGTTCTTTTTCACGGTTGTAGATCCTGCCGCCCCTTCAATCGAGAAACGTAATCAAGATGCCTCATGGAGCACAATTGCTCGCGCGGATTTCGCTCGAAGTGCCGTTACAGCTTTACAAGAACTTCACGGTGTGCGCAATGGGGATCCTATGATCCACCGGAATCTGACTCCTCGAACAATACTCGTCAGGCACGATAACTCGGCGATCCTTACGGGGTTTGATCGAACCAAGATACCTTCCGATATTACGGTTGCATCGGCTCGAAAACCTGCAGACGTACCTGAACCAACAACCGCACCCGAAGTTCAAGTTCAAGGCATCAGCGCGGCGGATCATCGATCGGACGCATACTCCCTCTGTGCTTGCCTTACGGCGCTCTTTCTCGGGAAAACCGACACAATCGCACAGACGGCCATCACTGCATTTGCTGCGGGGATGACACATGACCCTCAGAAGCGAGCGTCGCTTCAAGATATAAATATCGCGCTCTCTCAACTTCTCGGCGAATCTGTTCCACCGCCGCCACCGCCGCCAGCGCGATTTTGGACCGAAGATCAAGTGATCAGGTTTCGAGATCGCGACTACAAAATTGTGGCCAGGCTTGGATCGGGCGGCATAGGTACCACATTCAAGGTCATTGAGATCGACCGTATTAGTAAGGAAGAGCTCGGTACCTATGTCGCTAAAGCTGGTCACCACGGTGACACGGGCCGACGGGTATTACATGCTTACAGTCTGGCTAGGCCTCATCTTAGCCGTCATCCGGGATTGTCGGCGATTTTCGAGATTGCGAGAGAGTGGCAGGACAACTCGTTTACTGCACTTATGAGCTGGATCGAAGGTGCCCCCCTTCGCGATTTTATCGATGTTTTTCCACTGCTAGTGGAGGACCAACAGGAGCGCTCCCCGGAGGCGCTTGCGATTCGCTGGCTCCGTGCGATGTGCGCCGCGTTAGAAATCCTTCATCGTAAGGGCCTCGTCCACGGCGATGTTAGTCCTCGTAATATGATCGTGTCGGGCACAGACTTGGTCCTGACGGATTATGATTTCGTTGCCAAGATCGGCGAGCCAGTCAATGGCCCTACAACAGTCCTCTATTGCTCTCCGTCGTATCAAGAAAATAGGCCACTATCCGCTGCAGACGACATTTACGCGTTGGCCGCCAGCTTCTTCCATGTGGTGTTCAACAGGGAGCCATTCCAATACGGAGGCGTGTCCGCTAAAGAACGAGGGTTAAATTGGGACGGCCTTGATCGCAACAATTTTGCCACGCTTGCCGCTTTCTTCAGCAAAGCGACGAACCCGAATCCAGATGAGCGGTTCAGTTCAGTTGTGGAAGCAGCACACTTCTTAATTGCGCCAATGTTGGTCGAACCTATTCTTGGCGCGTCCGACCGTCCTACGATTGACGAGGCATCCGGGGGATTGTCAATTTCCGTTCCATCGGACGGTCTTCGGGAGGAGACAGTTGAATGGCTTCTTTCGTTGTTGCAGTCATATCCCGGCTCGCCACGTTGGGGAAATCAAGAAACGCGTGGACTAGATACGTCATTCGCCGCAGATACTTACGTCGAGACTCGGCTTGAAGAGACGTTATACCATGATATCGTTGAACGCCGAATTCGCTTAATTGTCTTGTGCGGCAACGCAGGTGATGGCAAAACAGCACTGCTTCAACATCTAGCAAGACGATTCGGCTTTGGTCAACTGGCTTCATCGGATCGCGTGCTCACAAATAAGACAGAGGATGGGCTTATCGTCAGGATGAATCTTGACGGATCTGCGGCTTGGCAAGGAAGGTCCGCCGACGAGATTCTTGATGAATTCTTGAAACCGTTTCAGCATGGCATTCCATCCGAGGACGTTGTACATCTGCTGGCTATCAATGATGGTCGATTGTTGGAGTGGATTGAGAAGGGCACTGAAACTCAGTTGACAGAACAGCTCTATGAGGCGGTTCAGAGAGAGACAGCCGGAGACGCATCTTATATTCGGTTCATCAATTTGAATCAACGTTCTTTGGTGGGAAATATCCGCTTAGATCGTAGGGAGGTCGACACAGAGTTTTTAGACCGCTTAGTTGATCAGCTCTATGGAGGGCAGGTGGCCGGCAGCCTTTGGAACCGTTGCGCGTCCTGCCGATCTAAGGATCGATGTCAAGTATTTCGCGCAACAAAACTATTCGGTCCGGCAGACATCGTTTATGCTGCAGCGAACGACTCCCGCTCGTGGGCAAGGCAACGCCTCTTCGAGGCGTTGCAGGCTGTTCATCTCCGGGGAGAGACTCACGTGACAGTTCGCGAGCTTCGCGCCGCGTTGGTCTACATTCTGTTTGGCGTTCACTTCTGTAGAGACTACCATGAGGGATTATGTGAGAACGCCATTTCCTACTGGGATCGTGCGTTCTCTCCCGTTTCTCCCGATCGCCAGGGAGATGTACTGAGAGAACTTGCGCGCTTTGATCCTGCGCTTGAAGCGCATCCACAGCTTGACCGCTACCTATTAAGTTCCCCATCCACTGATGGCTCTAAACCCTCTCCTCACGACGAGAAGCTGTCTCTAGAATCGGCGAGGCGCAAAGCATATTTCGAATTGCCCGTCGTGAAAATCGAGGAAATTGCGTCGAAGTCCGATGCTCTAGGGCTAGCACGCGGACGCAATTTGAAATTGTTTCGTAATCTTGCTTTCGACAACGGAGACGAGGGCAAACAGCTGTGTGCGCGGCTTTGCCGAGGAATTTCTCGTTTGGAAGATCTTCCCCTTCAAGCACTCGATCGGCCAGATGTTGTGCCCCTCAGAATTACACCGCGTACACCAACGGAGACGACGTTCTGGGTTGAGAAACCTCTGTCAGCGTTTACGCTTGAGGCAGACGTACCTGAGCAAACAGAGATAGATCGTTTGCACCGACAAGCTTTCTTAAGCTACAGGTATCGGAGCGGAGATCAAGAGCGGCTCAGACTTGGAGCTGAGCTATTTCATCTGCTCTTAGAACTGAGTGACGGATACCAACTGGGTGACGTCTCTACCGATGATATTTTCGCTCACCTTTCTATATTCGTACAGCGATTAATTCGAGAGGATCAGTCCGAACTTCTAGCGTGGAACCCAATGCGCGATGACTCACTCTACAGGGTCTCGACGCAGGTTCGCCAAACTGATGGCACGCTTCAACAGCAAATGGTATTGAGTGCTCTTTCGACAGGAGCTCAGTCATGAGTCCGTCCCGAGGTACAACTACCGCACGATCGATTGTAGATGATGTATTCGGGCGTGATACCACTCGCGAAATATGGTCCGGAAACTACAGCAAGGCTTTGCCGCTCTCAATACAGGATTTCGAATTAAGGGCCGTGTTGCCCGCAGTGTTTTACATGTTCCGTTTCGGATGTCGGCGCGGAAAGGGCAAGTTCCTAGAGACGTTCGGCGGAGATGCCGCTGGATCCCGGGAGAGAAAGCGCGCTGCAACTGTCGATCGCGTCGCGGCAAAGTTGTCCGAGCGAGAAGCACTCAAGGGCTTCTCTGGAGAGACGGAACAGGCGATTCTTGGCGATTTGTTATTGAGTTTCTGCTTAGAGAACGCCAAACGAGCGCTGGGCCGAAGAGAACAAGTGCAGCGTGTTGCTCCCGCGCACTACATGTCGTGTTGGTTGGACCTCCCAGATGACGTTGCAAATCTTAGATATGTTCCGGAAATGATTGTCGCTATGCTCGCAAACCAAAAGGGTGACTATGTTCAGCTCAATCAGCCGGGGGACAAAACTTGGTTTGCCGTTGGACGAGCGTTTGAAGAAAACGTTCTTCTCCGAGCCTTCTCCGTTGGAGTGTCTCGTGAGGGAGAACTCGGAAGTCGCACGTCTGACCGATTCAACGAAGAGGCAGAGGTCGGAATAGATCAATTGTTGACCATTCGCCTTTCACAAACTGTCGGTGCCGCCCCAGATAAACTGCGCGGCAAAGATGGGGAAAAGGGTTCTAATCAAAGACCAATAGCCGAAAAGGCGGCTTTAGAGTTTTCCGAAGACATTCGTCGATTCGTAAAATCTTATGCTGCCGTAACTCCCCGTCATGCGTTCGTTGAACTGTTAGAATCCTGCATTGCTGTCGGTTTAACTACGATCTTGACAAGCGTAATTGAACTCCTATGCGAATGGGTTGAGAGCGGCGCGATTCGTCAGAAGGGGCAGCAAACTCCCGCTCGCTTATTCGTCGATTGCTCGAACGGTGTAGACAGACGCCTTCGGTCCTTGGCCGAACAGTCGTTCGACGATTTCATGCGACGCGTCGAGCGTGCCCCTGTCATTTTAATGATACTTCGAATACTCGATCGCTGGGCCAGGTTCGACACCAAAATAAAGTCCCTTGCGATTCCAACTAAGCCTTATGCTACAGCGTGGTTTAACTTGCTTGGCGACTTACTGCACGAGCGAAGACCAGAAGCCAACGCGATTCACTACGATTTGACTCGGAAGGCGGAAGAGCTCGCCGCGAGGTTGGAAGAAGATTACCCAGAAGCGGCCAGAGCACTCCGCGATACACTGAGCGAGCCAAATGCAGTCGGACGGCTTGCAGAGTCGCTAACTTCCTTGCAGGGCCGCTCCAACACGCAGCAGAACCTCATAAATCTTCTGGACTCATCACTCCTCATCGGGCGACCAAATGGGCTTGCTTCAAAGAGGTTCGTTATCCGACCCTCGAACCCGAATGCTGGTAGAAAGAGAAGCGATCTGCGTTCATTGGTTGTCTCCGATTCAGTGCTCGACTACCTGATCCATCTTCACGTCTTACGTAATGGAAATCGCACTGGAACTAGATCGTTGGCCCTAAAAGACTTTTTGCGAATTTTGCATGATCGTTACGGTTTGTGCATCGATACCTCCCCGCCCGGAATGACTGTTTCCAATGATCTCCTACAAGCTAACCGCTTTGTGTTGGAACGTCGCCTGCGAGACCTAGGACTGCTCATTGGCGTGAATGACGCTGAGGCGATGAAGCGGCTACAGCCGCGTTTTGAACCGGCGGGAGGTGATGATCGTGAGTTGGACTGAATTACACGCCGCTTTGCTTGGAAGGGCCTTTGAAAGGATTCTGGGGTCTGGTGATCAGGGGACGATGGCCTTCGTAAGATGTCTGACACCTGCTGTGGTCGAGGCTCTGTCTCAATCAGAGTCCTTTTCTCCACTGTCCTGGCAAGTCTGGAGAGTCGCACACGAGGGTGATGCGGGGAAGCGCACTATCACCGCGGATCGAGCGGTAGAAATCCGCGAGGCCAAGAGCGAAGCCGTTCTCCTGCTTGTGGATACCTCGAAGGCGGGCGCTGGAATGGATGGAATATACAGCGCAGCTCGTGAAATCGACGAGGCGGCGCTTTTCCGTGAGGCGTTACCCCTGGCCGAGCGGGAAATAACGCGAAGTTTGTCTTCCACACACCGACACTATGCCGAGGTCGCAGTCAAAAAGGCTCGTGGGTTTGGAAGACGGCTTAGCGTTTCCTTGTGGACAGAGTTTGACTTCCTCTGCAAAGTGGCGGCGGACAGGCGGCATCCAGGAGAGTTGCTTTATCTTCTCGGATTATGGCCCGTGCAGGAAAACCGCGAAACCGACAATCTTGATGACCTCTCGATCTCAAGGATGTTTGTTGATCGATTACTAGGAAGAGCTGCGTCAGGCCTTCCACTAACACGACGGATCGAGGGCCTTCGGTTACTGGAACCATCGGAGCAGCAAAAGAGAGACCTTGAAATCTTCTTACGGCAGGCAGCGACCAAAGCACTGCGACCCGCGCTGGAGGAACTGGATGATCGAAGACATCTTTGGATTAATGCGCTCCGAGTGGTGGGGGCTGCACAGTCAATTCAGGGTATTGAGTTGCTCTCATGGCGAACGAACGCGGGCAAAGTCGCCAAATGGTCAGGCTTGATTGATGACCCAGACGGCGAAGGCCCACCGGCGTTGATCCTAAAGGCCGACGCGGAAAAAACAGGGGACTATTCAAGACTGGAAGTGAAATGGAAGGTACAGCCTGAGGACCTGGAAGAAAGAGCTGCAGAGTATAGAGTCGCCATATTTACAGATATGGACGAGGAGCTCGCGTCTCGGGAAGTCGTGCACAGCGGTAAAAAAGAGCAAAAGTGCAGGTTTAGCAATGATGACTTCGCAACGCTAAGCGAGGATGCTCTTGTGTCAGCCAAGGTTGCAATATCGGTGATAGGCAACGATGCGGTCGGAGTACACGACAGTGAGGAATTCATCATTCGTTTTGGACAGCCGCCTGACCATGAGCCTGGTGGTGTAGGTAAAAAAGTGCGGGCGTTTAGCGAAGGCCTCGTGGAACTAGCCGATCGTAACGTGATAAGCGAGCTGTCATCCGGCGCCGCGACGCTAGTTGATAGCAAGGGATATGTCGTTATGCGTACTTCTGAACCCGGTAAAGCCTACCGCGTGTTCTGTCCCCCTCTAATCGCTGAACTCGACAAGGAGTGGGCAGGTCGTGGTGGGGTGCTGGGCCGTTGGAGAGTTAAGGTGCGAACATCTGGTGCTCGAGCCTTCGACCCGGAATTCGTTCCGCTGCAGGTACCGGACTGGGCGTCGAGCACAGCTCAGACAGTATGGGATCGGGCGTGTGTAGTTAGTCGAAAGCTAGCCGAACGCTTTGTCACCTTTGGTGGCAGCGTGGGGCAAGTATACGATGACCTGTCAAATCACTTCAGCTCGGTAGTTAAGGAGTATCTACTTGCATGGGCAGCACTATTAGAAACATCAGACCCTGTCTTCGCGCTTGCCAACACTATTGAGGTTCAATCTCTCTCAGGCAGGACAATCGGGCTTATCGTTTTGCCCAGCCATCCCCTTCGAGTAGCTTGGCTAGCTGCTTACGACAATCTCGTACTGGACGCAGTTTTCGGACAGAAGATGAAACCAAAGGAAGTCCGAGATGAACTAGCGGCGCTAGACGGTGCGATGTTCCCCGCATTTCTTCCAGGTTTCGAACCGGGAACAACATTCGTTTTTGCGGACACACTTGGCTTTCACGCCCTTGGGATGGTCCCAGATTCGGACAAAGAACCTAAAGCTGCCATATCCATTCTGGCAAGGACTCTGGGCGAGAGTGACAACGTCGATGCTGCACCAACAGTTGGCAAACAGAGCGCAACGATACTCGGTAAAGAAGTCCTTAAGTATCTCGACTGTCACAATACAGCAAGATCGGTCCATGTTCATGCATTGAGACCAGGTGATGGCTCTACAGTGGCGAGGGCGCTCGGAAAGGTTCATGACCATTTTCGAAAGGTCGCTTTTGACGAGGATCTTGACGAAGTCACAGAGGCGCCCGAGCCAGGCTTCGTGCTCGAGCTCTACCCCTCGAACGAACAACGCGCTATAGCCGGACGGTTCATTACCGAAACGCGCGACAAGCACCGAAGCGGAGCCGGAGTTCTCGCTTCCGACGATCAATGGATGCTCGAATCAATGGGATTCCCAGGTGGAGTTACCGTTCCGCGACTTCGTTGGGCTCGCAAGTCCGGCCAAGAGCCTGATACAGCGGCTCATCTGGCCATTGCCTTTGATACTTTTGATTCTAAGGTCATTCTCTCTTCGGAGCAGATCCAGATTCACCGGCCCCTATACGCGTTCGGAATGCTTTCGTTCTTTGATCGAGGTTACTCGGGAGAACCCTTTCCTCTTTGGTCGAGCACGATTCCTATTTCGAGTGATGGCGAAAAGCATCCA
>Ga0335072_10007630_pt1 | contig 15744 bp, 12 predicted proteins | sample Lox_Sample_21_FD_206725 | JGI IMG/M metagenome (GOLD analysis project Ga0335072, IMG submission 206725) | Soil microbial communities from Loxahatchee National Wildlife Refuge, Florida, United States - Lox_Sample_2.1 | ecosystem: Environmental > Terrestrial > Soil > Wetlands | place: USA... | reverse complement strand
GGTATCTGGGCACTCATCACCTCCAGCCGCATCGACGGCGACAAGCACCCCGAGTTGAAGACCAGCATGGTGCAGTGGAGCGTGAAGTGGCTGGTGCCTTCGTTCGTTGCTATGCCGTTCCTCATGCTCTGGTACTACGCCATGGTTCCGGCACCCCAACGCGCGCTCCTTACGCTGGGCATCGACACCATCAACTCCGGCACTTTCTCAACCGTGACGCGGATGGCTCTGATCATCATCGTCACTTCGGCAACGATCATCGGCGTGGCGTACTTCCTGGCATACCGCAATCCCAGGGATTTCAACCTGTCGCACGCCATGGCGGTTCTGCTGCTGGCCCTGATGGCCACCGGTGCGGGCGAGTATTCGCGCGAAATGCTACGCAAGCCCTTCGTGATCGGCCGCTGGATGTACTCGAATGGCGTTCGCGTTCCTTACGCGACTCGTATCAACCAGCAGGGATATCTCGCAGACTCGGCGTGGGTGTGGAATGGATCAGCCTCGAGCTATTCGCGCGGCGAAGCGATCTTTCGCGGCGAATGCGGTGCGTGCCATACCCTCCAGGGTTATCGGCCCCTGGCGCATCTGCTCGAAGGCCGCGACCGAGCCAACATCCGCAACTTCATCACCATGCTGCACGAGAACAAAGCAGATTCGCCGTATCGCAAATTCATGCCACCGATGGTTGGTACACAGCAGGATGTCGATGACCTCACCGATTTCTTGAACGCGCATGTGAATCCGCCTCCGCCGGCATCACAAAAGCCGGTGCTGACCGCACAACAGTAGCCCTCCCCTGACCACTCCATTCCAGCGACAAAGATCTGTCGCTGGGAACCTCGGACTATAGATAAGCCAAGGCCCGCGCCGTGCGGGCCCGTGTCGTTTCAGCAGAATGGAGTCGAGTTCTGTTGTTCAGCGCTGGGGTGCTGGCGAAGCACCAGGGTCGCTGTGCATTCCTGGATGTGTCTGTTCTTCGAGACCGTCGAGCTTCTTCTTCTGATCGTCGGTGAGAAAGACGCGGATCCGCCTGTCGGCCTTCATAAATACCGGATGCATTTGAGCCATAGAAGCTTCGCGCGTGAGGCTCTTATCGCTTTCGATCTTCTCTATGCTCGCCTGCATCTCCTCGAGGATAGGCCGGGCTTTCTCCTGCTGTCCGGCGGTAAGGTCGAGCTTCTGGCTCAACATGCGCAGATGGTCATCAACCGACGGGGTAGCGTGGGTCTCCGTGTTCTGTTGCGCGAATGCGGGAAGCACGCACAGCATCGCAATTGCGATGGCAGCGGTTCGAAGTCGATTCATCGTCACTCTCCTTTTTTGTTTACGGTGAACCGCGGTTCAGGCCTATGATTCGCAGAGTAGCTTTGAAATGCTTATGTGTCGAGAAGCCCGCGCGCGTTGCTGAACAAAGGGACCGGGAATGTCCGAAAACAATGAAAAAAAGAGATCGAAACCGAAAAAGAAACCCGACCTTCGCGTGCGCCGTACCCGCGATGCGCTCGGTTCTGCGCTAATTGCCCTGATCCAGGAGAAGCCGATCAACGAAATCACCGTTCAGGACGTGCTGGATCGCGCCTGCGTGGGCCGATCAACTTTCTATCTGCATTTCCGCGATAAAGACGACCTGCTCATCAGCCAGCTTGAAATGTTCCTCGAATTCATGAGCACCGTGCTCAGCGTCCGCAATGACAAGTCAAGTCGCGTGGCGCCCGTCGAGGAGATGTTCGCCCACATTGGCAATCAGAACAAGCTCTATCGCGTGCTGTCGGACTCCGGTCATCTGAAAGAGTTTTTTGATCTCGCCGAAGGCTACTTTGCTCGCGGCATTGAGCAGCGACTGGTCGAGTCGGGCCGTCTCAGGAATGTGCCATCGCGCGAACTCGCCGCTCGCGCGTCAGCACTCTCGGGTAGCCTGCTCTCACTCTTGCGCTGGTGGCTCGATCGCGGTGAAAAAGAAACGCCTAAAGAGATGGACCTCATATTCCATCGCATGGTCTGGAAAGGAATGGAGTAGGCGGAGTCTGTCCCATCAGGTTATAGCTCAGCGGCTGTAGGCCAGTTCTTCGTTGTTGGGCTGTGCGGTCTTCGATGAAAGATAAATCGAAAGCACGGTAATATCGTCTGTCTGGCCAAAGTGTTTCGCAGTTTGCGCAATGTAGCGCGCCGATTCGTTGCTGACCTGCTGGGTGCGCTCAAATCCAAACAACTCCCCTTCGGCATTCGTCGCCTCAACAACTCCGTCAGAGAGAAACACCAGCCGGTCGCCGCGATTCAGTTGGAACTTGGTCTGTTCGTACTCCGCGTCGGCGATCACCCCCAACGGTAGGCTCGGCGCCAGAGCAATCTCGCGGCCGTCGCGGTACGGGCTCAAATGCCCGGCATTCGCAATGGCCACGGTCCCGTCCGGATAGATCCGTGCGCACAGGCAGGTTGCGAAGCACGGAGCGCAATCCAGTTCCTTCATCGCTGTTCCGGGCGACGACACCGCTCCGATCAGCACGCGATTCAGGTGGGTGAGCACCGTGGCCGGATCGTGCGACAACTCGTTGCGCAATGCGCCCACCAGCGTGCTCGAATTCATCGCCGCCTGCAAACCTTTGCCGCTCACATCCCCCACCACGATGAGCAACGAATCATCCTTCAACGGCAATACCTGGAAGAAATCGCCGCCCACGCCGTTGACCGGCAGGTATGCGCTCTCCAGCATGAAATTTCGGTTCGACGGCAGCTGCGTGGGAATCAGCAACGCCTGTACGCTCCGCGCCGCTGAAATCTCCGCTGCCGACCGCTGCTCCTCCTGGCTGATACGCACAAAACGATACAGGATCACAGCAATCAGGCTGCCGAGAAACACAAGATACGCCACCGTACTCGTGCCGAACTCAACCGGCCCCAGGTAAAACCGATGCAAGCCAAACCGCTCCGGCAGCCAGTGATGCGACGCTGCAAATTGCAGCACCGTGTCAGCCGAGTCGGCCGTAGCCGCAAGGAAAAACGGCAGCAGCATCACACCGGCTTCACTCCTTCCTTGTCTCCAGGCTTTATAGAGCAATACACACACCAGCCCGCAAAACAGGACCTCCGCTGCGACTGACAAAATCTGGTAAATCAGCAGCAGGTGCGTGAAATAAACAAGCGGCACAACGATAACGCCGATTTGTACTCCACGGATGAGGCGTCGCGACTTGCTTTCGGTGAAATAGAGAACAAACTCCAGTGTCACGGCCATGAATATCCGGCCCATGAAGATCGTGAAAATGCGGTAGACACTCAAAGGTATCGCCGCCATTCCAAATGCGGCATCGGCCGCACCGCCCGCCGCTACCGAAACACATAAGAGGGCCAGCCACAGATACTCAGGATGGTGGCGTTGCGCCAGGTACAAAAATGCCCCCAGCACCGCCACGCAGAAAAACAGGAACGCCACTGCCGCATCGGATATGACCGACTCGTTCCACTGGTGGCCGATCGCCATGGCATGCTGCTCGGCAATATCGCTGGCAGTTCCTAGTTCCACGCTCCGCAGAAGTCCCGCGCTGATAGTCGTCGACGGAGCCGCCCACGTACGGATCGCAATCACGGTGGGACCGGATTTTGCCGGCGAAACCTGGACCACGAACGGCGGCGACTGGTACTCCGATGGACTGTCCGTCATGCCTCGCGTTTGGCCGAAGAGGTAACCGTTCACATACGTTGCAATCTGCCCGACCGAGTTGCTGGTCACCAGAATCGCAAATTGCTGTTCTTCGCCGGTGCTAGCCAATTGAGCGAACTGTTGCGGCTGCAGTTTGAGCCGGTACCAGGCATAACCGCTGTAGGTATCGAAGCCCTGCTCAGCCAGCGTCTGGCTCAGGCTGATCGCAGGCCAGTTCGAATCATCAAATGCCGGGTCAGCCCACGCCGGGTCGTCGCCCGTATGGAATCGCCATTGCCCATCAAGCTGGAGGACTGGCCGAACACCCGTGGCCAGCCCGGTCGCCGGCGCATTCGCAGCGGGAGCGGGTTGCTGCGACGTGGATTGCGCATGCAGCGGAACCACGCCTTCGCAAGCGATAGCCATCCAGCAAAGAATCGCTCGCGCGAAAAGATTCCTCGCCACTCGTCGAAGAAGATCCATGCGCCTCTCAGCAATTAGAGCACGATGCAACAAGATGGTTATCATCGCTCCCGCATCAAAGCGACGAGCCGGCCAAAGAGCCCAGCCTCTCCGCATATACGCGATCCAGACCGGTGTGGTTCCTGCTGCCCGACAAGCAGCGTCATCTTCAGTAAATATTAGTATCGAGCCCTGCAATAAAGTAAATCCCAGGGATCCTAAGCTTATGAAGAGATTTGTCGTGGGTAAGAAATAATTCCACTCCAAAATCGGCGGCCGCGGCCAGATGAATCGCATCGGCAGAATTCGCGGAAGTACCAGCACGAATCTCACTGTATCGATCCGCAGTCGTCCCGGTGAACGTAAGGAGTTCCACTTGGTTCGCTTGCAGGAAGAATTCTCTTACCCGGCTAACAAGGGCCGTGGCTCCAAGTTTTCGTGGGCCGGTCAAAACCTCCCCGAGTGTGAAGGCGCTGGTGCAGAGCATGTCTCCGCGCTTCTGCATCGCTCGATAAATCTCGCGGACCCGAGGCCCAAATGCTGGATTCCCTCTGACTCCTGTATTGTCAGCGGCGCGCGCGAACCGCTTCCTTCGCCTCGGCGTGCCCGGTCGCCGGAACCTCGGGCACCTCGGCCTTGGCTGCGGCCGCACCAATATTCAGCTTTTTGCGCACTTCACCGTCCATCTTGGCGAAGATGTCCCGGTTTTCCTTCAGGAAGTTGCGCGTATTCTCGCGTCCCTGCCCGATGCGCTCGCCGGCATAGCTGTACCACGCTCCCGACTTCTCCACGATATTGTGCTGAACCGCCAGATCCAACACATCCCCTTCTCGGCTGATGCCCTCGCCGTAGAGAATGTCAAACTCGGCCTCCCGGAACGGTGCGGCAACCTTGTTCTTCACAATCTTCACCTTGGTCCGGTTACCCACCACCGTATCGCCTTCCTTGATGGCTGCAATCCGGCGGATATCCACACGCACCGACGAGTAAAACTTCAGCGCGCGCCCGCCCGTTGTTGTCTCTGGGTTGCCGAACATGACACCGATCTTCTCGCGGATCTGGTTGATGAATATCAGGACCGTGCGCGACTTCGAAACCGTGCCGGTAAGCTTTCGGAGCGCCTGCGACATCAACCGCGCTTGCAGCCCGACGTGCGAATCACCCATCTCCCCATCCAGTTCTGCTTTGGGAACCAGCGCGGCAACCGAATCCACCACCAGCACGTCAATGGCGCCCGACCGCACCAGCGCCTCGGTGATCTCCAGCGCCTGTTCGCCCGAATCCGGCTGAGAAACCAGCAGATTGTCCACGTCGACGCCAAGTTTCTTGGCATATCCCGGATCCAGCGCATGCTCGGCGTCCACGAAAGCCGCCAGGCCGCCGTTTTTCTGGGCTTCGGCAATGATTTGCAGGGTAATGGTCGTTTTCCCCGAAGATTCGGGCCCGAAGACCTCGGTCACGCGGCCCCGAGGCACCCCCCCCACCCCCAGTGCCCCATCGAAGCTGATCGACCCGGTGGAGATCACCGATATCGGCATCAGCGCCTCCCGCGACCCGAGGCGGACAATCGAGCCCTTTCCGAACTGCTTTTCGATCTGGCTAAGGGCTAATTCAACGGCTTTTGCGCGCTCATCGGCGACCGGCATGGTGGATCTCCTCTTAAAATTCTCGCCCTGCGCGGCTGTTCGAACGTCAGAAAACACGCGTCGGCTAGTTGATTTCGAACGGATTTTAGCAGTTTGGGAGACTCGATTGATACCGAAAAAGCGAAGAAAAGGTGAATATTATGGCTCCCCTGTATCCGGCATCACGAAGTTAGAGGAAAACCCGGTACGAAATCCCATATCTATGTCAAACCAGACAGTCGCTGAACGAAGTGGTTTTCCTCAACGGAGGATCTGCTGCGGTGCCTTCAAAACCAGTTGCCCCATCCGTCGCGGAGCTTTCTCGCAAGATGGGTGGGAAAGCACAAACCTCAACGCACTCAACTCACGTACGCCCCGACTCGCGCCTCCCGCTCGGTCAACGCATCGCAGGCCCGATCCAGTTCCTCGTACGCGGCGTCGTTCTCCTTGCGGAAACTCCGGAAGGCCTCTTCGCTCTTCCACCGATCGATGGTCAGATACGACCCCGACACATACGCACCCCGCAGCAACTCCGTGCCGAGATACTCAGGCGACTTGCCAAACAACTGCGCCCAGCCTCCCTCCGGCCCATACGCAGCCTCGAAGGCCGCAACCTTCTCCTCAGCAATTTCAAACTGCCACACCACAACAAACATGCAAATCCTCAGTGTCTTGCTCCATCGTAGCGCACAACGTGTCGACGTTTCAGCGTTGCAACTCACGCCTATCCACTGCACCCGCAGCTTCGGGCCAGCAGCTCTGCAAAATGCACCGCTTCCTTGTGCCCCAATTGCATGATTTGCTCGCGGCAGCTAAATCCGTCGGCCACCACCACGGTCATCGGACCTGCAGACTCTACCGCAGGCATCAGTCCATCGTTGGCAATCGTCTTTGATACTTCGAATTTCTGTGCCTCAAACCCGAACGGTCCTGCCATCCCGCAGCAACCGGCCTTGATCGCCTCGACCTTCGCGCCTGCTCTCTGCAGCAGCGCAATCTCGTTAGCTGGTCCGCCGAAGACCGCCTTGTGGTGACAATGCCCATGCACCAGCACCTGCGCACCTTCGAGTCCTACGGGCTTCCACTCCGGCGCATTCTCAGTCAGCCAATCGGCCACCAGCCAGACCTGTCGGCTCAATTGTCTCGCCCGATTGTCATCCGGGAAGAACTCAAGAAGCTCGTCTTTGAACACGCTCGCACAGCTCGGCTCGAGAAAAATGACGGGAGTGTGGTCTTCGATCTGCTTGCCCAGCTTGTCGAGTACCCGTGCGAGGTAAGCACGGGCAGAATCCAGGAAACCAAAATCGTAGAGCGGCCTGCCGCAACAGATATGCTCTCGCGGAACCTCTACCTCAAATCTCGCGGTCTCCAGCACTGTCTCAGCCGCAACCAGAGTTTGCGGGTGGTAATAGTTGTTCCACGTATCCGGCCAGAGGAGCACCGACCGTCCAGGCGATTGCACTTCGCCCGGTGGGGTCTTTGTTGCATTTCGCGATTTTTGGAAGCTTCGTGCCGCCAATTCTGGCAGATTTCGTTGCAGCGCAACACCGGCGATCCGCTTGACGATTGGGCCCGTGATTCCGCTGGTCAGGATGGCATTCGTCAGCCCCGGCACGATCGACCCGAAGCGTGCCAGCTTGTCGGCAAACCCAAACACATAATGCTGGAGAGGGTGTATCCGTCCCTTGTAGTGCTGTGCCAGAAACTCCGCCTTGTACGCCGCCATGTCCACCTGCACCGGACACTCTGTCTTGCAGGCCTTGCAGCTCAGGCAAAAGTCGAGCGCCTCATGCACGGCTTCGCTTTTGAAACCTTCCGATCGCAGCGATCCTGCCAGCATCTCCCACAACAAATGCGCACGTCCGCGCGTCGAGTGCTTTTCATCGCGCGTAGCCCGATAGCTGGGACACATCACCCCGCTGTCGGTCTTGCGGCAGGCGCCTACGCCCACGCAGCGCTCGGTCGCGCGCGCCATTGAACCTTCGTCCTTGGCAAACGCGAAATGCGGCTTGAGGGCTTCCACGCTCGGATGCGAAGAGTTCTTCAACTCAGTGGGTGGAACGGCGTTCCTTAAGTTCTCAATCGGATCGTAGACACGCACTGCATCGATCAGCTTGCCAGGATTCATGCGGTTGTCCGGATCCCAAAGCATCTTAAACTCGCGAAAGGCCTGCATCAGCTCCGGCCCGAACATCTTCGGCAAGAGCGCAGCGCGCGCCTGTCCGTCGCCGTGCTCGCCGCTGAGCGATCCACCATGCTTCAACACCACATCGGTTCCGCGATCCAGGAACTCGCGGAATTTCCGTAAACCTTCTTCGCTGCGGAAGTCGAAGTTGACGCGCATGTGTACGCATCCTTGTCCATAGTGCCCGTACAAAGGCGTGCTGTAGCCGTACTCACTCATCAGCGTCAGAGTGTCTCGCAGATACGCACCGAGTTTCTCCGGCGGAACGGCCGCGTCTTCCCACCCCTCGTGCCGATCCTGCTCGCCGGGCACGAACACCACCGCACCCAGCGCCGACTCACGCACGTACCAGACGTTCTCGGCTTCTTCCTTCGAGCAGATATGCGCGATCGGTTTCACCGGCCACGAATGCGACGCCTCAGCAAGTTTGCGCGCCTTCGCCTGGACCTCTTCTTCAGAGGACGCACCCATCTCGACCAGCAGAAAGTTCTGCCCCGGCGGAAGTTTTTGAAGCTGCGCGGAGGCAAGACCCTTGCGGCGCATGAAGTCCACCAGCATCTGATCGAACCCTTCGAGCCCGATCGGCTTATGTTCGAGCGCCGCCGGAACCGCATCGGCTGCTGCAAATGGATCGTTGAAGGCGAGAACGGTGAGGACGCGGTGTTGCGGACTTGCCGTGAGATTCAGCATTGCTGAGACTACCGTCGCGCAAGTTCCTTCGCTTCCCACCAGCGCCCGCGCCACATTGAATCCGTTTTCCGGCAGCAATTCATCGAGGTTGTAGCCCGAAACACGCCGTGGAATGCGCGGAAATCTCGCGCGCACCAGGTCCGCGTAGCGATCGCGAAGACTCCTGAGACCCGCATAGATTGCACCCCGTCGTCCTCCCGCCGCAATGATGCTCTCGAGTTCGCCTTCGCTGGTACGCCCGACCGTCATCCGAGTGCCATCATAGAGAACCACGTCGAGGCTCTCCACGTTATCGACGACCTTGCCGCCCAGCAATCCGTGCACCCCGCAACTGTTGTTGCCAATCATGCCGCCAAGCGTGCAACGCGAGTGCGTCGCCGGATCGGGTGCGTAGGTCAGCTCAAATTTCTCCGCGGCATCGCGCAGCCGGTCGAGCACAATGCCCGGCTGAACCACCGCCAACTTCGCTGGAGGATCGATGGCGGTGAGCGCGTTCATGTAGCGCGAGAAATCGAAAACGACCGCTACATTTGTGCATTGCCCGGCAAGGCTGGTGCCTCCTCCGCGCGGCAACACAGCCGCTCCCACCGTTCGGCACGCGGCCAGCGCCGCTTCCACATCTGCAGCGTCGCGCGGCAGAATCACGCCTATCGGGAGCTGTCGGTAGTTCGAGGCGTCCGTCGCATAAAGTGCACGTGCACCGAGATCGAACAGAACATCGCCGCGAATCGAGGACTTCAGCCTCGTCTCCAATTCGCGATGCGCACTGAACGCCTCGTGCTCAAGCTGGGGTTGATTGAGAATATTGAAAACGTCCACGAGAAAATGGTAGCGCGATCAGCGCGTGGGCCACTCTTCCACCACAATCCCAAGATCATTGAGCTGCTGGATCGCGCTTTCGACGTTACGTCGAATCTTAGGACGGTCTTTGGCCGGAGCACCCGGCAGCTCCGCTACCGCAACGACGCGCCCGTAAGGCCAGGCCCCTTGTGGCAATGCCACCATCGCATCGGCCAGGCTGCTTGGCCGAATCTGGATCTCTTGCCGGCGCGCCCCTTCGGGACGCAGCATTGTTCCTTTGCCGATAGCACTGGTGTTCGCATCGACCTGCTCAATGCGCAACGTGATCATATCCGGACCAATGGCCAAAAACGGATTGTGCCACGCCGAGGGGTCGTGTACGTCGACGTACATGCTTTTCGTAGGCAACGGGATCCGCGAAAGTTCTTCGCGCTGCTGGTCCTGCGTAGTGGCACGCGCCTGCGCGGCGACTTGAGCCTGATGTTCCGCATTTACTGCATTTTTGGCGGCGCCAACCACAGCCTGTTCTTCTTTATGGCAAGCAACCAGGCATACGGCGAGAAGCCCGGCCATGGCTGCGAACCGGCCAACTCTTGAAGGGGAAATCACACCTCAAGGATATCAGGAAGCAAGTCTCAACTTCATTGACCGGTTCTGAGGTGATCTATTTACCTTTCCACGTGGCTGCGCGTTTTTCAAGAAATGCCGCGGTCCCCTCAGTCTTATCCGCGGTGTCACACAAATGGCCGAACCGTTCCGCCTCGCGCAGCAGGGCGAGATCCAGCGGCAGATCCAGGCCCTCATCGACCACCTTGATGGTCTCCGCGATGGCCAGCGGCGCCTGTGCAGCAATTTCGACTGCCAGTGCCCTGCCCCGGACCATCAGCTCCGCCGCCGGCACGACCTCATCAACCAATCCAATCCGCAAGGCTTCGTGCGCGTCGACGATCGTGCCGGTTAGCAGAAGTTTCATCGCCGCTCCACGCCCCACCAGCCGTGGCAGCCGCTGCGATCCGCCATAGCCCGGAATCACGCCCAGCTTCACCTCCGGCTGCCCGAACTTCGCATCATCGGTGGCAATCCGCAAAGTGCAGGACATCGCCAGCTCGCATCCGCCGCCCAGCGCGAAACCGCGCACGCAGGCGATTACCGGTTTTCCCAGCGTCTCGATCTTGCGAAAGACCGCCTGTCCTCGCAGCGAAAAGGCCTTCCCTTCCGCCGCACTAACCGCTGCCAACTCGCGAATGTCGGCCCCAGCAGCAAAGGCTCGCTCTCCAGCTCCGGTCAAAAGGACAACACGCACCGCGTCATCAGAGGCCAAGTCATCTAATAACGCGTCAAGTTCGGCAAAAGTCGCGCCATTCAACGCGTTCAGGACTTTGGGCCGGTCGAGCGTGACCACAGCCAGCGGTCCGTCTTTTTCCAGACGAAGATTTTCGAAGTTCATAGCGAAACGAGCGTAGCAGAAAACGACGGCACAAAAGGAAAGGGCGGCGCCGTTTTGCGGCCCGCCCTCAAATTCAAGATCTAAGCCAGTGAAGACCAGCTAATTTCAGGAGGCATTCTCAGAATAGCGGCGGGCCGGTTTTCCGTCTTGCGTCATTTGGACGACCCCGCTCTCCACCCTTTGATGGAGGTATTTCCAGAACCAGCACCATGAATCAAAAGCACTTCCGCAGATTCCCCGCGCAGGGCTCATAATCGGATTGTGCTCCTGAGACATCGTCAGTTCAGCTCCAATTTGGAAAACCTTTGCCGCGCGTAAACAGCAACTCGAGAACGGAAAAGCCGGTTTGTCGTAATTCCACCCGGCGATTTAAGCGCGTATTCGTATCTCTGATCATTTTGGGGATCGGGGCAACGGTATTTGCACTCGAACCCACGACTCCTCTGGCCAGCTACGGACGCCAAGCCTGGGTGATGGAAAATGGGCTGCCCCAGAACACGGTGCAGGCTCTCGCCCAGACACGCGATGGCTTTCTCTGGCTCGGCACCGAGGTCGGACTTGTACGGTTCGACGGGAACAACTTCGTTCTCTTCGACCAGAAATCCCGGCCCACACTGCCAGGCGATGATGTTCAATGTCTCCTGGCAACCGACGATGGCGCTCTCTGGATCGGCACCGATGACGGGCTGGCTCGATTTCAGAACGGCTCGATCACTGCCCTCACCACCGCCAGCGGACTGCCCGGCAATTCCGTCCGGTCTCTCTGGCAAGGCGCGAAGGGCAGTGTTCGCGTTCTCACCCAAAACGGCCCAGCCGAGATCCAAGATGCTCAGGTCACGAGGCTGCCCGTCGACAACGAAGAAGGACCGCGTGAGCTGTTCCACTTTCAGCTCCCCAACGATTCCGGTGTGTCCGTCTACGCTACCAAGATCAACATCTTCGAGAAAGATCATCCACCGCGCACTCTCGTCGTTGGCAAGGATCTGCCCGGCACGCGCATCCAAACCTCCTACGCCGACCGAGAAGGGATCCTGTGGATCGGCACGAACGGCGGCCTGGTCCGCTTTGTCGCGAGCAAAATCGAGCGCTTCCCTGTCACAGACCCACTTGCCGGCGCGTCCGTCCTCTCGATACTGGAAGACCGCGAGGGCAATCTCTGGGTTGGCACGGAATCCGACGGCCTCGACATCCTGCGTGACGATCGGTTTCGCACCTTGAGCGCGCGCGACGGACTTTCGTCCGACGCGACCACCACCGTGGTCGAAGACAGCGCCGGCATTCTCTGGGTCGGCACGACAGGCAGTGGCCTGAATGCGATTAGCCGGAGTGGCACCGCCGTGAATAAGGTAAAGACCTACGGCGTGCGCGAGGACCTCACCAGCGACATTATCCTTTCGCTTGCCGCGGCGCCCAATGGCGATTTGTGGGTGGGTACGCCAGACGGCCTGAACCGAATTCGCAGGGGCGCAATCAGTTCCTACACCACGGCCGACGGTTTACCCGACGACTTTGTCCGGTCTTTGCTCGCCGACGCGGATGGCTCCCTCTGGATTGGCACCCGACGCGGTCTGGCTCACGCCACTTTTGGATCGCCTTCCATGCATGTGGAGACCTTCACCCAATCGACTGGTCTCGGCAGCGACCTCGTGGGCGCCATGGCCCGCGATGCACGCGGCAACCTGTGGGTAGCAACTCTTGCTGGACTTTCCCGCTTGTCAGGCATCGCGAAACCCGACATCACCAACTACACCGCTGCCGACGGCCTTTCGAGCAATGTGATCACGGCACTGCTGGCGCGCAGCAATGGAGGGCTTCTTATTGGCACGCAGGATCACGGCTGGAACACGTGGAACGGGAGCCGCTTCTCGCCGGTTGCAGCAAGTGGCCTCGACAGGACCACCATTCACGCCATTCTCGACGACGAACAAGGACATCTCTGGTTTGCAACGGGCAATGGGATTGCGCGATGCGATTGCGACATGGTTGGCGGTTGTTCCCACTGGATGGAATTTGGCCAAGCCGACGGTTTGCGCGGACGGGAAATGGCAACCAACAGCCACCCTTCTGCGTGGCGCTCGCGCGACGGGCGACTCTGGTTCGCAACGCCCAGGGGACTTGTTGAGACCGACCCATCGCATTTCCGCGTGAACACGGTCCCACCTCCGGTAGCCCTGACGCGTTTTGCCGCCGATGACATCGATCAGGCTCTGCAGAATTCCACGCAGTTGAAGGTTCCGGCCGGGCACAATCATTTCCAATTTGACTACGCGGGACTGAGCTTTACCGCACCCCAAAAAGTGCGCTATCGCTACATCCTCGAAGGCTTCGATCACCAGTGGACCGATGCAGGCGCGAGGCGATCCGCCTACTATACGAATATTCCGCCTGGCCACTACACCTTCCGCGTCCAGGCCTGTAACAACGATGATGTGTGGAACATCGCCGGCGCATCTCTGGCCTTCACCCTGCAGCCCCATTTCTACCAGACGATCTGGTTCTACATCCTGCTGGCGCTGTTCGCTGCCGGACTCGTTGCACTCCTGCTTCGCCTGCGACTGCTGCATGCGGAGCGCGAGTTCCGGGCCGTTCTCGCCGAACGCAACCGTATTGCTCGCGAGGTGCACGACACGCTCGCGCAGGGGTACGTGGGGGTTTCCGTTCAACTCGAAGTGCTGACCGAGCTTCTTCGCCACAACAAGACCGAGGCCGCACTCAACCATTTGGACACAACCCGCAAGACAGTCCGCGAAGGGCTTGCCGAAGCGCGACAATCCATTTGGGCTCTCCGATCACAAGACTCCGGCGAAAATACGCTGCCAGTGAAGCTTCGCCGCGCCACCGAACATGCCGATGGACACCAACTCGAAGCGTCGTTCAGCCTCTTCGGAGCCTACCGCTCGATGCCGCCCGGAATGGAGCGCGAAATCCTGCGTGTGGGCCAGGAAGCCATCCATAATGTGAAAAGGCACGCCGACGCCAAGCACCTGAATGTCCAGCTCGAGTATGGGCCAGCCGAAGTTGCGCTCGTCGTTCGCGACGATGGCCGTGGGTTTTCGATGGAAGGTGGAGCTGATTCGCCTCCCGGTCATTACGGGCTGATAGGGATGCGCGAACGCGCCCAGGCGATTGGCGGAACGCTGGAAGTAACGAGTGAACTTGGACAAGGCACAACGGTTCGCCTGCACGTGGTGACGCCTAAAGAAACCGGCGATAGAACGGGGGACTAATGTCAGCACAGGAAACCATTCGCGTTTTGGTGGTGGAAGATCACCATGTCGTGCGCCAGGGTCTGGTAGCGCTGCTGAACGTAGTGGATGGAATTGAGGTTGTTGGGGAAGCTGCCGATGGCGTTGAGGCAATAACCCAATTCCGAAAGCACCAGCCCAACGTGACTCTGATCGACCTTCGCATGCCGCGGTTGTCAGGGGTCGAAGTCATCCAGCGAATCCGTATGGAAACACCGCAAGCGCGCTTTATCGTGCTCACCACTTACGACGGGGATGAGGACATCTTTCGCGCTCTGCAGGCCGGGGCGCGCGCCTACCTGCTGAAAGGCATGACCACTGACGATCTCGTCTCGACGATCCGCACTGTGCATGCCGGCAGATCGCACATTCCACCAGCCATTGCGCAGAGGCTTGCCGAACGCGTCGGTACCGAAGAACTGACGCCTCGCGAATTCGACGTTCTCGAACAAATTGTGCATGGCCGCAGCAACAAGGAGATTGCCACCGCACTCGAAATCTCGGAGGCCACCGTCAAGACGCATATCAACAGCCTGCTCGGCAAGCTCGGCGTTACGGATCGCACGCAGGCTGCTACGGCAGCTATTCAGCGAGGCATTGTCCCGCTCGAGTCTTTAAGAAAACCAAAACAGTGAAAAAGGGTGACCATGAAGCGAATTCTTCTTCTTGCGTTTTTTGCCACATTGATCAGTTCCGGGTTACAGGCGCAGAAAACTACCTGGCATCAGGCAACGGATACAGAATTGGCCTCGCTGCTCCCGGCTCGAGCTCCGGTGATCAAGGAGCACATCGAGACCGAGATGCGCACAGCCAGCGGAATTGTCGACAGTCACGGGCATTACATTGCCGGAGTTGTTCTGATCACAGCGGGCTACAGTGCGGAAGGCAAGTACTCGCACTTCCTGCTTGTGCAATCACCCATCAAGATCGGTGGCGTTGACTTGAAACCCGGCGAATACATCTTTGGCTATACGCATGCAGGTGATGTTCTGAATGTCCACTTCAATGAAGCGTCGACCGGCGCGCTCGTCGGCACAGCCGATGCGCATCTGATGCCCTCGATCAAGGGCGTCACCGAAGTGCATATCTGGCCTCCGGCAACGCACTCCATTATTCAAATCGGGCGCTTCGGCATTCCCTATGAATTAGGCGAGAAATAGAGAAGACGGTCGCCGCATAACCTACCGGATGCCGCCCTCCCCGCGCTTCTGTGAAACGCAGGGAGACAACTGGTCACCGAGTCCCCAACGTTAGAAGTTAAAGGCCAGCTTCGCCGTGAGTGCTCGCGGAGTTACGTAATGCGTGCCGCTAAACGTCGAGAGGAAGTTGTAAAGCGCATACTTGTCGGTGACGTTGACGGCGGTGAGATCCAGATCGATCTTGTAGCGATCGGCGTGGAAGATGTTGGTTTTGCCCGCAGAGACGTCGAACAGGTTACGCGGTGCGATGCGCGGCGGATTGTGGTCGTTGTCGCCGGTGCCGGGGGCAGGAATGTGTACCAGTGACGAACTGTACTCCGACGCCGGGCAAACCGCCGGGAGTGGATTCTCCGGCGTGGCACGCTGACCGTTACATATCAGTCCCGCCTGAAATTCCTCATCGGCAGTCAAGGCGCTCAGGTTCACCGCCGGTTGAACATTGACGGTCAACGA
>Ga0335072_10007628_pt1 | contig 15746 bp, 15 predicted proteins | sample Lox_Sample_21_FD_206725 | JGI IMG/M metagenome (GOLD analysis project Ga0335072, IMG submission 206725) | Soil microbial communities from Loxahatchee National Wildlife Refuge, Florida, United States - Lox_Sample_2.1 | ecosystem: Environmental > Terrestrial > Soil > Wetlands | place: USA... | reverse complement strand
CTTCGACGCCCACCTGGACACCTGGGACACCTACTTCAACGCGCCGACCACGCACGGGACCATCTTCCGGCGGGCCTTCGAGGAGCACCTCCTGGTCGGGGACCACTCGATCCACGTGGGCACCCGAGGTCCCATCTACGGCCGGGACGACCTCGACGACGACCTGCGGTTCGGCTTCCGGACCATCAGGGCTAGCGACATCGACACCCTCGGGGTCAGCGGGACGATCGACGCGATCACCGAGCGGGTGGCCGGCCTGCCGGTCTACCTGTCCATCGACATCGACGTGCTCGACCCGTCCTTCGCGCCCGGCACCGGAACGCCGGAGGCGGGCGGGCTGACCAGCCGGGAACTGCTGCGCGTACTGCGCGGGCTGACCGGCCTCAACCTGGTCAGCGCCGACCTGGTCGAGGTGTCACCCGCCTACGACCACGCCGAGATCACCTCGATCGCCGCCGCGACGGTTATCTTCGACATCATCGCCCTGCTGGCCAGCCGGACCTCCTGATCCGCTCAGTCGCGGGCGGCTTCGACGAGCTTGCGGGCCAGCTCGCCCGGCCGGGTGAACATCACCTCGTGGCTGCCCGCCATGTGGACGATCTTGGCTCCGCCCAGCCGGGACGACATGCCGGGATGCCACGTCCCCGCGGGCAGCGCCCGGTCATCGGCCACGGCGATGTAGCTCGTGGGGAGCCCGGCGCGGTAGAACTCGGTGAGCTCGAGCTTGGCCTCCCAGGGCTGGAACGGCTGTGGCACCAGCCGCTCCCACACCGACCTGGCGTCCTGCGGTCGCGCATCCTGGATGAAGGAGTCGCGGAACACCTCCCAGGGGCAGGCCACGGTGTTGTCGGGGCTCTCCCGTGCGGCCCGGGCGAACAACTCGGTCTGCTCGGGCGGGAAGTTGTCGTTGACGCTGGCGCCGTCCTCGACCACGAAGGCGGTGTGGAACACCAGGCGCCTGAGCCGGTCCGGTATGACCTGGGACACCCGGCTGACGACCGAACCACCGAAGCTGTGGCCCACGAGAATGACGTCGCGCAGATCCCGTTGCTCGACGAAATTCGTCACGGCCCGGACGTAGTCGTCATGGGTGAGGCCGGCCCGGCTGGCTCCCGGCCAGTGCCCGGGGTACGTCGGCGTGTGCGCGGTGTGGCCGAGCTCGCGCAGGCACCACGCCGTCGGCTCCCAGGCCCATCCGCCGTGCCACGATCCGTGCAACAGGACAAACGTCTCAGTCATCGTCTCTCAGCTTCGCTGTCCGGGTGGTCTTCCAGAGAATCGTAGGTTCGACGGCACGGCGCGAGGTAGTAGTGCATGGCGCAGGGCCTGGCCACCTGAAACGATAATGAGGCAGGCCGGGCCAGTTGCTGGGAGGTGATGCCGGATGATGACCGGGCATCAGGTCTTCGGGTCCCGGCTGAGGGGCCGTCCGCTGGTGGACAGCGAGGGCCTGACCATCGGCCGGATCAACGACGTCGTGATCCTGCCCGGCCCCGCGAAGGAGCCGCCCCGCGCGCTGGGCCTGGTCGTGACGTTGCAGCGGCGGCGCATCTTCGTCAACCTCGGGCAGATCGCGGAGATCTCCGTCGACGGCGCCCACCTGCACGGCGGCACGGTCGATCTGGACCGCTTCACCCGCCGGACCGGGGAGATCCTGGCCTCGGAACTCTACGGGACGCACGTCCAGGACGGGACCGTCGTCGACGTCGCCATCAGCCCCAGCGAGCAGCATCGGGTCGGCTGGGAGGTCTCCGCCCTGGCCGTCTCGCGCGGCCGCGGCCTGCTGCACCGCGGCCCGGAGATCGTGCCCTGGGACCGGTACCCGGAGCTGTTCAAGACCGACGCCCTGACCGAGCAGCTGGCTGAGCTGCGTGACCTGCAGCCGGCCGACCTGGCCACCGCGGTCGAGGGCCTGCCGCCCAGCCGGCGCGACCAGGTCGCGGCCGCGCTGGACGACGAGGAGCTGGCCGACCTGCTGGAGGAGATGCCCGAGCAGGACCAGGTCCGGCTGCTGGCCAGCCTCGGACTCGAGCGCAGCGCCGACGTGGTGGAGGAGATGCAGCCGGACGACGCCGCGGACCTGCTGGCCGAGCTGCCGGCCGAACAGCGCGAACGGCTGCTGACCGCGATGGAGGCCGTCCAGGCCGAGGACCTGCGGCGGCTGCTGCGGTACGGCCCGAAGACGGCCGGCGGCCTGATGACCTCCCAGCCGCTGATCGTGACCCCGGACACGCCGGTGGCCGAGGTGCTGGCCCGCATCAGGAACCCGGATACGCCGGTCACCTCGGCTGCGCAGGTGTTCGTGTGCGAGCCGCCCATGGTGGCGCCGACCGGCCGTTACCTGGGCAACGTGGGCTTCCAGCGGCTGCTGCGCCGGCCGCCGTCCATGCTGGTCGGCCAGTGCCTCGAGGGTAAGGTCTTCGTCCGGCCCGATCTTCCCGAGCGCGACCTGGCCGTCCGGCTGGCCGCCTACAACCTGGTCAGCGTGGCGGTGTGCGACGACGATGGCCGCTTGGTCGGCGCGGTTACCGTAGACGATGTCCTCGACCACCTGCTGCCCGCGGACTGGCGCAGGACTGGAGGCTGACGATGGCACGGGTGTCTCTCCGCCGTCTGGGCGAGCGGGCCGACCTGTCCGTCCCGCGCGGGACCCCGAAGATGGGCGCCCGCTATGACGCCGACGCGTTCGGGCGGTTCGCCGAGGGGATGGCGCGGTTCCTCGGCACCGGACGATTCATCGTCGGCCAGACCGTGCTCGTGGTCGGCTGGATCATCCTCAACACCCTCGGCATCATCCACCACTGGGACCCGTACCCGTTCATCCTGCTCAACCTGGCCTTCTCCACTCAGGCGGCCTACGCCGCGCCGCTGATCCTGCTGGCCCAGAACCGCCAGGACGACCGGGACCGGGCCAACATCGAGCGTGACCGGGAGGTGGCGTCCCGGACCCAGGCCGATACCGAGTTCCTGGCCCGCGAGCTGGCCGCCGTGCGGCTGGCGCTGGCCGACGTGGTGACCACGCAGGACCTGGAGGATCATCTGAGCCGGCTGACCAAGCTGATCGTCGACCAGAGGCCCGAGGTCAGCGCCACACCGGACGGGCATTCAGGCGGCGGGCCTGACCGCTAGAGCACCAGCCAAGTAACAATGCTCGCCCCGGCAACACCGCGAGCTTGGGTCACATGAGCCACGCCGCTCGCCGGTAATCGACCAATTACCGGGGAGCCTTCTGGCTTTGGGGAGGCACGCGAGCGACAACTTCATGATCATGGAAAACCAGGATCGGATGCCCGGCCGTCCGGGGCCGCTGCCCCCGGACGGCTATTCCTTCCGGTCAATCTCCGGCCTTCTGGTACGGGAGCGACGCGATAGCCTCATTGAGGCATATGTGCCGAGCAGCAACTGGCGGCGAGCCGGGGCAGGAGCGCTAGGAAGCGCATTCCCGGACCGCGGCGGCGGTGGTGGGCCCCGCGGACGGGGAGCCCACGGTGTCCGGCCCGGCCAGCGTGCGGATCATCGAGGACGGAAGCACCACCGCGCACCGGCTGGGGATGGCCGAGATCATCCTGGCTCCGCACGCCAGCGGGCCGCCGCAGCACCGGCACGCCCGGCACGACGAGGGCTTCTACGTGGTCTCCGGCACGGTCCGGTTCACCAGCGGCGAGAAGTCCTTCGACGCCCCGGCCCGCACCCTGGTCATGGTGCCGCCCGGCGCGCCGCACACGTTCGCCAACCCGGGTGGCGAGCCGGCCATCATCCTCAACACGTTCACCCCGGACCTGTACGTGCAGTACTTCCGCGACGTGCGCGACCTGATCGCCGGCGGCCAGCGGCCGTCCCCGGCGCAGATCGCCGGCGTGATGGCCCGCTACGGCACCGAGCCCGCCGGCGCGTAGCCGCGCAGGACCTGCCCGGTGCGGGCGGCGCGGGCGGCCCACCAGCCGGTGGCGCCGTCGGCGGGGACGCGGTCACGGTGCCGCTGCCGCCAGCGGTCCGCCTCGCCGGCCAGCCAGTCCAGGGTCGCCCGCGGATCCTGCTCGAGCATGGCGCGCAGCGCGAACCGGCGCTCGCCGATCCGGAACCCCACCGCCGCCCGGCCCGCCCCCTGGGCCAGGCGGCGCCGGGTGAGGATCAGGCCGCTGCGCACCGGGATGGTCAGGAACTCGACCAGGTCCGCGGGGCCGGCCCCCGGCCGGGCCCCGGGTGGCGCCGCACGGAACGCGAGCGGCCGGCGCGGGCAGGGCGGCAGCCTGCGGTACTCGGCGGCGACGGCCTGCCGGGCCAGGTCCGCCCACCTGGCCAGGGACGGGACGGCCAGGTCCGTCACGGCGTCGAGGTAGGCGGGCAGCCAGGGCCACAGGTGCTCCCAGAACAGCACCGCCTGCGAGCGGGCCAGCGCGGCCGCGGTGGCCGGCCGCCCGGCGCCGGCCATGGCCTCGCCCAGCCGGGCGTACAGGCCGAGCAGGGCGGCGAGATGATCGGGTTCGGCAGGCGGGGTGATCCCGATGGCGCGCCAGAAGCCGGCCACCCGGTCGGCGCCCTCGCCGCCGATGGCGCCCTGGGGACCCAGGTAGATCGCGGCGTAGGGCGGGCAGTTCAGCACGAACGCATCGGTGTGGTCGGCGTCGCTGACCGGGTCCAGGCCGAGCGCCGGGCCGACGCTCCGGGCGGCGGCGGGGCTGTCGGGGACGGCGCCCAGGGCCCGGAGCAGTTCCCAGCGTCCCGCCGTGACGGTGACGGTCACCGATCACCTCCGGCCGGCAGCACGAACGCGGCGGCGGACGGCTTGAGCGGGCGCATCAGCCACTGGGGGCGGCGGGTGCCGTCGGGTGAGACGCTCCCGGCCGGGCGGGTCTGCTCCATCCACCGCTGGTACACCGCGCGGGCTCTGGCCGTGTCGACCGCGATGTCGCCGTGGGCGTCGCCGGGCTCGGCGGGGCGGACGGTGACGGCCTGGTGCCAGCAGTGCATGCCGGAGATCGGGTCGGGGTGCACGGGGAAGGTCAGGTTCTGGTGGACGCCGGTGTCGGACCACCAGATCCGGGCCGTGTCGGGGTCGGCCGAGGCGTAGGGCCCGGCCGGGCGGGCGGCGTGCAGCGACCAGCCGTCGTCGCCGCGGTGCAGGTCGACGGTGGCCATCATGGCTCCCCCGCCGTCCGGGTCGCTGCCAGCCTGGTTTGGGCCGGCCAGCTTCCAGCGGCCCATGTGGTGGGAGCAGGCCACCACGCCGGGGCGGATGCCCTCGGTGATCCAGGCCTTGGCCACGAAGTAGCCGATCTCGGTCTCCACCCGGATCAGGTCCCCGGTGCGCGCGATGCCCAGCCGCGCGGCGTCGGACGGGTGCACCCAGACCGGGTTGGTGTGCGCCAGTTCGTCCAGCCATTTGCTGTTGGCCGAGCGGGTGTGGATCTGGGTCGGCAGCCGGAAGGTGGACAGCAGCACGACCTGGCCGGGGGCCAGCCGGGCCGGATGCACGTGGCTGCGGATGTAGCCGGGCAGCGCGTGCTCGGGCCAGCCCCAGGCGGCCAGGGTCGAGGACCAGAACTCCAGCCGCCCCGACGGGGTGGGGAAGCCGCGCCGGACGACCCCGTCGACCATGACCCCGGCGGGGCGCCGGCCGTCGCCGTCGGGGCCCGGGGCGCCGGTCGGCACGATGTTCGGGGTGTCAGGGGCGGGAGCGCGGGTGTAGACCCGGCCGGCCGGGGTGACGGCCAGGTCGGCGAGCTCGGCCGCCGGGACCTGGCCCTCGTGCAGCGCGCCCTGGCCGCGGCTGATCTCGAAGGCACCGTAGCGGCGCATGTACTGCAGCGGGGACAGGCCCTCGGCCGCGGCCCGCTCGGGCAGGCCCGGCACCGAGTGCTCGAACATCCAGCCGTAGTACTCGTCCACGGTCAGCTTCTCCCCCGGCCGGGCCCGGGACTCGTGGTAGCGCCGGATGCCCAGCGAGCCGTCCGGGTCAATCCGCCAGGACAGCTCGGTCCACCATTCGTTCTCTTCCCACACCTCGCCGGGGTTGACCTGGCGGGTGTCGGTGACCTGCTCGCCGAGCCGTTCCCGGGCCGCGCGCAGCACCGGCTGCCGGAAGCCGATCCACTGCCCGTCGTACTGCTCGTAGGAGTGGGTGTCGTGCCGCTCGGAGCCGTGGCCCATGGGCAGCACGTAGTCGGCGAAGTAGGCGGACTCGTTCCAGGTCGGGGTCAGCGCCACGAAGCAGCCGACCTTGGCCTCGTCGGTGAGCACCTCCATCCAGGACAAGCCGTCGGGGTTGGTCCACACCGGGTTGTAGACCCGGATGAAGTAGGTGTCGAGTGTGCCCCGGCCGTCTTTCAGCAGGTGCGGCAGCAGGAAGCTGAGTTCGTTCTGCGCCAAGGGAAACTCAGCCGGCCAGGACAGATCCTGCCAGACGGACGGATGCGGCGGAGTGTGGATGGGCCGGGGCACGAACTTGTTCCACGCGTTGGGGAACGTGCCGCCCTCCGTGCCCACCGCGCCGAGCAGCGCGGAGAGCAGGAACAGCGTCCGGGAGACCTGCCAGCCGCCCAGGTTGCCCGCGGCCGCGCTGCGCCAGCAGTGCACCGACAGCCGCGTCCCGGCGCCGGCCACCAGGTCGGCGACCTCGGCGATCACCGCGGCGTCCACGCCGGACTCGGCGGCGGCGAACTCGAACGTGAAGTCGGCGTACAGGCCTTTCAGGTGCTGCTCGAAGGCCTCGAAGGTGACCGGCAGCCCGGGGTGGCACTGGATGAGGTACTCCTGCCAGTTCCACCAGCGGCGGACGAACTCCCGGTCGTAGCGCCCGGTCTGGATGAGGTGGTTGGCCACGGCCAGGTTGATGGCCGCCTCGCTGCCCGGGTGCGGCGACAGCCAGTGGTCGGCGTGGGTGGCGGTGTTGGACAGCCGGGTGTCCAGCACGATGAGCTTGGCGCCGTTCTGCCGGGCCTGCGTGATCCGCTGGGCGTGCGGGTTGAAGTAGTGCCCCGCCTCGAGGTGCGAGCTGATCAGGTAGATGACCCTGGCGTGCTCGTGGTCGGGACTGGGCCGGTCGATGCCCATCCAGAACTGGAACCCGGCCCGGCCGCCGCTCGAGCACACGTTGGTGTGCGAGTTGTGGCCGTCCACGCCCCAGCTGGCCAGCACCCGCTCGGTGTAGCCGTCCTCGCCGGGGCGGCCGAGGTGCACCATGATCTCGTTGTGGCGGCCCTCGGTGAGAGCCTTCCGGATGCGGGCGGCGATCGCGTCCAGGGCCTCGTCCCAGCTGATCCGCTCCCACCGGCCCTCGCCCCGGCGCCCGGCGCGGCGCAGCGGGTACAGCACCCGGTCGGGGTCGGTGACCTGGTTGATGGTGGCCGGGCCCTTGGCGCAGTTGCGGCCGCGGGAGCCCGGGTGCTCCGGGTTGCCCTCGAACTTGCGGACCTGCCCGGTGTCACGGTCGACGTAGGCCAGCAGCCCGCACGCCGACTCGCAGTTGAAGCAGGTGGTCGGGACGAGCAGGTAGTGCCGCTCCTCGCGGGCCGGCCAGGCCCGGGAAGACAGCTCGACCCAGTCGTCCCAGCGTTCCTTCGGCGGGAACGCGGCCAGGTGCACGCGGCTGGCGCCGGGGTAGAACGTCTCGCCCCGCGCTTCGGCGTCCGCGCGCGCGGCCGAGACCCGCTGCGCGATCTCGTTGATGTCCTCGGTCACACGGTCCTCCGCGTCAGGCGAGCGGGACGGACTGGCCGGCCTGCACGTAGGCATGCTCGCTGGCGAGCAGGCCGAGCAGGGCGAACGGGACGGCCACCGGCCCGATCCACGGCGCGCCGACGGCCACGGCCGCGCCGGCCAGGCCGGGCCAGAAGAATATGGCATAACGGCCCGTGGTCATCGCGGCGGCGGCCAGGTGGGCGTGCTCCGTGGGATGCGGCACGGTGATCTCGCTGCCGGTCAGCAGGATATGCGCGGCCGCCGCCGCGGCCAGCAGCACCTCGGCCCCGGTGGTGGCCGCGGGCGGGCCGAGCCACTCGGTGAAGGGCAGCGTGACGGCCGCGCCGGCCAGCACCGCCTGCACGGCCAGGTGCGGGCCGAGCAGCGGGCTCTGCCACAGGTCACGGGCCCGGGCCTGGGCAAACAGGTAGGCGGTGTAGCACGCGGTGGCCAGGCTGAGCGGGACGGCGAACCCGGCCGCCACCTGGCGGAGCACGACCGAGCCGGCCAGCGCGCCGAGCAGGTACAGCGCGGCCGCGGCGCCGTAGCCGCTGATGATGAACGAGCCGCGCACCAGCCAGCTGCGCCAGTGCGGCCGGGTGAAGATCAGGTAGAACCGCATCGGGTGGCGCAGGTCCCAGATCAGCAGCAGCCCGGTCAGGCCGAGGAAGCCCAGCGCCACGCCCGGCGCCGCCCACCGCGCGGCCGGGCTGTCCCAGCCCAGCCGGCCCGCCAGCACCAGCAGCACCGGGACCAGCAGGCCGCCGGCGGCCACGCTCTTGGTCCAGGTGTACAGGCTGACCCGCCAGCCCCAGGGGGCGTGGTGATCGATGTCGTAGGACAGCAGCGCTTCCGCGCTGGAGTTGGGGCGGCCGGGGTGGCCTTTGTCATCGTGGGTGGTGGCCCAGGCGAGCAGGCCGCCGTCCGGACGGCGGGCGGCCAGCGGATCGAGCGTGGCCTGGTGCGCGCCCTTGTAGAACACCCCCGGACGGGTGCCTTTCTCCGGCCGGCGGACGGTGACCGGCTCGCGGTTGATGATTTCGGCCACCGCGGAGTCCGGGTCGTTCAGGTCGCCGACCAGGATGGCCTGGGTGGGGCAGACCGTGACGCAGGCCGGCTCCAGGCCGATCTCGAGGCGGTGCGCGCACAGGTTGCACTTCTCGGCGGAGTTGTCCTCCGGGTTGATGAAGATCGCGTCGTAGGGGCAGGCCGCGATGCACGCCTTGCAGCCGATGCATACTTCCTTGTCGAAGTCGACGATGCCGTCGTCGCGCCGGTACATGGCCTGGGTCGGGCAGGCGGCCACGCACGGCGCATCGGCGCACTGGTTGCACCTGGTGACCTGGAACGCGCGGCGGACCTGCGGAAACGTCCCGACCTCAACGGACTTCACGTAGGTCCTGGTCACGCCCAGCGGAACCTCGTTCTCGGACTTGCAGGCCGTCGTGCACGCGTGGCAGCCGATGCAACGGTCCTGATCGAGCAGCTTCACCCACCGTTGCGGCGGCTGGTCTGGCTCGGGCACACCTTCACGCTACGTAAGCGGGCGCCGTTGGCCTAGTCCCCCGGTGCTTAGAAGCACATAAGCCCGCGTTATGACGCCGGCCATAATGCGGCTATGCACGTGTCCGATGCCGGGGCCGGGTGGGCCGTCCCCGACCCGCGCGAGCTGGCGCTGCGGATCCGGCTGCGGGCGGTGCGGATGGTCGCGCCGCAGGGCTTCGGCTACCTGGGCCAGGCCCTGTCGTCCGCGGAGCAGGTGGCCGCGATGTTCGCCAGCGCCCGGCCCGGCGTGGACCGGATCGTCTGCTCACCGGGGCACTACATCATCGGGCCGTTCGCGGCCGCGGCCGAGCTGGGACTGATCGACCTGTCCGGCTACGGGCAGAACGGCTCGGCGTTCGAGGCCATCGGCACCGAGCGCTCGCCGGTGGTGGACTACACCTGCGGGTCGCTCGGCCAGGGGCTCTCGGCGGCGCTGGGGTTCGCGCTGGCCGACCGGTTCCGCGGCTCGGACGCGCGGATCTTCACCTTGGTCAGCGACGGGGAACTGGAGGAGGGGCAGGTCTGGGAGGCGGCGCTGTTCGCCGCGCATCACCGCCTGGACCGGCTGACGGTGCTGCTCGACGCGAACAACTCGCAGGTGGACGGGCCGGTCGACAGCATCACCACGCTGGAGCCCATCGCCGCGAAGTGGTCGGCGTTCGGCTGGCGCGTCTGGGATCTCGACGGTCATGACGTGTCCGCTTTGCGCGCCGCGCTGGCCGCCGCGGCGGCGCCGTCCGGACAGCCGGGCGTGCTGGTATGCCGGACATCCACCCGGCACGGCCTGGACTGCCTGCCGGCCGACGCCGACGGGCACTTCATCAAGCTGCCGCCGTCGCTGGCGGCGGCCGCGGTGCGGGAGCTCACCGGGAAGCTGGAGGCGCTGCGTGCGTGAGCCGCCGTACCGGACCGAGCTCAAGCCCTACGGGCGGGCGCTGGTCGAGGCGGCCCGGCAGCGCGGCGAGATCCTCTGCCTGTCCGGTGACCTGACCAGGCAGACCGAGGTCGACCTGTTCCAGGCCGAGTTCCCGGGCCGGTTCATCCACGGCGGCATGGCCGAGGCGAACATGATGAGCATGGCCGGCGCGCTGGCCCGCTGCGGCTTCCTGCCGTTCGTGCACACCTTCGGGGTCTTCGCCACCCGGCGGCCCTACGACCAGATCGCCAACGCCATCGCCTACCCGAACCTGCCGGTCCGGATCATCGGGTTCATGCCCGGCGTGTCGACCCCGGGCGGGCCCTCGCACCAGGCCACCGACGACGTCGCGCTGATGCGGGCGCTGCCCAACATGACCGTGGTCGACGTGGCCGACGCGGTCGAGACCCGCCAGGTCGCCGCGGCCGTGGTCGACGTGCCGGGCCCGGTCTATGTTCGGCTCAAGCGCGGCGAGATCCCGGTGATCTTCGGCGATGACCACGTGCTGCGGCTGGACCGGGCTGCGGTCCTGTCGCCGGGCACGGACGTGGCGCTGTTCGCCAGCGGGATGATGCTCGCCGCCGCGCTGGCCGCGGCCCGGGCGCTGGGCTCGCACGGCGTGTCCGTTTCGGTGGTCAACGTGCCGGTGATCAAGCCGCTGGACTCGGCCACCGTGCTGTCCGCGGCGGCCGGGGCGCGGGTGGTGGTGACGGCCGAGAACCACTCGGTCATCGGCGGCCTGGGCTCGGCCGTGGCCGAGACGATGGCCGAGGCCGGGCTCGGCCGGCCGCTGCGCCGGGTGGGGCTGCGGGACACCTTTGCCGAGGGCTCGAGCGACGCTTCGTTCCTGTTCGAAAAGTACGGCCTGTCCACCGGTACGCTCGTCGAGACGATCTGGTCGGCGCTCGGCCGGCCCGGTGCCGCGCCCGCTGCGCCGGCGGCCGCGGCCGAGAGCGGCGAGTACTCCCCCGTGTGACCGCGCCCAGCAGAGTTCGACCTCGACTGAGTGGCCGCCTCGGCTACCAGGGGCGGTCCTGGTCGTCGGCGGGGGCGAGCCACATGGAGACGTGCGCGGGCTGGAACGCCTCGTGGGTCACGCCGACCAGGTCGTGCCGGAGCGTGTCGAGGTCGACCGTGTGCCGGAGCCGGGCGGTGAAGGCGGCCACAATGGCCTCGGCATCGTAGCGGGAGCGGTTGAACCGGCGGTCGACCGCCCGCTGCACCCGCCGGCGCAGCGGGTTGAACAGCGCCGCGATGACCAGCGTGGCGATGGCCACGGCCACCGGCGTGCGGAACGGCAGCACCCGGGTGGCCAGCAGGACGAGGCTGGCGAACACGCCCGCGAGCAGGGCCGTGATCAGCGCGTAGGAGACCACCCGGCTGATGACGCGATTGAGCTCGTACAGCCGGTACTTCAGCACCGCCACGGCCAGGCAGGCGGGCAGGGCGGCCGAGCCGAGGATGGCCAGCGCGTTGGTCACCGACTGGTTATCCCAGCCGGGGATTATTTCCACGGCGAGCGTGGCGATGAACACGCCGAAATACGCGAACACGAAGATGACCGCGCCGCTGTAGAGCCACTTGAGCTGCTGGCGGTGCACGCCGCTGGCGTGCCGGTAGGTCGGTATCTGGACGGCCAGCCAGACCGACCAGCTGGCCAGGGTGCCGGCGATCACCACCGCGCTGAGGACGCGCATCACGCCGGGCGACGGGTTGGCCAGGCCGCCGCCGGCCGTGATGCGGACATCCCCTCCGGCGGCGACCAGCACGCCCCGGCTCGAGGTAGCCAGGCCGACCAGCAGCCAGCCGACCGCGGCGACCCAGGCGATCCGGTGCCACCGCCCGGCCGGCAGCGTCCCGTCGGGGAACAGCCACAGCAGCAGCGTGACGGAGACCAGGAACATCGGCCAGCATTCCAGGAGCACCACGGCCACCCAGCCCAGGGGCAGCGACCCGTGGTCCATCCGGTAGTCCAGGATGAGGTACTGGCTGGCCGGGCTGACCTCCATGAGGATGATGGCCAGCAGCAGCCATCCGATCAGATTGCGCGGTCGGCGAGCGGCGAGCAACGTGCCCACCGCGGTCGCGGGCACCACCCCGGCCGCCCCGACGAACGCGTCGGCCACGGGTCCGCCGGTCCCGGGCTGGTGGGTGACGTGATCCAGCAGGACGGAGGCTGCGCCGAGCCCGAGGGCGACCACGCCGAGCGCGAAGGCCAGCGACAACCTCGCGCGCCGCAACCACACGGATCCCGTGCTCACAGGAACGTCTCCTCCGCGACTAGCACACGGCTAACTGTAGATACCAAGCGTCCGGGAAGCGTTACGGCCTGCGGCACCTGCGGCCATGTGCGTGGCTTGTCATCGGCGGCCTCGCCGCGGCCCGGCATGCTCCCAGCCCTGCGGCTGCGGCTGACCCCGCACGACGGGCCCAGGGCACCCGTACCCGGCCGGCGAGCGCGCGGGTTTGGGTGCTGACGGGAGGGCGGCGGGGGCGGGGTGGCGGAGCGCGCACCAGGGCCCGTTCGGTATAAAGGGCATTTTCTGAACGAGCCGGTGGGCACCTTCCTCGGTCACGGTTTTGAGGAGCCTCGTGGATGAATACTGAGAACGCCGGCCTGGGCTGGCTGGGTACCGGGCGGATGGGCGCGGCGCTGGCCGGGCGGCTGATCGAAGCCGGTCAGCGGGTCACCGTGTGGAACCGGACGCCGGCCAAGACCGCGCCGCTGGTGGACCGGGGAGCCCGGGCGGTGGCGCAGATCGCCGATCTGGGTGCCTGCGACATCGTGTTCGTCACGGTGTCCGGGCCGCGCGACCTGGAGGAGGTGGCGGCCGGGCTGCTCGGCGGGGAGCGTGCGCCGGGGATCGTGGTGGACTGCTCCACCGTATCCATGGCGGCCTCGGGCCGGGTGCGGGCCGCCTTGGAGGTGGCCGGGGTGGGCTTCCTGGCCGCGCCGGTCAGCGGCAACCCGCACGTGGTCGCCGAGGGCGGGGCGTGCATCGTGGCGTCCGGGCCGGCCGAGGTGTTCCAGCGGGTCAAGCCGTACCTGGACGCGATGGCGAGGGTGGCCGGTCGAGGTGACCAGCCTGGCCGAGAAGGGCGGCACGGACCGGGGCGCGTTCCTGGAGTTCCTGAACGGCACCGTGGTGGGTTCGGACTGGGTGCGCAAGCGCACCGGTGACCTCGTGTCACGGGACTGGACGCCCACGTTCACCACCGAGCTGCTGCGCAAGGACTTCGACCTCGGGCTGGAGGCCGGGCGGTCGCTGGAGGTGCCGATGCCGGTCGCGGCCCTGGTCCACCAGCTCATCCAGTCGGCCATCGGCATCGGGCTGCGCGATCAGGACTTCCTGTCGCTTTATGACCAGCAGGCCCGCGGGGCCGACCTTGATCGGGAGGTTTGACGATGTCACTGCAGGAATTCGTGCCCACGCCCCGGTTCGAGGAGTACCGGGAGACGTTCAGGGACTTCTACCGGATGGAGCGCCGGGACGACGGCGTGCTGCTGGTGGCCGCGCACACCCAGGGCGGGCCGGTGCAGCTCAGCGTGCAGAACCACCGCTCGCTCGGCCAGATGCTCAAGACGGTCGGCGCGGACCCGGCCAACGAGGTGCTGATCCTGACCGGCACGGGGACCGACTTCATGATGGCCTCGGACCCCTCCGGCTTCGCGCTGGAGGAAGAGGACATGGAGTACTGGGCCTACGAGTACGCCTACAAGGACGGGCGGATCAACGTCAGCGCCCTGGTCAACGACGTGGAGATCCCCACCATCGGGCTGCTCAACGGGCCGGGGTTCCACTCCGAGATCGTGCTGATGTGCGACATCACGCTGGCCGCGGAGGACGCTACCCTGTTCGACCTGCACTACGACATCGGCTCGGTGCCCGCGGACGGCATCCACAACGCGTTCCAGGAACTGCTCGGGGTCAAGCGCGCGGCCTACGCGCTGCTGACCGGCGAGGCGATCACCGCCCGGCAGGCCCTGGAGTGGGGCATGGTCAACGAGGTGGTGTCCCGGGACCGGCTGATCTCGCGCGCGTACGAGATCGCCGACCACATCATGACCCAGCCGCGGACGGTTCGGCGGCTGACCACGCAGATCGTGCGGCGGCCGTGGAAGCAGCGGATCGTGACCGACCTGGACGGCGGGTTCGGCATCCAGATGTTCGGTCACATCGCCAAGAAGCGGGCCGTGCACGGTTCGCAGCACATCGCCTCGACCGTGGACTACGTCCGGGAGGGGAGGAAGAATAACTTCGACTGACCGAACGCGTCCAGCGTGAAAGGGGCCGCCATGGACGCTAGCGTCTGGATCCTCAACCTCGTCCTGCTGGCCATCGTGCTGGCCGCCGACATGGGCCGCCGCAAGGTCACCACGATGCGGCTGCTGCGCCCGGTCATCGCCGCGGCGATCATCATCCCGTTCTTCTTCAAGGGCGCTGCTGCGTCGGGTAACGGGCTGCTGCTCGAGGTCGGCGGGCTGGCCGCGGGGGTCGCCCTGGGCGCGCTGGCCGGGTCGCTGCTCCGGGTCCGGTACGAGCCGGCCGCCGGCCAGGCCGTGTCCTGGGCGGGGTGGCCGTACGCCCTGGTCTGGGTGGCCGTCACGGCGGGCCGCATCTACTTCGAGTACGGGGCCAGCCACATCTTCAGCTACCAGCTGGGCAGCTGGCTGGTGGCCGAGCGGATCAGCGTCGGGGCCCTGACCGACAGCTTCATCTTCGTGTCTATCGCCATGCTGCTGGGCCGCACCGGCATCCTGGCCGCCAAGGCCCGCGCCGCCACGGCCCGCGCGTCACGCGCTGGGGTCACGGCCGCCGTGGGAGCCAGCGCCGAGTAAGGCGGACCCGGAGACGGCTACAGTGGACAAGACGGGACGGGCCGCAGGAGGGAGCCGCCGGTGCAGTCACTGGCGATAGCCGCGGTCGCCATCGGCGCGGTCATGCTGGCCGGGGTCGCGGTCACGCTGGTCCTGGTCCGGCGGAGGGCCAGGCCTGGCCCGGCCGGTGCCAATTCCTGGCACCGGCACGGGACCCTTCCGCTGGTGTCGGCGGGCCTGGCGCTGGGCGTCGTCTCGCGCGTGGGCAGCGGGCAGACGGCGGCCACGCACGACATCCTGTTCGCGGTCACGACCGTGCTGCTGCTCGGCGCGCTCGGTTGCGCGCTGGTCGGCGCGACCGCCGCGACGCGCCAGCGGCGGCCGGGCAGTAACCAAGCCTGACCGTGACGGACTCAGGCGGGGGCGGCGGCTAGCTCGCGGCGGACCGGGCCCGGATCCTCCCGGCCGGCGACCGGGAGCGTGAGCGTGATCCGCAGGCCGCGCGGGTCGCGCAGGCTGGCGGGCTCGGCGCAGGCGGCACCGCCGTGCGCGGCCGCGATCTCGGCCGCGATGGCCAGGCCAAGGCCCGAACCCGGGCACCGCGGCCGGGCGCCGGGGCTTCCGGCGCGGTAGAAGCGCTCGAAGATGTGCGGCAGCTGACCGGGCGCCACGCCGGGGCCGTCATCGCTCACCTCGACGGTGACGCGGCCGCCGTCTTCGCGGGCGGCGACCGTGCCCACGGTTCGGGCCGGGGTGTGCACGAGCACGTTCATGAGCAGGTTGTCG
>Ga0335072_10007627_pt1 | contig 15749 bp, 10 predicted proteins | sample Lox_Sample_21_FD_206725 | JGI IMG/M metagenome (GOLD analysis project Ga0335072, IMG submission 206725) | Soil microbial communities from Loxahatchee National Wildlife Refuge, Florida, United States - Lox_Sample_2.1 | ecosystem: Environmental > Terrestrial > Soil > Wetlands | place: USA... | reverse complement strand
ACGGTGCTGAGCTACGGCGCGCTCTGCCGCGGCCTGCTCAGCGGCAGGATCACGGCGGAAACCCGATTCAATGGCGACGACCTGCGCAACGCGGATCCGAAGTTCCAAAGCGCGCGCCTGCCCCAGTATCTGGCGGCGGTCGATGCGCTCAGGACGCTCGCACGGGAGCGCTTCGGCAAGTCGGTGCTGGCGCTGGCGGTTCGCTGGGTGCTCGATCAGGGACCGACCATCGCGCTGTGGGGCGCGCGGCATCCCGGGCAGCTTGATCCGATCGGCGAGATCGACGGATGGCAGATCGACGCCGCGAGCAAGCGCGACATCGACGACATATTGCGGCACTGCGTTGCGAGCCCGGTCTCGCCCGAGTTCATGGCGCCGCCCCTGCGGCGGGACCGGGCACCGGTGGCTTCCGCAGCCTGAGCCGTTCGCGACCGGCGCTGTCCAAGCCAAGAGCCGCCGCTACGCGCCCAGCTTGCCGTGGCAGTGCTTGTACTTCCGCCCCGACCCGCACGGGCACAGCGCGTTGCGCCCGACATTCCGCCACGTGCTCGGATCGTTCGGATCCACCACCGATGCACGCATCGGCTGCGCGGCCACCGGCATCGGCGCCTCCATCACCGCGGCACCGGCACCTTCCAGCGCCATCTCCGGTTCGCGTGCCGCGCCCAGCGCCGATTCCGGCTCGGGATGACTCTCCACCACCTGCATCGGGCGCGGCGGCGGCGGCATCGCTTGCTCCGGCGCCAGCTCGACGCGCGCCAGCATCATGGTGACGCGTTCCTTCAGCTCGTCCAGCATCGCATTGAACAACGCAAACGCTTCGGCCTTGTACTCGTTCAAAGGATCGCGCTGGCCGTAAGCCCGCAACCCGATGCCCTGGCGCAAATGATCCAGGGCATACAGATGCTCCTTCCACACCGCATCGAGCACTTGCAGCAGCAGCGACTTCTCGATGAAGCGCATCAGGTCGGGGCCCATATTGGCCGCCTTCGCAGCCATATAGGTATCCGCCGCATTCTCGATCCGCTCGCGCAGATGCGTCTCGTCGATGCCTTCCTCGCGGCCCCATGCCTCCACCGGCAGATCGAGATTCATCACGCGCCGCACGTCCTCGGCCAGTTCCGGCAAGTGCCATTGCTCGGCGAAAGCCTTCTCCGGGATGCGCAGCGCCACCATGGTGGCGATCACCTCGGCGCGCATTTCCGCCGTGGTCTCGGACACGTCAGTGGCTTTCATGAATTCCTTGCGCTGCGCGTAGACCTCCTTGCGCTGCGCGTTCATCACGTCGTCGTATTTCAGCACGTTCTTGCGGGTGTCGAAGTTGCGCTCCTCCACCTTCTTCTGCGCCTTCTCCAGCGCCTTGTTGATCCACGGGTGCACGATCGCCTCGCCGTGCTGCAGCCCGAGCTTCTGCAGCATCCCGCCCATCCGGTCGGAGCCGAAGATGCGCATCAGGTCGTCTTCCAGCGACAGGAAGAAGCGCGACCGCCCCGGATCGCCCTGCCGCCCCGACCGCCCCCGCAACTGGTTGTCCACGCGCCGGCTCTCGTGGCGTTCCGTGCCGATCACGAACAGACCGCCGGCCGCCTTCACCTTGTCATGCGCCTCGGCGATCTCGGCGCGGATCTCGGCTTCCCTGGCGGCGACTTGTTCCGGATCCTCAATGCCCTCGAGTTCCTTCTTCAGCCGCATCTCCAGATTGCCGCCGAGTTTGATGTCGGTGCCGCGGCCCGCCATGTTGGTGGCGATCGTGATCGCCCCCGGCGCGCCCGCCTGCGCCACGATCTCCGCCTCCTGCTCATGGAAGCGCGCGTTCAACACCGCGTGCGGCACTTTCTTCTTTTTCAGGACGTCGCTGATCACCTCGCTCTTTTCGATCGACACGGTGCCGACCAGCACCGGCTGGCCGCGCTGGCGGCTGTCCTCGATCAGCGTCGCCAGCGCCTCGTATTTTTCCTCCGCCGTGCGATACACCTCGTCGTCCTCGTCCTTGCGGACGCAGGGCACGTTGGTGGGAATCTCCAGCACGTCCAGCTTGTAGATTTCCGCGAACTCGTCGGCTTCCGTCAGCGCGGTGCCGGTCATGCCGGCCAGCTTCGGATACAGCCGGAAATAGTTCTGGAACGTGATGCTGGCCATGGTCTGGTTCTCGGCCTGCACGGTGACGAATTCCTTCGCCTCCAGCGCCTGGTGCAGCCCGTCGGAATAGCGGCGTCCCTGCATCATGCGGCCGGTGAACTCGTCGATAATGATCACCTGGTCCTGCCGCACGATGTAATCCACATCGCGGGCAAACAGCGTATGCGCGCGCAGCGACTGCTGCACGTGGTGCACCACCGAGACATTGAAGATGTCGTACAGGTTGCCCTCGGTAATGATCCCGGCTTCCCGCAGCATATCCTCCACCCGCTCGGACCCCATCTCGGTCAGCGACACGGTGCGGAATTTTTCGTCCTTGTCGTAGGTTTCCTCGTCCTTCACCAGCTCCGCCACCACCGCATTGACGCGGCGATACAGGTCGGAACTGTCCTCGGCTGGGCCCGAAATGATCAGCGGCGTACGTGCCTCGTCGATCAGGATCGAGTCGACCTCGTCCACGATGCCAAAGAAGAAGTCCCGCTGGACCATGTCCTCCAGCCGGTACTTCATGTTGTCGCGCAGATAGTCGAAGCCGAACTCGTTGTTGGTGCCATAGGTGATGTCGGCGGCGTATTGCTCCCGCTTGGTCGCGTCGTCCTGGCCGTGCACGATCACGCCGACGGTCATGCCCAGGAAGCGGTAGATCTGCCCCATCCAGTCGGCGTCGCGCCGCGCCAGGTAGTCGTTCACCGTGACCACGTGGACGCCCTTGCCGGCCAGCGCATTCAAATACACCGGCAGGGTGGCGACCAGCGTCTTGCCCTCGCCGGTCTTCATCTCGGCGATCTTGCCCTCGTGCAGCACCATGCCGCCGACCATCTGCACGTCGAAATGCCGCTGGCTCAGGGTGCGCTTGCCGGCCTCGCGCACCGCGGCGAAGGCTTCCGGCAACAGATCGTCCAGGGTGGCGCCGTTGGCCAGCCGCTCGCGGAATTCGATGGTCTTGGCAGCCAGCGCGTCGTTCGGCAGCGCTTCCATCTTTGGCTCCAGATCGTTGATCTGGGACACGCGCCGCCGGTACGCCTTCAACGAGCGGTCATTGGCGGTGCCGAAGATGGCGCGGGCGAACGAAGCGAGCATGCGAACCTTCCAGGCCGAGGCGGCCACACGCCGCCGCCGTCGCACGGCCGACGCGCGGCGGATCGGTCCGCGCCCAGCAGATAAGGCTGGCCCGGGCCAGGGTCAACGATGGCAGGTCAACGATGGCAGGCGCGACCGGCGCCACCGCTTGGGAACAGCCTTTGACCATACCTGTCGCCAGTTGCACCGCGCCAGTCGCCCCGCGCCAGTTGCACCGCGTTGATCTGTGGCACGCGCCGCTGGTATGCCTGCCACGATTGGTCATTGGCGGTGCCGAAGATGGCGCGAGCGGTGGAGGCGGCCATGCGAACCTTCCGGACCGGCGGGGCCGGTGCCCCTGCTCTGCCGCGACGCGGGGATGCCAGCCAGCGCCGCCCGAGGCGGCCAGGTCCGCCGGCCCACCTGCACGGTCTCGCCGGTGCCACCGCGGGGCATGGAATAACAATGGCGACGGCGCGTCCATGACGCTGGGAGACGGGGACCCGAAACTGGAGCGAACACTGTCCGGCGCCACGCAGCCGCCCGGCCGGGATGATCCGGCACCTGCGCGCGCTGGCACGGACGTGCTGCCGCGCATCGAGGCCTGCATCCCGGCATTGCGCCGCTATGCGGTTGCCTTGCTGCGCAGCCGCGACGAGGCGGACGACCTGGTGCACGACTGCCTGGCACGCGCGCTCGACAAGTTGCACACACGACGCGAAGAGGCGGATGTCAGGGCCTGGCTGTTCACCATCATGCACAATCTTTTCATCAGCCAGACGCGCCGCCGCCGGTCGCGTCCGACGGCGGAGCCCCTGGATGACAGCCACGCGAACGGCGCCGGCCTGCGCGCCACCCAGGAAGACGCGTTGTTCTGGCGTGACCTGCAACGCGGGCTGGCGATGCTGCCGGACGAGCAACGGAGCGTGATCCTGCTGGTCTCGGTCGAGGACCTGTCCTACGCGGAGACCGCCCAGGTGCTGGGCGTGCCGATCGGCACCGTGATGTCCCGCCTGGCCCGCGCGCGGGAAAAGCTGCGCCACTACACCGGCCAGTCCGGCTGCCGGACGCTGCGGAGGGTGAAGTGAGCGATCGCATCCCCGAAGCGGACCTGCACGCCTATGTCGATGGCCAGCTTCCACCCGAGCGCGCCGCCGAGGTCCTCCGCCTGCTGGAGCAATACCCGGAGAGTGCCGGGCAAGCCGCCGCCTATGCCGCGCAGCGGGAAGCCCTGCGCGCCGGTTTCGCGGCGATCGCCGCCGAGCCGCTGCCACCGCGGCTGAACCCGCAGGCGATGGTCGCCCAGCGCGTGGCCGAGCGGCGCATGCGCTGGCGCGCCGCCGCGGCGGTGGTGCTGGCGTTCCTGGCCGGTGGGGCTGGCGGCTGGGTGCTGCACGGCCGCCTGGCCGGGCCGCCCAGCGAGCTGACGCTGCTGGCCGAGGAGGCGATCGCCAACCACGTCGTCTATGCCGCCGACCGCCGCCGCCCCACCGAGCTGGGCGCCGAGCAACGCGAGGACCTCGCCCGCTGGGTCTCCAACCGCCTGAAGCACACCGTGGCACCGCCGGACATGGGGCCGACCGGGTTCCACTACATGGGCGGCCGGCTCGCCGCGACACCGCAGGGGCCGGCGGGATTGTTCATGTACCAGGACGAGGGCGGCAAGCGGCTGAGCGTATTCGTGCTGCCGATGCCGGGCATGGCCAGCACCGCGGAGCATATGGTGAACGTCGAGGGGATGGACGGCTGCGCCTGGATCGACAAGGGCGTCGGCTACACGGTGGTGGCGCCCGTCAGCCCTGCGGAGCTGCACACCCTGTCGGAGCGCGTGCGGCAGCAGTTCGATTCGCAGACGTGATTCATCCCACCCGGCCGCCGGGGTTCGATCCCGGCGCGGTTCCGGCCAATGTCCCTGCCTGGTCAGCGCAGGCTGCCGCGGGATTGAGCGAGTCTCATTGACGGAGCAGGACGTTCCTGGGCCACCCGCACCCGGACATCGGCAGAATGCCCGATGGCCAGCCCGGCGCCACGCCAGGGAACCGATGTCACGCGGCCCAGCGATAGGCGGCCCCCTGCCCGATGCGTTCGATCACCGCGGCAAGCCGTGTCGCGTCGGCATCCTTCAGCGCAAAGGCGAGGTGCAGGGCGCCGGGCTCACTGGCCCGGACTGTGAACGCAACAGGGAAGCCGATCGCATCGGATTGCAGCGTACCGCGCGCACCGGCGGGCAGATCGGGCACCTCGGCCACCAGGGCGCCACCCAGCGAAATGTCGCGCACCCGTCCCGCCTGTGCCCCGCCGGCCCCGCTGGTGATGGTACAACGCAGATCCACCGGGTGACGCACCGCCTTGCGGCGATCCACCTCGGCGCTGGAGGTGCGCACCACGCGAACCACCGCCTGCCGCAGGTCGCGCATCGCAGCCTGCAGCGACGCGGCATGCTCGCGCAGACCCTTGGCCTGCTGTCCCGCGGCTTCGGCCTCGGCGGTGAACTCCGTCGTGCGGTCGGTCATGGCATTGGCTGCCACCGCGGTCTCCGAAACGTTGCGGGCGATCTCGGCCGTCGCGGCCTCCTGCTGCTGCACCGCGGAGGCGATGGAACTGGCGATCGCATGCATCTGATTGATGGTTTGCTCGATCCGGTCCATCGCCTCGACCGAGGCATTGGTGGCTGCCCGCACTTCGCCGATATGAGTGTTGATCGCCTCGGTGGAGCGCGCGGTCTGGGCAGCGAGCTGCTTCACCTCGCCGGCTACCACGGCGAACCCTTTGCCGGCCTCGCCGGCGCGGGCTGCCTCGATCGTCGCGTTCAGCGCCAGCAGGTTGGTCTTGGCGGCGATGTCGCTGATCATTTCGGCAACCGAGCCGATCTGCGCCACCTGCTGGTTGAGCGTCTGCATCGTGGCGCGCGCCCCCTCGCCGGTCGAGACAGCACTGCTGGCGACTTCGGCCGAGCGGTTGACCTGGCCGGCAATCTCGCGGATCGAGCTGGCAAGTTGCTCGGTGGCGCTGGCAACGGTTTGCGCCGTCGCAAGCGCCTGGGCCGCCGCCTGCGCCGCACTGCGCGCCGACGTGTCGGTGCGCGCCGCGGCGGCGCTCATGTCATCCGCGGTGCCCGCCACCGAAGCGGTGCGAGCCGTCGCCTCGGCCAGCGCCTTGCTCACGTCGCCCTCGATCGTCTCCGCCATGTCGAGCAATGCCGCGTGCTTCGCCGCGTCGGCACGCTCACGCTCCACTTCCTGCTGTGCCCGCAGACCGGCACTTTCCAGCATGCTCTCTTTGAACACCTGCACGGCGGAGGCGATCTGGCCGATCTCGTCACGCCGGCCGATCCCGGGCACCGCCACACCGGTATCGCCGGCCGACAGCCTTGCCATCGTGGCGGTGACGCGTATCAGCGGACGCGACAACCCGACCGACAGCAACAGCGCGAGTGCCATGGCCGACAGCACGATGGCGACCGCCGCGAAGATCAGCAGCGTGCGCGTCCGCTCGCCAATCGCGGTGAGATTGGCGATGTCCTTGACGATCTCCACCACCGCCACAGGCTCGCCGGAGAAATTGCGGATCGCGCCGAGATAGACCGCGGCCGGACGGCCCTGGAGCACCGTGCGCCGGATCAGCGGATTGCCGCGGAGCACCGATGCAAACTCCGCGCCGCCGGCGGTGGTCTGGTGCGGCAGTGTCGATATGATGGTTGAAAAAGCCTTGCCATCGTAAAGGTGGATGGCGATGTCGATGCCGAAGCGCTGGCGGATCGCATCGACGAAAGGTTTGTTCAGGTTGCGCCCCACCTCGGCGAAGCCGACACGCCTGCCGTCCTGCAGCACCGGCGCCATGCCGAAGAGCGCCAGGCTCGTCGTCGACGGTTCGATCCCCGACTGCGGCTCGCCAGTCTGCTGCGCGACCACCACCATCTTGCGCCGCGCGGAAATATCGTCGCCGAACAATGTCGGATTGTGGACACGCACGAAGTTGATCGCCGGCGGCACGGTGAATTGGAGGACATCGATGCCGAACGACTTGTTCAGGGCCGCGTAGGCATCGTGGTTTTCCGCCAGCAATGCCGAACGGTCTCGCGCGGCCAGTGCCGCGCGGATACTCGGACGGGCAGCCAGCATCGTCGCCAGGCTGAGGAAATTGCTGGCCTCATAGTCCATGGCTGCGATCACGCTGTCGTACGCCGAGCGCATTTCGCGATCGAGCGCCTGGTCGGTGAGGCGCGTCTGCTGTGACAGCGAGAAGCCCGCCAATACCGCACTGGCGGCGACCACAATGGAAGCGATGGCGGCAACCAGGCGCGTGCGCAGCGAGCTGAGTTTCAGCATCAGGGACGATCTCCGGTTCAGGCTTCCCAATGCCAGACCGGAGTTAAAAAACGGTGAAGCCAGGAATTGGACTTGCCCTGCTCGGCAGCGGCGCCGCGGTGCTGCGCCGAAGCTGGCGTTGGCTAGCGGCCTATGATGGTGCGCGTGCCCGGCCGTCCGATCCATAGTACAGCGTCACGGTATGCGTCGCCTGGGCAAAGAACAGCCAGCGCTCGAGGTAGATGCCCAGCAGGCCGACCAGGGCGGCGATCGGCAGCAGGATGCTGCCCAGTGTCACGCCCGCGGCAATGCCCGCCAGCAGCAGCACGACCGGCAGGGCGAAGCCCAGCGCCAGGGCGATCTGCCGCAGCCTCGCGGCGTGTTTGCGGGCGATGGCGTAGCCCATTTCCCGCAGCAGGTAATTCTCCTCAGTGTGGGGTGCTTCCAGCGACCGCACAGGGCCGATCCAACCAAGCCCGGTCGCGCTTTCGATTGTCGCCACCGGTGGTGCGGCATCGATCCGCCGCCAGTACGCCAGCTTCACCAGCACCGCGCCGATGCCGAACACCACGCCCAGCACCGCTTCGATCCGCGGCGGATCACCCGCCAGTGCCACCGCGGCGGCAAGCCATGCAGCGCCGGAGAATAACGCAAGCAGCAGCAGGTTCGGCAGCACCAGCGGATTGCACCATTGCCGGATCGGCCGCAGCGTGGCGTAGATCATCGCCTGGCAGGCAACGGTTGCCAGCCCGCATGCCGCGGCAAGCAATCCCAGCACCACAGTGACGCCGATCGCGCGGCCGGCGAAGAACCACGCCGCGGCGAACCCCAGCGCCGGCAAATTGGTCAGCAGCGCCATCACGCCCTCGCGCGACAGCCAGGAACTGCGCCATTGCGACACCGCGCGCCAGGCGCGCTCCGGGTGGCCGAGATGCAACGTGGAGGCGCACAATCCCACCGCACTCAGGGCCAGAGACACCAGCAGCGCGGCGACACCGAACCACGGCGAGGCTGGCAGCAGCCGCAGCGCGTTCAGCACACCAAGCCAGGCCAGCATGCCGTAGCCGGCGCCCGATGCGACGGTAAGCACGATAACAGAGAATGCAGGATTCATCGCGACAGCACCCGGTCGATCCAGCGCAACACGCTGTTGCCGCCGGCAGGGCGCACCGCCTCCGCTGGGGCCGCGGCCAAGGGCCGGCGCCGCGGCGGCAGGTACTTGTTCACCGGCCTGGTATTTTGCTCGGGCATCAGGTCGTAGCCGCCGCGTTCGGCCACCAGCTTCGAGACCGCGCTGTTCGGATCGCCCAGGTCGCCGAAATGCCGCGCCCGCGCGGGACAGGTGTTCACGCAGGCCGGCTGGCGTTCCTGCTCCGGCAGGTTGGTATTGTAGATGCGGTCGATACACAGCGTGCATTTGCGCATCACGCCCTGATCCTGGTCGAACTCGCGCGCCCCATACGGGCACGCCCAGGAACACAGCTTGCAGCCGATACATATCTCGGCGTTGACCAGCACGATGCCGTCCTCGGCGCGCTTGTAGCTGGCGCCGGTGGGACAGACGGTGACGCAGGGCGGGTCCTCGCAGTGCAGGCAGGAGCGGGGGAAATGCACCGTGCGGCTGTCGGCACCGCTGCCGGCTTCGTAGGTGTGTACGCGATTCAGCCACACGCCATCAGGATGGTCCTGATAGGCGGAAAAGTCGGTCAGCGGCGCCGAATGGCCGGAGGTGTTCCACTCCTTGCAATTCACCGCGCAGGCGTGGCAGCCGACGCAGGTGTCCAGGTCGATGACCAGGCCAAGCTTCTTGGCGCCGGGCGCGGGGGTGGGAATGCTGGTCATGGGAGCACCTTCTCCCTCTTCCCGTGTGGGCGCGTTTCTTGCTGCGTGCCACCTGTCGTCGCCGTGACCGCGTAATGCAGGGTCCGCGGCGCCGCCCGCATGCCGGCGGGACGATGCAGCGGCGCCGGACGCGGCACCGTTTCCGCCGGTCCGTCCGCTTTCTCCACCCGCACGCGCAGGTCGTACCACGCCGCCTGCCCGGTGACCGGATCGGCGTTGAGTTGCCGTCCGCCGTCGAGGAATTCGGAAATCACCTGGTTCAAAAGGAACCCGCGCTCGGCTTCCGGCGCATCGTCGGACAGGTTCCAGGCACCGCGGCGCTTGCCGATCGCGTTCCAGGTCCACACCGTGTCGGGATTGACGCCCTCCATCAGCTTCACCTGGCATTTCACCCGCCCATGGCGGCTGATCGCCCACACCCAGCCGTCGTCCTCGATGCCCAGGGCGGCGGCGGTGCCGCGATGCATGTACAGGCGATTATAGCTGTAGATCTGCCGCAGCCAGGCATTCTGCGAGTGCCACGCGTGGTACATCGCCATCGGCCGCTGCGTGATCGCGTGCAGCGGATAGGCGGCTTGCTCCGGCAGCGCTTGCTCGAACGGCGGGTACCAGATCGGCAGCGGGTCGAAATACTGGCGGATGCGCTCGCGTTGCGCCTCCGGTGGCTGGACCGCGCCGTGGCCCTCGGCGGCGAGCCGGAATTTCTGCAACGGTTCGCTGTACAGTTGCAGCACGATCTGCGCGGTGCCGTCGATCAGGCCCAGGCGCTTGGCATCCTCGAGATACGCGGCGTTGGCGTGCTTGTAGTACAGCGCTTCCGGCCGGTGATGATATTGCCAGAAACAGCCGTTCTCGACATAGCGCTGCAACTGGTTCGGGTTGGGTGCGCCGACGCCCTCGCTGCCGCCATTGGCGCCGCGCCAGCCGGACAGCGGGCCAATGCCGGGACGGCGTTCGTGATTGGCGATGTAATCGGCATAATCGCGATACACCGCGCTGCCGTCTTCCTTGGCAAATCCGGGCAGCTTCAGCCGCACGCCCAGTTCGATCAGCACGTCCTGGAACGGGCGCACGTCGCGGTCAGGCGGCAGCACCGGCTGGCGGATCGAATCCGCCGGACCTTCCGGGCTGCCGATCGGACGGTCCAGCAGCGAAATGCAGTCCCAGCGTTCGAGATAGGTGGTGTCGGGCAGCACCAGGTCGGCATAGGCGACCATCTCGGAAAAGAACGCATCGGCATAGATGACGTGCGGGATGCGATAGCCGCCGTCGGGATGCTTGTCGGCCAGCATGCGCGAGGCCTCGCCGGGATTCATCGACGAGTTCCACGCCATGTTGGCCATGTACATGAACAACGTGTCGACCGGATAAGGGTCGCCGGCATGGGCATTGGCGATCACGGTGTGCATCAGCCCGTGCATCGCCATCGGCGAGTCCCACGTGTACGCCCGGTCGATGCGCACCGCGCTGCCGTCGTCGTTCAGCAGCAGATCCTCCGGGCCGCGCGGGTTGCCCAGCGCCATGCCGGGCAGCATCGTGTTCGGCTTGCTGCCCTTGCCCGCGGGCTGCAGTCCGGGCGGAATGGGCCGCGGAAACGGCGACTTGTAGCGCCACGATCCTGGCGTATCGATCGCACCGAGCAACATCTGCAGCAGATGAATCGCCCGGCAGGTATGAAACCCATTGGAATGCGCCGAAATGCCACGCATCGCGTGCATCGCCACCGGGCGGCCGAGCATCGTCTCCCAGCGGCGCCCGGACGTGTCGGTCCACGGCTGGTCGAGTTCGATCGCCTGATCGAAGGCAATTTCGGCGAGTTCGCGCGCGATGCGGCGGATCGTCGCGGCGGGAATGCCGCACGCATCCGCCACCACCTCGGGCGCGTAGCGGCCGTCGAGATAACGTTCCGCCAGCAGATGAAATACCGGGTAGGCGCGGCGGCCGTCGGGCAGTCGGATTTCGCCGGCGATCTGCGGCTGCATGCCCGGCGTGGCGGCATCGATCGCGGCCGAGACGGCGCGGTCCCAGGCCAGCGGCTTTCCCCCCGCATCGCGCAGGAACAAGCCATCGTCCGCGCCGCCGGGATCGCGGATCACCAGCCAGGCAGCGTTGGTGTAGCGGGCCAGAAAATCGAGATCGATGCGGTCGGCCGCCAGCAACTCGTGCACCAGCGACAATACGAACAGGCCGTCGGTGCCGGGGCGCAGCCCGATCCATTCGTCGGCGACGGCGGAATAGCCGGTCTTCACCGGATTGATCGAAACGAATTTCGCCCCGCGCGCTTTCAATCTGGCGATGCCGAGCTTGATCGGGTTGGAATCGTGGTCCTCGGCGACGCCGAACATCAGCAGGTATTTGGTGCGCTCCCAGTCCGGCTCGCCGAATTCCCAGAAACTGCCGCCGACGCTGTACAGCCCGCCCGCCGCCATGTTGACCGAGCAAAACCCGCCATGCGCGGCGAAATTCGGCGTGCCGAACTGCTTCGCCCACCAGCCGGTGAAACTCTGGCTCTGGTCGCGGCCGGTGAACATGGCGAGCTTGCGCGGCTCGCTGGCGCGAATGTCGCCCAGCCATTTGGCGGCGAGCGACAGCGCCTCCTCCCATTCGATTTCCTTGAAATCGCCGCTGCCGCGTTCGCCGCTGCGCAGCAGGGGCTTGCTGAGCCGGGCGGGCGAATAGTGGTTCATGATGCCGGCGGACCCCTTGCCGCACAGCACGCCCTTGTTCACCGGGTGATCGGGGTTGCCCTCGATGTAGCGGATGCGACCGTCCTTCAGGTGCACGCGAATGCCGCAGCGGCAGGCGCACATGTAGCAGGTGGTGGTCCTGGTGGTGTCGGCGATGGGCGGCGAGGTGTCGACTTGCTCCACCGGCCGGGCGAAGCCGGTGGTCCGGCTGGCTGCTGCATGCGCCAAATCTGTGCTCCTCCGCCATGCGCGCGGCTGCGGGCGAAGGGTGCCTGCCCCCGCCTCGTGCCGCGCCTTCTGGGTGCCGTCAGGCCGTGGTCGGCGATCCGGCGGGACAGCCCGACGGAGCGCCGGGGGCACCATGACTCGGCAGGGATGGAAATTCTACCCACCCCGGTGCGCAGCGCAGATTGTTGCGGGACGCAGGGCTTGGGGAGGAAAAGCCGCGCGCCGTTCGCGACGGCTCTACGGCGTCAGGCCGGTGGACGATCCGCTGGATTGCGCTGCATAGGGCTCGTTCGAAAACAATCGCCACGGATTAGACGGGCGAACAAGCCCTAAGCCTTGGTTTTGAGCGGCGGCTTTGTCGGCGTGCTGACGCTCTTATTGGCCGACGCTGCCTCAGCCTGGCGAGCTCGAACAACCGGCAAAACCAAAAGGTAGCTGATCCGGGACACAGAATGTTGCGCCGCACAATCAACGATCGCGCCAAGCTCTTGACCGCGAATCGCATCGTCTGCGTCTAATTCCGAAAATAGGGTTCGGCGGCCATGAACGATCAGCCGACCACCGGGTTACGCTGATGCCATATTCCGATCGACCGCGAGCGCCGGGCGTCTCTGACGCTCAGGCCGAACCGCGCCTTGGGCGAAACGGCCGCAATCTGAAACGTTGTTGCAAGCCTGTGCGCCGTCAAATGGACGAATGATATTGGACATGCAAAAGCCGACGGAGGCCGACCGGTACCAGGCGTCTGCGCCTGCGACCGCCATGGCCAACGAGGAGCGGCGACGGCCGGGACGGACGCCAAACGTGTCGCCCGAGCTGATTCCAATCCTGCGCGAGCAGCCGATGGCACCGCTTGAGCAGGACGATCCGGACGATCTTGCCCCTGCCGTCGGCGTGGCAGTCTGCGTCGCCCTGTCGGCGCCAATCTGGATTGGTTTCATTAGCCTGATCTGGTTCCTGCCGTAGCACATCCAGGCCGCTATCGTGCGGCTCGCCCGCGACGCCAGCAGCGTCTGAACGTGAGCGCCGCTGTGCGGCGAGGGCCACCCGAGCGAAATTTCGTCGTGGCGCTGGATTGGGCTGGCTCCCGGAGTAGGACTCGAACCTACGACCCAGCGGTTAACAGCCGCTTGCTCTACCGACTGAGCTATCCGGGATCAGCGGACGGTCCCTATAGCGAACGGCACTGCCCGACGCAAACCACGCCCGACGCAAACCACGCCACACGTCACACGCCAACCCGGCCACCCCACGCGGGCCGTTGCCATCCCGCAATGCCCCGATTGACAGCCACGCGCCGCTCACCCAGCCTCACCACCCCGATGCTCCCGATGTTCGATCTCACCGGCCGGCTCGCCCTGGTCACCGGCAGTTCCCGTGGCCTCGGCCTCGCCATCGCGCAAGGCCTCGCCACGGCCGGCGCCCGCGTCATCCTGCACGGCCGCGACGAGGCCCGCCTGCGCCAGCAAGCCGCGGCATTGTCCCCCGCCGCCGCGCTCTGCTTCGACGTGACCGACCCCGCCGGCGTGCGCGCCGCCTTCGGCCGCATCGAGGCCGAGCATGGCCGGCTCGACATCCTGGTGAACAACGCCGGCGTCATCCCCCGTCGCCCCCTGCTCGAAACCACCGACGAGGACTGGCAGGCGGTGATCGATTCCAACCTGACCGCCTATTTCCGCCTGGCGCGCGAGGCGGCACGGCTCATGGTGCCGCGCGGGGCCGGACGCATCATCATGGTATCGTCGATCATGGGATTGCTCGGACGCGCCAGCATCCCCGGCTACAGCACCGCCAAGGCCGGCCTGCACGGACTGGTGCGCTCGATGGCGGTGGAGCTGGCGCCGAAGGGCATCACCGTGAACGCGCTGGCGCCCGGCTATTTCCCCACCGACGCCACCGGCGTGCTGCACCAGGATGAAAAATTCAACGCCTGGATCGCCGCGCGGGCGCCGATGGCGCGCTGGGGCAATCCGCCGGAACTCGCCGGTCCCGCGGTGTTCCTGGCATCCGAAGCGTCATCCTACATGACGGGACAGGTGCTGGTGGTGGATGGCGGACTGACGGCGGCGCTGTAGCAATCCGGCGCTCCCCGGCAAAAACGCGCCAGGCGGGGCGGTGCCTCGAAGAAGTGGTGGGTGCGACAGGGATTGAACCTGTGACCCCCGCCGTGTGAAGACGGTGCTCTGCCGCTGAGCTACGCACCCGCAAACCGGCCAATTCGTGATAGGCGGCGCGGCTTTGGCGTGTCAAGGCGCGCTTGGCCGTTGCCGCAGCGCAGCGTAAGCTGCGAAAATGCGCCGCTTCGCCATCTGTCTTCTCGGCTTCCTGCTCGCCGCGCCGGCAGTTGCGCCAGCCCAGGACGCGCCCGACCTGCACGCGACGTATGAGGTGTACGCCGCCGGGCTGCATGTCGCCGAGGTCTCCGCCGCCTACCGGCTCGAGGTGGGCCGCTATTCGATCCAGCTCGCGTTCCACACCACCGGCCTGGTGTCGGTGTTCCGCCACGGACACCAGGCCAGCAGTGTGGCGGGGGTGTGGAGCGGCGGGCAGCCGCAGCCGCAAGAGTATCAGGCCGACGGCGTCTGGCAGGGCGAGGACAATGCCACGCTGGTCGATTACGTCGCCGGCCAGCCGATCATCCAGCGGCTGATCTCGCCACCCGAGGACAGGCGCGAGCCGGTGCCGCCGGCGCTGGAGGCAAACTCGATCGATACGCTCAGCGCCCTGGCACTGCTGATCCGGCGCGTGCAGGATACCGGGCGCTGCGAGACCTCGGCGCACACCTTCGACGGCCGACGGGTCAGCGACATCTCGGCCCGCACGGTGGGCGAGGAGATCCTGCAGCCGAGCGATCTGTCGATGTTCACCGGCAAGACGCTGCGCTGCGATTTCATCGGTCAGATGGTGGCGGGGTTCCTGTATCGCGACGATACCGCGGCGGACCGCCGGCCGCTGCATGGCTCGGCGTGGCTTGCCAACCTGGTCCCGGGCGCCGGGCCGGTGCCGGTGCGGATGGATTTCCAGACCCGCTGGTTCGGCGAGGCGCACATGTATCTGACGCACCTGCAGTCCGAGCCGGCGACCGAAGTCGCGGCGCACTGAGGGTCGCCGTTCCTGCTGCCGGCGCGTGTGGCGGATGGCGGCGTGTCTTGCGCGCGGGGCTGCGTAGCGGCCGAGGCGGAACGTACGTGCGGTTGGCCTGGGGGGCGCTGCATTGTTATGGCACCGCGGATGAACGCCAATGAACACAGCGTGGCCGCAGGCCGCAATCAAACTCCCAAACACGAGGCCAATGCCGGTCAAACCGCGAGGATGGTGAAGGAGTCGCAAAAGATCGGGTCGGTACGAGATATCAGCGTTCATCGGCGTTCATCTGCACTGCTAACCCTAAAAATCCCCGCGGATCGCGCAGATTTTTCTCATGCTGGAATTTTCGCCAGTTGCTGCGTATTGGCGTTGGACGCGGCCATCAGCGCGGTGAGGATCA
>Ga0335072_10007626_pt1 | contig 15750 bp, 15 predicted proteins | sample Lox_Sample_21_FD_206725 | JGI IMG/M metagenome (GOLD analysis project Ga0335072, IMG submission 206725) | Soil microbial communities from Loxahatchee National Wildlife Refuge, Florida, United States - Lox_Sample_2.1 | ecosystem: Environmental > Terrestrial > Soil > Wetlands | place: USA... | reverse complement strand
CCTGTTCACAGGTCGGCTCCGAGGAATGGTCCTTCAGTCTCACCAAGGAATGCTTCGAAAGACAGATCATCAAACCGGGCACGATCCATGAGGGATCTAGCCCGGCGTCCTTCAAATTCCGTGATCAAAAAACGCCGAAAACACGTCGCTTTGCCTGCTCAGGCTCAATCAGGATCGGCACCGCCGGCCGGCTCATGGCGATTACGAAGTTTCGGCAAGACCCGTCCAGAATCTCACCTTGTGCCGTGAGGTCGGCCATCCGCCGAACATGTCCGAGCACGAAGAGCAACAAGCGGCGGGCCTGGACCAGCTCGTAATCCGATGCCGAACGAATGGCATCCCGTTGCGCAGGAAGCGAACCCATGCGCCGGAGATAGCCGGCGGCAATTTCAAGCCGATGGTCATTGAGAACCAATGCACCGGAGGTTTTGCTGTCCCACAGATGCGGCTCAACTTTCTCCCAAAGCTCCGAAAGCCCCTCTCCCTCGAATACCCAGTTGACGTTGAAAAATGTTTCGAGAAAGGGAAGGGCAAGATCAGTCAGATCGTCCCTGAACGCCGACGGAAGCTGCTCCGTTTTCACCATGTGCCGCGATATCTGGGCAGCGAGCGCGCCGAGCCTGCCGTCAGGGTCATCCTGGGAGTGGTGGTGCATCGACCGGAAATGCCTGCCAACCAGGCGATGATAGGCCCCGCGAACAAGGGCCAGCTCAACCGGAAATCCCAAGAGCCACAAATGCACTGCGGCCGAATAGGTCCGGGAGTGCATGGCGAGGAAATCGTAAGCAGCTGTGGCCTGAGCGGCCACACGGCGATCCGTCCAGTAGGTTTCCGTCCCCCGTCCCTGTCCCAGCCCCTTGCGACGCGGCCGGGGTAATAGCCCCTTGCTCCACCAGTCCCGGGCCGCGCGCTCGGTCAGCGGGCGGCCCGATGCCGCCATTTCGGCGCGGAGTTCCTCCAGGGTCATCCCGCGAGTTTACAAGCGCCATTCTCCGGCACAAAGCGGCAATTGCGGCCTCGTTAGGTTCGGCCCGTTCCAACCCTAGCGGAGGCCAAAATGCGCCAGATCAACATCCCCCTCGATCAACTGATCGTCTCTGCCCTTAATGCAAGGAAAGACCTGCATGCGGGCCAGGAAGATTCCGGCATCGGGGAGCTCGCTTCGAGCATCTGCCAGCAAGGCCTGCTCTCGCCGCTGATCGTGCGCCCTTCCGCGGAAGATCGTTACGAGGTGCTGGTCGGCCAACGCCGGCTCCTTGCCTGCCGCAAGATCAGACTCGATCCCGTGCCGTGCCTTGTCCGGGACGACCTGGGCGATACCGACGCCGTCGCCCTGTCTCTGGTCGAAAACGTGCACCGCGCCGACATGCATCCGCTCGATAAGGCACGCGCCCTCAAGGCGCTTTACGAGCGGCATCACTCTTACGAACGCGTGGCGCGCGAAACCGCCTGGTCCGCGTCGACAATCCGGAAATACATCCAGCTTCTGGATCTCCCGGACGAGTTGCAGCAGCGCATTGGGACGGCAGACGGCCCTTCCGGGGGTGGCACGCTGGCGCGGCTGGCCTCGACTTTCACCGGTACCGCGGCGGTTGAGGTTTACGACCGCATCGCGGGCTTTACGCAGCGGATACAGGAGGAAATCATCAAGCGGTCGGATGGTGATCTGTCGGCGATCGAGGATCTGGTTGAGGAGGCACAGGAGGGTGCTTTCAATGTCCGCCGCTGTGGCGGCTCGTACGGCTGTCAGGTCATCAGGGACATTCTCGAACGCCGCATTACCGAGGCGGATTTCCAGAACCTGGTTCGCCAAGCTGCCGAGGATTTCGAGGCACCGACGCCACCCGCCAAGGCGCTCAAGGAAGCCGCGCGGGCCTTCTGGAAGGCCCTGGCCGCGGGCGCGCAGTGAATTTCATGCAACACGAAGGCACGTTCGCCGGTCGTTGACCGGCGGACTAACCCTGGCCCGCGTACCGCGATAACGTCCGCCGCACTCCCGCTGGGAGGTCCGGTTTCTCCTTCAGAAGTTCGATCGACGGCGCGCGGAGCTCCGGATACACTCGGAAGAGATGTTGAAGCGCGACCTTGGCTAATGCGGCACATTCGTCCCGACCGTATACCTCTATCATGGAAGAGACGGTTTGCTGCGACAGGGTCAAACCCTGTGCCCGTGCAGACAACCCCTCCGAAACCAGGTCAGAAGAGCAGTGCTAGTGGTAATGCCAACGGCGGCGACGTTGTTCTACCCCTATCAGGTTGGCAAAAGCCATTCCATGACGAGAACCAGCTTGAAATGCCGGGGTTTCCCCGATTATCTGGCTGACTCGCCACTCCGACACTTGCTTGCAGCGCGCACTTCGAGGCTAGCGAGCGGCGAGGGTTAAGGCTCCGAATCTCACGCCGATCGTGTGTGATCTAAAGTCTAGCGGCCGGCACGACGACCCCAAGATTGGCGGACAGTACGATGTTTCCAGTGATGGTGGCCGGCCTAATATATCTGACCTTCAGCACGATCGCCGGAGTGCTATATCAGCCAGGGTCACTCATTATCCTTCTTGGCCGCAGTCATGCACCATTGCCGTTCGGCATTGTCTGGGTGATCCGCACCGGCCTCATGACGTTTGCGACCGGGTTCTTCGCGATAGACGTTGCAGCCAGACTATGCGACATGTCATCGAACGGCCTTATGCTCAGGCTTGTTATGCTGGGGTCCGCGGTCGTGTCCAGCCTGCCGAGCCTGATACTCGGCGCCGAGGTAGGGATGGGTCGACTGGAGAAAGCGGCAACTTTGACTGCCAACGTGCTGGCGATGTATGGCGCTATACTTCACTGGCAGGCCTTTTGTCCGCCCTAAGCATAGTCGGCATACAGTGCTTGGCGATGAAGGGCAGCGTGATACCGTGTGGGGTGGCGAATGGCGAGCACATTGGAGGTAGTGTCGTGGATAGCAGGAATTGCGGCTCCAATAATTGCCATAGGCGGCTGGTTTATAGCGTCAAATAAGAAAGCTAATAGGGCCAACGTTTCGGGAAAGGGCACTGCGATGTCCGGGGACATACAAGCCCCACATGGAATAATCGCAACCGGGAAAAACAACCAAATCACGTTCAATATGACACACGCAGCCAGCGTCACAGAATTGCAGAACATAGCAGAGCTTATACGGGATTTGCTCGCCGAGCTTAAAAAGGCTAATGGCCGCGGTGGACCGCCAGAATTGGAGAGGGAGCGGATATTCGAAGAACTTAAAAGTAACCTTGGCAGACAGAACTGGAAAATAGAGACCCCGCTCCCGTCTTCTGATACGAAGCAGCCGGCTGAGCAATTGTCCATTGATCTCCGATTCGTGCCGATCCCGGGTCAGTGCTTTTGGCATGTAGGAAAACGAGGCGATGCGCCATACATGCAAATCGAGACACGATGGCATGTGACGAATGTCTCGGGAGTTCCAGTGCGCCTGCTATTGGCTAGGCTCGATAGGCCACAACTTGCTGACCCGCAGGCATTTGGCCTTGTCATCATTGCGCCATCACAGACAGAAATGCACAGCTCGCAGAATTCAATTCCACCCGGAGAGACGTGGCACGCTTCTGTTGGTTATTACACTGGCCCACCCACCCAACTAGCTACAGAGCCATTATCAGTCGATCTTGTGGTCATCGATCAGTTTGCCAATGAGCATCGGCTACCATCGATCGCAATTCGCCCTACCGTTTACGAGCCTAACTCGTCAGCGGCAGCGGAGTATCCTCACGCCATAAGCAGCGCACAAGGCGCTACGGCGGAACGGACGCCTGACGCGAGACAGGAACGAAAGGACTAAGCCGTGACTCCACCATCGACGTCATGAGGGTGCATTCGGATGCACTCATATTCAGTGGATTCTGCCGAGCGGCGAATTGTCCCGTATTACTTGGCCGTTGTTGCCCTTGCCGCGACATTTGCGCTGCGCGCGGTCTTACAGAGCTTTGGTTTTGACGCAGGAAGTATATATATATCCCCTCCGGCTTTGCGGTCTATGGCTTTCTTTATTGGGCCTTCGACCGGTTCCTGTGGAAGTTTGGTTTGCTCCATTGGTGTGGAATTGTGCGGGTCCCGAACCTCAACGGTATATGGGCGGGTGAATTGCGCTCGTCTCACAGCAGGCTTCTTAAACCCCACGAGGTCAGCCTCCATGTGCATCAGACATGGTCGACAGTTCTCTTTACGCTTGAGTCCAATACGTCGATCAGCAGATCGGCAATGGCAAACTTTACTAGACCTTCTCCGGGAGAGTTTGAGCTGCGATGGGAGTATCAAGCGGAAGCGAAGCCGCCCAGCAATCCAAACAATTTCAACCATCGGGGCGTTACTCGGCTAAGAGTTCCGACAAGTGGCTCATCGGTGCTGCCCGACGTTGCCGGAGACTACTACACGCAGCAGGGGCGCGATTCGAGTGGTACTATTTCTCTCAGGCGCAGAGGTGACCCATCCCATGGACGATGAGCTCCGATCCAAGCTGGCAGCAGCAATCGACTCGGCAGGACGAGCGAAGGTGGTGGATATGCTAAATCACCTTGCGGTTGACACACCATCGAGTGAACTGACGCTCACAATCGTCGTTAACTCCGGTGTGCACCACCTTGCCGACGAGTATTTGCGGGGAGATGTGTTCGTTTGCTCAGAAGGGTCATTGGATTTCTCTTCCCCAGCGAGCGTTCATACCGAATTCCGCCGTGTTCTTACTAACACGGCTCGAAAGCTCAAATCGCGTGCTTGGAGTTGCGTATACATTGTGCCGTTTGGACCGGCGACTCTCTCCATGCAAGTAAAGCTTCTTGTCTATAGAGTCTGTGGCATCGAGTCGATTGACGTGATGAACATTCCCGGCAAGAACATCGTGGCGTTGCTGCTTTCATAGAGAATATCACTGGTCTTGACATATCGCTTAAACTCGTCGGATTGCCTCCAAGAAGCGTTCCCGGGACGCCTCACGCAGCTTCTGGACCCCGCAAGCATCCCTCATTGCCAGCAAAACTGCGTCCTGATCGTGGTGGATGGACAAGCACTTCCTGGCGAGCGCGACCAGCTCCTCCATAGGTATCTCACTTGGGTCACGTGATTCGTCCCCGACTTGATGTCGGAAAACATCCCATGTTGACGGGTCGACGGCCATTGGCCAAACGAACGCGCCCAAATCCTCCTTCGTCTGCACGCAACTCTTGTCGATTGAATCGGAAACGCGCTCTTGGATTTCCCGACCCGTGCGTTGGAATCCGTGGAGCCGTGCAATCTTTTGCGCAAGCCGGTCGACTCGGATTGGTCCCCACTTGGCGACTTCAGCAAGCACAATAGTCCTCAGCGTTGCTCGGTAGTCGTCGTCATAGAACCGCGTCGCATCCGGACGAACGTCGTCATCAGTTGTTGCGGGAGCCGTTCCGGCCGGCGTGGTATCAAAGGACGCGGCTACCGGATCAGAGATTTCCTTGTTGTGCGTGATCTCTTCCTCACCCCCCACCACAGTAGCCGGTTCACCTGGCTGGGGCGATGCCGTTTGCTCGCGCTTGGCGACAAGCGCCTCGACCAAGGCCAGATGCAGGCGGTCGCACTCACGAGCGGCATTTGTCCACCAGTCGGTCGACCATATCCGCATGATGCGCCACCCGAGGCCCTCCAGGACAACTTGCCGTAATCGGTCTCGGTCACGGGCGGTCGCGCCGCGGTGGTATGTTGCACCATCGCACTCGATGCCTGCGAGGAAGGCACCCGGCGCATCGGGGTCGACTACCCCCAGGTCGATGCGGAACCCGGAAACACCAATCTGTGGCTGGAGAACCCACCCCTTGGCACTGAGACGTTCCGCGACCGCCGCCTCGAAGGGGCTTTCGTGGTCGCCGAGTGGGCCTGTCGCCGCCCTCGCGAAAGCACGGGCACCATGGATTGCGAAATCCAGGAATTGCTTGAGGTGAGCCACACCAATCGCTGAGGTGCGGGACAAGTCAATATGCTCCGAGCGCAGACTGCCGAACACGATCAAAGCTTCCCGCGCTCGGGTGATGGCGACGTTGAGGCGCCGCTCGCCGCCCGCCTGGTTCAGCGGCCCGAAGTTCATGGCTACGCGACCGGTCTGATCCGGCCCATAGGTCAATGAGAACATCATGATGTCTCGCTCCTCGCCCTGCACGCTCTCAAGGTTCTTGATGAGAACAGGTTCAGCCTCATCCTCTTCCGAGAAAAAAGGCTCAAGCCGCGGATCCTGCAGCCGTGCATTGTCCAATAGATTTTCGATGAGGGATTGCTGTTCCGCGTTGAATGTGACGATGCCGATAGACCGGCGTGGTTCACCATTCAGCATTCCGCTCAGCATTGCCACGACCTCACCCGTCACGGCGAGAGCCTCAGCATGGTTCGTCCGCGCGCCTGCGCGTGCGTAGACACCATGGGGGATGTGCCGGAACGCGACCGCTTTATCCGCGGTCACCGGGGCCGGGAACGTGACCAGTCGGCCACCATAATAGGTCTGGTTGGAGAACGCGATCAGGCTCTCGTGCCGACTGCGATAATGCCACTTGAGCTCGACGGAGGAGATGCCAGCCCCGATGCATTCGTCCAGGATGGACTCAAGGTCCTCCGTCTCGACCTCCACGGTGTCGCCGTCGCTGCCAGGTACCTGGCGTTCGAAGAACCGCGTCGGCGGCAGTTGCCTTGGGTCGCCAACCACGATGACCTGCCGGCCGCGGCCAATGACGCCGATCGCGTCCCAGGTCGGGATCTGCGATGCCTCATCGAAGATCACCAAATTGAACGGTTTGGCATCAGCTGGAAGATATTGTGCGACCGATAAGGGGCTCATCATCAAGCAGGGCATCAACCGCCGGAGAGCATTAGGCATCCGTTCGGCGAGCTGGCGGACCGGCAGATGCCGTTGTCGCTTCGCCAGTTCACGCGATAGAATCAAATATTCTGGATCACGCTCCCGCTGCGTCTTGCCCGGAATGGCGGCAGCCAGCTTTGCACGGGTCAGATGTGAGGCTAGTTCGAGGAGCCGCTTGTCGAGGGCGCGGAATCTCTCAATTTGCTTCTCGTGGCGCGCGGCGACAAAGCCTTTGAGGCGGGTGGACGCGTCTACCGCAAGTCCGACCCACCAACGGGCGTAGTTGGCCTCGAACACCCTTGGTGCGTCGGATGGGGCGACCAGACCATCTTCCATCGCCCTCAGGATATCGCCAATGCCGAGCGCTAGTCCGCGTTGGACGACACCGCGCCATGCGCACCAGTCCCTCAGATGACGGGCTCCCGTGATCCAATTGTCGAGATGGGTGGCCAATGCCTCCACCCAGTCGGCGGCGGCCCCGTCAGCGATGGCAACAGGGTCAGTTCCGCAAAGTCCGCCCAGGGTTTCGAAACTCGCTTCCAGTTCATTCCAGGCCGTTCGGAGCTGCGTGAGCGCGGCGCCGACAGTCGCTTCGGGTGCTAGTAGATCGGCGCCTTCACCAATGAGCTGCTTCAGGTGCTCGCGAAGCGCCAACAATGAGGTGGTGTCCTTCGCGCAGGTGGCCGCTCCGCCACGAAGACGTCGGGCCCAGTCGTAGTGGGACTCGATGCGACTAAAATCGGTGTCGAGTCCCTTCCAGTGTGGGCTCAGAGCTGGGGAAAGACGGTCCGCTGCACTGATTTCGGCCTCGATCGCTTGCATTTCGACAAGGCGAACCAGCTCCGCCTTCAGATCCGTCGGCAGGTCACGCGCGGCCGCTTCGGTCAGACGTCGGCGAATCCTCCGTTGGTCCAGCGCCTTCGCGGCGAACCAACTCGCTTCCGAAGCAGTCCACTGCGCCTGGATGTCCTTCAATGGCAGGGCCATCGCCTCGGGTTTCCATGCTCCCGTCAATGCGGCGCGGATTTCGTTGTATCGGTTGGTGCGCTTGGCTTCCGCGCGGACCGCCTCGATAAGTACATCGGCGCCATCACGTGTCGCCCATACGGCATCGGCGGCGATCGGATCCAGAACCAATGCGGCGAGTGACCTCAGCGCAAGCAGGGCAGACCGGGAATTATCGACTTCGGTCAGTGCCAACGCCTTACGGGCAGCCACCGCGGCAAGGGAAAGCGACTTCAGACGGGCTGAAGTGGTCCGGACCGCTTCGAGCAAGCGGACCTGCCATGGCGGAGACCACTCGCTCATCTCGACGCCGGACAACAAAGCGGCAGCCGTGATGTCGCCGACTCGTACCAAGACCGCTGAGGCATCTTCTATGGTTTCAATGAGGCGTTGGTAGTCGCCCGAGTCGTGGATGTCGGCATCCGGCCAGGACAAATTGACGTCCGGAATCCCCCCGCCTTCTGCGCGCAGTACACATCCCATGGCGCGAAACGGTGTCCATCCGTTTCGGCCCCGTTTATGGAGCTCGCGGACATACTGGTTGAGTTCTGAGCGCAAGGCCGAAACGTCCCTGGACGCGTTGTGCCATTCCGTCGCGTCGAAGTCTTCGTGGGCCTGTTGGGCCTGGCCCATTTGTTCCAGAACCTGCGCCTTACTGCTTTTCGCCGAGAATAGGTCGAGGCAAAAATCCCCCAGGCCAATGCTTTTCAGACGCCGCTGCACAACCTCTAACGCCGCACGTTTCTCCGCGACGAACAACACGGTTCGTCCTTGGGAAAGCGTGTCGGCAATGATGTTCGCGATGGTCTGGCTCTTCCCGGTGCCCGGCGGCCCGATCATCACATAGCTCGTCCCGGCTCGGGCTAAGGCCACCGCCTGCAGCTGTGAACTGTCGGCCTCCAATGGGCAGACAAGGTCTCCGGCAACATCGTCGAGCTCGCCACCCTTATGGCGCCCCTCCCGGATTTCGTCCTTCGACACCTGGCCGGCTGCAGCGTGAGGACCCTGTCCATCCATCAGACGGCGCGCGAGCTCGCTTTCGCGGAGAATGTTCGCGCGGTCTGATAGATCTTTCCACATCAAATATTTTGTGAAAGACAGGTTGGTTAGCGCGACATCATTGGTGACTTCCCAACCAGGGATGTCGCGAAGCTTGGCCCGAAACGTACTGAGGATGTGTTCAACGTCCAGGCCTGAGGCGTCCGTCGGCGCTCGATCGCCTTCGAGGGTCGGCAGTCGGATATCGAACTCTTGTTTGAGCATCTCCAAAAGAGTGGCGTTTAGCCGCGTATCGTCGTCATGCACACGTAGGGAGAATCCGGACCGCACGCTGGGTCGTTCCAGCACCACGGGCACCAGGATGATGGGAGCGCGGTAGATGTGCTCCTTGCCCGTTTGCCGCCAGAGCAGGGCGCCGATGGTCAGGAAGAGAGTGTTCGTACCGCCTTCCTGCTGAGCTGCCCGAGCGTTCCGGTAAATCTCGGTCAACGTGGCCTGAAGGGTATTGTCATCTCGGCCAACGACGAGTTCGCGCTTGTCAAGGGCTTCCGTGGCGAACGCTCGGTCAGCATCTTCCTGTAGACGCTGACGATGAATTTTTGCGCTACGAGGGTCGCTTCCGGACATCAGGTCCGGCCATGGGCGGAACTTTATCGCCTGGGGCTTGGCCCGGCCGCGCATGTCGGCAAGCATGTTTTCAAGGCGGGCGGCATCAGGGCAGTCAATAGGAAGAGCCTGCTTGCCAGAGATCTGGAGATTGAGTAGGCGATTGCGCCCGGTCAGATCGAGTAGGCGCTTCCGCCACCGTTCCAAACGACTTTCCGGCGTTGTCGGCGTCGTTTCGACTTGATCGTCAGGATCTTCCCGAAGCGACGGTGGTTCGTCATGCGGAAGTTCCACCGCCCCGTCGGGTGCCTCAGGAGCGCCGAGGTTGAACGAGTATTCCTCGCTATTGGAACTTAGGGGACGGATGCGCCGTTGCCGCGCGCGTTGAATGTCGATGACGGCCTCGAACGCCGCGTCCTTGTCAGGCGAGACATGAGCCTCCCCCGCCTCGCAAGCTCGCTTAAAACCCGTGCGCCCGCGGCCGCAGATGAGTGTCGTCTCAAACAGGATGAGATCATGCAGCGCCAACCGGTTCCGTAGGCTCGGCGCGTCATCGGCAACCGACGAACCGAAGTCGTGGCGCGTGAGCCAGAAGCCGGCGAAAGCATGATCGCGAACGAGCACGATGACCGGGCGGAGGCCAATAGCCTCGATAGCGGCCGCAAACAGGACGGCAAGGTCCAGGCAGGTGGCAAGTTTCTCGGACAGTAGCTGGCTGGGTGGTCGTATCTTCTGCCCAACCTTTTCGAAGGAAGGAGCTGGGTTCACGTAGCGGATGTCGAGCGAGCCGACCGCACGCCACAGTGCTTCGACCTGTTCCCATATCCGAGCTTTACTGGCGGCTTGGTAACCCTCGAGCCCATCGGGCTTCCCTGCCATCCGTAGATGGTCTGATGTCACACGGAGCAGCGTGGCGATGGCCGGGTCGTTGGGCTCGACGAAAGCCGCGAGGATATCGGGGATGCCGCCTGAGCCACCCCACTCGTTGCGGGTCAGCACGCGGATGTCGCAATGGCATTCGGTCAACACGCACGTGTCCCCGCGCCGTCTAGCCGCGAATGACGCCACGGCCCGCGTCCCTTCCGTGAGATTAGCTAGCATCTTTCCGTCGAGGGTCAGGTCGAGTTCATCGAGAACTCGGACCTGACCTTCGGTGACACCCTGAAGATGCCAAGATCGTGGTCCGATCACCGGCGGCTCGCAGGCTAGGTCGATCGTGATGTCGCCTAGGGCTTCCGCGGAGTTGGCCGTCACCGTCAGCTCGGTCAGTACGGGCACATGGTTTTGCCAGAAGGCAACATTCACCGCCGGTTGCATTGTCGCCGAGACGACAGCTGACGGAGTCGCCGAAGAAACGGACTGGTGGGCGGCGTCAGCGACTGTGTCGCTACCATAGGCAGATGAGAAATCCTGATCAGTCATTTCGTCTCCCCTCATCGCCGTTGCGACCAATCAACGGTGGGCGATATCTACCAAAGAGAAGCCCCCTCATGCGAGCACCAAAGAGGCGCTGGCCCAATATTTGTGTCGGCAGATGAACTTTGAGCCCCCCGCGATCTTGCGAGTTTATTGCAGTGACGCCCGAGGATGCCGCCCACTCCGTGAGTAAGCAGACAGATATCTTTTCGGATTCTCAGTTTGTTCCTTATCGGCTACGGAGACCGTCCCAAATATGGGGCAGAACAGCTCGCCGGGCCGGGCGAAGGTCGACGGCAGGACGGTCGTGGCGGCGTGCTGGTTTTGTTCTCCCCCCAAGTTTGGGACGGTCTCATCTGTCAAATCCGGGCGTTTCGTGCGTTCTGGCCACCCTCGGAAGGGAGTGGTGCAAAACTGGGGGTCAGGCGGCAATAGCGGTTGGCGGGCATGAGTCGTTGGCTGGATGGAATTTCTGTCCGAATTCGGAACCGAGCGTACCATTATAGACCGCGCACCGAACCTGAAGCAGTAGGTCGGCGCCGCGCCGTGACCAGCGCATTTGCTGACTTTTGTTCATCCGGCGGTTCACCAGGAAATTGGCTGTCCCTTCCGTGATCGCGGTCCCGACCCTCAACCCGGCGCGGTGGCGTTCGTTGTAATTTACCAGCCACGCGCTCTGGCCGATCAGATACATGTTCAGCGCCCGTAGGGCCGTCCAAAGCTTTCGCGACGGCGCAATCGATATCCAGCTGTCCCGCTCACCCCGGAAATGATGCATCACTGCGCGGATACGATCGATGCTCTTCCTCGCGTTCTTCGCTTTTCCATTCCAGATCCGCCAGCGCAATCGCTCGACCTCGGTTACAATCACCGCCTTCGCGGCGGCGCGCGCCGGATCACCCACCGCCAGGCCATCGCCGATTTGTTTGAGTTGTTGAAGTCTCATCGCGATAGGCGCCGACGGAAAGAAGCAGACCCACGAGGGTTCCCGTCCCCAACGTGCTGAAAGTGACGCTAGGGAAACCTAGTGATTTCAAGAGCTTGTCACGGGCGACCAGGGAGTGTCCAGAAACTGGTGGGATCATGCAGCGATTGCGACAGGTGCACCTTGACGGCCGATGGGTTCGAACCGTTGACCGAAGCCGGAACCAAGCGTCCCGTTGTAAACTGCGCAGCGGACTTGCAGCACCAGGTCGGCGCCTCGCCGAGACCAGCGCATCTGCTGCGACTTGTTCATCCGACGATTGACCAGGAAATTCGCCGTGCCTTCCGTCACTGCTGTCCCGACGCGCATGCCGGCGCGGTGTCGAGCGGCGTAGTTGACAAGCCGGGCGCTCTGGCTGCGGAGATATTTGTCGATCTCGTGAAGCGCATGCCACAGTTTTCGGGATGTCACGCCTCGGGTTCGATGACCGCGCTCACCCTTGTAGAGATGCATGACCTTGCGGATGCGATCGAAGGTCTTCTGGGCATTTTTGGCCTTGCCGTTCCATATGCGCCAGTGCAGCCGCTCGACCTCTGCGACGATCGTGACCTTGGCCTTCTTGCGAGCCGGTTCGTCGGCGAGCAATCCGCTTGCCGCCAGTTTCGCGTGCTGCAGCCGCATGGCGATGTGGAACCAGTCTGCGATCGGTCGCGTGGTGACGCCGGCGTCGGCAAGAATCGACCGCAGTCCGGGACAGCCGTCCGTGAACGCAGTCACCTTTGTGGCAGCGGTTCGGCCGACTGCCTCAAGGCTGCGGTGAATCTGAATCGCAATGTCGGTGTCGGACCTGGTGACGGCACCAAAGACCTGCCGTCCGCCGTCGGATGTCTCGACGTTGCCAACGCGAACTTCCAAATGCCGGTAACCTTCCTCGCAGCTACGAATGAATGTCGAGTCTGTGGTGACGGTGATGCTCATGGCTGCCGCTATCGGCTTGGCTGTCGGAATGTCATCAAGTTGCTCGCCGATCTTGAGCGTATGGGCGCGCAATGTCTCGGGGCTCATGCCAACATCCGCCGGCAGAAGATGCGTCAGCACGTCGGCGGCGACACGAAAGGGCATCAGCGCGGAGAGATGGGCGCGCAGCCGATCCAACTCAGGCGTCGATCGACAATGCGATGGCCAAGTGACACAGCGCGCGAGGTGACCGCAGCTGACGCAACGGAACCGCGGCAGCTGTACCGTCACCTTGCCGAACGGTGCCGCGAGCAAATGGCATCGCCGGCCGTTGACGTGACACCGACCACTACAAGACGAACACTTCGGCCGCCGAGCCGCGAGGTCTCCCGCTTGCGCGGCGACAATCGTTTGCTGCACGCTCGCCAAAAGCTGCTTCGCCTCGGACAGCGTCAGCCCCAAATCGGCTATGTTGCTGGCCCCATCGGGCCGGCTGATCTCCATTACGTCTACGCCAGCCACCCCGCCGGGCATGCCCGTCTCGATCATTCGCAATACCCAACGCATCGACGACCCCCAGGTCAAACATCTCCTGACCGGTCATATCGGTGCCCGTCACATCCCACCAGTTTCTGGACACTCCCATCTGTGGCGGGACTGGTGCAAAACTGGGGGTGCCAGTGGCTGCCGGATATTTTCGCTCCTGTTCTTGGACCGGGGGTGGGGCGTGGAGTGGATTTTGAGATTGGCGGCGGCGGGAGGCGAGGGTCCGTGCGTGGATATCATGAAGATCAGCAAGCCTGATGACCTCGGCGATATCGCCAATCTGGGATTGACCCTCACAGAAGCCAAACAGCTGCTCGCTCGGGTTCAGCACGAAATCTCCGCCGCTCAGGCGAGGGCGCACGCGACCCGGCGGCCGGTTTGCCCCTGCCGCGATGGGGTTTGCCGGGTGAAAGACTATCGTGACCACGCGGTCGCGACGCTGTTCGGACAGGTGATATTGAGGCTGCGTCCAACGGCGTTAAGTGTACGCCTGAGAACACGGCCAGTCGTATATCCAGGGCGACATGGCAAAACAAAGAGTTAACGGTCGTATAACGCATCTTTGACATTGAGCCAAGCGGCAGCATGGGAGTGTTGAAAGCGGCGGGTTGCCGTGCCCGATCGGCGGTCCCGGGCCCGGCCCAGCGTTGGTTGGATGCCATCACTGAACCGATGAACCTTCAAGCCTACTACTCGATCTGGTTCGATGTGCTTCCTGATGGGCTACGGGACACGCCGACTGCCCTGGCCCTACGGGCAATCATTGACCTCGATCTCCACGAACTTGCCGGCATCGTGCCTCCCCGTGGCTGCAGACGCGACTGATGGACCCGACCGGTGCCCGCACAAAAAACACCGGCTGAGGTCATTCCCGCTTGACGAACACCAAGGAAGGATGACACGGACCAACCGTCAGTGGTGAGACAGATCGCCGCCCCAGATCAGCTGGAATGGCCGATCACAATGACTGGAATGCGCACTGAGGGACCAGTGGGGCGTCTACTGCCTAGGGCTTAGTTGACCCTGCCGCGCCGACCTACTACGTCGCCTCGCAGCAACAACCATAATCCCCATCCGCGCATGGCGGTGGCGGGGAACCTCAATACCTCAATGAAGGTATGGTTTCATGCACACTCCCACGACCACGAGCAACCTGCTTCCCGCATTCCGCTACGCAGCTGGCGACTTCCTGCTTGTCGATGCCAACACCGTCCCGTCGTGGATGGCCCCCGCGCTATACCGTGGTCGCGACCTTGAGGAAATCTCTCGCGACATCGCGTCTCTCACGAATAACGAGGCACGCATGGTCGACTCGTGCGGTGAAGCCTTAGAGGGTTATGACATCTGGAAGTGGCGCGACGAGTACTGTGTCAAGATTATGAGTGACAATGAACCTGTCGCAGTCGTCGTGCTGCACGGCGTCGTCGAATGGCTCCGGTTCCAGCCTTGGCTCTCGGCGCTGGCGGTAAAGGTCATGCTGGCAGACCAAGCCTACCGGGCCAAGGCTGCGTAACCTGAATCAGAATCCGAGCATCCCAGGAACTCCTGGCGAAGACCTGTGCGTCCAGCACCGGGTTCTTCGACAGGCCGAAGACATACTGCACGCCGTTCTGCTCGCACCACTCGATCGCCTCGCGACGGCCATAGTGGCTGTCGCCGCGGACGGTGATGAGGGTGCGCGGCCAATGCTTGCGGATGCGCCGCACCAGCCGGCGGAGATGGGCACGGACCTCCTTGCCGTCGGGCGTCTTGCCAGGACGCAGAATGGTCAGGACGCAATGACCGGTCTCGGCGTCGTATACGTGAATGGGCAAAAAGCAGCGTTCGTCGTAGTGGGCGTTGAACAGCGAGAGCTGCTGATGGCCATGAACGATGTCGGCGGTGTCGTCGACATCAAGCATGATGGCCTTCGGCGGACGGCGGTAGCTGTTGCACCACAGGTCTACCATGGCGTGGGTCAGTCGCACCAGGGTGCGCAGGTCCGGCGCATTTTCCCAGCGTGACATGGTTGGCTGCGAGGCGAGGTCGTCGCCACTCTGCGGCAGTCGCCCACAGGCCATTTTGAAGGCCGGGTCCTTGCGCAGGTCGTCCAGATCGTCGGCATCCGAATAGCCGCAGGCAATGGCGAAGACGCGGGCGCGCAGAATGTCGGCCAGCGTGTGGGTGATCTGGTTCGGATCGCGGTGGTCGGGGATGACTGCGGCCATCGTATCAATCAGGCCAAGCCGTTTGTCCGCGCCAGCCAACAGCAGCACGCCGCCGTTGGAACTGATGCAGCCGCCGTTGAACGCCGCAGTCACCTTCTTATGGCGGATAGCTGGTAGCGAGAATGGCAGCAGGGTATCATCGTCGGTGGCGGGCATGGCAGTTTCTGTCCTCGCATCGAGACTGGCGTCAGCAACCAATCTCTAAGCGATTCAGTGGTTTGTACCATGCCCGTCAG